>Ga0224512_10000620_pt1 | contig 36906 bp, 25 predicted proteins | sample SF_May12_sed_USG_4_FD_169103 | JGI IMG/M metagenome (GOLD analysis project Ga0224512, IMG submission 169103) | Sediment microbial communities from San Francisco Bay, California, United States - SF_May12_sed_USGS_13 | ecosystem: Environmental > Aquatic > Marine > Sediment | place: USA... | reverse complement strand
ATGAAGACCAAACACCTGCTGGACAAACTGACGGAATTTCTGGATGCCGACCGGCGCGCCCAGATGGCACAGGTCGATTCCATCGAGGAGGTACTGGAGAAACTGGAGAGGAAAGAGGAGAAACTCCGTTCAAAACTGGAAACCGAGCACGATCCCGATAAACGGGAGCGGCTCGAGATGAAACTGGCGGTTTGCCAGGCACAATGCAAGAAAGGTGTCCAGATAATACAGGAACTGCTGGGAAAGAAGGATGAGCCAGCCAACTGAAGATCTTGCCCCCTCAACACGCCTCGCTGCCACATCAAACAATAATGGGGACCACCTACCCTCGTATTTATCGTAGTATCCAGCGTAGTAATGAATTGATCTCATAGGTACCGCGCAGGATCAACCAGGATCTGTCTGCTGGAATTGCTTATGGACGCGAGGCCGGGGTATTCAGTGTCGTATCGATCACTACATGAATTTACCAACACCGGAGTCTGACAATTCTATTCGTGTATTACTTGCCCAATCCCGGGAATCAGGATATCAATCACCTGCGCCTGTCAGCGCCCCGTTGACGGGTGATTCGCCTGTGAGCATGGCTACTTTCTCTACGGGGAATTGTTGCCTCACAGACTGCGGGTTTGATTACACTTCATTTTGACTATAGCGCCTTTGATGAAAAAACAGATCGGGAAAGAGTACATCGCTCCACGGGAGGCGCGGCACAGATGGAGTGGCATCGGCTTTACCATGTCGATATTCATTGCGGAACTGGGCGTTTCCCGCCATGCCCAGGATCCTGATGGCGAAAACCGGGATTCTTTTCGCCTCGCTGCCGGCCGGGATTTCGGGTTTTCTCTGGCTGTACCTTGCCTCCGGGAAAAACCGGGGATCGACTTCTCCATAATATTTATGACGGGGATCGCGTGGTCCTCGTACCAGAGGGGTACATGCGGCAACGGCTCCCTCCAGCAGTATGGACAGAACCACCCGGTAGTGACCGGTCTGGGCATCGAATAAGGCGGCCTGCTCGGCGGCCTCGATCATTCGATCGGTATGCGGGGCTGCCAGGCGTCCGCGGTTGACGCCCTCCCGCGGCAGTGATCCGCTGTGGAAGACAACACCCCTCTGCGGGAATACTTGACGCCGGAAGTTTGTACCGGTAGCGGCTGCTGGTCTCAACCAGAAAGATGTTGAACACGGTGACGCCTCCGTGTCGCCCGGCGGGCGTTGGCCGTCTTGTTATCTGAAACGTCCACTGACCCCGTTACAGTGCCTCGGCAACCGGTCCCCACGATACCGACGTCAGGGCTGTTGCATGGCCCGTTCGCCAATGGGATATGTTCTGGTTTCATGGCGTGTTCTCTTCCCGGCAGCGAGAAGCAACGCTGCGTTCCCTTTCCGCTCCGTATCCTGTGACCACCGTCACAGGATGGACCCCTGAACACGCGATTCCGCCGCCCGTGCGTACAGGCGGGCGCGGTTTAGCCGTTATTGATAGTGGTCTTCCATGTCGCCAACCGCAGGCACGCCGAGACGCCTGCCGGGGTCGCGCACGGGAGCGCCCAAGCAAAAAACCGCAACCCGGGTGGAGGTTCAATATGATCAGACACGCAAACCGAAATACTCGCCACGGCGCATCCAGGGGGATCCTCGCCGTCATGACACTGCTGCTCTACGCACTCACCGCCGCGCCGGGTGGCGCCGCGCCGGGTGGGAACGACAAGGGCAAGGGGCCACCCGACAAGGATCCCGGTTACCAGCCTGTCTCGCGCCTGTTGTGGTCCGTGGAACTGGATGCCGCCTCCTCCCAGGTACGACCTGCGGTTGCGAACGACGGCAGAGTGTATGCGGTGGACGCCCTGGATAATCTCTACATCGTCACGCCCAACGGCACGTCCACCCCGGACGTCAACGCCATAGAAGGCGCCGGCGGCAAGGGCCTGGCCGTTGACGGGTCCGGCAACGTGTACACCGGCAATGAAAGCTGGATCAAGTCCTTCGAGGCGGACGGAACTTCAAGGTGGACATTCACCCAGGACCCGGTGGCGTTCATCCTCTCCGGGGTGGCCGTGGGACCGGATGACAATGTCTACGCCGTCGCCTCCAACGGGATGGGCGTGTTCTCGCTGACACCCGACGGCACAGAACGCTGGCGCATAGCCGAGCCCTATGACCGATCCAATGCCGAGTATACCGAGATCGGCTTCGGACCGGGTGCTGCTGGTGGGCAGCTCTATTTCAGGGTCAACCAGAATACCCGGGGGCTTCTGACGGAGACCGGTGAAGAGGTGTTCAGTGCCGCGTTGGGTAGTGATCGACCGGTGGTGAGTCCCTTCGACTACAGCTGGCACACCTCCGATTCCGCCTACGATCCGGCCGGGAACGAGCTTTGGCAGTTTACGGGCTTCCCCCCCGCGACCGGCGCCCTCGTGCCGGCCCTGGGAATGGATGGCACCCACTACACGGTCAACCAGGTTTTTCGCGTGTTTGCCATCGATTCCACCGGGCAGGAAAGCTGGCGCCGCGAACTGGACGAGAACGTCGGTCCGCCGGACGTGGATCCGTTAAACACCCAGCTGATCATGCCCACCGCCGTCACATCGACCAGCCCGGCGGCACTCAGGGCCGTGGACACGACCAGCGGCAGCGACCTGTGGCGGGTCGAGTTTCCAGCACCCGGCGTCGTCACCAGCAGCCGGCCGCACGTGGACACGGGGCTTGCCTTCAGCCCGGACGGGACACAGGCCTACGTGATCACCGGCGTGGCCGGGGGCAGGGCCGTGCTGCATGCCATCGAGCTGGATCCCGCCATCCCGAACACCTCGACCGTGCTGCGCTCGCAGAGCATCAATATCACAGCCAATTCAATAGGCAACCGGTTAAAATTCAGCGGCGAGGTAACGGTCCGGGATGAGAACCGCGCCCCGATCGCCCGGGCGGCGGTGACGGCGACCTGGACCTCGGTAGCCGGCCTAAATAGAACCCAGACGGCCACCACTGATAATGAGGGCATCGCCCGGTTCGGCCTGACCGCACCCGGTGGTATCTACACGCTCACGGTCGATGACATCGCCAAGGACCCCTACACCTTCGATCCGGATCACAGCGTCCTGAGCTTCAGCAAGCTGTTCTAGCGAGGACCGGCCTGTCTCCGCCCTCCTGTCCCCCGGCAACGCCGGGGGACATTGTTTATGTGAAGAGCAACGTGCACCCGCAGCGGCACGCTTCGAAGCGTCAGGGTCGGTGCAGCCTTCAGTTCACTGGCGCAGCTCGTGCCATTCCCCCACGGGTCTGTTGGTCTTCTGCATCAGGTCCACCACCATGACGTGGGCGCCGCGCGCCCCGATGCGCCGGTTGGGCCCGTAAGTGAGCGGCGGCGCCAGCCCCGTGTCATAGCGGTACAGGGCCTCGAGTGCCTCCACCAGCCGTGCCCGGCTCAGTGACCGGCCGGCGCCCTGCAGGCCCTCCACCAGCAGCTTGGCGGCGGCCAGGGCGGCGACCTGGCCCTGGAGATGATCGGGAGGCAGCGCGTGGCGATCGGCGAGGCGCCGGTATTCGGCGCGGCCGCTGGCGCTCACGTCGCTGGAGAGCGTGGGATAGGCCAGGAACAGCCGGCCGTGAAACGCCGGCGGCGCCTCGAACAGGGGCCGGGCGGCGAAGGCGGACAGCAGGTAGATCCGCGGTGCCAGCCCGCGCCCGGCCAGGGCGGCGAGCAGTGCCTCCAGCTCGGCCTGCGTGCCCAGGAACAGGATGGCATCGCCGGCGGCCGCCTGCAGGCGCCCGGCCAGCCCGCCGGCATCCAGCCCGCCCGGCGGGTAACGCAGCACCGCCGGACGCCCCGCCTCCCCCGTTGCCAGGCGATCCTGCACGGCGGCGATCAGCCGGTCGGTGTGATCGCCCTCCGGCCCGGCGAACACCAGTCGCACCTCGCCGGCCGCCGCTTCCCCGAGCGCCAGGTCGGCGAGGACCCCGACCTGCTCGGCGAAGCCCGGGTAGATGTAGAAGCTGGCCGGGTTGACGAGCTGGTCCCCCGGGTCCAGGGTGAACGGCCCGACCAGCGGCAGCCCCTGGGCACGCGTCAGTTCGAGGATCGGCTCGTCCAGGCCCACGGTGTAGGCGCCGACGAGGGCGAAGACGCCCTCCCGTTCCAGGGCCTGGCGCAGCTTGTCGAGCGTTTCCCCGGGGCTCCCGTTGGACGGGATGACCAGCAGTTCCAGCCGGCGGCCGAAGATCCCGCCACGCGCGTTCACCTCCTGGAAGTGTGCATGCATCACCTGCGCCATGGCCTGGCCGAGTTCGCCCTGCGGGCCCGTGAGTGGCAGTAGTGTCGCGACCTGGACGCGGTCCTGCTCCACGCCGGGATCGCGGTCATGCTCAAGGTAGCGGAGGTAGGCCAGCAGGTCGTCCATGTCCTGCACCGACATGGCATACAGCGGCATGGACCCGTCCAGGCGGTTGTCCGCCGGGTCCAGGCCGGTGCGCAGCAGGCGCGCCAGGCTCACCGCCTCGAAGGCCGGGTGACGCCGGCCGTCCTCGTGCACGTGGTCGTAGGCCTTGGTGAGTTCGCTCCAGCGGATGTCCGGCGGCAGCACGCCCCCCTCCGGGCGGCCCAGGCCGTCGGGGCCGTGGCAGCTCGCGCAGGGTACGGCGCTGGCCGGTAACGACAGTCCTTCCGAGCCCACGGTGGCCGTGATGTCACCGCCCGTCGGGCTGGTCCCCTCCGTGTAGATCTGCCTGCCCCGGCTTTCCGCGGCGCCCGGGTCCGCCAGCAGCGGCCCCGACAGCAGCGCCAGCCCGGTCGCGACCGTCGCGAACCGCGTGCGCAGACCGCCGGACCGGGACATCATCCAGGGGTTTCTTCGACCAGGGCGCGCATCTGCTGGGCGATGCCCTCGGGCGGCACCATGGGCATCACCCGGGTCCAGTGCCGGGTGATGGTGTTGCCCGCCAGCATCAGGGTGGTGTGCGAATCGACGTCCGGGGTGTACTGCCCGAGTTTCCTCACGATGGTATCCAGGTTCTGCTTGTCCCCGGTGAGAAAGATCCAGCGGCTCTCGTCGGCGCCGTGTTTCTCGGCAAACCCCTTCATGGCCTCCGGGGTGTCCCGCTCCGGGTCGATGCTGAGGGAGACGAACCAGACGTCGTCCCTGACCGAGTCGACCAGCAGGGCGCGCGTCTTGTTGAGGCGACTGGCGATCAGGGGACAGGCGAAGTCGCAGTTGGTGAAGATGAAGCTGATCAGCACCACGCGGCCCTTGAGCACGTCGCTGTAGAAGCGCTGCGGCTTGCCGTTCTGGTCGATCACCTCGAGGTCGGTGAAGTAGGCGCGCGCCTTCTCCTCGGCCGCCGCGTCGGTCGCGCTATTGCCGGGGCTATCCAGGGAAAGGCCCGCCAGCGGATACAGGGCCAGGACAAGCGACAGCAGCGCCACGTGATGATTCAGTCTGTTCATGAATTAACCTCCGGCTGCCGTGTCGCGGGCAGCCTGTAAAACATTCACCTGTTCCAGGAGCCGGTCCGGGCTGGGGAAGCCGAAGAACCGCGCCCACTCCCCGGTGCGGCCATCGCCGACCAGCACCATGGCCGGGTGGTCCTCGAAGTTGGGGCTGTAGGCCCCCAGGCCGTCGAGCACCTCGTCCATGGTCCGCTTGTGCCCGGTCAGCCAGGTCCAGCCGGGCCGGGCCCTGTGGGTGGCGGCATAGGCCTTGAGTCGCGGCGGGGTGTCCCTCACGGGATCCACGCTCACCGATACCAGGTGCACGTCCGCGCCGAGCCGGTCACCGAGCCGCTGCTGCAGCTGGCCGAACATCGCCGAGAGGACCGGGCACACCGTGGTGCAGCTGGTGTAGACGAAGTCCATGATCACGATGCGGTCGCCGATGACGTCGCTGACGAATCTCACCTCGGTGCCGTCCTGGTCGACCAGGGTGAGGTCCTTGAGATCGATGTCGGCCGATTTGGCCGGCCCGGCCGGCGTGTCCAACATCGCCCGGTGGTGGGCATGGGGATCGTCTGGCATGGCGGCTGCCGCCGCTGGCTGGTGTTGCTCGTGGTGTTCGTGCCCTGCTTCTCCGGCGCCGACACTCACCGCAGACAGCGCTGTGGCCAGGAACAGTACTACCGGAACCGCAGCTGAGAAAACCTCATGCCTCATGGCAAATCTCCACGCGGGTGCACGGCGTGCACCCTGCCCTGCGATGATGATACACCGCACACACCTACCTTGCTGCCCGCTCCATCGGGATCAGGATCTCGATCTCGGCCGCTTCCCGCAGGCGCGCCTTCTCGGCATCCACCACCCTGTTCATCTTTTCCTCGCGGACGTGGTCGCGCAGCGCTTCGCGGATCTCGTCCAGCGGCAGCCGGCGCGCCTCCCGGCGTTCCTCGAGGCGCAGGATGTGCGCGCCGAAGGGCGTCTCGACCAGGTCGGAGATCTCGCCCGGCTGCAGGGCGAAGGCCGCCACCTCGAAGGCCGGGACCATCTGCCCGCGGTGGAACAAGCCGGTGTCGCCCCCGTCCTTCGCCGTCGCGTCCTCCGAATGCGCGCGTGCCAGCTGGGCGAAATCCTCGCCCTTGCGGGCCTTTTCCAGGATAGGCAGCATCTGCTCACGTATCGCCGCCCGGTCATCCTGCGTGCCCATGGGCTTCCAGGTCAGCAGGATGTGGCGCACCCGCACCTGCTCCGGCAGGGTCAGGCGCCGCTCGTTGTCGCGGTAGTAGGCCTCCAGCTCGGCATCGCTGACGGTCGCGGCCCCGGCGCGGATTTCGTCGAGGTACTTGACCGACGCGATCATGCGCCCCAGGTGTTCGCGGTAACCCGCCTCGGTGTAGCCCTCGGTCTCCAGCCGGCGGCTGAACTTCTCTGCAGCCTCGAATGGCGCGCTGACCTCGGCGTAGGCGGCCTCGATCTCCTCGGGCCGCACCTCGATGCCCCTTGCCTCGGCCGCCTGGCGGATCAGTTCCTGGTCTATCAGGAGGTCCATGGCCTCTTTGCGCAGGCGGGTCAGCAGGGGCAGCTGGTCGCCCCGGGCGCCGACGGCGACACCGTGGGCGCGCTGGTACTCGTTGTAGAAGCCGACGTAGCGCTGATAGCTGATATCCACGCCGTTGACCCGCAGGGCGGTACCGGGGTGATTGCCCGTGGCGCCGCCGGCCGCGGGCCCGAGCAGCGCCGGCAGCACGACAAGATGGCGCAGCCGCAACGGCATCACGAACCCCCCTCGCCCAGTGCCCGGGGTACCGGCGAGGCCTCCCCGGCCGGCGCCGGCATGGCCATCAGGCTGAGGAAGGGCAGATCCGAGTAACCGAAATCCCCGGATTGCGAGCCCACGAACACGTACCAGGTCGCCACGCTGTCGAGCCGGACGGTGGCCGCGTACCCGCCCCCCTCCAGCGCCTGCGCCGGCACCACCCGGCGCCCGCGCCCGTCGGAGCGGTAGTAGAGCACCGTGACGTCGGCCAGGCCGTCCACGGGTTCGCCGATCCGCGGGTCGGCCAGCCTGAACGTCACCGTGGTGTCCTGGCCCACGGGGACGCGCCGTCCGGCGACCTGGTACTCGACCGCCATGCGCGCGGTGGTGGTCTGCAGTGCCGGGTTGGGTATTACCTCGGTGCTGAAGCAGTGCAGGAAGCGCGGCGTGTCCATCATGAAGGCGATGTCGTAGGTGCCCTCGACCGGGACCTTCACCCGGCCGGTGTACACCCCCGGCGCGCGTTCCCCGAGACTGCGGTCCACGATCTCGATGGCACGCGCCTCGTGGCCGTAGTTGCGGAAGCTCCCCATGGGCGCGCCCATGCCCTCCATGTAGTAGCTCACCGTGCCCTCCGCCTGGTTGACGATGTAGGCGGCGGCCGCCTGCTTGACCGCGGGCACGATGCTGTCGGCGATACTGATATCGCCGGCGACACCCGGCGGGCGCTGGCCGGCCGGGATGTAGGTGACCAGCGGCGTGCTGGCCCCGTCGAGCTCCGAGATCGGGATGAGCCCGACGTCCTGCGTGCCGAGGGAACGGATGTAGGCGAAGCTGCGGGTGAAGCTTACCTGGTAGGGCTGCTTGCCGACCGGAATGGTGTGGGCGAGCCTGTCGGTGGAGGCGTCGATGACGAAGACCTTGTTCGCGTGCGGGTTGACCACCAGCCCCCAGCGCCCGTCCCGGGAAAAGCGCAGCGGCCCGAGGCCCGGCTCGGCCTGGATCCGGCGCCGGATCTGCAGGCTTTCCGGATCGATGACGGCGATGCTGCCATCCATGCCGTCGCTCACGTACAGGGCCTGGCCGAGCGGCGAGAAACTCATGGCAATCGGTTTTTCGCCGGTCTCGATGTCCTTGACCCGGGCGAGCGTGCGCACGTCGATGACCGTGACCGTGCCCCCGTCGCGGTTGCTCACGAAGGCCAGGCGGTCGTCGTCGGTGAAGGCGATCTCGTGGTGCCCCGCGCCGGTGGCGATGAAGGCGCGCGGCGAGAGATCGCTGGTGTCGATCACGGTCACGCCGCTGTGCGCGGCCGCGCCGGCGTTGTTGCCCACCCACAGGTAGCGCCCGTCGCCCTGGAGTTCCACGCGCATCGGCTGCCGGCCGGCACTGATGCTGGTCGTGGCCTTGAACGTCTCCGTGTCGACCAGGGCCACCTGGTCGGTCGCGGGCAGGGAGACGAACAGCCGCTTGTGGTCCCCGGTCAGCACCCAGTCGGCACCGGGGCTGTCCAGGTTGATCTGCCCGAAGAGGTTGGTGACGCCGGTGATGCCCACCGCCGGGTCGATCACCGAGATGGAGTCGTCGCGGTTCATCACCAGCAGGAAGTGGCCGTTGAGGTCGATCATCGGGCGCACGCCCACGATACCCTGCAGGTAGGTGGCGATGCGGTCACGGCAGCTCAGCGGCCGTTCGCCCTTGGCCTGCCAGGCCGCGGCCAGGTCCATCCACGCCGCCGGGTAGCGGCCCTTGATCGGTTCCCCCGTACCGGCATCGGTGATGCGAAAGCTGATATCGGCCCAGTCGCCCGCCATCACCTGGTCCTCGCCGCTTTGGGTCGGGCGCACCGTGAACTCGACAGTCACGCCCTCGCGGCTGACGCGGTCGGTCCCGCCTGCCGGCACCGGCGGGGAATCGCCCGCGCCGATACCGGGCTGCAGGCACACCGCTAACAGCAGCGCGAGCCGGCGCCCCTGGCGGGCCACGTGACTCCGTGTCATTGATACCTTCTCCGCAAACACTCTCAGCATTCCGGTCAACGTTGAACAGCGTGCCATGACCGCGCCAACCCCGCAACAGCCGGCCCTTCATGCCGGGCCATCGCACTGCGCGGGTAGCGCACGGGTGCCGCCCCTTGCGAGGCGGTACCCGTTGCCCCCTAAACCGTTGCGCCTGGCCGCGGTGCGCGCGACTAGTTTATTAACACGGTATGGAAAGCTGTATCGGTGGCCCCGCACGGATCGGTCACGGTCAGGGTAACGGTGTAATTACCCGTCGGCCACCTTCGCCCGATCCTGACGGTGAACGTCGGCTCCGTTCCGGTGGCACGGACTTGGCCCGCGGAATCCGTGAGCGTCCAGGCATAGCTCAGCGTATCGCCGTCAGGGTCGGTGCTTCCCGAGCCATCCCAGGTCAACCGGTCTCTGATACGACCGGTGTTCGGCCCGACAATGTCGGCTGCCGGCGGCTGATTGTTCGTGCAGGGGTTAACTACCACACCAGCCTCCGCAACCCGCAGGAGACCGAACTGGCCGTTGCGGTTGCCGCCGGGCGAATAGTCGCGGTACAGGTAGTCACCCGTCACGGCATTCGTGCCGCCGGCGTCGAACAGGATCGGCCAGTGACCGTAGGCATGGCCCATGCCCTCCTCGCTGGCCATCCACTTGGCCTGGGGGTTGAGGCCCAGCGCCTGTGAGGGCACCGGCTCGTCAGGGTCGCAGCGTCCTTCCAGCGACACCGAGGAATCCTGCGAGGCGCCGGTGCACACGAACGGGTCCCGCTGCCAGAGGTGGCCGTGCAGGATGAAGGTGCCGTCGCGGTCCGCCGAGGCGCCGTTCAGCACGTACATCCGCGTGTCGAACTCCGCTGTGCTCGGGTCGTCAGGAGCCGCCGTCGCCCGGAACACCGGTGTCACCGGGTCACCGAGCACGCTCACGTTTAGGATGTCCGGAATGGTGTTGGGCTCGAGCGCCACCAGCGCGTTGGCGTAGAAGGCCTGCACATTCGGGATGCTGCCGAAGCTTCCGGGCGTGCCCGCGTTGCCAAAGTCCGCATCCGGCGGCAGACCGAAGCGGAACCAGGACGGTTCCATGGCGTAGTTGAAGCCGGCGTGGCCGCTGTCCTCGGCGCCCTCGCGGCCCAGTTCGTTCTGGTGGATGTTGCGGACGGCGCTGCCGTCGGCCCAGCGCAGGTTGGTGATCCGGTGACCCATGGCCAGCGCCTCGCGATAGGTCCCGCCGGAACCGGCGTCACCCGGCGGTGCCGTTACCGTCAGCTGGGCCCGGGTCTTGCGCGTGGCCACATCCATGCCCTGGTTATCGGGCACGTCCTCGAGGACCGCCAGGGCATCCGGCCAGGTCGCCTCCTCGGGCTCGATTACCAGGGCACCGAACAGCCCCTTCTGCGGCTGTTTCACCCGGTCCGCAGACAGCAGGTTGCTTGCGCCGAACTCCACCGGGGTGGCCACGATCTCGAATCCGCCAGTCACTTCCTCCTGGCGCAGATCGCCCGCGTACCACTGGATGGTCTTCTGCCCGCCCGGGGCCGCCAGCATCTGGCCGGCCGGATTCCGGCCCACCGGCACGCCGTCGTCGCGGCTGACATCGTACTCCACCAGCTGGGCGTGCAGGCCCACGTAGCTCGAGGGCCGGATCAGGTTGTTGTTGAAGAAGTACATCTCGGCGGTGGGCCCCGCTCCCTCGATGCGCCGCGTGACGCCTCCCATCAGGTCCTGCCAGCCGGCCAGATCCGGCATCGGATCCGGCACCTGTTCGATGGCGATCACCTGGTCATCAGCCGTACCTGCAATGCCGTCGGGACCCGGGTCCATCACGTCCACCGGTGTGAACGGCAGGGCGTTGCGGAGGGTGGTCTGGATGCAGGCACCGGCATTGGCGCGCAGCACCAGCGGCTCGACCGGCACCCCGGGTTGCAGCCCGACCGGGTCGCCGAGCGCCGTGCGGCAGCGCTGCAGTGCCAGGTTCGGGTCGGCATCGTTGGGACCCGGGGTGGCGCAGGCCAGGTCGAACACCAGGTCCTCGGTGCGCACGTAGAGGATGGCGGTCGGGTCGTTGAGCGGTCCCGCGCCCGCACCGGTCACCGTGCTGCCGCGGCGGTTGTAGACCAGCGTGCCGCCCGCGGGATCCAGCGGGCCGCCGGCGTTATCACCCATGCCGTCGCCGTCGGAGTCGCCGCCCAGCACCGCACCCGTTAAGTCAGTGATCTGCGTGTTGGGCGAGATGGTGATATCCGCGGTCCCTAATGGTGCAGCCACATCAATGGCATTCGGCAGCACCTCGTTGGCCAGCACCGCGGTCACGTCAAACTCGACGAGGTTCGCGATCTGGTTCGAGGGCCTTCCGCGGCGGTTGACCCGCAGCGGGCACACGCCGTTGAACAGGTCGCGGTTCACGATAGTGGGTTCCACCGTGAACGCGTTGTCGGGCAGCATGACCAGGTCGTTGCGGGGGGTGCCGTAGCTGCGCAGGACGCCCCAGGTACCGAGCCAGAAACCGTCGCGGGTGGCATCGGTGGCATAGAGGTAGTCCACCCGGTTACCGGCCTGCTGCGCATCCGGGCTGACCGGCACCTGCAGGGTGAACTGCTCGGAGATGCCGTGGGACTGGAAGCCGCGCCAGCCGGAGTTGGGCGAGCGGCCGAAGCCGGAACCGTTGGACAGCCACTTCACGCCGTGCACCGTCGCCTGGTGCTGCTCCTCGGTGGCGCCCACCTGGATCTTGATCGTCACCTGGTCAAGCTCGTAGGTACGCATGATCGGGGTGAAGGGGTCGCCCGCTTGCCGGTCGCAGTTGATGAAGTCGCCGCCGTCGTTACAGTAAGGCGGATCCACGGGGTAGGGGGTGTCTCCGACCGCGGTGTTCAGCTGGGGTATGGCCCGGTCCGACCGGGTCTGCAGGGCGAAGGCGAGATCGCCCGCCTCCGGGGGAACATCGACACCCAGCGCGTTGAGACCGCCGGCCTGCGAACCCGGGTTGCCGTCAGGCCCGGTCTTGGCGGGGTCATACACCCGCAGGCCCACCGGCTCGTTGCGGTAGTTGACCACCCACGTGGAGCTGTGTGAGATGTTGATGGCCTCCGGGCAGGGCCGCGGTACGCCCCCGGGGCACTGGGCCGGTGCCGTCACCACGTCCGGAAAGCCGCCCATGGCCTCGAGCTTCAGCGGCGGGTTGACCGCCTGCTGCCAGGTGTCGGCGAGTGCCGGTGCCGTGGCCTGGGTGACGTTGAAGGGATCTGCCTGGTTGACAACCGAATGCACCGGCCGCCCGTTCGCATCGGCACCCACGTAGACACCCGCATTGTAGGCGTGCTGGAAGTCGCTCATCTCGAAGTAGAACTCGCGGTGGTCCGGGACCGGTGAGCCTGCCGGGGTGATGATGGCTGCCTGCCAGCTGGTGGGGCCGCCGTCGTCACGGGTACCGAGCACCTCGCCGCTCTCGTTGTGTACCCAGGTCGAACCGGCCGGCTCGGCGAGGATGGTCGAGTACAGGCCGATCTGCTGGAAGCTGGACGGGCCGTAGTGGTCGTGCGAGAAGGTGAGCCCCAGTCCGCGGTCGATACCCGCCACGTTGACCACCGGATCGATCATCATGCGCTGGATGGTGGTGCGTGCACCCAGGTACTCGTCACCGACGCCGGCGCCGAAGAACGGGTGCGGCTGGGCAACCAGGTCGAATAGACCGCCCGGTGTACCGCAGTTTGCGGTACCGTCATCCCCGCAGGGATTCGGCAGGGTCGCTACCGGTGCCAGCCCCGCCAGGTCCGGGTGCGTACCCGGAGTCGCGATCTCCGCCGCCACTTCCAGATTAAACACGTCGATGGCATGGATACGTTCCTGAATGGCACCGGGCGCCAGCGTGCCGTCCTCGTAGTTCCAGCCGTTGGCCGCGCCGTCGTTACTGGTGAGGTCCCACTTCGGCAGGTGGATGTGCTGGCCGATGATGTCGGTCGGCGTGCGCACCTGGAAGTCGTCGAGCTCGAACTCCGCCGGTACCAGGTTGGTGTGCAGCAGCTTGCCGCAATCGAAGGTGTTGAAGCGCATCACCAGCGGTTCCGGCGGACGCAGCTTCCCGATGGTCGGCGCGACATCCTCCCACAGGGCGATGATGCGCTCCTGCGGGTAGTGATGCCCGACCTTGTTGAACACCGCGTCGATCTGGATATTGGCGATCTTGTAGGTGCGCGGGTTGTCGCCGTGGTAGGTCGAGGTCCCCGTGACACTGTTCCCACCGATACCATCAAACCACTGGCCAGCAACATCTAGGCCGAGATAGGTACCGGCGTCGTCGACACAGGGATCGTTGTAGGGGCCGCCCGGCACCGGCATGGCGCCGTTGAGGACGAAGTGCACGCCAGCAGTATCTACATCAAGACCGGCAAGTTGCTGCGCGGCGCTGGGCCGCTCACGCACGGACTGGTAGGCCATGGAGACCTGCTCCAGGTCGGAACCCAGCTCGGGGAAGTACACCGGCTGGGCCCGCTCGACCACCTTTCGGAAATCGAGGCGGTTCTGGGTGTCGGCCGAGAGGCCACCGGCGGTGTAGCCGAGCAGCGCATGGCGCGGCAGGCCACCGTCCGAACCGCCGGCCTGTGCCGGGTTGTATCCATTCGCAGAAGCACCGGCTTCGGTCAGCATGTCCAGTGGCGGCGTGGGCATGCGCTGGCCAACGATGCCCTGCGGGCAGGCGTTGGTTGCAGTCGGGATACCGCACTCGTTGCCGGCCAGCCAGAAGGGGTAACCGGGAGAAACGTCGTCGGCGGTGCCGGGGATCGTGTCGACGCCGGCCACGCTCGCACGGTCCACGACCGCCTGGGCCGAGTCGGGGATGCCGTCGGGGGGGGTGCGCCCGCCGCCCAGGCTGTACCCGCCGCGGTCAACGGCCGCGACGGAGACGGTGGCCGGCATCTGCGGCATGGGCTTGCCGGGCAGCGGCACCACGGCCGGGATCGGCGAACCGTCGGGCAGCTCGCCGTCGGGCAAGGCCCGTGCGCCGACGGCCGGCTGGCCGCTGCGCAGGTCGAAGGGTACGGCGTGGAAGCCCGTCGTCGGGTTCTGCGGGTCATCCGCAGCGGACACGGCCAGCACGGTGCCCTTCTCGAACACGTCGTGGTTGCGCAGGTGGTACCACATGCCCTGGGCGAAATGCGGGTAGAAGTGGCAGTGGAAGATGGCGTCGCCCACGGTCTTGTTGCGGTTGCCGGCGCCGCCGTACACGTATTCGTAGGTGTGGCCGGAGCCGGGCATGATCTCCTGGGCGTCGAGGTAGTTGGCGTTGTCGTCGTTGGGATTGAACAGCCACTGGTGGTTGTGCTGGTGGAAGATGTGCTGCTCGAACGCCCCGGCGTGGGTATTGCGTACCTTGAGGTGGTCGCCGGTGTAGGCGTGGTGTACGTTGGCCGGGTCTTCCTGGTAGAGGGCGAAATTAAACGGAATCGGGCCGTTGGCCAGGTTGACCGGGTCGCGCCAGCAAGCAGGACCGCCGATATTGGTCGGGTCGCAGGCCTCGATACCAGAATTGGCCGGGAAGTTCACCAGCATGCCGGGATCGCCGACGGTCGAGGAGGACAGGAAGAATTCCTCGTAGGCGCAGTTGGTGCAGTCGTGCATGGGACCGGTGCGCAGGCGGTTGGCGATGATCTCCGAGCCGATGCCGCCGGAGCCGTAGTTGATCATGAACTGGTCCTTGACGCCGGCAAGGGTGTAGTTGAGGACCGGGTTGCCGTACCACTCCGGGAAGACCTGCGAGTTGGTCTGCTCGTCGTGGAACACCGAGGTGAACTCGCGGAACGGCTCCAGCCGGTTGGGGTAGACGGGGTTGACCATGCCCACCTGCTCCAGCGGGTAGGGGGCACCGGCTGTGCCACGCGTACACTTCCAGCTGCCGTCGGTGCAAGAGCCGGCAATGATGGCGTTGATGTCGCTGTGCACGTACTCGTTGGCAAGGCAGGCCCCCGCCGCCACGGCCTGCGCGTTACACAGCATGTTCAAAATCGGCAGGCCCGCCTTGCCCTCGGCGAACCACACGTTATCGACGCCCAAAACGCCGGGAGTCAGCACACTCACCGTCACATTCACCGGATTACCCAGGCTATCGAGAAGCGTACTGGCTGCCACCAGCGCACCCATGGGACCTGCCACAGTGAATTGGACAGTAAAGTTACCCGGGTCACCGGTGACGGTTACTCCGCCTGCCGCCTGTATGGATGGCAGGTTATTTAGTGCGGTTTCAACTGCACCCGCGGTAGCCACACCGGGAAGCGCAGCAGTAGTGTCAGCACCGAATGCCAGCGTGAGCGTACCAGTCGCGGTCGCATCGAAAACGATAGTCTGGACTTCTTGGACCGGGGCAACGAGAAACGGTCCGGCCGGATAGTTCGCCTCGTAATCGATAATCGGCTGGCCGCCGGGGTTGCAGGTGACACCAACAACTTCATCAAGCCCGAGGGGCTGATCGTCTGTTGTGCCAAAAATCCCGTCGACACCGGCCGATGGGCAGTCAGAGAGAACCGTGCCGACGGTGGACAGGCGCAGCTCCTCCTCGGTGACCTGGCTGCGATAGAGGCGCGCGCCCGGTGGCTCGACGTTGAGGGCGCCGAACATGCCCACGGCCAGGTTGCCGCTGTTGGCCTCGCTGCCCAGGGTGGCGCCATAGCTGTTGATGATGTAGGCGCCCTCGTGGGGGGTGTACAGGTTGTAGGTCCTGGTCTCATCTGGCGCCGCCAGGCCCGGACCACAGACCGCTGCACCGGTTGTTGAATCACCGGTGTCGGCACCGGGATTGTTACCGACCATGGAGCCGTCATCCGCCATGGCTGTGACCAGCTCGGTGCCCGAGGCGTGGAAACCGGCGCAGCGACCGGCCACCTGGTCGTCGTTGAACAGGGCGCCGGGTTGTCCCTGGGCAGGCCCTTGCTGCACGTCATTGAGGTTGGCAGTGAGCGTCAGCCAGTTGGTGAAAGTCACCGTCAGGCAGCTGCCCGCCACCGAGCGAATCACCAGCGGCCGGGGTCGCTTGTCAGGCCTCAGCTCTGCATTGCCTGCCGTACACGTGGTTTGTGTGCAGGGGGTACCGTTGAGAGGGTTCGCACCGGGGTCAACACCGGGTACACCAGGATTAGCGCGGTCCTGGAACACCACGTCGCGCTTGAGCGCGTAGGTGATCCAGTTCGGGTTCTGGGCACCGAGGCGGTTGAACACCGTCGGGTTGTCCAGCACCACCACGTTGGCGGTGATGGTCGGCGCAGTTCCTGGAGTACCGTTGCCGCAGATCACCGCCTGCGCGCCCTTGGCATACAGCAGGGCACAGGCCAGGCTGCAGATTGCCAGCAGGCACAGCAATGCGTCGCCCGTCCTGCGGACTCGCTGATGTACACGTGTCTTCATGATCTTCCCTCCTCCGGTATCACTTCCATTCGCACACACCGAATTCCAGCGCGGTTGTTATGAACACCGCCGCTGATTCAACGCTGGTTGTTGGGTTTTGGTTGGTAGTGACATTCCCCTATCCCTATATATTCTTATAGGCGCTGTTGCGGCATACCCCCTTGCCAGGGATACATTCCGCCAGCCTGCTTCCGGGTTGCAAACAACGACGTTAGAATTATCACGATCCGCTAACCGATCGGTCTTCTTGTCGCAATTAATTCTTATAAAGACAAAGATATACGGCCGTGTCCTAATATCTATTAGAAATTTGATCGGTTTTTTAACCCCAATCCGGGTGCCGGGTGCATCTGATCGTTCGATGAGTTGAGTCCTCGGCAAGGCACAGGAATGGCGTGCACCGAAACCGGGAGAGGCCGGAATCGGGAACGATATTAACCAGTAATCCTATATGGAATTCTTGTTCGTAATATGATTTAATCTGCTAAAATTCAGTCATATTGGATGATTTAATAATCCAGTGTCTGAGATATTCGCCACAACAATAAAGCAGAACATTTCAATGACCGGAGGAGGACAGTCAGAAAAGTGTCACCATGGTCTATACTGAATCTAAGCCCGAAGAGCTGAATGCGACCTGACCAAAGAGACAGGCACTAACGAGCAGCAATGCGGCCGGCCAGATACAGGCCGGGGACAATGAAATCCCGGGGGGGATGAATGGACATAGACTACAGACCTGACGATACCGTCAAGGTATTGATTGTGGACGATCACCCGGTGGTCCGTTTCGGACTTCAGCAGGTACTGAACGACGAGGCAGATATCACCGTGGTTGGCGATATTGAGAGCGGGGATATAGACAGTATCGAGAAACTCGTCGAGGCAACCCGCAGAACTTCACCCGACGTGGTGATACTGGATCTGGAGCTCGGCGACTACACCGGTGCGGATGCCCTGCAGCAGCTGCACGGAAAATTATCCGGTATACGTGTCCTGGTGTATACCGCGCATGCAGAAGACAACTACATACTGCAGGTGGCAGGGCTGGGTATACACGGGTACCTGCTCAAAGGCTGTTCAACGGATGAACTGGTAGCGGCGATCCGGACGGTGCATGCCGGTGGAACGGTGATCGATCCGAACGTGGCAGGACACCTGATCCACCACCTGAGCCACAAGTCGAAACTCTATAAGGACACTGGAAAGCCGGGTCAGCTCAGTGATCGCGAGACTGAGGTACTGGCTTGCCTGGCCAAGGGCAAGAGCAACCGCGCCATCGCCAGCATGCTGTTTATTTGCGAGGCAACGGTCAAGTTCCACGTGCATGCGATCCTCGGCAAGCTGCAGGCAAAGAACCGGACCGAGGCCGTGTCGATCGCCGTACAGCGGGGACTGATCAGCCTGGAGGCCCACCGGTAGGTATCGCTACCGTCCAACACCGGCTCCTGCCCCTATGGTTTCCAGCTTGCCCTGGATTTCGCGCAGGTGGAGCAACGCCGTCTCCATCCGGCCGTCAGCGGTCGCCTCGCGCAGGGCCTCGCAGCACGCGCCCAGCCTTTCGAGACCGACCTGCATGCAGCTGCCCTTGAAGGCATGCGCATGACGCTGCGCTTCACCATACTCGCCCGCCCGCAGGGCGGCGTCCATGGCCCGGGTCCGCCGGGTCGCATCTTTCATGAACAGGCTGACACACTCCTCTATGAACGCCTCGTCCCATTTGCCAAAGGTCTTCTCGAGCGCGGCGCGCAGGTCAGCATCACTGATTGCAGGTGGAGCGGTTGCCCCGGTGTCTATCTGCACGGGCGCGACTTGAGGCAGCCAGCGTCGCACTCCCGCTTCCAGTTTCTCCAGGCGTAACGGCTTGCCGATAAATTCGTTCATACCCGCCTCAAGGCAGGCGGTCTGGTGACGCTCGGTAATATCCGCACTGAGCGCAACAATCAGTGGTTGCCTGGGCAGGCGCGCGCCGTAACCGCGAATCAGCCGCGTCACCTCGGGCCCGTCCATCCCCGGCATCTGCGAGTCCATGATGATCAGGTCGTAGGGTATTTGCTGAACTGCCTTCAGCACGCCCGGCCCGTCACTGACACTGTCCGCCTGGAAACCCAGCGTGTGGAGCATCTCCACCAGGATCCTGCTACTCAAGGTATTATCCTCCGCCACGAGGATGCGCGTGCTGTTCCTTTGCTCAACGAGGATTTGTGCGCTGCCGGCTTCCGGGTCGGCCGGGTCCGGTTCACCGGGCCGTAGGACAGCCAGCAGGTTCTCGGCAAGCCGGCTGGGCAGTGCCGGCTTGTTTAAACAGCGGGTCCGTGTCAGGGAAGAGACCGTGCCGATTTCGAGGGGCCGGGCCACCGAACAGAGCAGTACCAGCGGGAGACCGGCGAATGACGGGGTCATGCGGATCGTGCGCGCCTGTGTGATACCGCAGCTGTCTTTCAGGTTGACATCGATGACAGCACAATCGAAGGCCTCCGTGGTGCCGGCCGCCTGTTGCAGGCGCTGCAGCATTTCCCGGGATTCGACCGCCTCCTCGCAGTGCATGCCCCAGTTGTTCATGGTTTCGCAGAGCATGGTGCTGACATCAGGATGGGCCGCCGCGACGAGTACCCGCCGGCCCGCCAGCTCGGCCTGAGCCGTCGGGTATGGCGTCCCGTTGGACGCGACCGTCTCGAGGGAGACACTGAACCAGAAAGTAGCCCCTTCTCCTGCTTGACTCCTGACGCCGATCTGACCGTGCATGCAATCGACCAGCTGTTTGCAGATCATCAGTCCCAGACCGGAACTGCGCTTGCCGTGCGAGCGTGGTATATCAATAGGTCTCAGAGGCTTGAACAGCCTCTCTTCGATAGCCTTGTCAAGGCCGGGACCACTGTCCCTGACCTCGAAGCACACCTCCAGCTTACCGTCGGTCTCCGAGATCCGCTGGATCAGGATCTGTACCTGTCCCCGATCCGTACACCGGACAGCGTTGCTGACCAGGTTCAGAAGGACCTGGCGCAGGCGATCACTGTCTCCCCATACCCGGGGCTGATTGGGAGGCAGCATACGGCCGGTCAGTTCCAGGCCCTTGGAATAGGCCTGGTAGCTCATGGTTTCCAGGACACTCTCCAGCAGTTCGCCCAAATCGAAGACACGCTTCTCCAGGGTCAGATTCCCCGCCTCCAGGTGTGCAAAATCCAGGATGCCGTCGACCTCCGTGAGCAGCATGTCACCGCTGTCCTGTATGATTCTGAGATATTCCTGTTGCTTGCGTGTCAGTCGGGTCTGCTGGAGTAGATCCGTCATGCCGATAATGGCATTCATGGGCGTGCGGACTTCATGGCACACCCTGGCCACGAACGCTGACTTTGCCTCGTTCGCCTGTTCGGCGACTTCCTTGGCCTGCTCCAGCTCGGCTAGCAGCGCCTCGCGCCGGGTGATGTCGTGATTGACCTCCACGGCCCCGATTATTTCACCGTCTTGGTTACGCAGCGGACTTGCCATGACCTCGAAACGGCGGGCTTCGTTGTTTGGCAGGTAATGCGTGTGCAGCAGCTGGCAGGGTGCCCCCGTATTCATCACCTCCTTGATAGTGCAGGTATGCCCGCGCCCGTCGCATGGACTGTCTCTGTGATGCATGGTGCGGAAGCAGTAGACTTCCCCGTCCTGATCGTCAACAGCCGGCAACTGATCGCGGGCGGCCTGGTTCATGGCGGTCACCCGGAAATCGGTATTGATAACCACCACCGGATCGGTGACACCGTCCATGACCGCCTGGAGAAAACTCCTGGACTGTTCGATTTCCCGGGTACGCTCCGTGACCCGTTGTTCGAGCGTGGCATTGCTCTGTTCGATTTCGCGCAGGTGTCTCTTCCTTGTCGCCAGCTCGCGCTGTTGGGCCCGGTCGACGCGCGCGTACAATCCCACCAGTGCGACATAGAACAACCCGAGGATGCCGATTACGGTCACCATGATCAGGCGCCGGGAGTTCCCGATCCGCTCCAGCAGCGGGGTAATGTCGCTGTAGATCTCGAAGACCCCCATGACATCGTTCGCGGTATTGCGATACGGCAAGTAACTCTGGACCAGGTTGCGGTCTTCGATCACCCCGTCGAAGGTGTTCATGGTGTCCTTGTGGACGATGTTGCTGACCGGCACGCCGGCGGCGGCATGGCGCACACCCGGATTCGCATCCTGCAGCTCACCGATCTGCGCAGGGTCGGTTGAAAAGACCGTCAGCCCCTCCAGGGTATAGAGCTTGAGCTTGGCCACGTCCAGGTTCTCGAGCCGGGTCTTGAGCAGCTGCCGCAGTTCACCCACCTCGGGGCGGGCACGCATGTCTTCCGGGTCAGGACCGGGTTCCGTGGTGGACAGGGGCAACAGGCGTTCCTGCAGGGAATTGGCCAGCGACCAGGCCAGCGTCTTGTGCTGCTGAACACCCTGCGCCGTGAGCTGGCGCTCGAGGATGTGCATGCTGAACACCTCGAGGATGACAGCTGCGAGTACAATCCCGATCAGGGAAATGATGGCAAAGCGCCAGAATCGCCTCGACATAGAGGAGGCCCCCATCTTCGTTATGCGGCGGTTCACCGGGTCCCCACCCCCTCTCTCGCGTAAATGGGGATCGCCGGAGCGTCCGTTTTTATATCATGATCCTAGCAGCTGGGGCCCGGGGTGTCTAAAGGATCGTAAGGGGAACGGATTCCGCTATGGGGTACGGATCGAGTTCTCGACGGCCGCGGCCTCTTTCAGGCGAACCCGCAGTTCCTCGGTCACGTTGAGCATCTCGTCCGGGTTCTCGATCACGCGCGGACTGATGGTCACGATCAGCTCGGTACGGAACACGTCTTCCGATGTCGTGCTGAACAGCTTGCCGATGAGGGGCAGGTCCATCAGGAGCGGGATGCCGCTCTCGGTGTCGCTATTGCTTTCCAGGATCAGGCCGCCGAGCACGACGGTCTGGCCGCTCTGCACCACCACGCTGCTGTCGATGGTGCGCTGGGTGATAGACACATTGTCTCCACCCCCCACGGCCAGCTCCGTGCCGGGCCGGCTGACCTCCTGGCTGATATCCAGCGTCACCGCCCCACCGGCATTGATGCGCGGGGTCACCGTCAGCAGCGTGCCGGTATCGCGGAACTGCACCTCGGTGATCAGGGGCGCGTTGGGGACATCGATACTTTGCGCCCTGCGGGTGGTCACCGGGATCTGGTCACCGACGCGGATGGTCGCAGTTTGGTTGTCGAGTACCATGACCTGCGGCGTGGAGAGGAATTTAACCGCGGATTCGGTCTCCAGGATATCGAAGAACAGGCGGACATCGCCGTCGCTGTTGAACACGGCAAGGCTGAGTCCATCGCCACCGGCACCACCCGGCAGGGGCGTGTTGAAGGCCAGCTCGTGCTGGTTGCCCTGCAGGAACCAGCGCACCCCGTAGTCGAGGGTTTCCGACAGCGTCACTTCGGCAATGGTCGCCTCGATCAGGACCTGGCGCTGTGGTACGTCCAGCTTGCGGATCGCCGCCTCGATGGCCCGGTAATCCTGCGGACTCGCCAGCACCAGGATCGAGTTGTTGTCCTGGTTGGCGATGATGCTGACGATCCCCCGGTTCTCGATCGCAAGCCCTTCACCGCCGGCCTCGCCCGTCTCCGTTTCGGGCACCGGCCGGCTGACGGGTGGCGCATAGGTTCCACCCTCACCCGCTGTCCCCGACGGTATCGGCGGTGGCGGCCTGGCGACGGTGTCCGCGGCATGGAACACACTGGCCCCCGCCCCGGCACGCGGCAGCTGGACGTCAGCGGTCGCGAGCATGTCGTCCGCACCCGGCTGCAGGTAGATCTCCTGCAACACGGCCGCGATCTTCTCGGCCTTGCCGTTCAGCAGCTGGTAGACATACAGACGCCGGCCCTCCGGCCCTTCCGTTCCCCAGTCGAACTGCTCGATGAGTTTCTGCACCTCGGCCATATAGCGCGGCTTGTGGGTGATCACCAGGACGGCATTGAGCCGCTCGATGGGCACCAGCCTGACGATGCCGGTCAGCGGCGTCTTGCCCTCCGGACCGATCACGTTCTGCAGCTCGCCGACCAGGGTGCCGGCGTCCGCGTACTGGAGTGTGAATAGCCCGAACGACATCCCCCTGAGCCAGTCCACGTCGAAGATCCTGACTGTGTCCAGCAACTGGTCGATACGGTACTGGGGACCGGCAAGTATGAGCAGGTTGCGCGCCTCGTCGATACGCACGGTCGTACCACTCGGCACGAAGGGTTGCAGGACCTTCTGGATCTCCACGGCGGACACATGCTGGAGCGGCACGATCTGCACGCCATAGCCGGTCGCCCGGCGCATGGACTGCTGGCCGACCCGCGGCGTGGCGAATTCGGATTCGGCACTCACGATGGGAACGATCTTGTAGATATCCTGCTCCTTCACCAGCGCGGCGCCATTGAGCTGAAGAACGGACTCCACGATTGGCAGTACCGCCTCGATCCTGACCGGGTAGGTGGTGTGCATGGTCACCTGGCCCTTGACCTTCGGATCCACCAGGTAGTTTTCATTCAGGATCTCCTCGAACACCACGCGGATGAATTCCCGGAGGTCGGCCTGCTCGAAGTTCAGCGTGATATCTCCCACGGCAGAGGTCACCTTGCCTTGTGCGGCAACGCCGAATGGATAGTGCTGACCGAGCGCCTCTTCGCGCTCATCCCGCGGTGCGGTGGCAATCCAGGCATCCGGAAAATACCGACGCGCCTGCCGCATGACCGCCTCGGCCCTGGCCCGCGACGGGAAAAATCCCAGCCTCACGCGATGCCAGGTCTTGCCATTCTTGAGGAAGGTGGTGGTATAGGCGTGATGGTCGGTGAACACGTCGTCGGCAGGCAGGTCCACCGGATCGAAGGGTACGAGATAGGATGCCAGGTTGACGACGTAGGGACTGGCAAGGAGTTCTTCCAGGGGTGTTGTCCCGACGAACACGCCGGTGCCGAGCCGTATGTTCGGCATATCCGCGGGCTCCGGCGGTCGCGTCGTTGTCAGCGGTTCGGCCGGGCGGCCAGTCGGCGGCAAGACCGCGGTCTCGCGCGTTGCCGGGGCTTCAGCGGGTGAGGTGTCGCCCGCCACCTGCGCTGTCGGCAGCGAGGACGTGTCATGGGTGGTTGCACAGGCGGTGATGAAGGCCAGGGCGGCCAGTATCAGCAGTATTCGGGACAGCGCAGTCAGCATCGATACCTGACAAACATCCCTGTGGTTGCGCTTCAGCGGCATCTGCAGTCCGGGGTCAGTCGTTGCCGTGAACAAGGGCGTCGGTGTGGTTTCCCCGGCAGCGAACTGACGGGAGACGGGGCCCGGACTCTTAGGCTTGTCGTTCTTTTTCGACGCATGAGTTGGCAGTGCATTTGAGCGGTATGGTATTAAAAAGTCAAGTTAAAGATTCGCGTTACGTGTGATATCGACAATCGGAACGCGATACGGCGCCGGGTGCCGTCGTCATGTTACGCGGCACGCCTAGCGGGATGACCCCGCGCGACGCCGCGAAACCGTGTGGGTAATCGGCCAGGCGCACGGGTTGCCCGGTACCGCCCGGGCCAATGCTGTCAATTTCGACTATCTTTATGTAATAATCAAAACAAATTTATATTAATTAGAATGAGTTAGGGGTTTCATGGAACACATCGTGCAAGATTCCGCCCAGGGAGCGGGTATTGCGACCGGCGCCACAACGACTCGCAAGGGCCTGTGCGCCTACCTGCTTGAACCCGGCAAACTGAATCCCGCCAACGCCGAGCGTGCCCTGCGGTTGCAGCAGGAACAGGCGTCCTGGGAACCGATCGGCTCCATCCTGGTGAAGCTGGGTCTGGTCTCGGAACGGGATGTTGCCGAGAGCCTGTCCAGCCAGCTGGACATTCCGCTGGTGGAGCGCAGGGATTTTCCCGATGAGTTACCTATAGACGCCCGCATATCCCGCAGGTTTCTCAAGCAACACCAGACGCTGATCGTGGATGAGGAGGATGAGCGCCTGGTGGTGGCCATGGCGGATCCGGTCAACTCCTACGTGATAGACGCCCTCGGCTTGTTCTCCGGCAAGACGGTGCTGCCCCGCCTGGGGATACCGTCGGAAATCGAGATGGCGCTGGAACAGCGCTATGAATCGCTCGATACCGGTAATGTCACCGGCGGAGCGGATGACACCATCCAGTTCCAGGATGATGTCGAACAGCTGAAGGAACTCGCGAGCGAGGCCCCGGTCATCAAGCTGGTCAACCAGCTGATCCACCGGGCGGCGGAAACCGGTGCCTCGGACATCCATATCGAACCCTTCGAGGGTGTGCTCAAGGTACGCAACCGGATCGACGGACTGTTGCGTGATGTCAATGCGCCGCCCGTCCGTTCCGCGGCCGCCGTGATCTCGCGCATCAAGATAATGGCGAACCTGAACATCGCCGAACGCCGCCTGGCTCAGGACGGACGCTTCAAGGTCCGGGTAGGCGGCAAGGAAATCGACCTCCGTGTTTCTACCGTGCCAACCATGTACGGCGAGAGCGTGGTGCTGAGGCTCCTGCACCGTGATGCGGTATCCCTGGACTTCGGTGCGCTTGGATTCAGCCCGGAAATGGAAAGCCGCATGCTGGATATCCTCGCCATGCCCCACGGTATCCTGCTGGTTACCGGTCCAACCGGCAGCGGCAAGTCCACCACCCTGTATGCCGCCCTGAAACACCTCAATACCACCGAGCGCAAGATCCTCACGGTGGAAGACCCGGTGGAATACAACATCGAGGGGGTCAACCAGATGCAGGTCAAGCCGCAGATCGGATTGACCTTCGCCAACGCACTGCGTTCCATCGTGCGCCAGGACCCCGACATCATCATGATCGGCGAAATGCGTGACCAGGAAACCGCTGCCATCGCCGTGCAGTCTGCGTTGACCGGTCACCTGGTGCTCTCGACGCTGCACACCAATGACGCGGCCGGCAGCATCACGCGCCTGCTGGACATGGGCGTGGAAGATTACCTGCTGTCCTCAACGGTGAACGCCGTCCTGGCTCAACGCCTGGTGCGCAAGCTTTGCCACCGGTGCCGTGAACCCTACACACCGTTGCGGGAAATGGTGCAGCGCTGGAATCTGCGCAGCTTCGTCCCCAAGGGACGCGTGACCCTGTACAGGGCGAAAGGCTGCGAGCATTGCGGGCACACCGGATACAGCGGTCGCAGCGCCATACTGGAACTGCTGGAGATGACCGATCCCATCAGGCAACTGATCCTCGCCCACAGCGATGCGCGGGAGATCGCCAGGACCGCAGCGCGGGACGGCATGCAGTTCATGCTCGACGATGGCCTGCGCAAAGTCGTGGCAGGCGAAACCACCATCGAGGAAGTCTTCCGGGTGACCGAGGAGCAATCCCGCAGGGACCAGCCGGACGCATCCCCGACTCCGGCGGTAACGGCAACCGCCGCGACGACCGGCCCGGGCGCGGCAAAGGGAACGGCTCGCCCTCCTGCAGGACGGGCAAGGACCTTCCTGCACCGGGTGCAGCGCTTGTTGTCGGTCCGCGCGCGCTAGCCGTGTTATAAGCCCTCATGCCCGTGTTCCAGTACAAGGCAGCCACCGCGAACGGCGAAGTCGTTATCGGCACCCACAGCGGCACGAACCGGGAACAGGTGATCGCCCATATCCAGTCCCTGGGACAGATTCCCATTCGGGTAGACGAATCCCGGCAGCCGGGACAGGCCGGTAGCAAGCGCCGCTGGCGCCGCCAGCGGATCACGGACCGCCACGTCGCCACCGCGACCCGCGAGCTGGCCACCCTGCTGCGCGCCGGCCTGCCCCTGGACCGCGCCCTGTCGATTCTTGTCACGCTGTCGGAGAGCGAACGCCTGCAGGAAATGCTGGCCGCGGTGTGCGAACAGGTAAAGGGCGGTACGAGCCTGGCGGATGCGATGCAGGCACAGGATGGCGTATTCAGCCGGTTCTACCTCAACCTGCTGCGTGCCGGCGAGGCCGGCGGGGCACTGGAAGTGGTGCTGGAACGCCTCGCCGATCACATGGAACAGAATCGGGATCTGCGCGACACACTGATCTCGGCGATGATCTACCCCGCTATCCTGGTGTGCGTCGCCCTGGTCTCCATATTCATCCTCCTCGGCTACGTTGTTCCCCAGTTCACCGAACTGTTCGAGGGCGTCGGCCAGGTGCTGCCGTTACCGACGCGGATCACCATCGCCGTCGGCGAATTTCTCAGGCAATACGGCTGGCTCGTCGTGCTGCTGGTCGCTGGCGTTTTCTGGCTGCTACGCTACCAGCTCGGCCAACCGCGCAGCCGCTACCGGTGGCACGCCCGTTTCCTGAAACTCCCGCTGGCCGGTTCGATCATTACCGGCATCGAGGTCATGCGCTTTTCCCGTACCCTGGGGACACTGCTGCATAACGGCGTCCCCCTGCTTAAGGCTCTGGGCATCGTCAAGGACACCGTAGGTAACCAGGTTATCGCGGATGATCTCGAGCGCGTCGCGAGCAGTCTCAAGGAGGGCCAGAGCCTTGCAGCACCGCTGGCGGAAGTCGCGCACTTCCCGGCCTTCGCGGTCCACATGATCCGGGTCGGCGAGGAATCCGGTCGCCTGGAAGACATCCTGATGCAGGTCGCACAGGTCTACGAGCGGGAAACGCGCACGACCATGCAGCGGATGCTGGCGCTGCTGGAACCCCTGCTCATCCTGGTGCTCGGGGTGGTCATCGCCGCCGTCATCATCTCCATCCTGGTGGCGATACTGGGAATAAACCAGCTGGTGTTCTGAACAGGAGGATATATCCGCATGGGACGCATACCGTCAAGAGTCACAACCGCTGCACGGGGCTTTACCCTGATCGAACTGCTGGTGGTCATGGTCATCCTGGGGCTGCTCGCCGGACTGGTCGGGCCGCAGGTACTGCGTTACCTGGGCAGCGCGAGGAGCGACACCGCCGTGCTGCAGATCGAGGAACTGGGTGCGGGGCTGGATCTCTACCACCTGGAGGTTGGCCGTTACCCGACCACGGAAGAAGGACTACAGGCCCTGGTCGAGCAACCCACGGGGGTCAGCCGCTGGAACGGTCCCTATCTCAAGAAAAAGACCATCCCCCTGGATCCCTGGGGCAACGAGTATCACTACCGCTCGCCCGGTCAGAATGCCTTGTATGACCTGTACTCGCTCGGCAGCGACAACCTGGAAGGTGGCGAGCGCGAAAACGCGGACATCGTCAGCTGGTGAAGGGAACGCAGCAAAAAGCCGGGAGAATGCGGGGATTCACCCTCCTCGAGATGATGGTGGTACTGGTCATCGCCGGACTGCTGTTCGCCCTGACACCGCCCCTGTTCACCGGCGCCGTCTCCGGTACCCGGCTCAAGGGCCTGGCGCGCGACCTTGTCACCATGATGCGCGAGACCCGCAGCCAGGCGATCATACGCAACGCCGAACAGCAGATGTACCTGGATACAGAGGCGCGGCATTACCGGGCCGGCGACAACCGGGTACTTCACCTGCCCGAGGGCGTGACGATGACCGTGCAGCCGGCAACCGCCCCCGATGACCCGGCGCAGCAGCAGCACGTACTACGGTTCTTTCCGGACGGCAGCAGCAGCGGTGCGAAGATCTCCGTCAGCGGCGGCAATCACGGCTATTACCTGCAGCTGGACTGGCTGACCGGGCGTGTCACCATCAGCGAGGGCCCGCATGATGATGGCTGACCGGCACCAGCATGGCTTCTCCCTTATCGAGATCCTGGTGGCCTTCATGATCCTGGCGATCTCGTTGACCGTCATCTTCAGGATATTCTCCGGAGGTCTGCGCAATGTCGACCTGAGCGAGGACTATGCCCGCGCGGTCATGGTGGCGGAGTCGCAACTGTCGGCCAGCGGCATCAGTGTACCCCTGGAGTACGGCGTCACCACCGGGGCCTGGGATGAGCGCTTCCACTGGGAGCGCACCATCGGTCCCTACCGTCCGTGGCAGGAAGACAAGGCGCTCGCCGCCCCGGTACGGGCCTACCAGGTCACCGTCAGCGTGAGCTGGGGGCATGCCGGGCACAGCCGCCAGCTCACCCTGAGCAGTGTCCGGCTGCAAACCGGGACGCGCACGGGAGGGCCGGGCTGATGTCGTCCCGCCGCCCGGGAAGCTACCGCGCAACGGGCCGCGCTGCCCGGCACCGCGAAGCGGGATTCACGCTGCTCGAGATCATGGTGGCCATGGTCATGCTGGGGCTGATCGTGACCACGGCCTTCGGGGCCCTGCGCCTGGGTGAGCGCAGCTGGGAAGCCGGCCTGGCGCGCTCCGGCGATACCGAGACACTGCGTGCGGTCTCGGGGCTGCTGCAACGCCAGTTAAACCAGGCCCTGCCCCAGACCTGGAGCGAGGGCAAGAAGACCCGTATCGCGTTCAGTGGCACGGACCACGCACTGCGGTTCATCGCCCCGTCACCGTCGCGTCATGCGGCCAGCGGGCTGTATGAATACACGCTGAGCGGGGAACCACAGGCGGATGGCGCCGCCCTGGTGCTTCACTACCAATTGCACGATCCCGGCGACGCAGGATTCCAGCCGGATGACAGCCAGGGGACACGGGTATCGCTGGTCGCCGGGTTGCAATCGGTCGACTTCGCCTATTTCGGATCACCGTCAAACGACGATCCGCCACGCTGGCATGCGTACTGGAGCGACAGTAGCCAGGGCCTGCCGCGACTGGTGCGCGCCCGCCTGGTCTCCCGACCCGATGAGCAGGCCTGGCCGGATCTGCTGCTGTCCCTGGCGGCGGAGCCGACGTCATGAACCGTTTTGGCAACGTGACCGGACAGCGCGGTATCGCACTGGTGGTCGTGTTGTGGTTGCTCATGCTGCTGACAGTGGTTGCGGCGAGTCACGCGCGCATCGTCCGGACCGAGACCCGGCTCGCTGCCAACCACGTCGAGGCCAGCAAGGCGCGCAGCCTGGCAGAGGCCGCTGCGTATCACGCCATCCTCGAGTTGCTGGTACGCGACGAGGTACAGCGCTGGCCGATCGACGGCAACACCACGCGTATCAATTACAGGGAAGGTTACGTGGATATTTCAATCCGCGATACCCGTGGCCTGGTGGATCTCAATCATGTGCAGGCAGCACTGCTGGATACCGTCCTGCAGGGCGCGGACGTCGGGGAACAGCAGCGCATGGCCCTGGTCGATGCCATCCTCGACTGGCGGGACAAGGACAACCTCAAACACCTGAACGGCGCCGAAGACGACGATTACCGGCACGCCGGCCTGCACTGGACGGTGCGCGACGGTCCCTTCAGCAGCGTCGAGGAGCTTCGCTATGTCCTGGGGATGAACGACCGCCTGTACGAACGGCTTATGCCCTACCTGACCGTCCATTCGGGACAGGCGGCGGTGTTTCCGGATCTGGCGCCACCCTGGCTGGCGCGCCTGCTCACCGGCCGTGCAACCGAGCCGACGGCGGGCATGACCGGCCTGCGCAGCAGGGGACCGAACTTTCGAGTCACCGTACAGGCCACCGGCAAGGGCGGTGCCACGGCCTCGCTGGACATGGTGGTGCACATTGCACCGGGGGACAAACAGCCCTATGCAATACTCGCTTGGCGCTCGCCCTCACTGGCCGTGACCAACCCGGCCCCCGAAAGACAGGAGGATGCCGCGTCGGACTGACATGCCGGCAGTGACGCTCCGTATGGCCATGGAATCCTCCACCATCCGAACCCGTTTAAGGACCAGCGTACCGCTATTGCGCCATGCCAGCGATGCCTGGTCCTGGTGGATCACGGAACTGGCCGACATGCTGCCGAAGGGTGTGCGCAGCGCCCTTCTGCCCGGGATCGACCGCCTTCAGCTGACACCGAATGGCGAGGAAATTACGGCCAGTCGCTGCAAGGCAGAGTCCATAGACCGGATCGGCAGTTTCCCGCTGACACCACAGGCCTCACCCTCCGGGACCACGCAGGATGTCGTCAACGTGGCCGCACGCTCCCGGGAGGTGGTGTTGTGCCTGCCACCGGAAAAGGTGCTGAGGAAAACGATCAGCCTGCCCATGGTCGCGGAGGAAAATCTTCACGAGGTACTCGGCTTCGAGATGGACCGCCATACCCCCTTTCCGGTCACCCAGGTCTATTACGATTTCGTGACGGTTGCGCGCAGCCCGAAGGAGAATCTCCTTACCCTGGACCTGGTGGTGACGCCACGGGCGTATCTCGACGAACTGCTTACCTCGCTGGAGGACCTCGGTCTGCAGCCCCACCAGGTCACCCTGTGCCAGGGAGAGACACTCCAGCTGCTGCCCCTCAACCTGTTGCCAACGGGGGACCGCCAGCAAAGAACGGAAGCAACACGCTACCTCAACTACGTGTTCGGTGCGCTGGCGCTGTTCCTGTTGCTGGGCGTTATCGCCCTCCCCCTCTGGAACAAGCTGCACGTGATCCGCACGCTGGAAGCCAGGATTGAGCTGGCCACCAGTAATGCCGAGGTCACGCGCCGCCTGGATGAAGAGGTCAGGCGCCTGGAGTCGGATTCCCTGTTTCTGACGGAAAAGAAACTGGCTACTCCCCTGGTCCTCGAACTCATGAATGAGCTTACGCACATCCTTCCGGATGACACCTGGATCACCAGGTTGACCATCAGCGGGCGGGAGGTTCAGCTGCAGGGTCAGTCGGCAGCAGCGGCGGCACTGATTCCGCTGATCGAGTCGGCCAGATACCTGGACAATCCGCGTTTCCGTTCGCCAGTAACGCGGACACCGAAGACGAACCTCGAAAGCTTCAACCTGTCCGCGGAAATAACCGGGGGTAACTTCCCGTGATCGACGCGTTGAGCATCAGACAACGCCGGGGACTGGCCCTGGCAATCCTGCTAATGATCGTGATCGTCATTCACGTCCTGGCGATTGTCCCGTTGTGGGCGCTGAACCGCCATTACCTCGATACCATCGACAGGCTCGAGGCGCGTCTGGGCGTGCTCAACGGCAAGGTGGCGACCAGTTCTGAGCTGCGTTCGCAGCATGAGCAGCTGCGGCGTGCCCTGGCCGGCAACCGCCAGTACCTGAAAAATTCCAGCGACGCACTGGTTACCGCCAACCTGCAGGGGATTGTCACGCGTGTCGCGAACTCGAAAACCATGGAACTGCTCAGTACCCAGATCCTGGCAACGACCGAGGAAGCAGGCATCAGGCGTGTCGCCCTGAAGGTCCGCATGCGTGGCAAACTGGAGAACCTGGTCGGGGTATTCCATGCCCTGGAGACCGGACAGCCTTACCTGTTCCTGGATAATGTGTCCATCCGCAGGCTCGGCATGCACCGCTACAAGGCAGCACGCGGCGAACAACTGGACGTGGATTTTGATCTCATCGGCTACGTTTCCCGTTCCTCATGAAAAAAATCGCACCTGGCAATCACCTGACAACCATCCTGCTGGCAGTCTGCATCCTGATGGCGTGTGCCCTGGCACTCGAAAGCCACAGTTTGATAAGTCCCCGAGACGGACAAACATCCGGGACGCCGCCCGCGGCAAAACAGCCCGTCCGGGTTACATACAATGCGCCGCCAATTGCGGCATTTGCTGAAATCACGGAACGACCCCTGTTCACGGAGAGCCGCGAACCACCACCCGTGCCGGTAGCGGCACGGGCAGTTACGCCACCCCTGCAGCAGCTTCGCCTCAGGCTGGAGGGGATTGCCATGACGCCCGGGGCAAGCATTGCCGTGGTACGGGACCTAGCTGACAATAAGATACTGCGCCTAGGGGAAGGCATGAAACACAAGGGCTGGGAACTCATCTCCGTCAGCCCCGACGGCGTCACATTCAGACAGGGTGAACAGGATCAGGAAATCACCCTGTATGTGGACGAGCAGGCAAGCGGCGTCAGGAGATGAATCCCTCGCCTTGCCGGTTCGCAACCTGTTTCCTGCGGACTGGCGCTTAAGTCTGCCAGGCCCACGACAGACCCGCTTGTCCAGGCACGTGCGAGCACCGCGAAACTGTATCAGAAGCCCCTGCGAGCGACGCGAACCCGCGGCGTCTCCCTAGTACCCCGGTAATCATCACCAGGTTTCCTCGATCAGTACCCGGGTCCCCACGGGCACCCGGTCAAACAGCTGGATAACCTCGCGGTTGGTCATCTTGACGCAACCATGGGAGGACGGCAGTCCCATGGGGTCGTCATCCGGGGCGCCGTGGATATAGATATAGCGGCGCATGGAGTCGACCTCGCCGAGGCGGTTTTTCCCGGGTTCCTCTCCACACAGCCAGAGGATGCGGGTGAGGATCCAGTCACGTCCGGGATGCTGCTGCTTCAGGGCCGGTGTGTAGATCTCCCCGGTCGGACGGCGCCCGACGAACACGGTATTCTCGGGACAGCCAGTACCGATCCGGGCGCGGATCCGGTGCCAGCCGCGCGGGGTGCATTCGCTATTGATGCGTTCTCCCGGCCCGTTGCTGGCGGTTGAAATGCGGCAGTCCAGGGTGACATGGTCGTACTCGATCAACTGCAGGCGCTGCTCCCCGATGCTGACCCTGATAAGCGTGGCGGTGTTGTCCATCGGGCCATTATACGGTCAGCTCATCCGGGCGTGCTGTCTGTGTGCCGATCCCGCAGGAACAAGTGCTCAGTGATGCGTCTGCCTGACACGCCGCAGGCCAGCGTAATTTCCGTCCCGGGCCAGTCGCGGCGACCACGTGTACAAACGGGGACATTCTGCTTTTTTCACTGATTATTACTTCGATAATTCCTGACTACAAAAACGCAGAATGTCCCCACGGTATCGAAAAGGCATCCGTTCGCCCCACCGGAAATTAATTAATAAATAATATTATTGGATAATACTGAATAGCCCATCAACATCAATTTAGTTTATAAATGTATTGATATTTTTCTCATAGAAGGGTTCAATTGCAACAATATTTATGAGGTTTAGGTGTACTGATGAAATAGAAAGCACGGCTATAGCATCAATAAGTATTAGAGGTAATGCACCAAAAAGACTTGGAATCGCAATACCCTAAATAAGAACCTTGGGAGGAGTGAAATTATGGTCTATACGCAGAAATCACCGGCGTTATTCATTATCGGGGTCATCATGCTCGCCATCTGGTGGCTCGCCGACAGCGGCACCATGGCACCCTATATTGAGCATCTCGCCAACGGCAAGAAGTATGCCTACCTGTCGGAACTCACCAGCCTGCCCCTGTATTTCGGAATCATCTCGGTGGTTATCGGCCTCTGGCAATGGCTTGGCGTACACAAGGAAAATCACTGGGACTATTACTCCTCGTCTATCGCGGGTGGCATGTTCATTCTGCTCATCGCGATGCTGGTCCGCTGGTTCGTCGCTCCTGAAGTGGCCGTGGTCAGTACCAGCATGGGTAAAGTCGGCGACACCGGCTCCTATATCCACAAACTGCTGGGTCTCAACTACGTCGTGCTCGGCATTGTGACCGGTATCATCATAGTGAACGTATTCAGGGTGCCCTCCTGGGCCGAGAACGGTGTTCGCCTTTCGCGTCTCGGCCTCAAGACCGGTGTTATCCTGCTGGGCACCCTCTACAGTGCGGCCGAGCTGAAAAACCTGGGCGGGCTTTCGATCGTCATGATCGGATTCTTCGTGCTGGGTTCGGTCGGGCTGGTGCTGTGGATCGGCGCCCGCCGTCGCATTCCCAACTCCATGGGTGGCGTGCTCTCTGCCGGCATGGGGGTCTGCGGTGTCTCGGCGACGGTTGCCGCGGCACCCGTGGTACAGGCCAAGTCAGTTGAAATCGCCTATACCATCGGCACCATCCTGATCTGGGGTGTGGGCTGCATGTTTATCTTCCCGATCATCGGCAACCTGCTGGGCATGTCATATGTTCAGTTCGGCGCCTGGGCCGGAACCGGCATCCTCAACTCCGCGCAGGTCGCCGGTGCAGCGCTGGCCTATCAGCCCGACGGAATCGAAACCCTGAAGGTGGCGGAAATCTTCAATATTACCCGCGTACTGGTGCTGCCGATTATCGTCCTGTGGCTGGCGGTCTGGTACGTAAAGCGCGAAGAGGAAGCCACTCACACCGTCAATGTCGGTACCGTGATCTTCGAGAAATTCCCTGTCTTCGTATTGGGCTTCATTCTGATGTTTGCCCTGTCCACCACCGGTATTTTCGCACCGGCCAATCACTACAAGGGCAAGTACTTCGGTAACACCGCTGAAACCGGCTTCAAGGAGGAAAAGCTGCTGAAAGCGGAGCAGATTGCAGTACTCCAGGGCGAAGCCGGCAAGGTTCAGCGGGACGATCGCAAGGAGGCGCTGCAACGCCTGATCGACAACGGAAAGGTGATGTCCATTGCGGATGACGATACGCTCCGCGGTCTGATCAACGCCAAGGTCCTGTCGAAGGACGCCAACAGTATCCTGAAAGGGGCGCACAAGGCCGTGCGGCATACCGCAAAGAAGATCAAGGCATTCCGAGAGTGGATCACCTGGTTGTTTGCCTTTGGCCTGGTAGGACTGGGCATGCAGATTACCGTCGGGTCGATGCGCCAGGCCGGTGGCCAACCGGCGGTTATCGGTGGCATCGTCGGCTTTATAAAGGCAGCGGCATCATTAGTCGTAGTCATGATGCTGATCAGCGAAACAGTGTAAAGCGAGGTAAATGATATGAATGAACAAGAAGCGAGATTTGACCGCGGCTCGGCATTGTCCATATTCGGCAGCGACCGCAGGGAAGACTTCATGGCTCTGGTGTTTGCGCTCGCCATTGCATTTGGAGTTTATGTAACTCACTGAAGCTGCCTGTAAGGGGCATTGAAGTTATCAGCAAATACAAACGCCGGTGTTCGCAACTGGGGAGCACCGGCGTTTTTATCAGGTGAAACAATGCTAGCGGTAGACAACGTACTGCTCGCCAGCCACGGCACCGAGGGCGCCATGGCGGCCGAACAGATGGCCTTGAGTATGTGCGGCAAGGGAACGCACCTGCATCATCTGATTGTGGTACCGGGCTTCTGGAAAGGCACCACCGGTGATGACTGGCTCAACAACGGCTCCACCCGGGACAGCTTTCGCCGCTATCTGGAAGGTGAACTCGGACGCGAAGTCGACGAAAATTTCGAGCGGGTCGGCCAGGCCGCCAAAGACAGGGAGCTGGATTACACCAACGATATGGTCGTCGGCGAACCGGATGAGTGCCTGCTTGATGCAAGTCAGCAGCAACACTATGACCTGATCATACTCGGCTCACCGCGCCCCAGGGGCAAATCAGGGCTCCGTTCGCGCATGATTACCAGCGCACTGACTTGCAAGCTGACGACACCCCTGTTGATCGTGCCCTACCCGGATGGGTGAGTCAGCGACGATCGAGGATGTCGCCTGGGCCTCGACCAATACGCCACTCACGGTTAGCGCACTGAATGAATTCTGTACCGATATCGAGAGGCTGTTCCGCATAAACCCCATGCTCGAATTCGAGCTCTGGGATTCCAGGGATGAAAATCACTTCACCTTTGCCGGGCGCAATATCAGCCAGGAACAGCCCTTCGATTTCCAATTCGAGCTGTCAGTCCGCAAGCTGGGCAATGGCTTTCGCATCGACTACGACAAGGGCATCAAATCCAGCACCACCTTCACAATCGAACCCGCCCCGCAAGGCTCCAAACTGACGATTACAGACAGTTACGAGAGGCTGCCCCCCGAGGAAAGAAGCACCCACATACACGAGGTCGACAAAAGCCTGGTGCTCTGGAGCCAGTATCTGCAACAGTACCTGGTCAACTGGCAGCGCTGGTCCCGCTTCCGCCTGTGGCGCTGGTACATGCGTCGTGTCTGGCAACCGATGAAGCCTGCTGGACGCCGTATTACCTATATGCTTCTCTGGATCAGCGCGGCGGAAATCGCCTTGATCGCCCTGGGTGCCGCTATCTATTTTATCGAATACGCCTGATTCATTGCCGTACAACAGCATGCTACAAAGTTTCCGGCCTTGGAATTCTGCAGGCGCTGTTCCCGATGCTGACCCAGCACAGGACCCGCTCACCGCAGCATGCAGTGAGTGAGATACGCGTTCAGTGATGCGCCTGCCTGACATGCCGCAGGCCATCGTAGTTACCGTCCCTGGCCAGTTGATAACCGCTGATACTGTCCCTGAGAGCAACCACGTGGTCTTCATACCAGAGCGGCACGTACGGCAACACCTCCAGCAGTCTGGCCTGAACGGCGCGGTAATGGACAGCCTGCCCTTCGAGCGAAGTGGCCTGCTCGGCGGCCTCGATCAGGTGGTCGATGCGCGGGTCCGCCAGGCGTCCGCGGTTGGCGCCCTCCGGCGGCAGTGAACCGCTGTGGAAGGCATAGCGGAAGATGTCCGGGGTC
>Ga0224512_10000619_pt1 | contig 36918 bp, 34 predicted proteins | sample SF_May12_sed_USG_4_FD_169103 | JGI IMG/M metagenome (GOLD analysis project Ga0224512, IMG submission 169103) | Sediment microbial communities from San Francisco Bay, California, United States - SF_May12_sed_USGS_13 | ecosystem: Environmental > Aquatic > Marine > Sediment | place: USA... | reverse complement strand
GACGCTCCAGCAGGCTGCTCCAACCCCGCGGCCACGGCTGCCAGTCGCGCTGCTCGGGAGCGTCTCGCAGAGCGATCTCGCCGCTCTCGGCGTCGACCTCGTCGACGTAGACCACCGCCGCCCGGGGCGTCGCCTGCTCGAGCACCACGATCCCCAGGTCGCCGGCCGAGACCTTCTCGTCGTCCGTGGCGATCCAGGGCGAGTCCGGCTCGGCGATGCCGCCGACCAGGTCGCGCAGCCTGACGGCCGGACGCTCCACCTCGACCTCGCGTCCCAGCCGGAGCAGGAAGCGCCGCTCCAGGGAGTCGTCGTTGAACGCCGGCTCGTCGAGGGCGATCTGGACCTTCCGCAGCTCGTCCTGAAGCTCCTCCAGCTCCTCCCTGGGGCGGAACGTCAGGCCCTCCAGCTCGGCCAGCGACATCGCGGCCAGCTCGGCAACGGGCTCGTCCAGGATGGGCGCCATCGTCACGGGGTCGATGTCGACGCCGAGGACGAGCTCCGCCTTCTTCTTGAACTCCCAGAGGCGCACGGCGCTGATCCCGACCTGGTCGTGACCGGGATCGAGCTCCACGAAATCGGCGATCTCGAAGACGGCGTCGAGCTCGCCGCCGACGGAGCTCTTGTAGGCGTGGAGCCGCGCAGCGTAGACCTCGCCCACGCCCTGGACGTCGATCGCCGATCGGGTGCCGACGGGACTCGTGACCAGCCTTCCCCGTTCCACGAGCGGTGCCACCGAGCGGTTCCACCCCGCGAGGCGCAGCGCGTTGAGCTCCTTGTCCACGTCGACGTCCGCGAGCGTCTCGAAGATCACCGCCTTGCCGCCGTCGGGCGGCGAGTGCTTGACCTGGAAGCCCGCCTCGACGGTGCCCGGGTCCTGGTCCTCCTTGGCCTCCAGCACCAGCCGGGTGGAGGCCGAGGCCGGCGGCGCCGGGTGATAGTCGAGCATGCCGACCAGCCGGCGGACGTTGTCCCACTGCGTGGCGGTGCCGAGGAAGCCCTCGTTGGCGTAGGCGTCGGCGTAGCCGCCGAGGACGTGGACGGAGCGCGCGAGGGTGCGCACGATCTCCCAGCCCAGGTCGCGGCGCTCGCCTTCGTACTGCTCGAGCAGCCTCGTCACGCGCTCGCCGTCGGTCTCGTCGGCCGGGACGACGACGTCGAGAGAAGTCCACTCGCCGTCGGCAAAGCGTTCGCGAAGGGCCTCGCGGAGCACTTCCAGGTAGGTGGCGGCGTTGCCCTCGACGTAGCGGAAGGTCGCGAGGCCCGCCCGGTTCCAGCGCGTGAGATCGGTTCGCTCGCTCATCCCTTGCGGCCGCCGTGGAGAAAGAGCCGGTAGTATCCGCGGGCCGGCGCGGTCGGGTCGTTGTCGCAGACCGCGAGCTCGAGGCCCTCGAGCTTGATGTGACCGCTGGCCGCCTGGTCGGCGACCTGGTCCAGGCGCTTGAAGCGGTTGAGGCACACGCTCTCGACGCCGTCGAGGGCCATCAGGGTCTGCATGACGTCGCTCGCCCGGAGATCCTCGCCGAACGCCAGGCGTCCCGGCCTGAAGAAGCCCTCGGGGCCGGTCCCCAGGGCCTCGCGCACCGCCCGCCGCACCTCCGACTGGAAGTAGTTCTCCGCGACGCGGACGGAAAGCGCCATGTTGATGCCGACCGGCTCCGCGTTCTGGAGCACGACCTCCTGGCCGATCATGCGAAAGGCCTCGAGATAGGGGCGCAGCACCGCGCGGATGCTCGGCCCGAGCGCCAGCTCCGGCAGCCCCAGGGCGAGCTCGCCGTGGAAGGCGCTCACCGCCGCCTGCACGTCCGTGGGCAGGACCGGCGTGTCGTCGAGCTTCAGGTTGTTCCAGCCGACGACCGCGATGCGGATCGTCGTCCACGAGCCGGTCCAATCGCTCCAGGCGTGGGCGCGCTCGACCAGCGGATGGTCCTCGAGGCGCTCGGCGTAGTCGTCCACCGTCACCATCCGGCGCTGTTGGTGGACGGCGGCGGGGCCGTCGCGGCGCGCCTCCTCCATGGCGCTCGGAAAGTCGAGCCAGTAGGCGTCGAGCTCTTCGGCGGTGGCGACCCGCGCCCCGCCCGCCGGCACGATCTGCTTGCGGGCGGTGGCCATTTGCGGCGCGTCGTAGCCGATGAGCCGCAGCAGGCGGCGCACCGAGGCGGGCCGCCGCGCGGTCTCGAGATAGGCTTCCGAGGAGACCCGGTCGAGCGTGTCCGAGAGCTGATCGAGAACCGCCGCCAGGAGCTCGACGAGCACCACCTCGAGGTCGGCCGGCGTCCAGCGGCTGCGCTCCGGGAAGCGCGCCGCCAGCTCTTCGAGCATGAAGCGCCGGAAGCCCTTGAAGTCGCGGACCAGCCAGTCGAAGTCGTCGCCGATCGCCGGCAGGGCCGGCTGCGGCTGCAGCTCGCGGCTGCCGCAGTCCGGGCAGGTGCCCTCGAAGACGAGCTCGAGCGGCGGCAGCTCAGCCACTGGTTCCTCCTCCCGTGCCGACCAGGATCTCGTGCCGCTCGCTGTGCCCGATGGTCGCCAGCGTGTAGGAGATGAGCACCTTGAGCTTCTCGCCCTCGCCCTCGACCTCGATCTCGAGCGTCCGCGGATCGACCTCGCCCCGGAGCGCCTCGGAGAGCGAGGCGCTCAGCCGCTTCCGCGTCAGGTCCCACAGGGTGGTGGAGTTGGGCTCGAAGACCAGGGCGCGGACGCCGGCGCCGAACTCGGGGCGGAAGACGCGCTCCCCGGGGTTGGTGAAGAGCACCTGCTCGATCTGCTCGCGGATGTGGCGCGAGCGACCGCTGGTCGCCGGTCCGTCGGCGTTGACCCGCAACGGGAACGCGAGGTAGACCGTAGCGCCGAGCTCAGCCATTCGCCGGCCTCATGAGGTCATCACCTTCGTCGACAGGCTGCTCATCTCGCCTTGCGGTATCGGCGGCCCGGTCGGGCCCATCGGGTGGGGATGCATGTGGGTGGCGAAGAGGGTGAGGAAGCTCTGGCCCTTGATGATCGGCTCGCCGCCCTGGCCGGCCAGCATCACCTGGGTCCCCTTGAGGATGACCTGCTGCCCCTCGACGGTGACCCCGGCCGCGGCCATCTCGATCTTGTTGCCGTTGGCGTCCTCGACCGTGGTGCCGGAGGAGGTCATCTTCAACGAGTTGCCGTTCGCGTCCTCGATCGTGACCTCGCCGGCGTCGGCGTCGAGCTTGACGACCGCCCCCTGGGCGTCGGTGACGGTCACCGTCCCGGCGGAGTCGATCTCCATCTCGGCCCCCGCGGGATGCGAGAGATAGAAGCGCTCTTCGCCGTCGGCGTCGTCGAACTGGACCAGATGGCCGCTCGGGGTCTTGAGCAGCCGGGTGGTGGGCTCGTCGAGCTTCGCCTCCTCGGGCGTGTCGGCGCTCTGCTGCCAGAAGGTGCCGGTCCAGATCGGGAGGGAGACATCGCCCTCCTCGAACTCCACCCAGACCTGGGCGTCGATCTCCGGCACCAGGAAGAGCCCCTGGTCGGCCAGACCGCCGAAGGGCAGGCAGGGCAGGGCCCAGCCGCTCTCCCCGTCGCCCAGCACCGAGGGGATGCGCAGCCGCAGCCGGCCCCTTTGCTCCGGATCCGCGTTGTCGGTCACGAAACCGCGGAACTTGCCGTAGTACTTGCGCTGGACATCTCTTGCGACCTGGGTCAGCACTTCCATGGTCTCTCCTCAGAGCACCCCCGCCAGGGGATCGCCGCCGGACGAGAAGTTGTCGCCGTAGGCGTTGCGCATCAGCTTGAAGCTTTGCCGGTAGCCGTCGAGAGTGAACTTGTGGGAGACGGCGTCGACGTAGTAGAGGCCGCCCAGCCAGTCGCCGACGCCATCCACCGGCACCGGCTCGCCGACCCGCAGGACGTGGCCGTAGAGGCTGCCGTCCAGCTCTCCCTCGGCCTTGACCCGCATCGACATCTCGTTGGCGCGCTGCTGCGCCCGGGCCCTCAGCTCCTCCTCGTTGGGGCTGCCTTGCCGGACCATCCGCCAGGTGAAGTCCCCCAGACCCGAGCTCGTGCTGTCGGCGGCCGTGGTGCCCAGCAGCGGCAGATCCGGCGCGATCACGTCCTGCACCGTCTCCGCCCCCTGCTCGGCGGCGGCGTCGAAGGCGACGGCGTCGGGCTGGTGGCCGTCGGCCTTCACATCGAACCTGTAGCAGTTGGTGCCGCGCCCGGCGTAGACCAGGATCGTCGCCTGCGGCTCGGCCTCCAGCCGCATCGGTCCGAAGTAGACCGTCCCCTCCTGGAAGATCAGCTCGTAGCCGTTGGCTTCGGCCCGCTGGCGCAGGAAGCGGATGTCGGTGGCGTCCTGGTTGAGCACCAGACCCGTCAGGCCGGTGGCGTTGTCGGGGTGCGGCGAGAGCCCGTGGCGGGCGAGGATGGCCGCCAGGATGGTCGCGTCGTCGGTGGGCGCGTCGCCGCCCCAGACCTCGCGCATCTGCTCGCGGTCCAGGGCGATCGAGTCGTCCTGGACCTGGACGGTCACGGTGGTGTTGCCGGCGTCCTCCGGGTAGCTGGCCGACACCTCGCGGATGTAGCCGCGCAGCACCTCCTCGGTGGTGCTGCCGAAGGCCGCCTCGATGACGATCGGCTCCCAGGGCGCGAGCACCCCGGCGTCCTGCACGGTCCAGACGCCCTGCTCGTCGCGGCGGCTCTCGAACTTGAGCGTCGCGACCCCGGCCTCCTGGCGGCTGATCTCGGCCGTCAGCTCGGTGATGAAGGGGTAGAGATCGACGACCTCCTCCCCCGCCGTGCCGACCTTGATGATCGCCTCGGCCGGCTCGCGCGTCTTGCCGCTCAGCAGATCCAGGACCATGCGCTACTCCCGAGCCCTCGGAATCAGGATGACGCGACCCACCATGCTCGGCGCCAGCTCCGGCACCCCCGCCGTGCTCTTCTCCACCTCGACGGCCCGGCCGCTCTCGAGCACGAGCGGCAGCTCGCGCACCACGTCGCCGGCGTGGAGAAACTCCGGGTTGGCGTCGACGATGCGCCACCAGAGGCGATCGTCGTTGTAGTAGTTCCGGGCCAGCAGGTCGAGGCGGTCGCCCTGCTTGACGGTGTGCTCGACGACCCCGGTCGCCTTGCCGATCACCCGCGGCCGGATGCCCGGAAAGTCCGGGTCGGCGCCGCTCTCGCCCTTGAAGAGCTGCGCGGAGGCGTATCGGGAATCCTTCGTGATCATCGCTTCTAGACTCCGAACGAGATCGAGACCGCGCCCGACACCGTCTGGATGGTGTTGAGCGCCGCGGAGGCGACCTGCCGCACGGTCTCGACCGTGTAGAAGGGGTTGTTGCCCTCGATCACCTGCATGGTGAGCGTGGCCTCGGCGCGATAGGGAATCAGCGTCGGCAGGTGGGCCTTCTCTTCGACCCGGACGCTGGTGAGAAAGACCGGCAGGACCTGCAGGCCCCAGACGAAGAGCAGCACCGAGGCCGACTCGTTGCGCTGGAAGGCGCGCTCGCCCCCCGCCCCGAGGCTCGCCAGCGTCTGCAATCCGCCGGGGCCCTGCGACTTGGGCTCCAGCATGGTCCGCAGCGTGTCGAGCTCCGGCTGCACGCCGAAGATCTTGGCGATGGAGTCGTCCGCGTTCATCCGGTCGGTCGCGTCGAGCAGGATCGTGATGGAGAACGACTCGGGCTGGACGGTCACGCCCTGCGAGGCCCGCGGCGTCTCGGTGGGAAGCACGAAGTCGTAGCCGCCGCGCATGCCTGGAACGCTCCCGGTGTTGATGGTGACGGTCCGCGTGCGCGAGATGGTCCGCGGATTGAACTCGAAGACCAGCGCCAGCGGCGGCAGCGACAGCGCGTATTCGATGAGGATGCCTTTCATCGGGTTCATCGGGCCCTAGCCTCCGCTCTCGGACTCCAGCCGCCGTTGGATGCCGGTGGCGATCTGCCCGGCGATCTGCCGATCCGTGGCGCCGGGCGCGATCGCGATCGGCTCGAGCTGCAGCCGGTCGAGGCGCAGCCCGCGGGTGAGCGGCAGCGCCGCCAGCTCATCACCGACGAGCCGCGCCAGTCCGGCGGCGCGGTCCTCGAAGCCGGGCGGCAGCTCGAGCCGCAGATGGTCGATCCTCAGCACAGCAGGCCTTCCTCGGGAAACCACGGCGCCAGCGGGCCGAGGTCGGCTGGAGAGAGATCGCGGCCGCTCTTGGACAGCTCGCGCCAGACGGCGAGAGTGATCTCCGGCAGCCCGATCGGCCGGCCGCTCTCGGCCGCGAGAAACGCGGCGTGGAGCGCGGCATTGCGGATCTCGCCACCGGTCAGGTTGACCGCCTCGCCGAGAAACGCCGTGTCGACGTCGCTCGCCCGCGGCGCCGCCGGCGGCAGCAACCGCTCCCAGAGGAGGGCGCGGGCGGCGGCGGCGGGCCGCGGGAAGTCGGCCACCACCTGGAACCGGCGGGCGAACGCCGGATCGAGGTTGCGACGCAGATTGGTGGTCAGGATGCACGGCCCCTGGTGGGACTCGATGCGCGCGAGCAGGTGGCTGACCTCCATGTTGGCGTACCGGTCGCGAGCCTCCTTGACCTCGCCCCGCTTGCTGAAGAGGCTGTCGGCCTCGTCGAACTGCAGGACCATCGGACGCCCGTGAGCGGCGTCGAAGAGCCGGTTCAGGTTCTTCTCGGTCTCGCCGATGTACTTGCTGACCAACCGCCCGAGATCGACCCGGTAGAGCGGCCAGCCCAGCTCGGTCGCCAGCACCGCCGCCGCAAAGGTCTTGCCCGTGCCCGACGGCCCGGAGAAGAGCGCCACGGGACCGCCGCAGTCGACGCCTCCCCACTCTCCGAAGACCCGGCTGCGGTGGCGAATCCAGAGGAGGAACTCCTGCAGCATGGCGGTCCGAGACGCGGGGAGGATGAGATCTTCCCAGCTGGGCGACAGGGTCACCCGCGTCGCTCCCGGCGGAGCGGTCTCGAGCGGCGGACGTCCGAGGAGCCGCGCGGTGACCCCGGAGGCCGGCCGGATCGGCTGGAAGGGATCGTCGCTCTCCAGCTGGATGAGGTCGGCGCGGCGCAAGGTGCCGCCCTCCGCCAGGGCCGCGTAGAGGAGGTGCGAGGACTCCGAGTCCAGGGCCAGCAGCTCGTGCAGCAGCGCCGCGGTGGGGTAGGGCTGGGCCACCCCGGGCTGCAGGTTCTGGAACACCCACGCCAGGCGAGGCTCCGCCTCGGGCGCGGCGGCGCAGGCGAGCACGTCGTACTCGAGAGCCGCGAGCGGAACCGCGATGGCCCGCCAGGCGCCGTTGGCGCGCCCGGCCTCGACCTGCGCCTGCAGCCGGCGCAGCTCCTCGAGCCGATTCTCGGGCGCCTCGCGCCCCCGCCGTGCCTGGCTCAGCAGGGAGGCGAGGAGCTCGACCCGGCTCCACTCGACCCCCAGGGGATGGGTTACCGCCGGCCGGGGCTCGCTCATGACTCCTCGTAGAGGGTTACCAGGAGCGGGTTGCTCCGCACCTGGAGGGTGGCACCGTCGCTGCCGCGGACGTATTCGCGGCTGGCGTAGAGCACCGCCTGGCCCGGGCGGTCGGTGAACGGCAGAGCGACCGCGGTGGTGGTCGCCGAGGCCGCCTCCCGCGGTTCGATCCCGAGGGTCGAGGCGGTGGCGGGCGTCGTCGCGGGATGCTGGCGCCAGCCCGCGACCCGGTCCCAGATCTCCCACTGGAGAGTCACCGCGCTGCCCGGCTCGCCGGCCACCCACGCCTCCGGCGAGAACGCTGCCAGCTCGGGGCTGCCGACCACGAAGGCCAGGCTGTCGGCGCACTCCCCGTCGACCACGAAGCTGATCCTCGGCGCCCAGTCCTCGCGCGCGACGTTGACCACCGAGGCGACCACCGCGAGCGGTGCGACCGTGCCGCCGAACTCCTCCGAGCGGGCGTCCATGTCGGAGCGAACCTCGAAGCCGAGGGCGCCGGAGAGCGGCGCGCCGATGCCCAGCTCGCTCGGCACCACCGGCGCCAGCGACATCTCGTAGGCCACCGAGGGGCGGTAGCTGACGTCTCCCTGCGTCGACCAGATGTGGTTGATCGCCTCGACGCCGAGCGGCTGGAAGATCACCCGGGTGCGCACGGTCTCGCCGTTGACCCCCAGCGCCGGGAGGATCGGGGCCTCGTGGAACACGCGGATCAGCTCGCCCAGCAGCCGCAGGTCGTTCTCGCCCGCGCTGATCTGGTCCTCGAGCACGCCGAAGGCGGTGACCAGGCAGTGCAGGCGCAGCCGCCACACCTCGTCGGGTGCGGCGCTCGCACCGAACTCCCACGGCTCCATCCGATAGAAGAACAGGTTGAGCCGGTGATCGCCGTCGGTATCCCCGGGGGCCGCGTCGGCCGGATTGCCGATCATCACCCGGATGTGGTTCTGCGTCGCCTCGAGCCTCTCGCTGACGAAGTCGGCGATCGCCCGGCAAACCTGGGACAGCGTGGAGACCGGAAGCGCCACGATCAGAGACTCCTCAAGTAGAGGCGGCTCGTGTCGGGGGGCTTGCCCGTCGCCGGTGGCGCGGACCGCTGCGGCGGGAGCGGCGCGGTGATCACCACCTCGACCTGTCCGATGTGCACCCTCGGTGCCGCTTCCGCCGGCGGCCGCGCACCGAGCCCGCGCGATGCGCCCGCCGGGTGCTCGACGATCACGCGGGGGGTCGCGTCGACCCGCGGCTCCCGGCCCGGCGGCGGGGCGGGGGAGTCGGCCAACGGCTGCGGCGCGTCCCCGGGCGGGGCCGCCTCGTGGCCGGCGGCGGTCGGAGGTCGCGAGCGCATAGCGAGGGGGTGGACCTCGAGGGGCGCAGCTTCCGGCCCTGCCTGCCGCGGCGCCGCGCTCGCCGCGGCCGGGGTCCGGGGCGTGCCGAGGCCGTCCGCACCGGCTGGCGGCGCGGTCTCGGCCCCCGCGGCGAAGACCCCGGGAGCGGCGGCCCGATCCGGCCGCGCCGCCAAGGCCGCGCGGGGTGCGCCAGCCTGCTCGACGGGGTCCCGCGGAGCCACCCCCTCCACGCCGGCAAGAGCGTTGGCGCCGCCTCGGCTCCGGCCGTGCTCGTCCCGTGGCGGGAGATCCGCGGCGGGTACGGCCCCGACTCCGGAGGGCTCGGAGCGTTCGGCGGGCTCGGAGCGCTCGAGGGGTGCGGAGGGCGCGGCGGGAATGGCGGCGACTCCGGAAGACTCCGAGCGTTCGGAGGCTCCGGAGGGCGCGGCGGGCACGGCGGGTCGCCGCGCCGCGGTCGGCGGCTGCGGGCGAGCCTGCGGCGCGGCAGCCTCGGGCACGGCGGGGGCGCGGCGGACGGCCTCGGCTGGCGCCGTCCCGATCGGCGGCCCGGCGGACGCTCGAGCCACCGACCGGCCGTCACCGGCCTGGGACTCGGAGGTCTCCTCTCGGGGCGGCGGAGCCGGCTGCGGGTCGAGCCCCGTCGCTTCGGCTCGCGCACCGGAGGCGACCGGTGAGGGCTCCCGGGTGACCGTCGCGCCCGGCGGGAGCTCGGGGCTCGGCGACGGCTCTCCCTCGACCGCGGAAGCCGGCTGCGGGTCGAGCTCGATCGGCTCCGTTGGCCCGCCAGCGGCGAGAGGCGAGGGCTCCCGCGCGGCCGCCTCGCCGAGCGGAATCTCGGGGCTCGCCGACGGCTCCAGGTCGACGGCGGGAGCCGGCCACGCCCCGGAGTGACCCTCGCGCCGGGGCGGCAGCGTCGCGTCGCGGAGGACGTCCGACAGGAAGCTCATCGCGGTGGCCGCTCCTTCGCGTGCCGGCGCCACGGGCTCCTCACTGGACCAGCTTCCGTTCCGCGTCCAGCAGCCGCAGATAGAGTCGCCGCCGCGCCGGGGTCAGGGAGAGGATGTCGGACTCGCTCCAGTGGTAGCCCATGGCCAGCTGGTGGATCTCCACGAACAGCTCGCCGCCGTCCTCGAGGCAGGCGTAGGGGTCGACCCAGACCTGGTTGATGCCGGCGCACTCGGGGCACGCGGCCTGCACCCAGAGGGTCACCTCCGGCGCCGCCTCTTCGAGCGCTCGATCGATGCGCTCCAGGTCGTCGTCGTCGAAGGGCGGTCGCATCCCGTCCTCGGCGTCGACCTCGCTCTCCCCCACCGCGACGAGACAGCGCTCTACCAGGGCCGCCAGGGCGCCGTCCGGCTCGTCGAGGGCGGCCACCGCCTCCTGGTCGGCGCCGGTCGGAAGGCGCAGCCGGCAGCGGCCGCGAGACGTCTCGACGGTGACGTACGGCGAGTCGGCGCGGCCCTGTTTCGCGGGCAGGATCGACTGCTCGACGTAGAAGTCGTAGTGGGCGTCGCAGTGGCCGCAACGGGCCGTGAGCCAGAGACCGTCGCGGCCGAGCTGCGCGGCGAGCTGACGGGTCAGGAACTGGCGGTCGGCGATGGTGAGGCGGCGCACCGACTCCGGGGTCGCGGGGCTGCCGCCGACCTCGCGGAGCGCTGCCGCCAGGGCCGCGGTCACCTTCTCGGGACGGCTGCGGCCCGGTTCACCAATCGTGGCGAGGGCCAGCTCGATCGCCCCGGTCAGGGGCTCGAAAGCGAATTCCCTGAGCCACTCTCCATTCCGCCAGACACCACCCGGCAAGAGCATCAGCTCTCAGTGGGCTCGGTCACCGACGTGTCCTGCTCCCACCCTTCGTGCTCCAGCGTGATGCTCTGGATGCCGACCGTGTTCATGCTGCCAGCGTCCAGGTCTGGGAGCGCCTGGAAGCTCGACACCCAGGCGCGCCGCAGCTTGTACGACATCGCCGGCTGGCCCTGGAGGTTGAGGACGGTGACGACGATGTCCTTGCGGTACTCCTTGAGCGACATCCCCGCATCGCCCTCGATGTTGTTGACCTTGTTCGCCCAGTCCCTGAAGACCGGGTCGTGGGTGAGACCTTGCTCGAGGGACACCGACTCGTAGCTGGTCCCGCCGGGCAGGACCCGCTCGTGCGACGGGTCGCCGGCGGTGCGCCACTTCACCGACTCGGTGGTCTTCTTGAGCGCGGTCATCTTGCGCAGGCCGGCCACCGGCTGGCCGTCGATGAGCACCTGGAACTTGAACGTGCGGTACGGATCGTGGCGGTGGGCGTTCACCGGAAAAAGCGGAGCTGGCATGACGTAACCTCCTCGACGATTGGCGGCTGTTGGCTACTGCTGGGCGACCTTCTGCTGGATTCGAACGATGACGAACTCGGCCGGCTTGAGCGGCGCGAAACCGACGATGACGATCACCTGGCCGCGGTCGATGTCGCCCTGCGTCATGGTGTCGCCGAGGCCGCAGCGCACGAAGTAGGCGTCCGAGGCCTTCTGGCCCTGGAACGCTCCGGAACGGTGAAGACCGTCCATGAAGGACTCGATGTTGAGCCTCAGCGAGGCCCACAGCCGGTGATCGTTGCCCTCGAAGACCGCCCATTGGATGCCGTTGTAGATGCTCTGCTCGATGAAGATGGCGGTCCGCCGGACGGGCACGTAGCGCCACTCCGGAGCGGCCTTCGTCGACAGCGTCCGGGCGCCCCAGATCACGTGCCCGAAGCTCGGCTGTTTGCGGAAGGCGTTGACCCCCAGCGGGTTGAGGAAGTCCTGCTCGGGATCCTCCACCACCGCGGCGAGCGCCGAGACCCCGAGCAGCTGGGTCTCGACGCCGGCGGGGGCCTTCCAGACGCCGCGCCGGCCGTCGATCTTCGACCACATGCCGGCGGCGTAGCCGGACGGCGGCACCAGCAGGGTCGTCGGCACCCCCGGATTGTCGTCCTCGTCGTAGAACGGGTTGGCGACCTTCACCCAGGGGTAGTAGAGCGCCGTGTAGGTGGAGGTCGGCAGCGTCAGGGCGGCGACGTCTGACTCGTCCTCGAGCTCGGTGGCCGGGGGATCGACGATCACCATGCGGCTCTTCATCCGCTCGGCGTGGCTGATGGCCTGCTCGATGATCGCCTGGCCCTGGGTGTCTCCCCACTGCATGTCCGGCAGGCAGATGATGCTGATGTCGCGGATCTTGAGGAAGGCGGTGAAGACGTCCTGGTACTCGGTCGAGCCGGCGGGCACGCCGTCGCCACCGTCCACCAGATCGCCCTCGTCGCGCAGCGAGTCCAGGCCGATGGCCTCCACGCCGCCGTTGGTCAGACCGAGCGACAGCGTCGCGGCCAGGTTGTTGCCGCCGTCGGTCACCACGGTCGAGGAGTCGACGGTGCGGGTTCCCGAGGTGAGAACCAGCGTGTCGCCCGACGCGACGGCGGTGAACGCCGTCCGGCTCTCGCCGGCGCCGGCGTTCACCTGCGCCTGGATCTCGGTCGCCAGGCTGGCGAGCGTGTAGGCGGCCTGGCCGACGGTCACGGTGAACGCCGAGTCACCGTCGAGCGCGAGATCGAACCGACGATCGGCCACGAGGGCCGCGCTCAGGTCGAGGTCGGCGCCGCTGAGGTCGCCGCTGGTGCTCGTGCCGAGGAAGTTCGCGACGTAGCTCGCGGGGTACGTGCTCGGCGGAGACGCGATCTCGACGGTCACGTAGGACGAGATGTCGTTGACCGCCGACTCGATGTACCGCGCCGACGTGGAGTCGAGACTGACGTCGGCGAAGCTCTCGAGAACCCCGAGCTCGCCGCGGCTGTCCAAGCGCCCGATCTGCAGCGTGTAGAGGCTCGCGTCGCTCGGCTTTACCGTCAGCCTGACGACCAGGCCGTTGGCCCACTCGCCCTCGTTGACGGCGGTGAACTCGAGGACCTGGCTCTCGTCGGGGTGGAGCACGTAGCCGACCGCTGCCTCGAGCGGATCATCGGGGGAATCGTCCGCGGCCAGCCTGACGACGTAGGCCTTCCGTCCGCCGTTCTGGAAGAAGGCGGAGACCGAGAAGCCCATCGCGTCGCCCTGGAGGGAGTTGGGGACTTCGCGGATCCCGCCGTATTGCTGGTAATAGTCATCCCACTTGGTGATCAGCTCCGCCTCACCGACGGGTCCCTTGGCGGCGAAGCCGATGAAGGCGGCCGTCGAGGTGGATACTCCCTCGATCGGCTTGGCGCCGCTGGGGATCTCTTCGATGTAGACACCAGGGTGAAGATAGGTTGGCATATCAGTCCTCCGTCTGCTCTCGTGGAGCGGCTTCGACCGCGACCGCAGTCTTCTCTTCCCGGGCTCGCACCCCGCACCTGGAGTATGCGGAGGGCGGAAAACGACAGGATGTCAATTTGTTTACCACTTTATCGTACCGGGCACGCCCCGCCAAGGGCTAGCCGCGTCCCGCCCCCCCGGGCGGTCCGCTGCGGGGACGAGGCCGGGGCTAGCCGTCCCCGCTCAGCGCGCGGATCTCGTCGTCGCGGCCCGTCAGCTGCCAGCGGACGAGAGACACCGGGATGACGCCGGCCGCGTCGAGCTCCGCGAAGAAGCCGGAGAGCGTGAAGCCGTCTCCCAGCTGCCGGGCCCGCTCGGCCAGCAGGCGCTCGATCAGGACCTTGCCGGAGACGTAGCTCGTGCCGTACCCGGGCTGCCGCAGGTAGAGGAGCTGCTCGAAGCCCAGCAGATCGAGGTCCTCCCGCATCCAGCCGCGCGGGGTCCAGTCCACATGGAAGTCGCGGGCCTCCTTCATCGTCAGCTCGCCCCCGTGGGCGTAGAGCGAGCCCAGCCCGCGCGCCGCCCGCTGGGCGAGCATGATCCAGACGATCTCCCGCGCTCGCGGGTTGTCGTCGTAGAGCCCGGCGTGCATCATCATCTCCTCGACCCCGGTGGCCAGCCCCTCGGCCCGGCTGTCGAAGATGTTGTAGAGGAGCGGCCCGCGGCGGATCGGGCTCGGGTGCGGGTCCGTCTCCATCCGGGCGAGATCCCACCAGTGGTAGAAGTGCGTCCACAGGGTCAGCGGCTCGTAGTGGATCGCCGTCGCGAAGAAGTTGCGCCGCTCGGGGGGCACGTACTCGCCGATCCGCACCCGCAGCGCCGGGTCCATGAAGTCGCGCACGGGCAGGATCTCCTGCTCGGCGAGGAACTCGAGGTAGCGGTCGACGGCCGCGTTCGCTCGCCGACCGTACTCCTCCGGGCTCGCGATCGCGGCGAGCGGCGGCAGGCTCCGGTTGCGGTGCTCCTCGAGGCGCAGCGAGGCATGGGCCCGGTCGAGCTCGCGCTGGAGGATCGTCACCTCCTCCTCCCACGACAGCGGCACGAGGTGGACGTTGCGCAGGTACCAGGTGTAGTTCTCCTTGCCGATGCCCGACGGGCCGGTCTTGGCCGGCGCCTGCGCCTCGAGCCAGGAGACGAAGGAGAGGGTTGCCGCGTGGGCCGCGTCGAGGGCCTCCCGCAGCTCGTCCGCGCTGCCGGCGGTCCTGTCCTTCAGCGCGACCAACGCTTCGCCCTGGTCCCGGAGGTTGCCGATGCCGGCCTCCCAGAGCTCCCGGGCGTTGCCCACGAGGTTGCCGCGCGCCTGCGCCAGGAGCGGCGGAATCGTGCGCAGCTCGGCGGCCAGCTTCGCCTCCGCCGCCGGGGACAGCGGGAAGGAGTAGGTCCACAGCTCGACGAGGGCGTGGTGGGTCGGCCCCTCGTGGGCCGGGGTGTCGCTCTGCTCGGTCCACACCGACGTGTAGAACGCCGGGTCCCGCGCCCACGGCGCGAGCACCCGGATAGCGAAGTCGAGCCCGTTCATCTCGGCGCGCACGAGCTGCCAGTCCACCTGGCGCTCGATCGGCCAGCCGCTCGGGTCGATGGCCGCGAGCCGCGCCCGGTAGGCCGCGAGCTCGGCGTGCTTGCGGGCCATCGCCCCGGCGGTGTAGTCCGGCGCGCCGTCGCGCTCCCCGGAGCGCTCGAAGGCCCGCCAGTCCTCGAAGAGCGCCACCAGCTCGTCGTAGCCGTCGGCAACGGCCGGCGAGAAGCTCCACAGAGCCGGCAGCGCAGCCAGGGCAACTCGCAACGCACATCGCAGAAGGGCTTGCAGGTTCATGACCACCTCCTCGTTTCGGGCTTCGGCTCGCGCTCGTCCGGCAGGGCCGGGAGGATCGGCACCATCAGCCTTCCCGGGCGCGGCGCTCGAGCTCGGTCTCGGGCTCGTTGCTGACGATGACCGAGCCGTCGCGGCGGCCCGTCGAGCACAGCTCGTCGAGCCCGCTGGAGCCCGCATCTTGCCACGGAGAGCTGTCCGTGCCCGGATTCCGGGCAGACCCCAGCATTGGCCGCCCGCCGTTATAGTCTGCCGCCCGTGAAGGGGCGCCCGTGAAGGAGAAGCACATCCGCATCCGCATCGAGCAGTGCCTGGCTCTCGCCAAGGCCTCGAACTGCCCGCGGCGCAAGTTCGGGGCGCTGCTGCTCGACCCCGAGCGCAACGTCACGCTGATGGACGGCTACAACGGCGGCCCGCGCGGCGGCGGCGATCTCTGCGGCGGCGACACCTGCCTGCGCGACGAGCTCGAGATCCCCTCCGGAACGCGTATGGAGCTCGGCTGCCACCATGCGGAGATGAACGTCATCTGCAACTGCGCGGCCTCGGGGGTGCCGACCAAGGGCGCCTGGATGCTCGTCACCGGCGAGCCCTGCATGCTCTGCGCCAAGCTGATCCATCACGCCGGCATCACCAAGGTCATCGTCGTCGGGGGCGGCTACGCCGGCGCCAACGGCGTCGACTATCTGCGCGCCCACGGGATCGCCGTCGAGGCCGTCGACGGCCCGCAGGACGAGCGGCTCGTGAGCATCGCCTGAGCCGCGGCGGCGCCGCGACGCCCACCCGGCCCCCCGGTCAGGCCGCCCTGGCCACGGGCGCGGCGGCCCCTCAACCGGCGTCGAGCACCTGCCGGACGCGGGCTTCGAGCCGCCCGGGCTCGAGCTCCTCGAGCTCGTAGCGGACGTTGGCGATCGGCTTGTCGATGTCGAGCACGCGGCGCAGGTCGATGGGCGTGCCTTCGACGACGACGTCCGCGGGCACGGCGCGGATCGTCGCCTCGAGGTCGCGCATCTGCGCCGCCCCGTAGCCCATGGCGGGGAGGATCCGGCGCGCGTTCGGGTAGCTCTCGTAGGTCGCCACCAGCGAGCCCACCGCGTAGGGGACCGGGTCGACGATCTCGGCCGCCCCGCCGTCGCGGGCGGCGAACCATCCCGCGCCGTAGCTCATGCCGCCGTGGGTCAGCGTCGGGCCGTCCTCGACGACGAGGGCGCGCTTGCCGCGCACCAGCTCGGGGCGATCGAGGGTGATCGCCGACCGGCACTCGAGGATCTCGGCCCGCGGGTTGGCGGCCCGGCAGTTGGCGACGACCCGCCGCACGTTCTCCGGCTCCGCCGTCTGGACCTTGTTGACGAGGATGACGTCGGCCAGGAGCAGGTTCGTCTCTCCCGGGTAGTAGCTCAGCTCGTCCCCGGGCCGGTGGGGATCCACGAGCACGATCGCCAGGTCGGGGGCGAAGAAGCTCGTGTCGTTGTTGCCGCCGTCCCAGAGGATGACCTCGGCCTCTTCCTCCGCACGGCGCAGGATCTGCTCGTAATCGATGCCGGCGTAGACGACGAAGCCGTTGTCGATGTGCGGCTCGTACTCCTCGCGCTCCTCGATCGTCGTCTCGTGCCGATCGAGATCCTCGTAGGCGGCGAAGCGCTGGCAGACCTGCCTGGTGAGATCGCCGTAGGGCATCGGGTGGCGCACGGCGACGGCCTTCTTGCCGAGGCGCTTGAGAATCGCCGAGAGGTAGCGCGAGGTCTGCGACTTGCCGACCCCGGTGCGCACGGCGGTCACCGAGATCACCGGCCGCGACGAGGCGAGCATGGTGCGGGTCGCCGAACAGACCCCGAAGTGCGCCCCCCAGGCGGTCACCCGGCTGGCGTGGTGCATCACGTACTCGTGCGGCACGTCCGAGTAGGAGAACCAGACCTCGTCCACGCGGCGCTCGCGGATCAGACCCTCGAGCGCCTCCTCGGCGAGGATCGGGATGCCCTCCGGGTAGCGGGCGCCGGCGAGCTCGGGCGGGTAGCGGCGGCCTTCGATGTCGGGGATCTGCGCGGCCGTGAAGGCCACGACCTCGACGCCCTCGTCGCCGCGAAAGAGCGTGTTGAAGTTGTGGAAGTCGCGCCCCGCGGCTCCCATGATCACCACCCGCCGTCCGGACATGCTCTGGTCTCCCGAAGTCCCGTTGGTTTCGCGAACGCCAAGAGTACAGCAGTAGACTAGGCGCCGAGCCCGGCCCGGCGGGGCGAGCCAGAGGTGCCGCCACCGCAGCGTCGCGCCACCGAGCCGGCGGGACCGACGATCCACGACGACAGGAGGCAGACCCCATGGCCCGCAACCCTCGATCGCTCTCGGCAACGGCCGCCTGGATGGCGTGCCTGGCTTTCTTCCTCGGCTGCACGGCCTTCCTCGGCTGCGCGGCCGGCTCGCGACCGCCGTCGACCTCCTCGCCGGCCACCGCGGAGGGCGGGGCGCCGGCGGCTCGCGGCGCCGCCGACTGGCCGCAGTGGCGCGGCCCGAATCGCGACGGCCGCTCCCCCGAGCGGGGCCTCCTCGCGGAGTGGCCGGAGGGCGGGCCGCCCCTGGCCTGGAGGGCGACGGGTCTGGGCGGCGGGTTCTCCAGCGTCGCCGTCGTCGCCGGCCGCATCTACACGCTCGGCGATCTGGACGGCCGCCAGCACGCCCTGGCGCTCTCGGCCGACGACGGAGCGCTCTTGTGGCGCGCTCCCATCGGGCCGGCCTGGGAGAGCGAGTACCTGGGTCCCCGCGCGACGCCGACGGTCGACGGCGACCGTCTCTACGTCATGAGCACCGAAGGCGAGGTCGTGAGCCTCGAGGCGGCGACCGGCGAGGAGGTCTGGCGGCGCAGCCTGCCGGCGGAGTTCGGCAGCCACATGATGCAGGCGATGGGCACGACGGACTGGAAGTACGCCGAGTCGCCGCTCGTCGACGGCGACCGGGTCATCGTCACGCCGGGGGTGACGGCGGCGGCGATGGTCGCCCTCGACAAGCGGACGGGCGCGACCCTCTGGCAGGCGAAGATCCCGCGGCTGGGCTCGGCCGGAGCCTACGGCGCCGCCTATTCCTCGACGGTGATCTCGCACGGCGGCGGCGTCAAGCACTACGTGCAGCTCATCGGCCGCGGGCTCATCGGCATCGAGGCCGAGAGCGGCGCGTTCCTCTGGGGCTACAACCGGGTGGCCAACGACATCGCCAACATCCCCACGCCCCTGGTCTGGGACGACTACGTCTTCGCGTCGAGCGGCTACGGCACCGGCGCCGCGCTGATCCGGCTCGCGCCCGGGGCGGAGGGCGGCGTCACGGCCGAGGAGGTCTACTTCCTCCCGGGCGAAACGTTCCAGAACCACCACGGCGGTCTCCTCCTCCACGAAGGCCACGTCTACACCGGCACCGGCCACAACCGCGGCTTCCCGCTCGCCATCCGCGTCGCCGACGGCGCCGTGCGCTGGGGCCCGGAGCGCAACGCCGGCAGCGGCTCGGCGGCCGTCACCTACGCCGACGGCCGGATCTACTTCCGCTACCAGAACGGCGTCATGATCCTGGTGGAGGCGACGCCCAAGGGCTACCGCGAGCACGGCAGCTTCGAGATCCCGGACGTCCAGCACCCCAGCTGGTCGCACCCGGTCATCGCGGGCGGCAGGCTCTACCTGCGGGAGCAGGACACCCTCTACTGCTACGACGTCAAGGCCCCGGCGGCAGGCTAGCCGCAGGCCGCGGCGGCGTTGCTCACGCTGCTTCGTTGCGCCGCTTCGCCTGCCGCTTGAGCCACTTGCGGCGCTGCTTCTTGCTCAGGCCCGCCACCAGCGGACAGTCTTTGCAGACCTTGCGCTTGCTCACGTACTTCTCGCAGCATTCGGATCTGGGCTTCACGGCGTTCTTCCGGGGAGTGGGACCTCACGGAACGGTGGCAGACCAGGCCGAAGTATCGCCGCTTTCGAACCCGTCGGCAAAGAGGATGCCCGCCCGCGCGCGGCGGGCGAAGATGCCTCCCTGGTCACCGCGGACGGCAGTGACTCCGACACCGGATGGCGGGCGAGTGCCCGGGACCATGCCGCAGGACCGGCGCTTGACCCGGCGCCCCGACTCCGGTACGTTTCGCGTTCCACGGACAACGGACTTCATGCGAAGACTCACGACCACCCTGGCGGCAATCGGCCTCGCGCTCTGCGTGGCGCCCGTCGCTCGCGCGCAGAGCGCGGAGGGCGAGCCCGGCCAGGAGGATCTGCGCCAGGAGATCGAGGCCCTCAAGCAGGGGCAGCGGCAGATCCAGCGCCAGCTGCGGGAGATCGAGCAGCTCCTGAAGGCCCGTCCCGCGGCGCCCGCGGCGGCGCCCTCCGGCCCCGACGTCCGCGACAAGATCTTCGAGCTCGGTGATAACCCGACGAAGGGAGAGCGCACCGCGCCCCTCACCCTCGTCGACTTCACCGACTATCAGTGACCGTACTGCTCCCGACACGTCCGTGAGACGGTCCCGCAGATCGCCAAGGAGTACATCGACACCGGCAAGCTGAGGTACGCCCAGCTCGACCTGCCGCTCGAGAGCATCCACCCGCTGGCCTTCAAGGCGGCGCTGGCCGCCGCCTGCGCCGGCGACCAGGACAAGTACTGGGAGATGCACGACCGCCTCTTCGAGAACCAGCGCTCCCTCGAGCCCTGGAGCGCCCACGCCGAGGCGCTCGGCCTCGACGTCCCGGCCTTCGACGCCTGCCTCGAGAGCGAGAAGCACGCGGAATCGACGCGGCGCGACATGGCGGAGGCCGCCAAGGCCGGGGCCACGGGAACCCCCAGCTTCGTCCTGGGCGCGACCGACCCCGACGACCCGACCAAGGTCCGAGGCCTCGTCTTCATCCGCGGCGCCCAGCCCTTCGCGACCTTCAAGGCGCAGATCGACCAGGCGCTCGCCGAGCTCGAAGAGTAGCCCCGTCGGGACGCCCGCGGGGAGCCTCGGGGCTCACGACGCGCCGTAGCGGCCCGCGCGGAGCCCCGGCGCCCGCCGCGCGACCGGAGGGCGGCTTCCGCGGAGCCGGCCGCCGAGCGGCAAAGAAGGAGGCCGGAGCCCTCTCCTCTTACCGACGAAGGCCCGGCCTCGTGGCGCCGTCGAGACGGCGTTGACGGAGGGCCGTCAGTTGCCGCGGCAGACGCCGCCTTTGCACTTGTTGGAGCAGCAGTCGCCGTTGACCGAGCAGGTGCCGCCGCCCGGCCGACAGAGACAGGCGGGGTCGAGGACGCAGTCGCCGTCGATGCAGTCGATGGCCGAATCGCAGTCGTTGTCCGCCTGGTCGGCGCAGAACCCGGCCTCGCTCGCGGGCGGCGGACCGCAATCGACGGCGCACGAACAGCGGTCCTCCAGGCCCTCGCAGGCAAAATCGCCGCAGCAGTAGGAGGCAGGCGGCTGTGGCACGTCGGTGCAGATGAAGCCGCCGCTGCTGCATCGACTGTCTGAGCAGGCAACCGGGTTCTGGCCGTCGCCGTCGCCGCAGCAGAAGCGGTCCGCCGGCTTGCCGCTCTGCCTGCCGTTGCAGTCGGCGGCGCAGCTGACGCAATCCTCGCCGTCGCCGGCCTCGCAGACCCCGTTGCCGCAGACCGCCCCCGGGGTCACGCCCCCGATGCAGTCGCTGGCGCAGCCGTTGCAGTCCTCGCCGGGGTCGCAGACGCCGTCGTTGTCGCACGGCGGGCAGCCGGTGCAGCTCGAGGTGTCGAAGCCGCTGCAGGTCGGGTTGCAGGCCAGGGTGCCGCCGCTGCAGCCCTCAGAGCCGCAGGTCGCACCGCCGAGATCGGTGCCGTCGCACACCTCGTTGCCCTCGATGACGTCGTTGCCGCAGGTGCCGCCGCAGCCAGCGAAGGAGAACGCGCCGATGCGAGTCGACCACTGGCTCGCGGCGTTGTACTCGCCGGTGAACCAGATCGTGCAATCGTCGACCGGGTCGACGTTGAGCGACGCGTAGTCGCCGTAGCGGTTGCTGGCGTTCGAAGCCGTGCCGGCGACGAGGACGTTCTCGCCTTGCGGCAGCGTGCCCGCGGGATCGCCGGCCAGCCGGCCGGCGTAGCGCAGGCTCGGGAAGGTGGTCGAGCTGGAGACGTTGTAGCCGACGGCGACGTTGCCGTTGCCGTCCATCGCGGCCGAGCCCATCCAGCGGCTGTCGCCGTCTATGGCGTAGGTGCCTTCCTGGAAGAGGCTCCAGCTGCCGCCCGACTTGCGCAGCTCGTACCAGCGCACGCCCGCGTGGTCGGTGCCGTCGACGTCCGTCGCCAGATTGCCGACCAGCACCTCGTAGCTCCCGAAGTTGCGGTACTGGCTGCGCCACATCACGACCTCGCGCAGCGGGTCGAGCGTCGTCGAGGTGCCGGGCTGGCGGATGCAATTGAACGAGACGAGGCCGCACAGATCGGAGTCGAACTCCGCGATCGGCACCTGGAACGGCCCCGTGAAGGTCGAGTTCGCCGGGCTCGCGAAGTCCACCGCGAACTCGAAGATCTCGAGGAAGTCGTGGCCCGGATCGTTGGACCCCGGGTTGTGCGACTCGTCGTCGTTGTGGCGCAGGAAGTACGCCGGCGCGCCGGCCGGCGGGGCCGGGCCGTCGAGATCGCTCGGCGTGATCATCTGGAACGCGAAGCCCCCCAGGTCGGGAGCCGTGAAGCGCTGCAGCGCGGCGGCCTGGCCGTTGAGCATGGCCGGGCGCTCGAGGGCGTAGGCGGCCACCGAGTTCTCGTTGGTCCCCACGTAGTAGGCGTCCGGCCAGACGGCGTACTTGGGGTAGTCCGGGAAGTTGGTCGCCGAGAAATCGTAGGCGTACCAGCCGCCCGCGAGCGGGTCTCCCGTCTGCGAGATGTACACGCACATCCGGTTGCCGGAGCTCGAGAACTCGCTCAGCAGCCAGCGCCCGGCCAGGTGATCGTAGAGCACGATCGGGTCGCCGAGGCCGTTGGTGCAGAAGTTCGAGGTGGCCAGGGAGTCCAGGGGGATCGGACCGGCGGCCACGCTGCCGTCGCCCTTGTGGTGGACCGTGAACTTCGTGCCGGCCTGGTCGTTGATCGCCTGGATGTAGTAGTTCTGACCGACGTCGCCCACCGTGTCGGGCGGGTTGACGCCCGAGAACCCCATGCCCGCGACGTTGACGTCCGGCGAGCCGAAGGCCCGCGTCGGCGCCTGGGGAGCCCTCTCCTGGAGGCCGAGGAGCGGGTCGCGGGTGATCCCGGTCGGATTGCGGGGCGGCCCGGAGACTCGCTCGGCGCGCGGATAGGAACGCCGCGGGATCTCCTTGATCGGATCGCCAGGTCGCCAGGCCCGCGCCGTAGGCAGCTCGCGCAGGTCGCCTGTAAACACCGTCGGGGTGACGATCTCGACGGTCTCGGCGCCACGCCGCACGGGGGGCCGGGGTTCGGATTGCGCACCAGCCGGCCCGGGGATCAGCAGCGCCGAGAAAGCCAGTGCGAGCGAGGGGGCGAACCGCGTCGAATCGACCGACATCGAAGCTCTCCTTTCGCTCAGGAGCGTTGGCGACCGCGCGAGGGTCTCGCGGGACTCGCCGCCGCGGATCGTCAAGGGGATCTGAGCAGGCGAACGTTACCGCGATTGCTCTGCACATGCAAAGGGATTCCCCCCGCGCCGATCCGCGCCGTCGCCCGCTTGAGGCGGTCGTCGAGCGGATCGCGCTCGATCGCGAGCGAATAGTCCGTCGTGATCTCGCCGCGGCTCTCCACCGTCGCCGTGACGTCGGCCTCGCGCGGCAGCCAGACCAGGACGTCGCCGGTCAACGTCTCGATCGTCGCCGGCCGTGGCCCGGCGCCGGCCTCGAGCACGACCTCGACCGCGCCCCACTCGCTGCGGGCGTGCACTTCTCCGCCCACCTGAAGCACGATCGCGCCACCGCGGCTCGCGGCGTCGACCGCGGCGACGAGCCCCTTGACCTCGAGGCGGCCGTCGACGGTGCGCACCAGGAGCGGCACGCCGGAGGGCACCATGACCACCAGATCGGCCCGCCGCCGGCGCATCTCGGCGGTCTCGACCGTCTCGCCGCCTCCCGCTGCCCCCGCGGCCACGCCGATCCGGAGGGTGGGGCCGGAGTCGTCCACCCTCACCTCGAGCCGCAGCGGGTCGCCCTCGGCGTGCTGCAGGACCGCCGTGACCTCGACCTCGTCGGTCGCGGCGCCCCGGACGCGCACGTCGCCGTGCGCGCTCTCGATGGCGATCCTGGCGCCGGCCGCGCCGGCCCAGCGCCAGCGCTCGATGGTCCAGCCCGCCTCCCGGGCCACCGCCACGGACGGCGCCAGCATGGCGAGCGCGACGAGCGGCGCCGCCGGAACTCGCCGCCGCCACGCCCCCGAGCCGGCCGGTCGCCCGGCTCTCAACCGGCCTCCCGGTCGCGGATCTCCGGCGCCGGCCGCGCGTAGCGCGCCAGCAGGTCTCGCCAGGGGCCCTTGGCCCCGAGGCGGGTCAGGTTGCCGAAGTGTCCCGCCAGCGAGCGGTCGATGAAGATGATGTCCTCCGGGAACCGCATGTCCGTGGACTGCGACCAGTTGGCCGAGCCGAGCTCGAGGATCTTGGCGTAGAGATCCTCGTCCTCGCCGAAGGCGTAGGGCGGGCTCGCGCGGAACATCTCGGCGAAGAGATCGAGGTAGGGATCGATCACCGCGCGCGGCAGCGCGACGTGCCCCTTCTTGTAGACGCCGAGATCGCGCAGGATCCCGGGAACGTCCTCCCGGCGCTCGTCGAGGACGGCGCGGACCAGGGCCGCGTAACCCTCGGCCAGGGCCGGGGGAATTCGCTTCAGGCATCCGAAGTCGTAGACGACGACCCCGCCGTCCTCGCGGAACGCGAAGTTGGCGAGATTGGGATCGGCGTGGAGCAGCCGGTGCTCGAACAGACCGCGGAGCTGGAACTCGAGCAGCACCTGGCCCCAGCGGTCCTTGAGCTCCCGGGGATGGCGATCCGAGCAGGCCTCGTTCGGCGGGATGCCCTCGACCAGCGTCATCGTGAGGACCCGCTCGGTGCTGAGCTCCGCGACGACCTCGGGAATCGAGATCTCGGGCAGGCCGTCGTGGAGCCTCGCCATCTGCCGCATGTTCTCGGCCTCGTGCCGGTAGTCGAGCTCCTCGAGCAGCCGGTCCCGCAGCTCGCCCCAAATGGGCTCGAAGTCGACGTCGAACACGAGCCCGAAGAGAGCCTGCAGCAGGCGCTTCAAGTTCTTGAGGTCCGCGGCGACGATCTCGTGGATCAGGGGGTACTGGACCTTGACGGCGACCCAGCGGCCGTCGTGTAAACGCGCCCGGTGGACCTGGCCGATGGAGGCCGCCGCGAAGGCCTCCCGCTCGAACTCGGCGAAGAGCTCCCCGACGCCTGCCCCCAGCGAGCCCTCGACCTCGTAGCGCATGACCTCGTCGGGGACCCGGGGCGCCTCCTTCTGCAGCAGCTGCAGGACCTCCGCCACCTCCGGCGGCAGCACGCTCTCGTGGAGGCTCAGCATCTGGCCGACCTTCATCACGGCGCCCTTCATCTCGCCCAGGGTGGCGACGACCCGCCGCGCGTTGCGCACCAGGTTCTCCGTCCGCCGCGCCTCCTGCCCCGGCGGCGAGAAGGCGAAGTCGACGGCGCGCTCGGCCGCCACCGAGGCGCCCACCCGGCCCATGAGCCCGCCGAGGCGCAGGAAACGGCCGACCGCGGAGCTCGAGGGAGGCTTGCGTGCCATGCCCCGAGACTACGCGACCGCGCGAACCCGCGCGAGGGCGTCACTCGAAGTGCTTGACCTCGGGCCAGATCTCGGCGACGTCGCGCCGCGGCCCGCGGGCGATCCAGAACGGCATGCCGTCGCGCCACCGCATGCAGAGGTCGCAGTGGTGGGTCGAAACGAGCGTCACCTCCGCGAAGAGCGTCTCCAGGAGCTCCCGCTCCCAGCCGATGAAGATGGCCGTCGAGAACGGCTGGCGGGGCGGACCCCACAGAAAGTAGCTGTTGTGGCCGCTGTAGACCGGCGGCATCCCGCGGCCGGCGAGCAGGAGCTCGATGGCTCCGGCCTGGCCGTACGACGGCGCGAAGATCACGGCGCTCGCGCGCTCTTCCGGCGTCAGTGCCGCCACCGCGGCCTCGACGTCGCGCGCGAACTCCTCCCACCCGGTGCGGTCGGCGAACCACTGCGGCAGCGGCGACGTCTTGCCCTCCCCGGCCTCGATCTGGGGGACGACGCCGATCTTCGCGACGTAGGCGGCCAGCGGCCGCGGCGGCAGGATGGGCGTTCCCACCGGCAGCAGGACGAGGCCGTTGACGGCGAGCACGAGGCCCGCCGCCCACCGGACCCAGGGCCGGCGCCGGCCGAGGGCGTCGAGCAGCGCCCCCCCGGCGGCGAACATCACCGGGTAGATCGGCGTGATGCGGTCGGGGCGGCTCGAGCCGCTCGCGACGATCAGGGCAAAGAGCGCCACGAAGATCCAGCCCAGATGACGCCACCGGCGGGCTTCCGGCGCGCGCAGGAAGAAGTACGCACCGGCGAGCCAGACGGGGACGGTTCCCGGGTTCATGGTCAGGACCTGGAAGAGGACCACCATGTGCGGCGGCGTGTCGAGGTTCTTGTAGAGGCTGGCGTTGCGGTAGAACTCGAGCGACGGCCAGCCGTGGGCGGCCTGCCAGGCGAGGTTCGGAGACGCGATCAAGAGCGCCAGCCCGGCGCCGGCCCACAGCCACGGACCCCGGAAGTGACGGCGCGCCGGCGTCAGGAGCAGGCCCACCGCCAGGCCCGCGGCCAGGAGCACGATCGTGTGCTTGTTCTCGAGGCCGACCCCGGCCAGGGCGCCGAAGGCGAGCCACAGCCGCGGCTCGTCGCGGGCCTCGATCTCGACGAGCAGCCAGCAGCAGCCGAGCCAGATGGGCATCGAGAAGGCGTTCATGGAGAACATGCCGAACATGATCTGCGGGACGCTGGCGGCGAGCAGGCAGCCCGCCGCCAGGCATTGCCCGAAGACCCCGGCGCCGAGGCGCCGCGCGAGCAGCATCGTCAGGACGACGGTGGCGGCGCCGGCGAGCGCGGGAACGAGCCGCAACGCCCACAGCGAGTCCCCCAGGAGGCCGCGGGTCAGCGCCAGGACGACCGGCGCCAGGGGCGGATGGTCGACGTAGCCCCAAGCCGGCCGCGCGGCGCAGGCCGCGTAGTAGAACTCGTCGATGAAGTAGCCGTAGCTGCCGAGCACGCCGGGCAGGTAGAACAGCGCCCAGGCGCCCAGCGCGAACGCGGCGAGAAGCCCCTGCTCGCGGCCGTCGAGCCTTCCTGGACCGATCGCGATTCGTTCGCTCATCAGCGTCTCAGATCGAAGCGCGGAGATCCCGGGTCGCGAGCTCGCCGTGCTCCGCGATCCGCTCGAAGTGCTCGTCGAGATGGTAGAGGGTGGCGCCGGCGCCGATGGCGGAGGCGGCGATGACGAGATCCGTGGCGGGGACGGTGACACCCTTCTGACGAAGGCCGAAGCCGAGGTCCGCGGCCAGGTCGAACTCCGTGCGCCGCAGCTCCAGCCAGTGGAAGGCGCGAAAGTCACCCGCCAGGGCCTCGAAGTCCACCGGCCGCGAGGCGAAGGCCAGCAGCTCCGTCTGGATGATGCCGTTGACGGCGACCCGGTCCGCCGCGACCGCCGCGGCCACCTCCGCGCGGACGGCGGGGTTGCCGGAGGGTCGGTAGTACTCGATGAAGGCCGAGCTGTCGACCAGGATCACGGCTCGGCCCGCAGCGCCGCGAGCGCCGCCTGGTCGAGCTCCAGCTCCACCCCCCCCTGGTGCTCGAGCGCTCGGCTCAGCCGCTCGCGCCGCAGCACCTCGTGCAGGGCCAGGCGGATCGTCTCGGCCTTCGACGCCGCCCCCAGCACCTTCTGGGCCGCTCCGACCAGCGCGTCGTCGATCGTGATCGTCATGCGGTTCAGGATGCACCTCCTCGAGGCACTCGACAGTGCACCATCAGTATACACCAGTGAACGGTGTCGCTCGCCACGGGCGCCGACGCCCCCTACCCTAACGCTCGCCCCAGGCCGCGCGGATGGCCGCGGCGAGGATGGCCGCCGCCGCGAGAGCCCAGACGATGGCCCAGACGATGGCGGGGATCCACGTCATCTCGGCCATGGCGCGGGCGTCGGTGGGCTGGCCGGCGCCGTTGCCGGAAAGCCCGATCAGGGTCCACAGATCGGCGAGCGCCGCCAGGCCGACCTCGATGGCGACGAGGTGGACGGTGAAGAGGATCCAGCCGGCGCTCGCCCGCGCCGCGATGGCCACGAACGCCGCCCCGACGGCCAGCCCCGTCGCCACCGCCAGCGCGCCGCCGGCCGCCTCCGGGGAGACGAGGCTCGGCAGGCCGTAGCGCAGCGAGGCGAGCCCGACGAGCGCACCGAGCGCCGCGAGTGCCCAGCGGCCGGCCCGCGGGCTCGCGCCGACGAGGACGAGGCCGCCCGCGAAGACGGCCGTGCCGAGATACCCGGCCGGCACGACGAGAAGCCGCCAGCCGCCCGCCGTGTAGGCGAGCCCGGAGCCGTCGGCCGCCACCACGAGACGCCGGAACTCCCCGCCGGTGGCCAGCGCCGCGAGCCCGTGGCCGAGCTCGTGGACGAGGGTCGAGAGCAGGCGGAAAGGGTAGGCCAGCGGCCCCAGCCAGGGCAGCCAGGCGATCGCGGCGGCGGCCAGGACGGCATAGAGGACGACCTCCCGCCGGCGCGCGGGGCGGCCGCCGAATCGCGGCCCGGGCATCACTGCCTAGAGCCGGACGAAGAAGCGCCGGTACCAGGGGACGCCCTGGGCCTTGAGCGAGGCCCGGAGCTCGGTGAGGCGCTCCTTGTCGTGCTGGCGCGCCAGCTTCTCGAGGAACGTCGAGCCCTCGCGCTCGTGGCAGTCCTTGTACTTCTTGCCGCTGCCGCACGGACAGCGGTCGTTGCGGCCGATCTTCGCGATGTGCCGCGGCGTCGGGGTTCGCGAGAACCCCGGCCAGACGACCTTGGAGTGCATCTTTCTCGCCATAGGGTTACCCTCTCGCCGTCCAGTCTACCCCCAACCGGCCCGTCGCCGCCGAGGCGTGGACGTTGTATTCTGCGTCCGCGAGACCGGATCGAGTGGGGGAGCCGGGCACCGGCCCTGGCGGCGCCCGAACCGGCGATGAGCCAGATCGAAGACTTCGTCGACCGCCACCGGACGCCCGAGAGCGGCGGTTGAGGCCGGCGCCACCACTCTGTGGGATGATCCTCCGATGCCGGACGCGCCAGAACCGCGCCGCGCGGTGGGCCGGATGCTCGCCCTGGCGCTCGCCACCGCGGCCTGGAGCTGCGCGCCGCCGGTCACGGAGAGCCCGGCGGCGTCCTTCCCGGCGACTCCGGCCAGCCTGCTCGTGAGCGGCGGCACCGTCGTCACGCTGGACGCGGCGGACACGGTGCTCGCGGGCGGCGCCGTGGCCGTCGTCGCCGGCCGCATCGCCGCCATCGGGCCGGCGGCCGAGCTCGAGGCCGCCTACCCCGAGGCGCGCCGCGTCGACGCCGGCGGCGGCATCATCATGCCGGGCCTCGTCAACGCCCACACCCACGCGCCCATGGTCCTCTTCCGCGGCCTGGCAGACGACCTCGATCTCATGGAGTGGCTCCAGGGACACATCTTTCCCGCCGAGGCCGAGCACGTCGACGAGGAGTTCGTGCGCTGGGGCACCCGGCTCGCCTGCCTCGAGATGCTGCGCGGCGGCACGACGACGTTCGCCGACATGTACTACTTCGAAGACGTCATCGCCCGGGAGGTCGAGCGCTGCGGCATTCGCGCCGTGCTCGGCGAGACCCTGATCGACTTCCCGGCGCCCGACCACGAGACCTGGGACGAGGCCGTGGCCTACACCCGCCGGTTCGTCGAGCGCTGGCGCGGCCACGAGCGGATCCGTCCCGCCGTCGCCCCGCACGCCCCCTACACCGTCTCCGGCGAGCACCTCGTCGCCGCGCACGCGCTGGCGGCCGAGCTCGACGTGCCGCTCCTCATCCACCTCGCCGAGGACCGGCACGAGGTCGCCGACGTGCGCTCGCGGACCGGCACCACCTCGATCGACTACCTCGACCGGCTGGGGGTGCTGCAAGACCGCGTCCTTGCGGCCCACGTCGTGTGGCCCACGGCGGCGGAGATCGAGCTGCTCGCCGAGCGTCGCGTCGGGGTCGCGCACTGCCCGCAGTCCAACATGAAGATCGCGGCCGGGGTGGCGCCGGTTCCGGCCATGCTGGCGGCCGGCGTGGCCGTCGCCCTCGGCACCGACGGCGCCGCGTCGAACAACGACCTCGACCTCTGGGAGGAGATCGACACGGCCGCCAAGCTCCACAAGGTCGTGGCCGCCGATCCCACCGTCGTCGACGCCCGGCAGGCCGTGCGGATGGCGACGATCGAGGGCGCGCGCGCGCTCGACATGGAAGACGAGATCGGCTCGCTAGAGGTCGGCAAGCGCGCCGATCTCGTCGTCGTGGGCGTCGACGGCTTCCATCAGCAGCCCCACTACGGCCTCTATTCGCTGCTGGCCTACTCCACGAAGGCCGCCGACGTCGACACCGTGATCGTCGACGGCGTCGTCGTCGTGGAGAACGGCCGGGTCCTGACCGTCGACGCGGCGGCGACGCTCGCGCGAGCGGCGGAGTACCGGGACCGGATCAGGCCGGCGCCCTGACCGGCGCTGCCGGCACGAGGACGCCCGCGCCCGACGACGCCCCGGGACGCGGGACGCGAGCCGCGGTCTACTCGAGGTAGCCGAGGGCCTCGAGGTCCTCGAGCTGGTCGAGATTGGTGGTCGCTGCGGCGCGCTCCGCTCCGACCGGCGGCGCGCCGTGGACGAAGTAGAGCGCCGGCGCGGGGAGCCCGGCCAGCCGCTCGAAAAGCCCCTCGTCCCAGGGCAGCAGGGTCTCGAGGGTCGCCGTCCGGCTGGCCAGGGTCCGCTCGCCGCTCGCGAGCGTCGCGCGCACGGCGTGTCCGGGCGGCAGCTCGATCTCGAGCAGAGCGAGCACGCGGCCGCCGCCGGCAACCGGGCGATCCCGTCCCGCGGCGCCGGCGGCGGCGGGCGTCAATCCCACGAACGGGCGGAACCTCACGTCGTCGCCGGCCTCGAGGACGAGCCGGACCGCGCCGGGCTCGCCGTCCCCCAGGGCCAGCACGAAGGGGCCCGGCCGGGCGCGCAGCAGGAACGACGCCAGCAGATCGCCCATCCGCGCCAGCGCCTCGGGATGCTCGCGCACGACGTCGACGCGCTCGCCGGGATCGGCTCGCAGATCGTAGAGCTGGTGCGCGGTGGTCCAGCTGCGCGGCGCGCGCACGACGTACTTCCACTCGCGGCTGCGCACGCCGAAGACGTCGCGCTCGGGATTCTCCACGAACGCCGGGCGGTCGGCGGTCTCCGACCTCTCGATCAGCGGCCACAGGCTGCGCGACTCGGCCGTCGCGGCCCCGGCGGGCAGCCCGGCGGCCTCGAGGATGGTGGGCAGCAGGTCCGTCACCCGGACCTGCTCGTGCACCACGAGCCCCTCCTCGAAGCGGCGGCCCCGCCCCGGCCTGAGGATGAGGGGCACGCGCACGAGCTCGTCGCTGAGCAGGGTCGCCCCGTGCCCCCAGGAGCCCTGACGGTCGTAGATCACCTCGCCGTGATCGGCGACCACGGCGACGACCGTGTCCTCCCAGACGCCGTGCTCGCGCAGCCAGTCGAAGAGGGCCCCGATGCGGTCGTCGGTGTACGCCACCTCACCGTCGTAGAGGGCCTGGGCCACGGGCACGAACTCCGGCCGCGGCCGGCGCTCCGCGAAACAGTGCCGGCAGCCGTCGACTCCCCTGCCGCTGATGGCGACCGGCAGCTCGAGGCCGAGCTCCGCGTGGGCGCGCTCGTCGCCGAACTCGAGGTCGAAGGGGGCGGGCTGGTTGAACGGCTGGTGCGGATCGTCGAGATGGAGGAACAGGAAGAAGCGGCGGTCGTAGTTGTGCTCCAGCCAGGCGAGGGCCTTGTCGAGATTGTCCTGCGCCGTGCGCCGCGAGGTGGGCAGGTTGAACCAGCGGTCGAAGCCCTGGTCGAGGCCGAGCCCGAAGAGGAAGGCCTTGTAGACCACCGCGTGGGTGCGCCAACCGCCGGCCTGCAGGCGCTCCGCCAAGGTGCTCGCGCTCTCGGACAGGGCGAGCTCCTGGTTCACGACGCCGTGGCGGGACGCGGGCAGGCCGGTGAAGATCGACGCGAACGCCGGCGCCGTCCAGTTGGCGGCCGACACCGCCTGGTCGAAGCGGACGCCCTCGGCGGCGAGCCGGTCGAGGTTGGGCGTCGTCGCCCGGTCGTGGCCGTACGAGGAGAGGCGGTCGGCGCGCAGGGTGTCGATGCCGATGAGGACGACGTTCGGCGGCTCGCCCGGGCGCCGCGGCGCATCCACGATCGGGTTGCCCCAGAGCGCGAAGCCCCGCCCGCCCGCGGCCTGGTCGCCGGCGAGGCGGGTGCGCAGCTCGATCTCGACCCGGCGCCCGGACCAGCGCGCCAGCGCCACCTCCGCCCGCCGCCAGTGCCAGCCGGCTCCGTCCTCGCCGATCGCCGCCTCGCCGGCGAAGACCTCCGTCGCCCCGCCGCCGTCGCGGACCGCGACCTCGAAGCGCGCCGCGTCGCCGAACTGCGAGCCGCTCGCCAGCGCGTAGGAGAAGGTGAGCCGGCCGCCCGCGGGCACGGTCACGGGAAAGCGCAGCGTCGTCGGCGCCGGCGCAAAGAGGGCGTCGACGCGCTCGTAGTTCTCGTCGTAGGGCGGCCGGGTGTTGCGCAGCCGGCGAACCGGCAGCAGGCTGCCGCGCTTGGCCAGGCCGAGGTCCCCGGCGGGGCTCGCGCCGCCGGCCGCGGCCGGCCAGGCCCGCGCCAGCAGGGCGATCTCCTGCTCGGGCGTGGCCGCGAGCTCCTCGATCGTCACCTCGGCCAGGCAGGCCTCGGCGCCGGCGGAGCCGTCGGCCCGCTCGAAGAGCACGACGAGCGTGCGGGTGTCGAGGCTGGCGGTGAAGTCGACGGCCGCCCGATCCCAGGCGCCGGGCGCGGCGGCGGCCGTGAAGCGGTGCACCGCCGGCGTCGCTCCCTTCTCGAGGAAGGTGCCGCGCAGGATCCGCTGCCGATCGGTCTCGCTGTTGACCGCCGAGGGCACGGCCAGCTTCACGGAGGACTCGACGACCCGCAGGTCCAGGATCGCCCGGTTCGACCTCCAGACCCTCGTGACGCGGTAGCGGGCCAGGGGACGCGCGGCGACGAGAATGGGGAAGCGCCGCGCCCTGCCGCCGCGCAGGCAGGCGACGGGCCCGAGCTCCGGGTCGTCGTCGAGCCGCAGGCTCCCGCCCGGCAGGCGCTCCGCGAGCCAGCCGAGCTGTCGGAGCGTGGCGGCGTCGAAGGCGCCCCGCCAGAGCGGGCGCGCCGCGAGCTCGCCCACCGGCCCCAGGGCCAGGAGCGGGCTCTCGACGATCGTCTCGGGCGTTACCTGCTCGACGAGCCGCACCAGCCCCTGGGCGTCGCCGGCCGGCCGGCAGCTCCAGCCGGCCGCGGCCAGACCCGGTGCCAGGACCGCCAGCCCGATCCGCGCCTTGGCTCGGGTCCATCTCACGAGCGGCAACCTACCAGAAGCCCGGAGCTCCGCGGCCTACCCTTCTCCCACCCTGCTCGCGCCCCCTATTGCTCATTTTCCGGGTTGCGGTTACCATCCGGCGTTCCGAAACCGCTGGGCGCCAGCCGAGGTGGATGGCGCATCAGACCCGAGAGATGAACAAGAGGAGAGCGTCGATGCGCAAGCACACCTTCATCATCACCCTGGCCGTTCTGGCCCTGGCAGCGACCGGCACGGCCTTCGCGGCCGCCGGCGGCAGCTGCAACGAGGCCATCTTGGTCCAGGCCGGCACCTTCGCCGACGACCTCGGCGGCGCCAACAGCAAGTGGTACAGCTACGATGCGACCGGCACCGGGAACATCCCCATCAACACCAGCCTGCCGGGCACCCAGTTCGAGACCCGCCTGGTGGTCTTCGGCGCTTGCGGCGGCGCTCCCGTCGCCGAGAGCTCGGGCGGCGGCGGGCGTCTCGCCCACGTGCTGGTCGCCGGCTTCCCCGGGCAGCGCTTCTTCATCGAGGTCAGCAAGATCGGCGGCTCCGGGAGCCAGTTCGAGCTCGCCGTCGACGACAAGCTGGTGGGCCCCTGCGGCCAGGCCGGCACCGGCGGCTGCTTCATCGCCAACGGCACGCCGTTCTGCGACGACACCTGCGGCGGACCGCCGTGCCCCGGCTGCTGCACCATGATCTGCGCCGCGGACCCGTTCTGCTGCGACACCGCTTGGGACCAGATCTGCGCCGACGCGGCCCAAGTGTCGTGCGTGGTCGTCCCCGTCGAGCTCAAGAACTTCGAGATCGACGGCTAAGCGCCGCCGGACAAGGGGATCGAGAGATGACCGCCACGCGACGGGCCTCCGTCGCGCTGGCGGTTTTTTGCGCGTTCCCGGCGGCCGCGATGGCGATCGACGCCTTCTTCGTCGACGCCAGCGCGGCCTGGGGCATCGGCCCGCACGTGCCGGAGAACGGGCACGGCACCGGCGCGGCCGCGGTCGACTTCGACGATGACGGGCTGGTCGATCTCTTCGTGCCGCAGGCCGCCGGCACCCCCGACCGGCTCTACCGCAACCTGGGCGGCTCCTTTGCCGAGATCGGCGCGGCGGTCGGGCTCGGCTCGCTCGCCTCGAGCCGGGTCGGCCTCTGGCTCGACTACGACGGCGACGGCGACCTCGACCGCTGGGTCGCCAACGACGACGTCCTCGCCGCCTCGTCCTTCACCCTCTACCGGCAGGACCCCGGACCCGTCTTCACCGACGTCACCGTCGAGGCCGGCGTCTTCAAGCCGCCGATCGTGCTCGAGGAGACCCACCACTGGTCGGGGATCTGCGCCGGAGACCTGAACAACGACGGCTACCTCGACGTCTTCACCGCCCAGTGGCCCGGACCCGGGCATCTGTTCCTCAACACCGGCGCGGGCGGCTTCACGGACGCGAGCGCCGCGAGCGGCGTGGCGGTGGTGCGCCACGCCCACCAGTGCGCCATGGAGGACTTCGACGGCGACGGCTGGACGGACATCTACGTCGCCATCGACTTCGCGGCCAACATCCTGTGGCACAACCAGCACGACGGGACCTTCGTCGACGTCGCCCCGGCGGCCGGGCTCGACAACGCCATGAACGACATGGGCATGGCGCTCGCGGACTACGACGACGACGGCGACTTCGACGTCTACGTGACGAACATCTTCCTGCCCGAGGCTCCCGGCGGCCCGCGCCACAACGTGCTGCTGCGCAACGAGTCGGTCGGCGCCGTCCTCGACTTCGACGAGGTCTCGGCGGCGATGGGCGTCGATCAGGGGTACTTCGGCTGGGGCGCCACGTTCCTCGACGCCGACGACGACGGCGACCTCGATCTCGCCGCCACGAACGGTTGGCGCTCGGGCGAGTTCGCCACCGACCCCTCGCGGTTCTTCGAGAGCCCGGGCGGCGGGCTGCCGTTCGCGGACGTCTCCGCGCCGGTGCAGTTCGACGACACGGATTGGGGCAGCTCGCTCTCGGCGGCCGACTTCGACCGCGACGGCGATCTCGATCTCGTGCAGGCGTGCATGACCGCCAGAGGCGAAGCCGTGCCGCTGCGGCTGCTCGAGAATCAACGGCCCGTGGGCGACGGCAACTACCTCGTCGTGCGCCCGCGAAGCTCGGGGCCGAACCGTTTCTCCGTCGGCGCCCTGGTGCGCGCCGGGGTGGGCGGAGCGACGATGCTGCGCCGCATCGCCGCCGGCACAAGCTACCTGGGTCAGGAGCCGCTCGAGGCGTTCTTCGGCGTCGGCGCGGCGACCACCGTCGACTGGGTCCGCGTCGACTGGCCGGACGGTGCCTCGACGACGCGCACCGGCGTCGCCGTCAACCAGGAGCTGACCGTGGAGCTGCTCTTCGCCGACGGCTTCGAGTCGGGCGACACCAGCCGCTGGTCGACGACGGTGGGCGGAGCAGACCCGGAAGCGCCGCGGCCGCCGGCGGCGAGCGCGCGGCGCTCGGGGCCCGCGGCATGACCTGGTGCTCCACTTCGCGCCCGGCCCTGCCGCCGGCTCTCCTTCTCGCCTGCCTCGCCCCGGCGGCCGGCGCCGCCCCTGAGGGCCTGGCACCCTTCACGGAGGAGGCCGTGGCGCGCGGCCTCGTCTACGTCATGCAGGACCACCCGCAGGCCGACGGCTACCTCGGGTTCGGCTGCGCCTTCGCCGACCTCGACGGCGACGGCGACGAGGACGTCGTCGCCGTCGGCGCCGCCGGCGGCCAGGTCGGCGTCTTCGAGAACGACGGCAGCGGCCACTTCACGAACCGCTCGACGGGCAACGGGCTCCCCCTTCTGCCGGAGGCCTCCGGGGTCGCGGCCGGCGACGTCGACGGCGACGGCGACCTCGACCTCTACTTCGCGCAGGTGGGCGAGCCCAACGTCCTGGCCGTCAACCTCGGCGGCTTCTCCTTTGCGGACGCAAGCGCCGCGGCCGGGGTCGACGACCCCGGGGCCGGCAAGGCGGCGGCCTTCGCCGACTTCGACGGCGACGGCTGGCTCGACCTCTACGTCGCCAATTACAACGGCATCGTCCCCGGCACCGACGACCTCGACAACCGGCTCTACCGCAACTTGGGCGAGGGCACCTTCGAGGACGTGAGCGTGGCCCAGACCGTCGATGACCACGGCTACGGCTTCCAGCCCGTCTGGTTCGACTACGACCGCGACGGCGACGTCGACCTCTACCTCTCGAACGACCGCGGCCACCTGCCGCCGCTCTTCCGCCCCAACCAGCTGTGGCGCAACGACGGCGGCGCGCTGGTCAACGTCTCCGCCGGCTCCGGCGCCGACGTCGGGCTCTTCTCGATGGGGGTCGCCTGCGGCGACTTCGACGGCAACCGCTGGCCGGACCTCTACTGCACCAACGTCGGCGACTACGAGGACGGCTACAACCCGCTGCTCCTCAACCAGGGCGACGGCACCTTCGTCGAATCCTCCGCGAGCGCCGGGGTGGACAACTGGATCACCTCCTGGGGCGCCATCTTCTTCGACTTCGACAACGACGGCTTCCAGGACCTCTACGTCAACAACATGTTCGAGCCCAACGCGCTCTACGCCTGCGGCGCCGCCTTCCCCTGCACCGAGATCGGCGCCGCCGCCGGCGTCACCGCCAGCCCCGAGCCCTCCTTCGGCTCGGCGATCGCCGACGTCGACGCCGACGGCGACCTCGATCTGCTGGTGAACAACCTCGGCGGCAACGTCGAGCTCTTCGTCAACCACGAGGGCGAGACCCGCAACTGGATCCGCTACCGCATGGCGGGCCTGGGCGCCGACCGGCTGGCCGTCGGCGGCAGCATCGACACCCGCGTCGGCGCGGCGTGGCAGCTGCGCGAGATCCTCGCCGGCGGCAACGGTTACCTCGGCCAGAACGAGCTCGCCGCCCACGTCGGCCTCGACCAGGCCGCGGCCGCCGACGAGATCGCCGCCGTCTGGCCCGGCGGCACCCCCACCCGCACCCTGACCGGCCTCCCCGCCAACCGCACCTGGACCCTCTACCCGCCGGAGAGGCTGGGCGACGCCGACGCCGACGGCCTCGTCGACCTCGACGACTTCCTCGTCTTCGCCGCCTGCTACGAGATTCCGCTCGAGCCCGGCTGCGAGGTCATGGACTTCGAGGGCGAGAGCGACGTCGACCTCGCCGACTTCGACGGCTTCCTCGCCGCCTACGACGGCGAGCCCGCCGACTGCAACGGCAACGAGGTCCCCGACATCCTCGAGATCCTCCTCGGCCAGGTCCCCGACGAGGACGGCAACGGCATCCCCGACGGCTGCCAGATCTTCGAAGACGGCTTCGAGTCCGGCGACACGACTGCCTGGTCCGTGGTCTTCCCGGGCTGAGCCCGGCCCGCCGACTACCGTGGGGCTCTCCGGCCCGATCGCCCGGCGTGGACCTGGAGAGCCCCTGACGCCCGAGTCGAAGAGCGTCATCGCCAACACCGTCAGCCTGGCCGGCGGCGAAGCGATCGCCAGCG
>Ga0224512_10000618_pt1 | contig 36925 bp, 34 predicted proteins | sample SF_May12_sed_USG_4_FD_169103 | JGI IMG/M metagenome (GOLD analysis project Ga0224512, IMG submission 169103) | Sediment microbial communities from San Francisco Bay, California, United States - SF_May12_sed_USGS_13 | ecosystem: Environmental > Aquatic > Marine > Sediment | place: USA... | reverse complement strand
CTTGCCTTTCCGCCGGCGCTCATCCTCGGGCTTGGCGAACTGGGAACCTTCAAGGATGGGGACTGTGCGGGGCGGGCAGCTTCCACTGAGGATCAAACCTTGCCTGGAGGGGCGGAGCAAACGACCGAGGATCAACCGCCCGCCTTGCCTGGCAGAATCCTCAAAGGGACGGGTGAAACAATCACCAAAGGGCTCAAAGGGCTGTTCGGGCAGTAGGCGGTCGCGCGGCCTTTTCGGCCTGCGATTGCCCTTGTCGGCGATCGCGGCGCCAGTCCCGGACGGGTCCGCTTGGCCGGCCTGCGCCCGGAGCCTGTCGGATCCACTTGGCGGAAAAACCCGAAGTCCGGGCTACTGAGCCAGGATCTTCCACTCTCCATCGCTGGTCCTGCAGCGATCCACGGTGAAGCGATAGGGGTCCCTGGCGCGATCGAGTTCGATATCGTGCTGCAGGCGCCGGCATGGCAGGCCCTTGTATTCATGCTTGCCAACCAGCCTGACCGTGCCGTGACTCCCGGTCTCGGGATTGTCCCACTCCTCGACGGACCCCACCTCGACTCCGTCGTTAAGAAACAGCTTCTCGGCAGCAGCCCCCAGCAAAGCATAATCGCTCGCATCCAACCGGAACCCCGACCTCTTGAATGGATCGGCAGCATGCGCCGAGGGGTCCGCCACGGTGAAGGCTGCCAGGACTAACGCAGCCAATATCTTCGAACCGGTCCTGGGCATCACTTCTCTCCAGTCTCTAACTATTGTTCGCTGCAGCGCTTGTCTCGCCCCAACCTGGCAAAGATACCGATATTGGAACTGGATGTGTACCCATTGGTGGGCTCACTCAGGCCGCAACGTAAGAGTAACGAGGCAGGCGGGGCTTCCCGCAAGGGAAGCGCTCGCACAACGAAGTCCAGGCAGAATTGGCTGAACAATCATGAGAGAATTTCTGTTTCATCGCGGCGCCCCAGTCAGCGGGGACAAGACATTGCCTGGAAGACCGCCCGGGGTATCCGGCCGGTGCGTGTTGACACGCCGCGTCGCGACTTGCTTCATAGCTTGCCGGTCGCGGTCGTTCGGGACCGGCAGGAAACGATCGGCGGAGCCATGAGCAGCCAGCACAACGACGAAAACGCGCTTGCCGCCGAACTCCGGCATCGCCTTGCGGAGCGTACCGCGCGGATCGGCATCGTCGGCCTCGGCTATGTCGGGCTGCCGCTGACCGTCGCCTTCGGGGAAGCCGGTTTCGAGGTGGTGGGTTTCGATGTCGATGCCGCCAAGATCGAGCGGCTCAACAAGGGCGAGAGCTACATCCGCCATATCCCGTCGCGCAGTATCGGCAAGATCGTAAAGCAGGGCCGATTTCACGCGACCGCCGATTTTGCCGAAGTGCGCGACGTCGACGTTCTGCTGATCTGCGTGCCGACGCCGCTGACCCGGCAGCGCGAGCCCGATCTTCGTTTCGTGACCCAAACCGCGTCCGCAGTCGCGCCGCACCTGCGGCCCGGACGGCTCGTCGTCCTGGAATCGACGACCTGGCCGGGGACCACCGACGAGGTACTCAGGCCGATCCTCGAAGAGGGCGGGCTGGAGTCCGGCGTCGACCTGTTCCTCGCCTACTCGCCGGAGCGCGAAGATCCCGGGAACCGGGACCATCGCACGGCGACGATTCCCAAGGTTGTCGGCGGCGACGGTGACCTCGCGCGCAGCCTCGCTGAGGTCCTGTATGGGCAGATCGTTGCCGAGATCGTCCCGGTTTCGTCGACCGCGACAGCAGAGGCGGTGAAGCTGACGGAGAACATCTTCCGCGCCGTCAATATCGCGCTGGTCAACGAGTTGAAGCTGGTCTACGACCGCATGGGCATCGATGTCTGGGAGGTGATCGAGGCCGCCAAATCGAAACCGTTCGGGTACATGCCGTTCTATCCGGGACCGGGCCTCGGCGGGCACTGCATTCCGATCGACCCCTTCTACCTGACCTGGAAGGCGCGCGAGTACGGTCTGTCGACCCGTTTCGTCGAACTCGCCGGCGAGATCAACACCGAGATGCCGCGCCATGTCGTGGGGCGGCTGGCGCAGGCCCTGGACGCGCGCACCGGCAAGGGGCTGAACGGCGCCCGGATCCTCGTGCTGGGCGTCGCCTACAAGAAGAACGTCGACGACACGCGCGGCAGTCCCGCATTCGTCATCATCGAGATGCTCGAGGAGCGTGGTGCCGCGGTAGCCTTCCACGATCCCTACGTCGCCGAGATCCCGCCGACGCGCGAACATGCGCCCCTTGCCGGGCGCCGGTCGATCGAGTTGAACGCCGAGACCTTGCCGGAATTCGACGCCGTGCTCATTGTCACCGATCACGACGCGGTGGATTATGCCGCGCTGGTCGCGCACAGCCGCCTGGTGGTAGACACACGGAACGTCACCCGTGACGTTGCCGCGCACCGAGACCGCATCGTCAAGGCTTAGGATCCGGCGACCAACTCCTCCAACCGGACGGCGTTCGCGAAGGCATGGCCGGCCTCGTCGTTGTCGAAATAGCAGTAGACATCCAACCCCGCCGAACGCCACCGCGCGATACGTCCGGCCCAACGACTCAACGCCCGCTCACCGTAACGCCCCCGGTAGGCACCGTCGGGGCCGTGCAAACGGGCATAGGCGAAATCGGCGGTGATCAGTCGCGGCGAGCGGTCGCCGGCCAGCTCGAAGATACAGAACGCGGCGTTGCGTCGCCCGAGGAGCGCCGCGACCTCGTCGTTGTGCCAACTCGGGTCGCGGAACTCGAAGGCGTAGCGGTGCCCTGGCGGCAGTGCATCGAGGAACGCGTCGAGCCGCGCCACGTTGCAGCACCAGCGCGGCGGCAGCTGGAACAGCACGGCTCCCAGCCGGTCACCGAACGGCTGGATCGCGGCGAAGAAGCGCCAGAGCCCGGCGTCCGGGTCCTTCAGCTTCTTCATGTGGGTGAGGTAGCGGCTGGCCTTGACCGCGAAAATGAAATCGGGTGGTGTCGCCGCCAGCCACGCCTCTATGCTCTTCTTCGGCGGCAGGCCGTAGAATGTGCTGTTGATCTCGACGGTGCGCAGGGAGGCGGCATAGTAGCTGAGCCAGGCGTCCGGCGGCATATCCTCCGGATAGACGGTCCCGAACCAGTGATCGTAGCGCCAGCCCGAGGTTCCGATAAAGTTGTGCCCGCGGTGTGTCATCCGGGGAATGTAGAGCGCCAGGCTGACATGCCGCAACGCTACTTTGCGCCTGCCGCGTCATGTTTCGGTGGTGCAAGGCGCCGCCGAGAGCCGCCATGCGAACCTGGCGGACGCGGTTGGCCATATAACTGGAGGCCTTTACCGCAGCCGCGCCCAAATGAAATACGGCCACCCCGTTCGGGCGGCTTCCTGCGGAATCGGCAGCCGTTCCCAATTGTCGCCTGTCAGGGACAACTGGCGGTCGCTCAGGACCAGCCCTCCCCGCCGCACAAGCAACTCGATTAGGGGGCCGATATCGCTGGCCAGCCCGGCGTCGCGGGCCCGGTCCTCGCTGCCGATATCGGCATGGACCATGGCCGCGACATTTCCCAGCCGGTCGAACGCCGCGCGCAGCGTGTCACGGAAATCCCCGAGAAACAATTTGTCCGCTGGTGGTCTGAGAGCCGGCGGACAATGTAAATCGAGGTCAAAGACGAGAATATCCCGGTCCGGCATGATCCGGCGTACCCTATCGTAGGTACGCCCCTTGCCCAGCCCCAACTCAAGAACCGGTCCCGGGAGAGCGGAAATTCGAGCCGCCGCAACGTCGAGGCATGCTCTCTGAGTGGCAAGCCGGGCCAGCATGCGATCGAGCGCGTCTTCCTGACGCTGGGCCGGCGCGGAATCATCGGTCAGTCGGCGGGACATTCGACGCTATCTACGGGTCCTGCCGGAGTGCGTCAATGGCGGCGCGGAGATTCCGTCGCGAATATACCCCCTGCCCGCCAGCTGCGAGATATCAGGTGGCCACACGATATAGGCAGTATCGCCCGGCCGCTACGCCGTCGGGCGTTGCGATCTCCTGCCAATTCAGGGCCACCGGCAGTTGCTGGTCACTTAGTATGATACCCCCGGGACGGACAAGATCCGCGATCAGCGGGCCGATCCGGGACGCCAGGCGCGCATTGCGCGCCGCGTCGCCAGTGCCGATATCGTTGTGCAGCAACGCCGCGGCGCGCCCGAGCCGGTCGGCCGCGCGCCGCAGCGTCTCCTGCACGTTGCCAAGGAAGAGATGATCGTCGTCCGGGACGCAGCCGGGATGGGCGTTTACCTGGCGGTCGAAAACGAAGATCTCGCGGTCGGGAAACCGCTCGCGCAAATGATCGTAAGTGCGACCGTTGCCGAGCCCGAGTTCCAGTACCGGGCCCGGCAGGCCGGCGACTTCCGCCGCCGCCCAGTCGAGACAGGCCCGCTGAGCCTCGAGGCGTCGGATCATGCTGTCCAGTCGGCTCACCGCGGGGCGCTCCTGACGGGCAGGCGGGCCGGGATGCAGTCGGCCTCGGTGGTCACTTCCCGTCACCCTTCTCCATCGACATCGCCATCTCGCGCAGCTGAGCGTTGCTGTGCGCCAGGCGATAGGCAAGCTCGCGCATGATCTCCTTAGCGATCTCGGGGAATTCACCGATGAGCCTGAAGAACAGGTCCTTTTCGATACACAGCGCTTCGAGGTCGGATCTGGCGGTTACCGTCGCGGTCCGCGGCACGTCGCAAAGGATCGCAATCTCGCCGACGAAATCATGACCACCCAGCGTCGCGACCGTCAACGGGCCCTTCTCCGTCTCGATTGTGACATCGGCCTCGCCCGCAATGATCAGGAACGCCGCATCGCCCGGGTCACCCTGGTGGAACAGCACATCGCCGTCTGAATATGACAGCCGCTCGCTGGTGAATGCCAGCAGTTTCAGTTTTGCGGGCTCGATGTTCGCGAACATCGGAATCTTGCGAAGCAACTCGACTTCCTGCTGCAAGCTCATATCCGTTCCCTTCCTGCTGCCTTCTCCGGGTTAGCGGTCATGAAGGAGGTTCCTGTAGGCGCTGTCCTCCTTCCCGGCCAGCTCGGCCGGAGAACCCTGCTCCACGATACGGCCGCGAACCATAACGAGAACATGGGAAAACTTATTCGCCATCGCCGCATTGTTCAGCACCCAGATGACCGTCCGGTCCCGGCTCTCTTCGAGCACCCCGTCGACCACCACGTTCTGCATCCGCGCGTCAAATGCGGCAGCGGCCTCGTTGACCAGCAGGATCTCGGGACGCTTCAGCAGACACCGGGCGATTCCGATCTTCTGGCGCTGCACCGGCGACAGCCGTGAACCGCCCGATCCGGTCTGGCTGCGCAGGCCGGCCGACAAGACGATGTCGCGCAACCCCAGCCTGCTCAAAACCTCCGCGATCAGCGTCCCGACGCGCTGGGCGGCGTTGGCCTGACCGTAGTCGATCTTGCCGAACAGGATGTTGTCCTGGATTGTGGCGCCGGGATTATAGCCCTGCGGGTCGAAGAATGCGATTTCGCCGGCGAGTTCCACCGGCAGGTCGGCGGCGAATGCGCGACGCGCCTCCAGCAGGCGCGACTGCATGCCCTCGTCACACAAGTCGAGGCGGTGGCGCCCCGGGATCAGCCTGAACGTAAGCGCGATGAGCCGATTGCGGTCGGCCTGGCCGAGCGTGTCGAGGCCGCGCGATGCGCGCCCGAGAATCGCCTGGAACTCGGGCAAGTTCTCTGCAGAGATGAAACTGAACCGCTCGAAGAAGTCGTGCCCCGGCGGCAGGTCGGCGAAAATCTCGACCATGGTTTCGGCCACGCGTTCACCGATACTGAGGAAATCGCCGGTCAGGCCTATGCGCTCCAGAATCCGGCGCATGTACCAATTTTCGGCGATGTTCTCCTCGCTCAGCGCTTCACCGAGTGGCACACCGAATATCACGTTCTCGGCGATCGACGCGTTCGTGTTGTAGCGCGCCGCGTCGAATGGCTCGACCAGTCTCGAGACTTGGCGATCGGAAAACCGGTCGCGGACTGCGGCACGGGCGCTAAGAATTTTCCCGACGATATCCGGCTTGCTTTCGGGATCGAAGGTTCCGCGCAGGCCCCTTGCATAGACGTCCTCATCGAGATCCACTGCGCGCAGAACATCGAGCATGCGCTGTTCCAGCTCGTCCGGGCCGGCGACGTCAGCGGCGGTATAATCGATCCAGTCGGCGCCGAAATCCAGAGTGGTGTTGCCGGCCAGCGCCGCCTCGTGGACTTCCTCCTGGCGACGTTTCAGCGCTTCGCCCTCGTACGGCGTTTCCCTGACCGGCCGGTGCTTGAGACCATACGCCAGCGCGTCCGCAAGGGTGCCGGCCTGGATATGGACGGCCGGCCCGACATGGGCGATCCGCTGCCCCGTCACTGCGCGCGGCAGTCTATTGATGTCCGTGTCGCCCAGCATCACCGATCCGCCGGTCGGCGACAAAAGGCCCGCGATCACCATCGCCAACTCGCCCTTGCCGCTGTCCCCGGCACCGACAACGGCGACGTGGATGCCGCCGGGAACTTCCGCCGTGGCACCGTCCAGCGCACGGACTCCGTCCTCGTCGACCAGGCTAACGTTCTGCAGCCTTATCGTGGCCTTCGCCGTTACATCCGCCTCGCCATTCGGGTCCGCCAGCAGCCTGTCTTCGTCCGGCATACCCGGCGGATCGAACTGCTCGATCACCTGGCCGTACTTGATCCGGACATCCTCCTTCTGCTGGTACCAGGTCAGCATTTCCTTCCAGGGAGCGGCCAGGTCCTTGTAGGCCGCAAGCACGGCGACCAGCGCACCGAAGCTGAGCCCGCCCTCGATCACTTGCCAGCCACCGATCGAGAAGAAGAAGAACGGCGTCATCTTGTCGATGAAATTATTCAAGAACTTGATGAAAAACTTGCTGCGGTAGATGTCGTAGCGGATCCAGTAGATTGTGCCGAGCCGCGCGGCAAATCGCGAGAGCTCGTAACGGGCGGTGTCGTGGGCATGCAGTTCGGTAATTCCCGATACCGACTCGCCGATATGGTCAGACAACCAGCGGACGTTTTGCACCCTCTGCTTGCCGAGTTCGTTGACGCGGCGCTGCAGTTTCGGAATGATGTAAATCTGGAACGGATACAGGGCGATCGCCGCGGTCCCCAGGATCGGGTCCTGAACCATGATGAAGGACAGGATGATCAGCAGTTGCCCGCCCTGGAACATCGGGTCCGCATAGGCCGATCCGATGAAGCCGCCCAGCGGCTCCACCTCGCCCGTGATCATGGTGATCAACTCGCCCTGGCTGACCTTGCGGAAATGGGACAGCGGAAAGCGCAGGATCCGCTCGTAAAGTTGATAGCGCAGCAGCCGCAAAAGGCGTTCGCCCAGTCGACCCTTGAAGACGTTGATGTAATATTTCAGGGCGCCGTTGATCAGCACCAGGAACAGGTAACCGAAGCTGAGGCCGAGCAGGAACTCGATCTGGCCGCTGTCCACACTCAGGATCGGGAATCCGAACAGCGGGACTTCGTAAGGCGGACCCGACGTCGCGCCGATCGCCCGGTTGACGATCAGCTTGGGCATCTCCAGAGAGAGGTAGAGGAACGGATAGGAAAAGGTGATCACGGCGAGAAGCCAAAGCTGCTGCGCCCTGCTGTATTTCAGTATGAACCTGAAGATTGTCGGTTCCACCGCTGACGCAAACCCCTGATCCGTCCCGAAACCCCGCGCATCGGGCCGGGCAGACCTTATCGCAGCTTTTGCACCAGCCAAAACGTTCCTTGGCAAAAAAGTGAACAAGAGTGCTTCCGGGAACCGCCGGGCCCGTGCCATAGTCTCCGCGCGAAACAGGAAGCCACCGTGCCCTTACGGTGGCAGGAGTGTTTTTGACCATGGGCAGAAACAACATGGATGCCCGCGTTCTGATCTATAGCCACGACTCTTTCGGGCTGGGCCATCTGAGACGCTGCCGCGCGATCGCTCATTCCCTGGTCGGCGAACGGCGCGCAATGTCGGTGCTGATCCTTACGGGTTCGCCGATCATCGGCAGTTTCGATTTCCGTGCCCGGGTCGACTTCGTCCGGGTACCCGGCGTCATCAAGCTGCGCAACGGCGATTACACCTCACTGGCGCTCCATATCGACATCGAGGAAACCCTGGCGATCCGGGCCTCCATCGTCCGGCATACCGCGGAGGCATTCGATCCCGACCTGTTCATCGTGGACAAGGAACCGCTCGGACTGCGCGGCGAGGTGGCCGATACGCTGGAACTGCTCAAGGGCCGGGGGGTGCCACTGGTGCTGGGGTTGCGCGATGTGCTCGACGACCCTATGACCCTGCACCAGGAATGGGAGCGCAAGAGGGCGATCCCCGCACTGCGGGACTATTACGACGAGATCTGGGTCTACGGGATACCGGACATCTGCAACCCGCTGGCCGGGATCGGCCTTCCCGTTGGCATCCGCAACAAGGTCCGCTTCACCGGTTACCTTCGCCGCGAACTTCCGGCAGGGCCGGCAATGCACTCGCCGCTGTCCAAGATCACACCACCCTATGTCCTGGTCACGCCGGGCGGCGGAGGCGACGGCCAGGAGATGGTGGACTGGGTGTTGAAGGCCTACGAATCGGCGCCGGATCTGCCTTTCCCGGCTCTGCTGGTGCTTGGACCGTTCATGGCGTCCGAGGACCAGGCGGAATTCCTGACCCGCTGCGAGCGGCTGCCCAACGTCGAGGCGATCACCTTCGATGCCCATATGGAAAGCCTCCTCGACCCGGCCGTGGGCGTGGTAGCGATGGGCGGATATAACACGTTCTGTGAGATCCTGTCCTTCGACAAGCGGGCGCTGATCGTGCCCCGCACGGTCCCGCGCATGGAGCAGTATATTCGCGCCAGCCGCGCCCAGGATCTCGGCCTGTCGCGCATGCTGCTGAACGATGGGGTGCGCAACCCGGCTGATATGGCGGGGGCACTGCGGCAGCTCAGCGCGCTTCCACCGCCCTCGGCGCACATGCCGGCCGGGATGCTGGCCGGACTCGACAACGTCAACGAACTGACCGACCGGCTGCTGCACCGGAACGGACGGCGACCGGGCGAATTTCGCCCGTCAGTACCGGTGGCCGCCGCGGGGGCGGAGCAATAGCACCGTGCCGGCGATTGCCGTCATCCTGAAGGGCTATCCCCGCCTGTCCGAAACTTTCATCGCGCAGGAAATCAGGGAGCTTGAGCGGCTGGGTGCGGAACTCCGCCTCGTTTCGCTGCGGCACCCGACGGACCGCCACCAACACCCGGTCCATCGTGAGATTGCGGCACCGGTGCGATATCTTCCCGAATATCTGCACCAGGAGCCGTTGCGCGTTCTGCGCGGCCTGGCCGCCGCACGCCGCCATCCCGGATTCATACGTGCCCGGGCAGCCTGGTTCCGCGACATGCGCCGCGACCCGACGCGCAACCGCATCCGCCGTTTCGGGCAGGCCTGCGTCCTCGCTGCAGAGCTGGAGTCCGGCGTCACCCGTCTTTATGCCCACTTCCTGCACACGCCGGCTTCCGTCGCGCGCTATGCGGCGCTGATACTCGGCCTGCCGTGGAGTTGCTCGGCGCACGCCAAGGATATCTGGACAACCCCGGACTGGGAGATCGCGGAGAAGCTGGCGGAACTGGACTGGGTGGTGACTTGTACGGCCGCCGGCCGCGATCGCCTGCGGGCACTGTCGCCGGCGCCGGACCGCATTAGCCTGGTCTATCACGGACTCGACCTGGAGCGCTTCCCGCCTCCGCCGGGGGACCGGCCACCGCGGGATGGCAGAGTCGCATCGGATCCAGTGAACATCCTTTCGGTTGGACGGGCGGTCGAGAAAAAGGGCTACGACGACCTGCTCGATGCCCTGGCCCAACTGGAACCGGGCCTTTCCTGGCGCCTGCGCCATATCGGCGGCGGCAGCCTGGGAAATCGGCTGAAGGCCAAGGCCGCGCGGCTGGGGATCGCCGGGCGGGTCGACTGGTTCGGCGCCCAGCCCCAGGAGGCGGTGCTCGACGCGATGCGGCGCGCCGACCTGTTCGTCCTCGCCAGCAAGGTTGCCGCAGACGGTGACCGGGACGGGTTGCCGAATGTCCTGATGGAGGCCCAGAGCCAGGGACTGGCTGTCCTCGCAACCGATGTCTCCGCCATTCCAGAGTTGATCGTCGACCGGCAGACCGGGATTCTTGTGCCGCCCGGAAAACCGGAATCGCTGGCCTGCGCTCTCACGCGTCTGATCCGCGATCCGGCGCTGCGCCAGCAGCTGGGCCAGGCAGGGGCGATGCGCGTCCGCGATTCCTTTTCGCTCGCCGCCAATATCGCGGGTATCGCCCGGCGTTTCGGCATCGCTGTCGTGACCCGGCAGACCGTCGCATGCGAATAGCGTTCTATGCGCCTCTGAAGTCCCCGGACCACCCGGTGCCGTCCGGCGACCGGCGCATGGCGCGGCTGTTCGTTGAGGCGTTGCGGCGGGCCGGCCACGAAGTCGCGCTTGCCTCGCGCTTTCGCAGCTACGACGGTGCCGGCGATGCGGTGCGGCAGGCGCGACTGTGCCGCCTCGGCGCGCGGCTGGCGGTTCGCTATGCGGATCGATCCCGGTCCCATCCGCCCGACCTCTGGTTCAGTTACCATCTTTACCACAAGGCGCCGGACTGGCTCGGCCCGGCTATCGCGCGAAGGCTGGACATTCCCTATATCGTGGCCGAGGCCAGCTTCGCCCCGAAGCAGCAGGGTGGGCCGTGGACGGCGGGGCACGAGGCGGTCGCCCATGCAGTGCGCAACGCCGACTGCGTGATCAGCGTCAACCCTGACGACACTGAATGCCTCCGTCCGCTGCTGGCGGACAACCGGCGCCTGCTGGCCATGAAACCGTTTCTCGATGCCGCGCCGCCGGCGCGCGCCAGGGCCGGTCGGGCCGAGCATCGCCTGGCGCTCGCGGCGCGCTTCGGGATTGACCCCGACGACCCGTGGATCACGGTCATCGCGATGATGCGGCCAGGCGACAAGCTTGCTTCCTACCGGTTGCTCGGCGATGCCCTGCGCCGCATCGCAGACCGGCGCTGGACTCTGCTGGTTGCCGGCGACGGCCCGGCGCGGGCAGACGTGGCTGCGGAGCTGAATTTTGGGGACCGCGTGCGGTTCCTTGGGGTGCTGGAGGGGGAGGCCATAGATCGGCTGAACGCGGCCGCGGACCTCGGCGCGTGGCCCGCCATCAACGAGGCCTACGGCATGGCGCTTCTGGAAGCGCAGGCGGCGGGTCTGCCGCTTGTCGTCGGCGACCGTGCCGGGGTTCGGCAGATCGTTGAGGAGGGCGACACCGCGCTGTTGGTCCCGCCCGGTGACGCCACGGCGTTCGCGGCCGCTCTCGCGTCGCTGCTCGACGTGCCGGCACGGCGTGCCGGGATGGCCACCGCCGCCGTCGAGCACGTGCGGAGGGAGCACGACCTGCCGTTCGCGGTGCGGCAGCTCGACGCCGCCGTGGTTTCTGCGGCAGCAGGCCGGCTGCAGGCGGTGCGGCCGTGACGCTGCTGGCCGTTGTCCGCCACGGTCCGACCGAGTGGAACGCGATCGGCCGCGTCCAGGGCCGCACGGACGTCCCGCTGAGCCCCGGTGGCAGGGACGAGGTCCGCCGCTGGGTCCTGCCGCCGGAGGTCGATGGGTTTTCATGGGTGTCCAGCCCGCTGGTCCGGACGGCCGAGACCGCCCGGATCCTGCGCGGCGGCGACGTTGAGCGCGATGCGCGGCTGATCGAGATGGACTGGGCGGCTTGGGAGGGGGCGACCCTGGCCGCGCTGCGCGCCGAACTAGGCGACCTGATGCAGGCTTGGGAGGCCCGGGGCCTGGACTTCCGTGCGCCCGGTGGCGAAAGCCCACGGGACGTACAGGCGCGGATCGCGCCGTTTCTGGCCGAGGTCGCCGGGCGCGGCGGGGCCACTGTGGCGGTCACGCACAAGGGGGTGATCCGGGCCCTCTACGCGCTGGCCACCGGCTGGGACATGACCGGCAAGCCGCCGCACAAACTGCACGATTCCGCCCTGCACCTCTTCCGTCTTGCCGCTAACGGGACGCCGGCGCCGGACCGCCTGAACATTCCGCTGATCGACGGGGGGAACCCGTGAGCGGTGGCGTCGTCATGGTCTATGTGCAGCATCTGCTGGGAATCGGCCATCAGATGCGCGCTGCCGCGATCATCGGCGCGATGCAGGCGCGCGGCCTGGCGGTGACCTGCATCTCGGGCGGCGACCCGGGCGGCATGCCCGATCTCGGCGGCGCCCGTTTAATACAGCTGCCACCGGCGCGGGCCGCCGACGCCAGTTTCCAGCGTCTGGTCGATGGCGACGGGCGCGAGATCGACGAGGCCTGGCGCGAGCGGCGCTGTGTTGCCCTGCTCGCGGCCTTCGCCGAGATCCGGCCGGATGCCCTGCTGATCGAATCCTTTCCCTTCGGCCGTTGGCAGTTCCGCTTCGAGCTATTGCCGCTGCTGCAGACGGCCCGCGAATCGGGGGCTTGGGTGGCGTCGTCGGTGCGGGATATTCTGGTCGAGAAGAAGGATCCGAAGCGGCTCGAAGCGATCGTAGAGATACTGCGCCAGTCGTTCGATGCCGTCCTGGTGCACGGTGATGCGCGGCTGGTGCCGTTCGGAGCGACGTTCGGCGCTGCCGAACGGATCGCCAGCCTAATCCGCTATACCGGCTACGTCGCGCCCGTGCCGCCGGACTGCGCGCCGGACGGGCCCGGGGCCGGCGAGGTGGTGGTGGCGGTCGGCGGCGGTGCCGTGGGTGGCACACTGCTGCGGATGGCGCTAGCCGCCCGGCCATTGACCAGCATGGCCGAGGCGCCATGGCGCCTCATCACCGGGCCGAACCTGCCGCGTGCAGAGCGGCAGGCGCTCGTTGCGCCGGCCGGCGTGACGATCGACACGTTGCGCCGCGATTATCGGGAGGTCCTGAGTCGCGCCGTCCTTTCAGTCAGCCAGGCGGGTTACAATACGGTCATGGATATCCTGGTCTCCGGTGCGCGCGCCGTGCTGGTGCCGTTCAGCACTGCCAAGGAAACCGAGCAGACCCTCCGTGCCCGCCTGCTCGCGGAGCGGGGGCGCGTGCAGACCATCTGCGAGGCTGAGCTTTCGGCGCCGGTGTTGGCCGCTGCAATCGACGCTGCTGCTGTGATGCCGCCACCCGGGCCCACGCCAATCGATCTCGACGGCGCCAATGGGACCGCTCGGATCGTCACCGAACTTATGGGGCGCCCGCGGGCGTGACGGTCTCTATGCGATCCAGCCCAACTGTGCCTATACTCGCGGAATGGCGGGCAGGACGCAGGCAGAGGACATGACCGGGGTGGACGTCGTCGTTCCCACGTCATCGCAGGCAGGGCCCTGGGCGGCGTTGACTGCCGAACTCGACGCTTGGGCGGCGGAGGGGCGTTCGGCTACGTTCTGGTGGCGAGACGACGACGCGACACAGAGTGGAGAGCGGTTGTCCCGACTCCTTGACGCCGCCGGGGCGACATCGTTGACGCTCGCGGTGATTCCCGTGCCGGTCCGTGGCGACCTCGCTGCGACCCTCGAGGATCACAGGGCGGCCGGTGGGCGCGTCTTGGTCGTGCAGCACGGCTACGCCCATGTCAATCACGCGCCGCCGACGGAAAAGGCGGCCGAATATGGTCCGCACCGGTCGGCGGACGTGATGGTCGCCGAGTTGTCGGAGGGTTGCGAAACTCTCGAATCGCTGTTCGGCGATATTTTTCGGCCCATCCTGACGCCGCCGTGGAACCGAATTGCCCCGGCTCTCGTCTCCCGGCTGGGTGAGGCGGGACTGGTGGGCATTTCGGCCTTTGGGGCCAGGCCGCCCGGCGCTGGTTCAACGATCACCAATACCCACGTGGATATTATCGATTGGCCCGGAAGCCGGGGTTTTGTAGGCGAGGAAGCGGCTCTGAATGCGGCCGTTTCGCATCTATTCGCGCGCCGGACCGGCGCGGCCGATGGCGACGAACCGACAGGCCTGCTGACCCACCACAAAGACCACGACGACGCCTGCTGGCGCTTCGTGAACCGCTTTGCCGCTACCATCGCCAGCCATCCGGCCAGCCTCTGGACGGGTGGACCCGCTGCTGCCGCAGGGTCGCGACGATGAGCCTGTACCGCTATTCCGGCAGGGCGCTGGCGGGAGACTACCTGCGCGCCGGATCGGGGCTCGCTGTCACGGCCGGACCGGTCCTGTTGCTCGAGCCCGCGCCTGCCGTTGCCGCTATGCTGGCCGCCCTGTCCATACTGTTCGGCGCATTTGCGCTGCGCACGGGTCTGCGCCAACTCACCACCGTTGAGCTCACGAACGACGGCATCGTTTCGCGGGGGCCGGTTTCCTGCTATATCCCGTGGCATGAAGTCACGCGGCTGCGGCTGGATTATTACGCGACCCGTCGCGAGTCGCAGCGCGGATGGATGCAACTCAAGATTGGCAGCCGGTACCGCCGCATCCGCGTCGATTCGACGATCGACGGCTTCGGGCAAATCGCCGCTACCGTTGCAGGCGCCGCGCGCGAATATTCGATTCCGTTGACCGACACGGCGGTCGCAAACTTCGGCGCACTCGGCATCGCCGTGGACGGCGGCAACGGGGAGGTCGTGGCGTGAGGGACGATCTGCTGACCGTCCGCGACCTGCGGGTTTGCTTCGACCTCGCGGAAGGACGGATCGAAGCGGTCCGTGGCGTTTCGTTCTCGGTGCGGCCCGGTTCGACGGTTGCCCTCGTCGGCGAGTCCGGGTCCGGCAAGACCGTCGTATCGCAGGCGATCATGGGGATCTTGCCGAAAGCGGCGCGTATTACGTCGGGTTCGATCATGTTTCGCGATCCGACGCGGCCCGGGCCGATCGACATTGCCAAACTCGACCCGGATGGGCGGGAGATGCGGTCGATCCGCGGCGGACGTATCTCGATCATTTTCCAGGAGCCGATGACGTCGTTGTCGCCGTTGCATACGATCGGCGACCAGGTGTCCGAGGCCTTGCACCTGCACCGCGCTTGCAGCCGGGCGGAGGGTCGTGAGGCCACCCGTGACGTGCTGCGGCTGGTCGGTTTCCCTGATCCGGTACGGGCGATGAAGACATATCCATTCGAGCTGTCAGGTGGTTTGCGTCAGCGGGCAATGATCGCAATGGCACTGATTTGCCGCCCGGCGCTGCTGATCGCCGACGAGCCGACGACCGCGCTGGATGTGACCATCCAGGCGCAGATCCTCAAGCAGATTATCGACCTGCAGCGCGAATTGGGCATGGCCGTGCTGATCATCACCCACGATCTGGGTGTGGTCGCCAACGTCGCCGAGGACGTGGTCGTGATGTATCATGGCGAAATCATGGAATCCGGCAGCCTGGAGGATATATTTCGTGCCCCCGGCCATCCGTACCTCGAGGCCCTGCTGCACGCGGTGCCCAGGTTCAGCATGGAGCCGGGCGAACGGCTCGTCCCGATCCGCGAGATTGCGCCACCGGGCGGTGCCATGCTACAGCATCCGGTTTCCAAGCCCGCGCGCGGCGGCGATGGCGACACGCATCCGCTTCTCTCGGTTCGCGACATCCGGAAGACCTTCACGATCCGCAAGGAATCTTGGATCGGCACATCGGAAGCCGCGCATGTCGAAGCCGTCACCGGCGTTAGTTTCGACATCCGGCATGGCGAGTGTCTCGGCCTCGTCGGAGAGAGCGGATGCGGCAAGACGACGCTCAGCAAGATTATAATGCGCGCATTGACCGCCGATTCCGGCAGTGTCACATACAACGGTCCGGACGGGCCGGTGGACGTGCTGGCGCTGGACGGGGCCGATCTGATGGCCTTTCGCCGCAAGATCCAGTTCATCTTCCAGGATCCGTTCGGATCGCTCAATCCACGCATGCGCGTCGCGGACATTATTGGGGAGCCGCTGGTCATCCACGACATCGGCGACGCCGGACACCGAATCGAACTGGTTGAGGAACTGCTCCGCCTCGTCGGCCTCGACATCCGGCACGCCCGGCGCTATCCGCACAGCTTCTCCGGCGGTCAGCGCCAGCGGATCGGGATCGCCCGCGCCCTGGCGCTGCGTCCGAACCTGCTGATATGCGACGAACCGGTCTCGGCGCTCGACGTGTCGATCCAGGCGCAGATTCTGAATCTCCTCAAGGACCTCCAGTCAGCGCTGGGACTGACCTATCTGTTCATCTCCCATAACCTTGCCGTCGTCGACTATATCGCCGACCGCATCGCCGTCATGTGCCGCGGGCGGCTGGTCGAAGTGGCGCCGCGAGAGGTCCTGTTCCGCAATCCGGTGCACCCCTATACGCAGTGTCTTCTGGCGGCCGTTCCGGAGCCGAGCCTGGATCATCCGCTGCATTTCGAGCGCCTGATGGCGGAGCGCGCGTCGGACCCCGCGGCCTGGCCGGCGCCGTTCACCGAAGATGCGGCGGCGTCTCCGGTCCTGCGCGCCCTGGGCAGCGATCATTACGTCCGCGTGGATGCGCGTACCGAACTGCCAAGGCTCGAAATGGAGACAACCTGATGCGTTGGGTGTTTTTCTGCCTTGCCACAGTGCTCGCCGTCCCGACGCCTGCGACCGCCGGCAGCTTGGCCGAACCGCCCCATTTCGCCGAAGCCGTCGCGGCCGGCCAACTGCCGCCATTAAAGGATCGACTGCCGGATCCGCCACTGGTCGTCGAGATGGACGGCGGGCGGACCATAGGCCGCTACGGCGGAACCCTGAACATCCTGATGGCTCGGTCGAAGGATGTCCGGCAGATGGTCGTGTATGGCTACGCCCGGCTGGTCCGGTACGGGCGCGACTACGAGATCGCCCCGGATATACTGAAGGACGTCGAGATCGAGGATGGCCGTATCTTTACGCTGTACCTGCGCCCCGGACACCACTGGTCGGACGGCGCGCCATTCACTACCGAAGACTTCCGCTACTGGTGGGAGGACGTCGCCAACAACCCGGCGCTGAACCCGTCGGGTCCGCGGAACGAGTTGCGCATCGATGGCGAACTGCCGGCCGTCGAAATCATCGACAAGACGACGATTCGCTTTAGTTGGTCACGGCCCAACCCGAAATTCCTGCCGGCGCTGGCGGCGGCGAGCCCGCTCTATATTTACCGCCCGGCGCACTACCTGAAGCAGTTTCATGCGCGCTACACGGACGAGGCAGTTCTAAACGGGCTGGCCAGGGAGAGGGGGCAGCACAACTGGGCCGCCCTCCACAACATGGTGGATAACCTGTACAAGAACGACAATACGGACCTGCCCAGCCTGCAGCCATGGGTGAGCGCGACGCGGATGCCGGCCGATCGCTTCACCTTCGTGCGCAACCCGTATTTCCATCGTGTCGACGCGGAAGGCCGGCAGCTCCCCTACATCGATCAGGTGGTGATGCAGATCGCCAGCGCGAGGATCATCCCGGCCAAGACGGGTACCGGCGAATCCGACCTTCAGGCCCGCTACCTGCGCTTCGACAACTACACGTTCCTGAAACAGAACGAGCAGCGTAACGGATTCCGGACCCTTCTGTGGCGCAGCGGAAAGGGTTCGCACATGACACTCTATCCGAACCTCAACGTGCGGGACCCGGTGTGGCGCGCACTGCTGCGCGACGTCCGGTTCCGCCGTGCGTTGTCACTGGCGATCGATCGCCACGAGGTCAATCAGGTGATCTATTACGGGCTCGCCCTTGCCTCGCAGAACACCGTCCTGCCGCAGAGCCCGCTGTTCCGGGAAGACTACCGGCGGGCATGGACCCAATTCGACCTCGATAAGGCCAACCGGCTGCTCGACGACGTCGGGTTGACCGGGCGCAACAGCGCGGGCGTCCGGCTGCTGCCCGACGGACGCGCCGCAGAGATCATTATCGAGACGGCCGGCGAAAGCACCGAGCAGACCGACATCCTTTCGCTCGTGCGCGACAGCTGGCAGAAGGTCGGCATCAGACTCTACAGCAGGCCGTCGCAGCGCGACGTCCTCCGCAACCGGATCTACTCCGGCGAAACCCTGATGTCGATCTGGGAGGGTCTGGAAAACGGCCTTCCCACGGCCGACACCATCCCCGAGGAGTTCGCGCCATCCCACCAGATCCAGTACCAGTGGCCGATGTGGGGCCAATACGTCGAAACCGGCGGACGAAGCGGCGAGCCCGTGGACATGGACGAGCCGCAGCAGCTGTTCGCCCTGCTCGACCAGTGGTACGAGGCCGGCAACCGGGCACGGCGCGAGGAAATCTGGCACCGGATGCTCGCCATCTGGACGGACCAGCTCTTCACGATCGGCATCGTCAGCGGGGCGATGCAGCCCGTCGTCGTCAATGCCCGGCTGCGCAACATCCCCGAGGACGGCATGTATACCTGGGATCCGGGTGCGCATTTTGGTATTTACGGGCCCGATACCTTCTGGCTCGACACATAACCCCCGGTTTGCCACCACGGTCCGCGCGCAATGCTTCGCTACACGGTACACAGATTGCTGGTCATGGTGCCGACGCTGCTCGCCATCAGCGCCATGGTCTTCGTTATCATCCAACTGCCACCCGGCGATTATTTCACCACCTACGTCAACGAGTTGCAGAGTCAGGGCGAGGCGGTGAGCGCCGAGCGGATCGAGTTTCTGCGCCAGCAGTACGGTTTCGACAAATCGCTGGTGGAGCAGTATTTCATGTGGCTCTCCGGGCTGCTGCAGGGTGATTTCGGCTATTCGTTCGAATACAGCCTCCCGGTGTCCGACGTCGTCGGTGACCGCATCCTGCTGACGTTCGTCGTCTCGTTCGCGACGATCATCTTCACTTGGATCGTCTCCTTCGTCATCGGCACCTATTCAGCGGTATACCAATACAGCTTCGGCGATTACGCCCTGTCATTCCTCGGCTTTGTCGGCCTCGCCACGCCGAATTTCCTGCTCGCGCTGGTGTTGCTGTGGATTGCCAACGTTTATTTCGGCACCTCGATCGGCGGCCTGATGGAACCCCAGTACCTCGATCAGCCATGGAGCTGGGGCAAGGCAATGTCGGTATTCGAGCATCTGTGGATCCCGGTCGTTGTGATCGGGACATCGGGCACCGCCGGCATGATCCGCCGGCTGCGCGCCAACCTGCTCGACGAGCTGCACAAGCAGTATGTCGTGACGGCACGCGCCAAAGGCCTGCATCCGTTTCGCATTCTCATCAAGTATCCGCTTCGCGTGGCGCTGAACCCGTTCATCGCCGATATCGGCAATCTGCTGCCGCAGGTAATTTCCGGCGCGGCGATCGTCTCGGTCGTCCTGTCGCTGCCGACGACGGGTCCGATGTTGCTGGGTTCGCTGCAGAGCCAGGACATGTACCTGGCGGGCTCGTTCCTGATGGTGCTCGCGCTGCTGACGGTGATCGGTACGCTGGTCTCCGATCTTGCGCTGGCCGCCCTCGATCCGCGCATCCGTCTCGGCGGAGGGACGCAGAAATGACCGGCCGCGCGGATATCCCGCACTACGTCAACCCGGCGCCGTTCGACCCGCAGGCGGTGACGGCGCTAACCCCGGCGCAGGAGCGATACTATACGGCCTCGCAGTGGAAGCTGATGTGGTGGCGTTTCAGGCGGCACCGCATCGCCGTCGTCAGCGGGGCCTTTCTCTTGCTCATGTATCTCTCGATCATGCTCAGCGAGTTTATTGCGCCGTACGAACTGCAGCAGCGGCATACCGATTTCCTCTATGCCCCGCCGCAGCAGGTCCATCTCTTCCACGACGGCGCGTTCGTCGGACCCTTCGTCCATCCCTACAGGAAGTCGCTGGACATGGCGCAGATGCGCTGGACCTATACCAGCGATTCGACGCGGATCCAGCCGCTCCGGTTTTTCTGCGTCGGCGAATACGCCGGGTCCGAGTACCGCTTCTGGGGGCTGATCGGCGGCCGCTTCCATCTGGTGTGCCCGCCGGATGACGGGCAGCTGTTCCTTCTCGGCACCGATCGCCTCGGCCGCGACATGTTCTCGCGCATCGTCTATGGCGCGCGCATTTCGCTGACCGTCGGCCTGATCGGCATTACCATCAGCTTCTTCTTGGGGCTGGTGATCGGCGGGGTTGCCGGCTATTACGGCGGCTTCGTCGACAGCATCGTGCAGCGTATCATCGAGATACTCCGATCGTTCCCGGAACTGCCGCTGTGGATGGCGCTGTCGGCCGCGCTACCTGTCACATGGAGCCCGATGCTCGTCTACCTTGGGATAACCGGGATCCTCGCCCTGCTCGACTGGCCGGGGCTGGCGCGCGCGGTGCGGTCCAAGTTCCTCGCCTTGCGGGAAGAGGATTTCTGCACCGCGGCGCAGCTGATGGGGGCGCGGCCGGGCCGGGTCATCTTCCGGCACCTCATGCCCAGCTTCATGAGCCATCTGATCGCCTCGGCCACGCTCTCGATTCCGTCGATGATCCTGGCTGAAACGGCGTTGAGCTTCCTCGGGCTGGGGCTGCGGCCGCCGATCACCAGCTGGGGGGTGCTCCTCAACGAGGCGCAGAATATCAACATCGTCGCCATATACCCGTGGCTGATGTTGCCGGTGATCCCGGTGATTCTGGTCGTGCTTGCCTTCCAGTTTCTCGGCGACGGGCTGCGCGACGCGGCGGACCCCTATAAGTAGTCCGACGCCTATCTGGCGAGGATGTATACGTCGATCGGCCCCTCGACGCCGAGGATATGGACCGGTCCATAGCGTTCCGCCATGCCACCCGGCGTATAGCCCTGTCGCACCGCCAGTTCGAACGCGTCCGCGGTGGCCAGGGCGCGCGTCTCGCCCACCTTGTTGTGTTTTTCCAGCTTCACCGCCAGATTTACGGCGTCGCCGATCACCGTATATTCGAGCCGCGTCTCGTCGCCGACCGCGCCGAACACCACGCGGCCGGTGGCGACCGCGGCGCCAATTCGCATCGGCCGGCGATCCATGGCTTCGCGGTCGCGGGTCCACGCGTCGGCCACCGCAACGACCGCCTCCAGCGCGCGCATTGCGTCGGCCGCGTGGGTGTCGCTGGGCGCCGCCGCCCCGAAGGCCGCCAGGATCCCGTCGCCGAGGAACTTGTCGATGCTGCCGCCATGGGCCTGGATCACCGGCACCATGCGCGATTGGTACTCGACCAGGGCGCCGATCAGCTCCGATGGCGGCAGCGTCGTTGCGAACTGCGTGAAACCACGGATGTCGATGGTCAGGATGGTGGCGTCGCGGGCCTCGCCATGGCCCGGGTGGATCTGGTTTTCCGCGTTGGTGATGCGCTCGGCGATCTCCGGTGCGAAAAAACGGGAAAGATCCCGCGCCGCGGCCTCTTCGACGACCGAGCGGACCAGCATGCGCCGAGACCGCACCTGGGCGACCGCCAGGATCGCGGTGACCACCAGAATGGTGATGATCTTGTCGAGCTCACCGCCGATCAGCACTGAATTCGAGGTGAGGTAATGAACGTAGTCGCGCGTGATCATGTCGTCGGCGGGATCGGAATAGACGGCATAGAGCACCATCGCAAGCCACCCGGACGCGGCCGTGAAACCGGCCAGCAGAACGAATCGTGCTTCGAACCTGAGGGCCCTGAGCGTGATGAAAATGAAGACGTAAAGCAGCGTCGGCGCCTTGAGATAGAAGGCGGGCGGCTGTTCGTACTGGATGTGGAAGCTCCAGATCAGAAGAAACAGCAGGCACAGCTCGACCACGACCGATGCCGCGACAAACCAGCCGGCCACGGGGCCCCGGTGCACCAGGAAGAGCCGCACCGCCGCGGCAATGAAGAAAGCGCCCAGCGCGAATGTGACCGGCGGAATCATCCAGTCGCCGGTGTAGGTCTTCGGGGCCAACGAATAAAGTACGCCGAAGAACAGGACGATGCCGAACTGCACCCAGGCCGCGAGCCGTTCGCTGGCATCCTGCTGCAGTTCGATCGCGGCACGGACACGAAACGGCAGGTCACCCGACGGCACCGAAACCTCCGCCCGCCTCGTGAGAACAGCCTTCAAACCCATCCTGGAACCATCCCCATAACCGGCACCGCGCAGCGACCGTCCTTCAGATAGCCCTTTTGCCGCGGCGACGGACAATCAAGCTTTGCACGCGCGTAATCACCGTTTCTTGAGCCACAGGCTCGATTCCCGCGCCCCGTCGGGCAGCGGAAGCCGGGCAGCAACGCCGCGCGCCACCCTGTCGGCCATCCGCGTCGCGGCATAATGGTTGGCGAATTCCACGGTCCAGTCCCCGGACGCCAACAGCGGCGCGACGCCCAGCTGCTCGTTGTAGCCGCGCCAGTCCCATGACGTCGGGTAGTCGTCCGGCAGGAAAATGTCGTGGATATGCACCAGAACGCCGGCCGGCAGGTCGACGAAGATGCGGTTGAACAACATGTCGACGTCGGTGCCGGGCATCAGGATATGGCTCGAATCGATGGCCAGGATATCGCCAGACTGCAGGGCGCGGAACGGCGCCTCGCCCGCCTGCTGGACGGTGCACCGCTGCATCTCGATGCAGGATAGCCCCGCCAGATCGGCGCGCGGCGCGGGGTCGATTGCCACGATACGGGTGTCGAGGCCGCCGTCGGCAACGGCCCGCGCCAGAAATCGCGTGGAGTGGCCGCTGCCCGCCTCGATGACGAGACGCGGCCGCGTCTCGCGCAAGACGGTGTAGGCCATCGCTGCGTCGAGTCTCGGGAACCAGTCCTGGTTCCAGCGCGGCTGCGGCGGGGGCCGGTCACCGATCGCCTGCAGCTCAGCGGCGTACGATTCCATACAGTCGAGCCATACCGCGAAGCTGTCGCGGCAGCCGTCGAGGATGCACTCGATGCCGGCATAGGCGGGCCGCGACCCGGCGGCCGGAACATCGCCGGCATAGCGATAGGGGATGAAGAAGCCGCGCCGCGCGAAGCCCAGAACCGTGGGAATTCCAAGGCGCAGGCGCCGGCGCCACGCCCGTGACGCGGTCATCGCGGGTTAATCCGGATCGCCGGGAACGGGCGCGCCCGGCGACAGCGCCATGCCCGTGACGCGGTCATCGCGGGTTAATCCGGATCGCCGGGAACGGGTGCGCCCGGCGACAGCGCCATGCCCTCGCGCGCTACGACGGTGCCCGGCCGCGCGGCCGCGGCTTCGGCGGCGACCACGTCCATGAACGCATCGTCGTGCGAGGGGTCGTGATGGAAGATCACCAGCCGACCGACGTTGGCCGCGTCGGCGATACGCATGCCCTCCTGCCAGGTCGAGTGGCCGAAATGACTGAACTGCGGGAACTCCTCGTCAGTATATGTCGAATCGTAGACCATCATGTCCGAGCCCGAGACGAATTCGACCAGTGCGGCGTCGTGCTGTCCGGCGACATGCCCGATATCGGTAATGTAACAAAACGACCGTGCGTCGAACTCGACGCGGTAACCGGTTGCTCTGTCGGGATGGTCGAGGGTGGTAGTCCTGATCTCGATGCCCGAAGCGGGGCGCAGCGTCTCGCCGGCAGTGAAATCACGGTATTCGATGTCGGCGGCGAACACCTCGGGCGGCACCGGGAACAACGGCGACATCATCATCTGGCATACGACGGTCTTGAGCGCATGATCGGGCACGAGATGGCCGGCCCAGATGCGGAAGCGGTTCCGCGCGACGAAGAACGGCCGAAAGAACGGCAGGCCGTAAATGTGGTCGAGATGCGTATGGGTCAGAAAGATGTCCCCGTCGAGGGCCTCGCCGCCCGTGGCCAGCGCGTCGCCAAGCGGGCGCAGTCCGGTGCCGGCATCGAAGATCAGGCGGCGGTCGCCGCACGACACCTCGAGACAGGACGTGTTCCCACCATAACGCACGGTTTCGGGCCCGGGGCAGGCGATGCTCCCGCGAACACCCCAGAAACGCACGGTGAATGCGTCTGCCGCGACCACCGGTCAAGAACCTCCCGCGCACTGCGGGGTTTGCCGCTGCACGTTCCGGCCGGACGCCAAGCTCTTAATCACGCACGAATACATTCCCTGAAAAGTCTTCACGCACGAAATCTTTCGAATTCCATCGTCCTGGTGTGTCCGATCCGCAGGCGCGCGGGACCGGCGCGTCGCGAAGTCTATCATGGCGAATGCTTCTGAATAGCGCAATCTTGAGGCCGGACAACGGAGCTTCTCGCACATACGTACTGCCGTCCGGCGTCGGCGCGCCGGCCATATCGCCGTCTTTGCCGCCAATGCGCCGAGACCGCGGTGCAGACATTCGGAGACGGCCCATTCCCTTACGGGGTCGAGTCCAACCGCGCGACGCCGGAGAATTTCCTGCGTTGCGCCGGGGAACAGGGCGTGTGCGACCGGCCGTCGGCGGGCGCGGTTGACACTCCGATATTACCGTAATACGATTTTATCCGGCATTGCTGGATGCGGCGGCAGAGAACACGATGCGACCTGAAGCAACAGTCGTTAGGCCTTGGAACCCATGAGGTTTGTTGTCCGGATTCAGCCGCATACAGGCGCTGCCTCACACCACCTTGCATATGGTCTTGGAGATCAACCGACGTCAGGGACTCGACCGGTCGCGGCTGTGACGATGGGTGTGCACGCTGAACGGGCGGCCAGCCCATGAAGGACGGCTGGAACAATATCGACACGGATCTCCTGGTGATCGGCGGCGGCGTCGCCGGCAGCCTCGCGGCGATTCCGGCTCTGGAGGCCGGCCTCAATGTCGTGATCTGCGAGAAGGGGCGCCTGCTGGACCATTGCGGCAGCGTCGGCTGCGGTGTCGACCATTACCTGACGATCATGGAAAGCGGCCCGGAATGGGACACGCCCGAGTTCCTGATCAAGCATGTTCCCGGCCTGACCGACGGGATCGTCGATATGGCGGTGACCAGCAAAATCATCCATCAGATGCCGCGGATCCTCAAGAAGATCGAATCCTTCGGCGTCGACTTCAAGGACCCGCGGATCGGCGACTATTACCGCCTGCGCTCGTTCGGCCTCCCGGGGACCTACCACATCAATTTCGACGGCACGGATTTCAAGAAACTGATCGGCCAGCAGGTGCGCCGCGGCCGGGCGACGGTTCTCATGCGCACGATGGGCGTGCAACTGCTGATTCACGAGAACCGCGCTTGCGGCGCCCTGGCTTTCAACTTCAGGACCGGCGAATGGTTCGCCATCCGGTCCAGGGCGGTGATGCTGGCCGCCGGCGAGGTCAACCGCTTGTCGATGAACGCATCGGGCCTCGCCTTCGACAGCTGGCACTTCCCGTACAACACCGGCGACGCCCACGCCATGGGATACCGGGCCGGCGCGAAACTCGCGAACATGGAGTTCATCGAATCGACGCTGACGCCGAAGGGTTTCTCGGCACAGGGCCTCAACGCGCTGGTCAGCCTGGGCGCCTATTTCGTCAACAAGAGCGGCGAGCGCTTCATGTTCAAGTACGACGAAAACGGCGAGAACGCCCGGCGCGCGGTGCTCGCCGATGCGGTCGTGAACGAGTTCCTGCTCGGTAACGGGCCGATCTATGTCGACCTGCGCCATTTGCCCAAGGACGAACTGGATCATATGGAGGCGACGCTGCAGGTCGACCGCTACACGATGCCGGCGTTCTATGAGCAGAAGAAGCTGAATTTCCGCGAGGATCTGGTGGAGATTTCGGTGTCCGAATTCAGCATCCGGCGCAGCGGAGTCTATTTCCGCGGCAGCGGTCTTGCGGTCGACACCAACGGCGAGACCTCGGTCGAGGGGCTGTTCGCCGGCGGGGACTGCGCCACCGTCAGCGGCGGCATCGCCGGAGCCGCGGTGCTCGGACATATCGCCGGCGAAGGCGCGGTCCAGCGGATCAAGGCGACCGCGAACAGCCTGCCGGAGATCGACGCGGAGGCCGCCGAATCCATCAGGGCCGAGGCGATGGCCTGCCTTGCCCGGCCGGAGGGCATGCCATGGCGGGAGCTCGAGGATCTGACGCGTCAGACCGTCACCGACTATGTCGGGGTGCGGCGCACCGACAAGGGGCTGAAGCTGGCGCTCGATACGCTGCGCGCGCTGGCGGCGAAGGAACCGCAACTCCGGGCCGACGATCTGCATGGCCTGATGCGGGTCTACGAATCCAGGAGCATCCGTCTGAGCGCCGAGTTGATGGCAACGACGTCTCTGACGCGCAAGGAAACCCGGACGCGGTCGGCGCACCGGCGGCTCGATTATCCGGAAACCGACGAGCGGAACTGGCGCAAGTTCATAATCGTCGAGCGTGGCCCCGACGGCCCCGCGGTCAGCACGCTGCCGACCGACCGGCCGTTGTCGGACGCGTTCGGCCGCACGCCGCAACAGGAGCAGGCGAATGTCGGCACCTGAACGCCTGGTCCACGATCCGATCCGGATCGACGATAACAAATGCGTGCGCTGCGATTTCTGCGACTGGATCTGCCCCGGCGACCTCATCTATCACGAGGACGGCAACAAGGAAAAACTCCCGGTCGTACTGTACCCGGACGAGTGCTGGTACTGCGGGCTGTGTCAGTCGATCTGCCCGACCGATGCCATCACCATAATTTTCCCCGAGCAGATGATCCACAACGAGACCGATGTGGTCAGTCTGCTGGGCAAGGTCGTAAAATAGAAGCCGCCGGCACATAGAGGGAGACGCCTACAGCCGGAACCGTGCCTGTTGGGACGGAAACAGATAAGAAAAACAGGAGGCTCCAGGAATGCTTGAAGCGATCGTTGGCGGTCTGACGATGCTGCTGACGCCGCAGGCCATGCTGTTCATGTGCATTGGCGTGGTCTATGGGCTGATGGTGGGTATTCTGCCGGGCCTCGGCGGGATCGTCGCGATGGCGCTGTTGCTGCCGTTCGCCTATGGCTATGAAACCGCCGCGATGCTTGCCCTGCTCCTCGGTGCGCATATCGCCACGATCTGGGGTAGCTCGGTCACCGGAATCCTGTTCAAGGTTCCCGGCGCGGCCAAGAGCCTCGCCCTCATCTTCGACGGCTATCCCCTGACGCAGCAGGGCCATGCCAGCCGCGCCCTTGGGGCGTCGGCCACCGCCGCACTGCTGGGCGGCATCCTCGGCGCCATCTTCCTCGCCGTCAGCATCCCCATCGTGCGGCCGATCATGCTGGCCCTGGGGCCGAGCGAATACCTCATGATGGCGCTGTGGGGCCTGACCATCATCGCCACCTTCAGCGAGGGCTCGCTTCTCAAGGGCCTCGTCGCCGCGTGCATCGGCGTGCTGATCGCCTTCATCGGCATGGACCCGGTGACCGCCACCCCGCGGTTCACCTTCGGCAGCATCTTCCTGCTCGACGGAATTTCCTTCCCGGTCGCCATGATCGGCCTGTTCGCGGTCGCCGAAATGATGAAGCTCTTCGTGAAAGGCGGCTCGATTCTCGACCGTGACGTGACGGAGCAACGCAGCACGGTTCTCGACGGCGTCAAGGATGCATTCCGGCACTGGTGGCTGGTGGCGCGTTCCAGCCTGCTCGGCGTGTGGATCGGGGTCCTCCCCGGGATTGGCGCCAGCGTCGGCGGGATCGCCGCCTACGCCCAGGCTGTGCAGACCTCCAAAACCCCGGAACGCTTCGGCAAGGGCGCCATCGAGGGAGTCATCGCACCGGACGCGACGGTGGGCGCCAATGAGGGCGGCGGCCTCATGCCGACCCTGGCGTTCGGCATCCCGGGCGGGGAAAGCATGGCCATCCTGCTGATCGCCTTCGTCAGCATGGGCGTCACGCCCGGGCCGCAGATGCTGACCAACAATCTCGACCTGGTGTTCAGCATGATTTGGATCATCGTCATCGCCAACGTGCTGACGACCCTGATCGGGCTCGCCGCCTCGCCGTATCTCGCGCGGCTGCCGGCGATGAACGCCAACATCATGGTCCCGCTCGTCCTGTCGGTCTGCTTCATCGGCGCCTTCGCGACCCGCGGCTACATCGAGGACGTGGTGGTTGCGGCGATCTTCGGCGGCATTGGCTACATCATGGAGAAATACAACTATTCGCGGGCCAACCTGGTGATCGGCATGGTCCTGGCCGAGATGATCGAGCGCAATCTGCATATTTCGCTGACGCTCTATGGCGATTCTTTCATCTTCACGCGGCCGCTGACCCTGATGATGTTCATCTTCATCATCGTGACCACGGCGCTGCCGTTCTACCGAAACTGGCGGCGGAGCCAGACCGCGGCGCCGGCGGCCGGAGGCGGCCAATGAGCAGGCGGGTGCAGGAGAACCTTCTCGCCGGTGTGCTGCTTTGCTTCTTCATCGGGGTGCTGGTGTTGAGCCTCGATTACGGGCCAAGAGCCCGGCTCGTCCCGATACCGATCTCGGTGCTCGCCCTGATCCTGCTTGGCGCTCAAATCGTCTGGCAGAACCTGCGTCCGGCGGACGAGTTGCACGTGGACATGCTGGAGTTCCTCACCAAGCGCGGCATTACGCCGGGCAAAAGCGACGATGCCGGGGCAGAACCTGCGGCAGGAACCAACGCCGACGCGATGGCGGCGGCGGGCGGCCCCGGCGGTTTCGGACGCGAGGCGTTCGCGTTCGCGAAGGTCGGGATCTTTGTGGGCCTTTTCCTGGCGCTTGGGCCGTTCCCGGCAGCTTTCCTGTTCACGTTCGCCTATTTTTCGTTGAGCCGCCATTACCACTGGGCAAGGGCCCTGGTGTATACGACGATTTTCACCGCGGTCGTTTACGGCCTGTTCGTTGAGGTTCTCGATATTCAACTCTACCATGGCCTTCTGGAGCCATTGATGAACAGTCTTTGAGTTGCCATTCCGGGAAATCCCGGTCTTTGGCTGATATAGCGCCGAGAAAAACAACGTTCGATGCAAAACAGTGGAGGAAGACGTTATGAAGACAAATTGGAAGACCGCATTGGTCGCCGCGCTGGTGCTCGCCTTGTCGTCCGTGCTCATGCCACTCGACAGCCAGGCGTCGTCGGGCATCTATGACGGCAAGGTCATCACCCTGATCGTACCGAACAGCCCGGGCGGTCGCATGACCCGTTACGCCCGCCTGTATGCGCCCTACATCGCCAAGTACACCGGCGCCAAGGAAGTCAGGGTCGTCAACAAGAAGGGCGGCGGCGGCGTCAAGGGCACCAACTATCTTTGGGTGCAGGAACCCGACGGCATGACCATCGCCTTTACCAGCGTCCCGACGCTGATCCTGGCGCAGCTCTCCGGCAGCGAGGCGGTTCAGTTCGACGCAACCAAGTTCGTCTATCTGGGCCGCGCTGCGACCGAACCCCGCGTGATGGTGGTCGGCGGTACCAATGCGATCAAATCCATCCAGGACGTGCAGAAACTGGACCGCCCGTTCATCAACCCGTCGCAGGGCACGGACGAGGATTTTTATACTCTGGCCGTACTCGCGGACGCCCTCGACTTCAAGCTCAAGATCGTCACCGGGTACGAAGGGCAGGCGGATACGGGCGTCGCCATCATCAAAGGCGACGGCGACGGCTTGCTGACCTCATGGGCCTACACGATCCCGCTGATCGCGAACGGCGACATGCGCCCCATCCTGACGATCTGGCATGAGCGCCATCCGGATTACCCGGATGTGCCCAGCGCGCTGGAGTTGGTCAAGGGCGAGAAGAAAGAGGCCGTCCAGGCGATCGTGAACATGCTTGCCATGCATCGCGGTTTCTTTGGCCCGCCCAATATGGATCCGGCTGCGACGGCGACGCTGAGGAAGGCGATTTCAATGGCGGCCGCGGATTCGGAACTGCAGGCCAAAGGCAAGGAACAGGGCCTGATCCTGCTGCCTTCCGACGGCGAGACGGAGCAGGGGCGCATCGGCCAGATCACCAAGGCCAGCCAGGGCCTCGTTCCGGTCCTCAAGGCAGCCCTAGACTCGATCAAGTAGCCGGCGGATTGCCGTAGACTGTATGGGATTGCCCGCCGATCAATTCGGCGGGCAGACCCGCTAGCAAAGTTGCCCATCCCGGAAGAATCCTGGCGAAGCCGTGTGGCCGCCGGCCCCCGACATACGTTAGCCTGCAGGCCCGTTTTCAAGGAGCCGCAACACCTCTTGGGCCGCCCCTCCAGCTTCTTCCCGCGTGATACGCTCTGCGCTGTCCGCGTCGCGTTCCTTTATCGCCTTCAGCATGGCGCGCAGGTTCCTGATGCTTTCGCGTGAGCGGTCGCCAGAGCGTTTCGGGTGCGTCAGCCCGACCGCCCGCCAGCGCCAGATCCGCGCATGCAGCGTCATCAGGATAGAGGTAAGAGTCTCGCTCATGACCCCCTGGTAGAGGATATCGTAGAAGCCGTTCTTCTTGTTCAACACCTCCTGAGCATCGCCTTGCGCATAGGCTTCGACGACCGCGTCGAGCGCTTCTTCAAGCTGCGCGACCATGGCGTCGTCCGCATTCTCGACGAACAGCCGCGCGGCAAGGCCTTCCAGCTGGCTGCGAATATGGTAAACGTCCTGCGCTTCCGCCGGGCTGAGTTCGCGGACCACGGGGCCCTTGTTGGGAATCGGGGTGACGAGCCCCTCGGTCTCAAGCTGCCGCAACGCCTCGCGGATGACGGTGCGCGACACGGCCAGCATTGCCGTCAGTTCGCGTTCGATAAGCCGTTGACCCGGCGCAATCCGGCCACTGATAATGGCCTCGCGCAGGCGGTCCAGAACCTGCTGGCGCAAGGGTGCTGCTGTTCGCGTTATTTCGGATGTCGTGGACTGCTCCATTGCCTGGCCGCTACGCAGTATTACTATAATATATTAACCTCGTGACGGTTTGGCGGCAAACGAACTTATTAGCGAGCGAGCAATGCCTCGCGCGCCTGTGCCTGATCGATCGTTCCGAGCGGCCGCTGTTGACCGTCCCGTAATACCGTAATATCATCAGCATTGCATACATTATAATGGTTCCAGAAGGAGGTGCGCCCGATGACATCGAAGCCGGTGAAGGTTGGGATTGTCGGTCTTGGCCGATGGGCCAAAGTGTTGACGCGGGCCGCACAGAAGTCTGGAAAGCTTGAAATCGTCGCCGCATATAGCCGGTCTGAGGAAAAGCGCAAGGCCTTTGCGGCAGAGTTCGGCATCGCCGCAGTGCCCGATATGGCGGCCCTGCTCGCCGATCCTGACATCAAGGGCGTCATCCTGACCGTCCCCAACGAACAGCATTTGCCGGTGGCGGAGGAAGTCGCCAAGGCCGGCAAGCACGTCTATACCGAAAAACCGATCGCCAATACGCTCGAAAACGGGCTGCGGCTGGAGGCGCTGTCGGAAAAATACGGCATCCGGGTCATGGTCGGGCACAGTGCGCGGCTGCTCAAGGGCACGCGGCGCATGAAGCAGGCGATCGACGGCGGCGAGATCGGCCGGCTGTCGTTCATCGAGGCGAATTTCTCGAACGAGCGCGCACTCGAACTGACGCCGGACACCTGGCGCTGGTACCGCGACAAGGCGCCCGGCGGCCCGCTCTCCCAGCTCGCCATCCACCAGTTCGATGCGCTGCACTATCTGGGCGGCGAGATCGCCGAGGTGTCGTCCATGGCATCGAAGCTCTCGCCGGTCGGCGCCGAGGTGGACGACCAGTCCATGACCCTGCTGCGCTTCGCCGACGGCGCGGTCGGTTATGTGGGCTCGTGCTGGACTTCGCCCGGGATTTACCAGATCCGCGTGTTCGGCCAGAAGGGGCTGCTCCATTATGAGCTGGACTTCGGGACCTGGGACAATCCGGACGATTTGCACAAGACCTCGCTGCTGTACATCCAGCGCGGCAAGGACGCCTTCGGCAAGCGCGAGGTTCTCGACCTGCCGCCAGGCAACATGTTCGTGGACGAGCTTGAGATCTTCGCGGAGGCCTGTGCGAGCGGGCGTCTCGAAGAGTTGACCGCCCATGACGGCGTGGTCGCGCTGGCCGTGGTCAATGCGGCGCTGCGCTCGATCGACCGCAAGGGCCAGGCCGTCGAACTGAACGAAATACTCGAGGAATCGCGCCGCAAGGTCGCGAGCGAAGGCCAGCACGCAGCCGAATAACGGCACGATACGGATGCAAAGGACGAGTCTGCGATGTCGAGCAAGCTTCCCACGCGTTACTTCGCGGATCTGACACAGCCGGAAATCGTGGCCCAGTTTTCCAGGAACCCGCTTGTCCTGCTGCCGGCCGGCAGCGTCGAGCAGCACGGGCCGCATTTGCCGACGGGCACCGATATCTTCGCGGCAAACGTCATATCACACGCCGTGGCGGAGCGCATGGACGGCCTCGTTCTGCCGGCGAGCCCGCTCGGCGTAACACCGATGCATATGGCGTTCGAGGGAACCATCACGCTGACGCCCGACACCTACATGCGGGTGGTCAAGGAAACCTGCGTGTCGACCGCGCAGCATGGCGCGAAGTACCTGCTGATCCTGAACTGGCATGAGGGGAACATCCCGTCGCTGGCGATCGCCGCGGAGTCCCTGCACCGCGATCACGGCATGACGGTGGTGACCGTGCAGGCCTGTTATGTCGCGGCCGAACTCTACGGCCACGAGTGCAACGGCCTCACCCATGGCGGCGAGATCGAGGCGCTCGCCGTGCTCGCCCACCGCCCCGATCTGGTGCATCTCGACCGGATCGATTATTCCTCGGACCACGATCTCGGCCGCTCGATGGACAGGCTGCGGCGCACCCGTTCCTATCAGCCCGTACTGACCGATATCCGTTCGATCGCACCGACCGGCTGGTATGGCAGCCCCGAACATGCGACCGTGGAAAAGGGCGAGCGCATGCTGAACGACATCGCCGATGCCATTGCCAAGGAAGCGGCGGAAATCTTCCGCCAGCTCGACGCCGTCCAGGGCGGGGTCGCCGAAGTCAAGCGGCTTCACGAAGCAGCCGGCGGATCGTGACATGACCGCAACCAACACATAGGTCAATAGCCATGGCGCGGGTCGTCACTGCGGGTGAAGCGAAGAGTCTCGGGCTGCTGGGCCGCATATCACTGGAGCTGTTTTCGGGCGAGATGGGCGCCAGGTCGGTGACGCTGCGTCTGGTCGAGATTCCCGTCCCCCGCGCCGGCGAGAAACAGCGCGGGCCCCATCGCCATGACGGTTTCGAGGAATGCATCTATGTGATGTCGGGCCAGGGGGTCACCCATGCGGACAGCGGCGAGCATCCGCTGAAGGCGGGCGACGCGATCCTCATCCCGCCGGGCGAACTGCACGTCACGCGCAATGCCGGCTCCGAGCCGCTGGTCCTGCTCTGTTTCTTCCCGGTCGCCGATGTCACGGCCGCCACCGCGGACACCGGCGTGGCCAAATCATGACGTTTAACGTCGTCTGCCTGCGGCCGGAAGCCGATTTCCTCAAAGTGGAGGTGACGCCCCCTGCGGCGCTTTCGATCGCCTACCGTTCGCCCGACGACCCGCAGCTGGCTGGCCTGCTCAAGGACGCCCGGGCCCTGGTCATCCCTGCCGTTGGCCCGAAGCTGGCCGCCGATCTGTTCGCCGGCAGCGCGGTGAAGCTTGTCCAGGTGACCGGCGCCGGCGTCGACCGGCTCGATGCCATGGCCATGAAGGAATTCGGCATCGCGGTCTGCAACGTCGTGGGCGGCTCGAACGAGGCGGTGGCGGAATACGTGTTGGCCAGTGCACTCGTGCTGCTGCGACGGTTCGCGTGGGCCGACGGCGAAATTCGCGCCGGAAACTACGAGGCGTTCCGGGCCCGAATGATCGACGACGGCCTGCGCGGCGTTGACGGCCTTACGGTCGGTGTCGTCGGCTTCGGCAATATCGGCATTTCGGTCGCCCGCGCATTCCTGTGCATGGGCGCCGCCATCGCGTATTACGATCCGACGCCCGCGGATGCGAAAGTTGCGGCGGGACTGGACGCAACGTCGCTGTCGCTGGACGACCTCCTTGCAACAGCGGACGTGGTGACGCTGCATGTGCCGCTGCTTCCCGAAACGAGGGGCCTGATCGGAAAATCCGAGCTGGCGCGGATGAAGCCCGAGGCGATCCTGGTCAACGCCGCGCGCGGCGGTGTGGTGGACGAGGCGGCCCTGGCGGACGCGCTGGCTTCGGGCCGGCTTGGCGGCGCCGCCCTCGACGTCTACGAAGGCGAACCGCCGCCGGAGGCGAATCCGCTGTTTCTGCTCGAGGGCGAACCGGCGCGCCGCGTGCTGTTCACGCCGCACATCGCCGGCGTCACGTGCCAATCCTGGGCCAGGCTGTTTCGCTCGGCCTGGGAAAACGTCGAGGGTGTGGTGCTGCACGGGCAAGCCCCCCGGTATCGGATCTTCTGAACGCGCGGCATTCCCCGCGTGCGGCTCATCCCGTCAGAGTGCCCGAAAACAGCAGGAACAGGACTATGCCGAGGATGATAAGAAAGACGGCAAGCCAATTCCGTTTGAGGACCTTCCAGCCTGTCATGGTTTGCTGCCCCCGTGCGTTCGTGCCGGCGTATCTGCCCGGCGAACCGCCCCCATCATTGCGGTTACCTCGGTGTCCGCGACCTGCGGGAAATCCTGGTAGAACGTACTAATTGCCCAGAACGCCTCCGGCGTGGCGAGGCAGACGATTTCATCGGCGTCGTCGTGCAGGCTCTCGATGGTGTCCGGCGGGGCCACCGGCGCCGCCAGCACCAGACGCGCCGGCCGCGCCCGGCGGACGGCATGCAGGGCCGCACGCACCGTCGCCCCCGTGGCGATGCCATCGTCGACAATCAGCGCCGTCTTGCCCTCGACCGCGACACGCGGCCGGTCGCCGAGCCACAGCTCCCGCCGGCGTCTGATTTCCTCGAGCTGGCGCGCCTCCGCCTGTGCGATATAGTCGTCGGTGACATGCAGCATCGCCTTGACGTCCTCGTTGATCACGAGTTCCGGGCGCGCACCGTCGACGACCGCACCGAGGGCGAGTTCCGGCTGGCCCGGGGCGCCGATCTTGCGCACGAGGATCAGGTCCATCGGTGCATCGAGCGCGGCCGCCACCTCCCGGCCGACGGGCACGCCGCCGCGCGGCAGCGCGAGTACAACCGGGTCCCTGGTCTTGAAATGAAGCAGTCTGGCGGCAAGTTGCCGGCCTGCATCTTCCCTGTCGGCGAACAAGGCGGGGCTCATGCCGCTTCTCCTTTGCCAACCGGAATGTGATCCAGGAACCAGTCTCGGGCCAGTTCGATGACCTTGTCCAGAGTACCGGGCTCCTCGAACAGGTGCGTCGCGCCCGGCACAACGGACAGTCTCTTCTCGCAGTTCAGCCGCACCAGAGCCGCGCGATTGAGGTCGAGCACCGCGTGGTCGGCTCCCCCGACAATCAGAAGGGTCGGCGACCTGACCCGTCTAAGGGCGGCGTCCGCCAGGTCCGGCCGGCCGCCGCGCGAAACCACGGCAGCAATTTCGCGGTCGCTGCGCGCCGCGGCCACCAGCGCCGCGGCCGCGCCAGTACTGGCCCCGAAATAGCCGAGCGGCAGTGTAACCGTTTCGTGCCGGCGGGCGGTCCATTCGGTCGCCATCAGGAGACGTTCCGCGAGCAGTGGAATGTCGAAAACACGGGCGCGGTCCGCGGCTTCCGAATCCGTGAGCAGGTCGAACAGCAACGTCGCGAGCCCCGCGGATTGCAGGGCTTCGGCGACATACTTGTTGCGGGGGCTGAGGCGACTGCTGCCGCTGCCGTGGGCGAACAGGACGATGCCGATCGCCGGCTCCGGCAGGGAAAGCAGGCCTTCGAGGCCGGTGGGCGCGATCCGTATGGCGCGCGGGACAACACGCGGCCCGACGGCGTCGTCCGTGTGCGCGGCCGCGGCCGCATCTCTGCTGTTCGCTTGCCTTGCCATGGACTGCGGTCCGTTCGAGCGAAACCGGGCCAGCCCGAGCCTGTGCAGCAACACTATCTGCCGGCCTGCGGCACGCCTCATTGATCCACGTCAAGCCAGGTCGAACGCCGGCCGTGGCACTATGCCATTCTCGGGTCGGTTTCATACGGGTGGCCGCGGTCGGGACGGCCTCCGGTCTGGAAGGTCGGATGACGAAGGGACGCAATCGGTCGGCGGAAGAGGGCGGCCCGGCAGGGCAGGAGGTCACCCTTGCCGAGAAGGTGGCCTTCCTCGGCCGGCCCGACTCCTATCCCGGCGCAGCGCAACGAGTGGAGGTGGTCGAGACGCACATGTCCGTGGTGTTCCTCACCGAGTTGTTCGCGCACAAGCTGAAGAAACCGGTCCATTACGAGTTCCTGGATTTCCGCACCCTCGAGGCACGCCGCCGCAGCTGCCGGGAAGAGATCCGCCTGAACCGCCGGCTGGCCCCGCGAGTCTACATCGCCGCCGTGCCCCTGGTCATAGACGCTGCGGGCCATCTCCACCTCGACGGCACAGGCGAGGCCGTCGACTGGCTGGTCCGCATGCACCGGCTGCCATCGGAGCGAATGCTCGACCGGGCGATCCTGGAAGGAACGGTGCGGGCCGGGGAGCTGCAGGCGGTTGCGCGGCTGCTGGCCGGTTTCTACAGGCAGGCGGTCCCCGTCGCCATTCCGGCATCCGCGTTCCGCCGCCGGCTGGCCGACGCGATCGCCCGGAACCGGCAGGACCTGGACGCCGAGGAATTCGACCTGCCGCCGGCGCCCATCGCAGCCGTGTCCGAGGCGCTGGGCCGGACGCTGCAGGATGACGCCGACCTGTTCGACCAGCGCCTGCGGCTCGGCTGCGTGGTCGAGGGGCACGGCGACCTCAGGCCCGAACACGTCTACCTCGGACCGGACCCGGCGGTCATCGATTGCCTCGAGTTCAAAAGGGATTTCCGCTTCCTGGACTGGGCGGACGAACTGGCTTATCTCGCAATGGAATGCGAACGGCTGGGGTCGGCCGATACCGGCAGCGAGATCCTCGAGACCTGCTGCCGGGAGCTCGGCGACACGCCGCAACCGAAGCTGATCGACTTCTACAAGGCATACCGTGCGCTGCTGCGGGCCAGGCTCGCGATCGTGCATCTGCGCGACGCGCACGTCGACGAGCCCGGCAAATGGCAGCCGCGGGCCCTGGAGTATCTCGAAC
>Ga0224512_10000617_pt1 | contig 36941 bp, 48 predicted proteins | sample SF_May12_sed_USG_4_FD_169103 | JGI IMG/M metagenome (GOLD analysis project Ga0224512, IMG submission 169103) | Sediment microbial communities from San Francisco Bay, California, United States - SF_May12_sed_USGS_13 | ecosystem: Environmental > Aquatic > Marine > Sediment | place: USA... | reverse complement strand
CCGATGAAATCACGCACGATGCCCTCGGGCAGGGGATCGAGCCCCTGCTCGGCGAGCATCGCGTTGACCGCGGCGGCGAGATCCGGCGCGGTGTCGAGAAGCGTGCCGTCCAGGTCGAGGAGGACGGCTTTCGTGACCCCGGCTAGAACTTCCACCCCCACGAGATGCCGAGGGAGTCCTGGGACATCGTTAGGGTCTCGGTGCCGCCGACATTGAAGTAGGGGTTGGTCGCGGGCCCCGATGTCGAATTCTCGAATGCGTGCATGTACGCCATAGTGATTTCCGACCCGCGTTCCAGCGTATAGGTGAAGCCAAGTGTGAGGTGGTCGGTGACGACGCCCGGCGCGAGAATGTTGAAGGTCACATCGCGTGCCTGCACCGGGTTGTCGGTGCGGTTGTAGCCCGCGCGCAGCAGCAGCTTGCTGTCCCACTGGTACTCCACGCCCAGCTTGATTACGCTGACATCGTCCCAGCCAAAGCCGATACTTGAGCCGCTGGCGCCGAGACAGCCGGAGCCGACGCCCGGGCCCGCCGGGAAGGTCGGCGCACAGCCGCTCTGGTTGCTCGGGTTGCCGACCGAGGCCACCTTGCTGTAGTTGATGCGCTGGTAGTCGGCCGCGACGGTCAGCTTCGGCGTGGCCTTGAACGCGACTCCAAGGTTGTAGTTGTCCGGGATGTCGAAGTCACCGTGCTCGGCGAACAGGCCGCGGTACTTCTCGAACTCCTGCATGTTGATCTTGGTCGAGTAGGCGGCGCCGAAGGAGACATCCGGCGAGAGCTGCGCGTAGTAGCCGAAGCGCGCGCCGAAGCCCCACGAGTCGTCGTAGCCGTTGTTCGTGAGGTTGGCGGGATCGGAAGAGATCGCCATGAACGGCTGCAGGCCGTAGGCCTTGAAGCGCTGGTAGGCGATGAGCGGCGCGATGCCGAGCGATGACTGGCCGCCGCCGATCTTGCGCGCGAGGGTGGGCGCGATGATGAGTTGCGTCAGGTCCACGCCAAGGCTGCCAGAGCCACATAGCAAATTCGCTGCGGCCGGCCCACAACGTCCCGCGGGGATCGTGTCGCCGGAGTATTCCGTGTTCATCCCGCCATTGCCGTACACCGTGACGCCAAACGACATGTCGGGCGCAATCATCCGGTTGTAGCCGAACTCTGGAATGAGAAAGCTGCTGACGCCATTGCCGTCCGCGGCACCGTCAACGTTGCCGAAACCCAGCCCCGTGCTGCCCGCGCGGCTCGCCGAGCGGTCCGGCTGGAACCAGTCGACGCCCAGGTCCGTGCGACTCCCGGCAAACACCATGGTGGCCGGGTTGTTCGCGCCGCCGAAGCTGTCGCTGGTCGTGGCGGTGGAGGCGCCGGCGCGGCCCTTCGCCTTCATGCCGTAGCCGTGGGAAAAGTAGCCATCGGTGGCGAGCGCCACGCACGGCGCGAGTGCCGCGGCGGTGGCCGCGGCGAGCAGGATCTTCCTCATGATTTCCCCTCTCAGATAAACAGGCTCACATCCGCGTCGCGCGCCATCGGCAGGAACGTCGCGGCGCCGACGTAGTCCTTCACTTCCGGCATGAAATCGTCGCGCGAATAACCGAACAGGTCGACCGTCATCTGGCAGCCGATCAGGATCACGCCGCCCTCGACGCAGGCGCTGCGCAACTCTTCGACGCCGGCCACGCCCTTGTTGTGGATGGTCTGCTTCATGAGCGTCGTCGCCATGCTTTCGAACCCGGGCACGATGGCCTGAACGGCGTTCGGGATGTTCCAGTTGATGTGCTTGAACCACTCCGGGCCGAAGGGCATCTTCATCGGCATGCCGGGGTTGCCGAGCGGGCTCACCTTCAGGTCGCCCAGATCCTTCTTCAGCAGGTTGAGGCCGTAGAACGTGAAGAACATGGAGACGTTCCAGCCGAGCGCGGACGCGGTGGAGGCGAGAATGAAGGGCGGATAGGCCCAGTCGAGCGTGCCCTTCGTCGCAATGATGGTCATCGAGGGCGTCTGCTTCGCGCGCAGCTCGGCGAGCTTCTTCGGCAGCAGCGCGTCGAGGCGCTCGTTGATGAGACGGTCGAGATCAGATGCGTCGGACATGGATACTCCTTTGACGGCAGACTAATACTGGGTGGGAGTATGCGCCAAGTATTTCCCCTGATGGTGGCGAGGAAATCCTTTATGCGGCAGCGCATCATACGGCGCAAGGCGCCCGCATACCCGGCGGTGTATATTGCCGCGCATGCCCAAGCCGACCATGCACGACGCGGAAGCCAAGAAGGCGATGGACGTGCGCCTGGCGCGCATCGAGGGCCAGGTGCGGGCGGTGCGCCGCATGATCGCGGAGGACGAGCCCTGCGGCGACATCGCCCAGCAGCTCGCCGCCGCGCGCAAGGCGCTCGACCGCGCCTTCTACGAGATGGTGTCCTGCATGATCCGGCAGGAGCCGTTTTCGGGCGAAAAGGCGCGCCGCGCGCACGCCGAGGAAGTGGCCGAGCTGCTGGCGCGCTTCGGCTGATGACTTTGACGGACTGAACGATTAGGATTTGCCCATGAACTTCGACAAAGAACTCGACGCCCGCGGGCTGAACTGCCCGCTTCCCATCCTGCGCGCGAAGAAGGCGCTCACCGACATGCAGTCGGGGCAGGTGCTCAAGATTGTCGCCACCGACCCCGGGTCGGTGAAGGACTTCCAGGCGTTCGCCAAGCAGACCGGCAACGACCTGCTGCAGCAGGCCGAGGCGGAAAAGGAATTCGTCTTCTTCCTGAAGCGCAAGTAGCCGCTTGCGCGGCCGCTAGGCGACGCTGCCGAACCCCTTGTCGGTGGCGCCCGCCGGCGCCTTGAGCCCCGCGATGCGGCAGCCTTGCGCCACGGGGCCGCCGGGAAAGAGCAGATAGAGGCGCTTGATGCCGCCCTGGCGGTGGAACTTCTCCTCCAGGGCATCGTGCAGCTCGCGCAGATTGACGGCGGCGGCTTCGTGCCTCGCGTAGTACTCATGCAGCGCGCGCAGCGCCTCCCAATGCTCCTCGCCGAGCTCGAGGCCTTCGCGCCGCGCGGTCTCCGCGGCGAGCGCCGCCGTCCAGCCCGCCGGCGCATGCGGAAACCGGGGGTCCTTTGCGGCGTCGCCCTTGCCGATGAGCTCATCCATCAGGCTGGTCATGTCGTGATCCTCCAGGATTCCGCGTCAGCGCTTGCGGATATGGAACACGTACTCGCCCGGCGCGCTCTCGCGCGCATCGGCCAGTTCCAGGCCGGTCGCCTTCACCCAGCTGCGCACGTCCGCGCGGATGCCGGGGCAATCGCTGACGAGCTGCAGCACTTCGCCTTTGCGCAGGCCGTTGAGCAGCTTCTTCGCCTCGATGACGGGGCCCGGACAGGTGGCGCCGCGCATGTCGAGAACGGCGTTGGGCGAGATGCGCCGCGCCTTGCCCTTGCGGATGTAATACGCGGTCCCGCCCCGTGCCCGTTTCTCGATCTTCAGGATTTCGACGTCGGCATACTTGGGCCAGGAATGCAGGTCGTCGCGGGTCGCCGGGCAGTCGGAAATCAGCAGCAGCACTTCTCCCGCGAGCAACCCGTCGAGCACTCGGCGCGCGCCGAGCATGGGCCCGGGGCAGGCGGCGCCCTTCATGTCGAGCGTGACGTGGGCCTTCGGGCGGGTGGACTTGGCCATACCGGCGGGCAAACGAAGCGATGCTAAAGTAAGTATAACCGCCCCAAGATGATGCGCAATCTTCCGCAACTGGCGAGCGTGGTGCAGCGCAATTGCGACATCTCCGATGCGCGCCACGCGGGCGACTATGGCCTGTGCACCTTTCTCCTGAAGATGCGCGAGTACTACCGCTGGGAGAACGAGCTGCCGTTCGCGCGCGCGCTGCCCAAGGAGGAACTGGGCGACTGGCTGAAGACGCGCGAGCAGGCTTGGGACCGGATCGAGGCCGAGCAATTCGCGCCGCTGCCGCTTCACGCAGGCGCGCTCGACCCGTTCGATGCCGAAACCGCCAACCGCGAGCTGCTGCCGCAAGGCTGCGTCTACAGCGCGGGCTACGGGCGCATGCAAAAGCCGATGTTCTTCCTCGGCAAGCTGCTGCGCGTAGAGGAGCGCGCCGGCTTCACGATCCGCATCTCCTCCTGCGAGTACGCGCGCGAGCTCGCCGCGCCGCCGGCGATGCTGCAGGGGCGGACCATCTTCGTGCGCCTGGAGTCGGTGCGCCGCTACCTGTGGGAAAGGATCGAGGAGTGGCAGTGGCGCAAGCAGGGCGGTCCCATGGCGCACGCCCTGGCGCACTACGATTTCATCGCCGACCCGGAAAGCGCGCTCGCGCGCATGGCCGACCACGAGATGGAGACCATGATCCTGCACGAGGTCGGGGAGGCGATGGCGGGCGAGATGCTCGGCGAGGCCTGGGGCGAAATGGCGCTCTCGCTATCGCGCACGCACCACGAGCCGGTGGCACGCGCCGTGCGCGACCTCCTGGCCGACTGCCTCTCGACGCTGCCGGGCCTCATCGAGCGCGCCAACCTGCCGGCGCTGCACTTCTACTTCGCCACCTTCGATGCGCCACGCCGCCAGCTGTTCCCGCAGGCGCTGGAGGCCTATGAGGATTATGTGCGCTGCGGCTCCTTCGAGCGGCTGCGGCACATCGTGGGCGAGGGCAAAGAGCGCTGGCTGGAGTGCGCGCGCGGCCTGCTCGCGCTCAACCCGGCTGCGCGCGAGGCGGCACTGGCGTCCCTGCTGCCACCGTCTGCTCGATGAGCTTCGCGACGAGGCGCACCATCTCCGGCGCCTCGATGTCCATTATCTGCTCGACCACCCACTTGTTGTCGCCGCCCGCCATGGCATCGGCGACTTTGGTGGCGAAAAAGCGCAGGCAGGGATAGCCCGGCTCCGCGCCGCGGTACTCGAAGCCGGCGTACTCCGCGAAGCGCTCGTTGAGCCGGTCGATGAAGGGCTTGCAGTATTCCCCGGGCCCGACGAGGTCGCGCTGATTGTTCTCCATGGTCGCCGCGAGGTGCCGGACCACCTCGCCGATGAGCGCGGCACGCTCGGCCTCGCTCAGTTTGCCGTACACCGCGCGGTCGGCGAGCTGGACGAGAAAGGCGATGAACTCGGTGATCACCTCGGTCGTCATCCGATCCGAGCCGAAGCGGAAGCCTTCCTTTTCCATGTGCCTGAAGATCTCGAGCGCGATCTTCCAGACGTTGGCGCCGATGACGCCGGCGCGCTCGGCGAGCGTGCGCTCGCCCTTCTTGCGCCAGCGCGTTTTGACCAGCGCAATCTGCGGGCGGCTGCTGAGGATGGCCATGCAGGGGATAATAGACGCGGGAGCCCATCATGTCAGGACTGGATATGGAGATGGCGAGCGGCGTCGCCGCCTTCGAGGCGAAGGAGTTCGCGCGCGCCCTGCAGCTGCTGCAGCCGCTCGCCGAACGCGGCAGCGCCGAGGCGCAGTACCGCGTCGCGATCATGGCGCAGGTCGGCCTGGGGGTGGTGAAGAACTGCGCGAACGCGGTGAAGTGGATGCGCGCCGCCGCCGAGCAGGGTCATGGGCCGGCGCAGCACGGCCTGGGCTTCATGTACTTCCAGGGCGAATGCACCAAGGCCGACCACGCCGAAGCGGCGCGCTGGTTCCGGTTGGCCGCCGAGCAGGGGCTCGCCGGCTCGCAATCGATGCTCGCGACGATGTACGAGAAGGGCCTCGGGGTCGGCGCCGACGCCGCCGAAGCCGCGAAGTGGCGCGCGCTCGCCGAGCGCGCTACTTCCTGATCCAGGCCTCGAAGCCGCCTTTCTTCTTCTCCATGCCGGCCGCGTAGCCGGCTTCGTAGGCTTCGTTGACGCGCTGCTCCTCGCGCTTGGGGTTGTGCAGGAAGCCCGACGCCCAGCCGTTGATGTACTCGGGGTCGACGTGCTTCTTCTGCATCTGGTCGATGGCGTCGTAGTAGGGGGTGTTCGTCATGCGTGCTCCTGTAAACTTTGGGCCGAATCGATATTATGCAATTCAAGGTCGTCATCGGCGAGCAGGTCTACGCCATCGAGCTCCCCGACGACCTGCTGCGCGACTCGGCCGGGTTCCACGACAAGCTCGACCGCGACATGGACCGCGGCTGGCAGATGAGCCGCGAGTTCGTCGAGCGCCCCGACCGGCTGCAGCGCTGCCAGATCGTCGCCGACCGGCTGCTCAGCAGCCTGACCACGGGCAACGAGGCGACGGCCATGCTGATGGCCGGCTACATCGTGCTGCGCATGCCGGGGGCGGTGGGCGTCGACATCGACGCCGCCGGCGAGATGCAGAACACCGAGCTGCTCTACGCCTAGGCGATGGCGCTCGCCGACGCGCGCATTCGCGAGGTGAAGCCCTTGAGCTTCATCTACGAGAAGGAGCGCGCGCTGCCGGCGGACGTGTGCCTGGAGGCGATCCGGCGCTTCGAGGCCTCCGTCGACCAGCAGGCGCCGGGGCGGATCGGCCAGGCGGGCGAGATCGCGCCGCAGGTCAAGCGCTCGACCGACCTGCGCATCAGCGGGCGCGACGAGTGGCGCGACATCGACCGGATTCTTTCGCAGCAGCTCGTGTCTAGCTTCAATGCCTTCGCGCTGGAGTTTCCCTTCTTCGCCGCCAACAAGTTCAAGGACATCGGCTACAACCTGCAGCGCACCCTGCCGGGGGAGTACTACCATTGGCACGTCGACGCGGGGCCGGGGGAGTTCAGCTCGCGGCAGATGGTCGCCATCTGGTACCTGAACGACGTTCCGGGGCCGGGCGGCGAGACGGAGTTTCCGCTGCAGGAGGTTCTGGTGCGGCCGGCGCAGGGGAAGCTCCTTTTGTTTCCGCCGTTCTGGACCCACGTGCATCGCGGCGTCACGCTGGAGAAGGGCGTCAAGTACATTGCCACCACCTGGGTCTGTTTCGCCTGAGGCCGAATGCTGCTCAGAATCCCTGCTGTCCTCAAGCCCGACGAGCTGCAGCTGGCGCGCAGCCTGCTGGCGGACGCGACCTTCGTAGACGGCAAGCTTTCGGCCGGCGCCGCCGCGCGGCGCGTGAAGGCGAACGAAGAGCTGGCGCGCGGCGCGGCGGAGATCGAGCGCCTCGATCGAGTGGTGATGGGCGCGCTCACGCGCCACCCGGCGTATCGCGGCGGCGCGCTGCCTTTGCACGCCGCGAGCCCGATGTACGCGCGCTACCGGCCGGGGATGGTGTACGGCGAGCATCTCGACGATCCGATCATGGGTACCGGCGGCGTGCTGTACCGGTCGGATGTCGCGGTGACGGTGTTTCTGAGTTCGGCTGAAGAGTACGATGGCGGCGAGCTCGTTGTGAGTACGGTTGCCGGGGAACAGCAGGTGAAGGGCGCGGCGGGCGACGCGGTGCTCTATCCGGCGAGCACGATTCATCGTGTGAGCCCGGTGACGCGGGGCGAGCGGCTGGTGGCGGTGACCTGGGTGCAGAGCCTGGTGCGCGATCCGGCGCGGCGCGAGTTGCTTTACGGACTCAACCTGGCGCGCGAGAAGCTGCTCGCCACTGCGCCCGAGGCGGAGGAAACCGCGCAGGTGAACGCGGCTTACCTGAATTTGATCCGCATGTGGTCGGACATCTGAGGCCTTAATGAGCGATCCGCAACAGTCTGTCGAGGCGCGCATCCTGCAGGCGGTGAAGATGACGCTCGCGGCGGTGATCAAGGACACGGCGACGCCGCACGGCATGCGCCATCCGCTTTCGGACTCGACCATCGAGGACCTGCGCCAGTGCCTGGCACTGATCAGCGCGCGCGAGCGCGAGCTGGCCGAGGCGGCGGGCGGGGTGAAGGAGGCGCGGCCGCGCTATGTCGACGAGCCGCGTACGGAGTCGGTGGTGCGGCTGCATCCGCGCAAGCCTACGGAGGAGAAGTAGCCGTGGCGACGGTGGAAGGCAGCTGCAGCGCGCTCGAGCCCTACGCGCTACGCGTGCTCGGGGACAGCATGGAGCCGGAGTTCGCCGACGGCTGCGTCGTCATCGTCGATCCGGGGTATGCGCCGAAGAACGGGGGTTACGTGGTGGTGGAGTATGCGGGGGATGTGTTTTTTCGGCAGTTGGTGTACGACGGCGAGCGGCGGTTCTTGAAGCCTCTCAATCCCAAGTACGGCAGCTTCGAGCTGACGCCGCCTTACACCATTCGCGGGGGTGTGGTGCAGCGGGTGGGGAGGAGGCGGGCGGAGCGGAAGCACTACGAGTGAAGCGTCTGCTTCCGGCCAGGAGCGGTCGTTCAGCCTTCCGGGACGCGGTCACCCCGGCAAGACCACAGTTACCGCGCTGCAACTCCCACGGCGGCGCCGGATCCGGATTCGCTCAAACGCTCGAGACGATAGCCGTAGTTGTAGATCGGCGCGATCCTGTAGCCCGACGCCGAGTCCAGATCGAGCTTCTTGCGGATCTGGCTGACGTGGGTGTCGACGGTGCGCGTGGCAAGCTCGCCCATTCGCCCCCAGACGGTCTCCTGCAAATGGCCGCGCGAAAGCAGGCGGCCAACGTTGCGAAAGAGCATGGCCGCGAGGTCGAACTCCTTGGGGGTCAGTTCGACCCGCAAATCGCCGCGCCGGATCTCCCCTTTCGACAGGTCGATCTCGAATGGTGGCGCAGCGATCAGATTCTCTTTGGCCGCCGGGTAGGCGCGGCGCTGAAGCGCGTTGACGCGCGCGTTTAGCTCTTGGTTGCGCACGGGTTTGATCATGTAGTCGTCGGCACCGGCTTCGAGTGCAAAAACGATGTCCTCTTCCGTGTCGCGGATCGTGACGAATAGGATCGGCACGGTCGTCGAGACGTTCCCGCGGATCCAGCGCAATACGTCGATGCCCGAGACGTCGGGGACCTGCCAGTCGAGCACGTAAAGGTCGAAGCTTTCGCGCGCCGCCTCGCGCATGATCTCGCACCCCCACAGATAGCCGTGCAGGTCGTGCCCACGGTCGGAGAGAAATCGTTTCAGCAGAGCAAGCTGGTCGGGATCGTCTTCGAGGATCGCAATACGCATGGGTCACGTCCGTTTGGGCTCTTACCGAGCGTTTTCGGGGGTAGACCCCCAAACACTAGAGTTACCAATCTATTATCTAACCATCCGCCGTCGGAGCAAATATGGGTCGTTCTCCCCTCAATGCTAAAGCGAGTAACACCCCGCAGACGGGGTCGGAGTGCGCGTATGGAAAGGCCGCGTGGCGTCAAACCAAACAAAGTCTCCTAGTTACTTAACTTTGCTGGCAACGTCTTGAGCTGACCGTTCTTTTGTACCAGGACCATTGTTACTTTACTGCACCATCACCGGCTGCGCGAGCATGAGAGGGTGCGGGCTACAGGCCGCCGGTGCCGGCGGCCTGTAGCCAAGCGAACTGTGGGGCCTGATCTGGTTGTATTCGCTGCGCCAGCGCTCGATCACGATGCGAGCCTCGTTCAGGCTGTAGAAGATTTCGCCATTGAGCAGTTCGTCCCTGAGCGTGCCGTTGAAGCTCTCGCAGTAGCCATTCTCCCAGGGACTGCCTGGTGCGATGTAGAGCGTCTTGGCGCCGATCCGCTGCAGCCACTCGCGTAGCGCTTTGGCGGTGAATTCAGGGCCGTTGTCCGAGCGGATGTGCTCGGGGATTCCTCTGGTGAGCATGACCTCGGCCAAGAGCTCAATCACCTCCTGGGCGCCGATGCTCCTTGCCACCAGGATCGCCAGGCACTCCCGCGTATGCTCATCGATCAGCGTAAGCAGGCGAACCGGCCGACCGTCATGGGTCCAGGTGGTCACGAAGTCATAGCTCCAAACGTGGTTCGCCTGCTCGGCCCGTAGCCGCACGCAACTGCCGTCGTTCAACCACAGCCTTGCTCGGGGCTTTTGCTTCTTGGGCACCTTCAGCCCTTCCTTCCTCCAGATCCGGCTCACCCGGTCCTTGCCCACGCGCCAGCCGCCCAGCTTGAGCATTCCCGTGATCATCCGGTACCCGTAGCGCCCGTACTGGCAGGCAAGACCCACAATCGCCTGCGTAAGCAGGTCCTCGTTGGCACGCACCGTTGGTACATAGCGCTGCGTGCCGCGCGGCTGCGCAAGCACCGCACAGGCCTTTCTCTCCGACACCCCGTATTTGCCCCGAGCATGTGCCACGGCCTTGCGCCGCCGCTCGGGGCTTAGAAGTTTCCCTCGGCCACGTCCTTCAGGATCGCCTTCTCAAGGGACAGGTCCGCCACCAGCTTCTTCAGCCTCTGATTCTCCCGCTCCAGATCCTTCAGCTTCTTCGCCTGGTTGGCCTTCAGGCCCCCGTACTCCTTGCGCCAGCGGTAGTACGTGACATCCGTAACCCCGGCATCTTTACACGCCTGTGCAATAGACTTCCCGCCTGCCTGCCGCACTTCGATCTGCCGCAGCTTCGCCACCACCTGCTCGGGACTGAACTTCTTGTGTGCCATCTGCCTGATCCTTCTTCCAAGTTGAACTCTACAACTCTCAACCTGGTACAGAAAAGGCCGGTCAGTTCACTCGCGCCGAACCCGGATTTCGATCCGGCCCTGAAGCAGGAAGGCGTCACCTGTGCCGGCTGCCATCTGCGCGAGGGCAGGATTCTGGGGCCGAGGGGCAGCCCGAACGCACCGCACCCGGTCGAGAAGTTCTCCGATGCCAATGCCTTGTGCATGCGCTGCCACGTCGTTCAAGGCGAGCGCTGGGACACTTTTTATCGCCTGCCGCCCTGCGGGACCATTGCCGAGATCGAGGTCGGGCAAGGTCGCCTCAAAGGCCGCAGCGGGGAGTACCTGGTGCGCAGTCCGGCCGCCGCGGGCTGCGTGCAATGCCACATGCCCGCGCTTGAGCGCCCGCTCGTTGAAGGCGGCAGCGCGCGATTGGTACGCCGTCACACCTGGCGCGGCGGACACGATCCGCAGATGGTGCGCTCGGCTCTTACTGCCTCGTTTTCGGATTCAATCGCTTCTGGCGGCGGGCGCATCGCCGCGCTGGTGCTGGAGAACACCGGCGCCGCGCATTTCCTTCCCACAGGGACCCCGGATCGCCACCTGACGGTGCGACTGCGCGCGCTCGATGCCGGTGGTCGGGTGTTGCGCGAGACGACCGATACGCTTGAGCGCACCATCCTGTGGCGGCCGTTCATCGTGGATCTCTGGGATACGCGCCTGGCGTGGGGCGAGCGGCGACGCTACACACTTGATGTGCCTGCTCGCGCGGCGACGATCGAGGCGCAGGTACGCTATCACCTGCTCGCCGAATCGCGTCGCAAGCGCATCGGCTACGAGCCGACGGCGCCCATCTCCTACGTCGTGTTCGATCAGCGCCGCGACATCGGATTGGGGACAGCAGGCGGCTCGCAATCCGGACCGGGTGGACCGAAAAGGTGATCGCGCTCCGAGCGGCGCGCGTCAGTACCCGCCCTTGCGCAGGCTCTCGGGAAGCCCCGCGACCTTGCCCGCCTGCTTGGATGGATTGCCCGGGTAGAGATCGAACAGCGTCTTGTTGTCCACCTTGCGCCCGGACCACTTGTCCTGCATGGCCTTGAGGATGGCGCGGTTGTTGGGCTGCTCGCCGTTGTGGGTGAACCAGGCGTCGCGCAGGTACTCGATCACGTCCCAGTGATCCTGGGTGAGTGAAAGCCCTTCCGCGGCGGCGATCGCCTGCGCGACGTCCTTGTCCCAGTCGTCGGCGTTCACCAGGTAGCCGTTCTCGGTCGCCTCGAGGGTCTTGCCGTTCACTTCGTACGTCATGGTCCTTTCTCCTGAAGCCGGATCACGATGGGAATCTTCAAAAAGCTTCCAGCGGCGTGGGACGCAGGTCGCCGACGTCCTTGTGGGGGATGAAGACACCGCAGCCGAGCTTGCGCGCCTCGCCCAGGCCTTGGCGCTGGAGCAGCAAAGACTGCGCGGGCGTCGCGACCGTCAGCATCAGGCTGCGCGTGCGGTAGGCACCTTGCGGCGTGGCGAGCGCGACCTCGCGGCCGCAGAGCATCGTCGAGGCCGAGACGCCGAGCGCACACAGTCCTTCGTTCGCGGCGGCGACGAACGCCGCTTCGTCGGCCGCGCCCTCGAAGATCACGCTGCGCGAGAAGAGCGACGCGATGCGCAGGAGCGGGCGCGTAGACAGCCGGCCCACGCGCAGCGGACAGCCGGCGATATCCAGGGTCTGCCCGGTGAGCGCCGCCGCGTCTGCCATGCGATGCCCGGGGAGCCGCAGCACGAGCCTCGTGCGCCGGGAAAGCTGCAGCACCGCCTCCTCGCCCTCGGGCCGCACCCAGCCCGCGCCCGAAGCCGCGCCGTGCACGGTGTGCAGCCCGGCCTGCGGCTCGTCCGCGAACCACGGCAGCGCCGCCTGGATCGCCGCGGAGAGCGCGTAGGCATGATCGACCGGCAGGCTGCGGCACTCGATCGCGAACACCGCGTCCACGACGTCGTCCATCTCAGTCCGCGGGCAGCGCCGCCTGCAGGGCATCGCGGTCGAACCACCACTCGTCCTGCACCAGGACATCGACCACGTTCCGCAGCCGCGGCAGGAACAGCGCCGGGTCGCTCAGCTCCATGTCCTCGATCCAGCGGTTGAAAGAATCCTGGCCGTCGACGCCGCTATGCCGTCGCGCCACCGTGGCGAGCACCTGGTTGGTGTAGAGCAGCAGGTGTTCGCGCTGCGGCTCCTGCGCGCGCAGGTCGACGAGGTAGCAGGCCGTGACGGCGGCCACCGCCGCGCCGTCGGCATCGGGCGGCGTCTCGTCCACCACGTGCTGCAGCAGCGCGACGCTCAGCTCGGGATCCACCGGATAGGTCACCGCGAGCCAGATGCCTTGGCCGAGCGCGGCGAGCGATTGCGGCTGGTCGGCGAGGAACAGGATGTCGCAGGCTTGCGCCGCGCCTTCCCAGGCCTGCTCGGCCAGGTAGAAATCGAACGCCTCGCGCGCGGCGGCCCAGGCCTCGGCGCGCTGCTCGAGCCGCACGAGCGCGCGGCCGAGCTGCAGCAGAAGGTCCGCGCGCCGCAGCGGCGCGGCGCCGGGGGAGAGCGCCTCGAGCTCCTCGCGCACGCCGGCCACCAGGCGCTTGAGCTTCCCGGTCTCCTCAGCTGCGTCGCTGCTGTCGTCGGCGTTGCCGACGGCGGCGCTTTCCTTGATGTACTTGAGCGGGAAGGTCCTCATGCCGGGCCGATGCGGTCCGCGTAACGGGCGCGGTAGACCAGCCGGCTCGCGCCCGGCGCGTCCGTGAATTCGCTGCGATCGTGCAGCACGTTGTTGCACACCAGGCCCTGGCCGCCCGAGAGCCTCAGCCGGAAGACGTACGGCGAGTCGGAGTCGAGGATCTCGCGCAGGCGCTTCACCGCGGCCTGCGTGGCCGCGTCCTGTCGCCATTCGATGCTGCGCGTGCGCGCGGTGTAGCGCATGTGCAGCGCTCCGTCTTCAAAGGAGAAGACCGGGCCCGTCTGCGCAGCGCGCTGCAAGGTCGGATCCTCCTCGTTCGCCGGCACGGTCATGGCGTCCGGGGCCGACAGCGCCCTGACATATCGCGGATCGGCGTCGCGCAACAGGATGTAGGCGATCTCCGGATCGAGCAGGCGGTTCTCGCCGCCCGCGGCCGCGGGGCGTACGCAGTGCAGGAGGAAGGCGCGGATGCGGCTCCCGGGCGGGTTGTAGTAGCCGTCGGTGTGCCAGAGCAGCCGCCGGTTGGAGTACGGGACGTAGCCCCGGCCGGACTTTTCCGCCGTCACTTCGAGCGAGCTGATGCCGTCCTCGTCCGCGAGCGGGTTGGCCTGAAGGCGCTCGAGGCCCAGCCGCGCGCCGAGACGGCGCGGAATGTCCTTGTCGGCCACGCCGGCGAGCGGGCTCGCGTAGACCGCCATGTTCGCCGCGGCGCACACGCGGCGGATGTGCGCGGCCTCGCTGTCGCTCAACGCCCGCGGGTCGCGTACCTCCACAATCAGCGCCTCGGCGCTTCGCGGGTAGCGCGCGAGCTTCTCGTCGCGCCAGCGCAGGTAGGCCTGCGGCCGGTCGAGGTCGTAAGGAGATTCTTTCTGCAGGACGGCAATCAAGGCGCGTGACACGCTACCCCATTTGCCGCCGCTTGGGTCATAAGCAAGCCCTATATCTCCAAAGGGGGAGGGTGGCCGTTGCGGTCTATCCCCAAATTCAGGCCTGCGCGGAAGGTGTCCTCATTACACTTGCAGGGTTCGATTCCGCACCCTGAGGAGGGAAGCGATGTCCGACGCCCGCACGCCGCCCAAGAATCCTGAGCGGCACAGCACGTTTTTGCCCAAGGAGAAGAAGTCCAGCAAGGCCTTCCATCCGACGCCCATGCTCGACCAGCTCGAGAGCGGCCCCTGGCCGAGCTTCGTCACCGGCCTGAAGCGCCTCGCGCACGACAACAACATGATGGTCGACCTGCTCGGCCAGCTCGAGCATTCCTACAAGACGCGCCTCGGCTACTGGAAGGGCGGCACCGTCTCGGTGTTCGGCTATGGCGGCGGCATCATCCCGCGCTTTTCCGAAGTGGCGAGCATGTTCCCGGAGTCCAAGGAATTTCATACGCTGCGCGTGCAGCCGCCGGCGGGCAACCACTACACGACCAAGCTCCTGCGCCAGCTCTCGGGCTCGTGGAGCAAGTGGGGCTCCGGCCTGATCGCGTTCCACGGCCAGACCGGCAACATCATGTTCATCGGCTCGACGAGCGAGAACACGCAGCATTTCTTCGACGAGATCAACGAGTACGGCTTCGACCTGGGCGGCGCGGGCCCCTGCGTGCGCACCGCGATGTCCTGCGTCGGCGCGGCGCGCTGCGAGCAGTCGTGCACCAACGAGCACCGCATCCACCGGACGCTCGTCAACAACTTCATCGACGACATGCACCGCCCGGCGCTGCCCTACAAGTTCAAGTTCAAGGTCTCGGGCTGCCCCAACGACTGCATGAACTCGATCCAGCGCGCCGACTTCGCCGTCATCGGCACCTGGCGCGACGACATGCAGGTCGACCAGAAGGGCGTGAAGGAATATGTCGCGGGCCACGGCCGCAAGTACACGATCGACAACGTGATCGCGCGCTGCCCGACGAAGGCGCTCTCGCTCAACGACGACGATACGCTGGAAGTCGACAACAAGAGCTGCGTGCGCTGCATGCACTGCATCAACGTCATGACCAAGGCCTTGAAGCCCGGCAAGGACCGCGGCATCACGCTGCTCATCGGCGGCAAGCGCACACTCAAGATCGGCGACACCATGGGCACGGTGATCGTGCCGTTCATGAAGATGGAGACCGACGAGGACTACGAGAAACTGCGCGAGCTCGCCGCCACGGTGATCGATTTCTGGGCGGAGAACGGCCTCGAGCACGAGCGCTGCGGCGAAATGATCGAGCGCATCGGCCTGGCGAGCTTCCTCGAGGGCATCGGCGTCGAGGTCGACCCGAACATGATCACGCACCCGCGCACCAGCTCCTACGTGCGCCTGGACGACTGGGACAAGGAAGCGCAGAAGTGGATCGATCGCCAGCAGAAGTCGGCGGCCTGAGACCGGACCGAGGAGATCGCAGTGGCACAAGCACAGGTAATCGAGAAGAAGCAGATGCGAGCGCCGATCGAGAGCGGGTGTCCCGACGGCATGCAGTACATGCATCCGCTGATGATCAAGAACTTCGGCAACTGGAAGTACCACGACCGACCGCGCCCGGGCGTGCTGCACCACGTCGCCTACTCGGGCGACGAGATCTGGACGGTGCGCGTCGGCACGCAGCGCCAGCTCGGTCCGTACGAGATCAACCTGCTGTGCGACATCATCGACAAGTACGGCGAGGGGTTCGTCCGATTCACCATCCGCTCGAACCTGGAGGTGATGGTCTCCAGCTGGGACAAGGTCGGCCCGCTGATCCAGGCCTTCAACGACGCGGGCTACCCGGTCGGCGGCACCGGCAACTCGGTGACCATGATCTCGCACACCCAGGGCTGGCTGCACTGCGACATCCCGGGGACGGATGCCTCGGGCGTGGTGAAGTCGCTGATGGACGAGCTGTATGAAGAGTTCATCAAGGAGGAGATGCCCAACCGCGTGCACATCACAACCTCCTGCTGCCAGATCAACTGCGGCGGCCAGGGCGACATCGCGATCAACGTGCAGCACACCAAGCCCCCCAAGATCAACCACGACCTCGTGGCGAACGTGTGCGAGCGCCCTTCCGTGGTGGCGCGCTGCCCGGTGGCGGCGATCCGCCCGGCGATCGTCAACGGCAAGCCCTCGCTGGAGGTGGACGAGAAGAAATGCATCTGCTGCGGCGCCTGCTATCCGCCGTGCCCGCCGATGCAGATCAACGACCCGGAGCATTCCAAGCTCGCCATCTGGGTCGGCGGCAAGAATTCCAACGCCCGCTCCAAGCCCATGTTCCAGAAGCTGGTGGCGGCCGGGCTGCCCAACAACCCGCCGCGCTGGCCCGAGGTGGCCGCAGTGGTGAAGAAGATCCTCTACACGTACAAGAAGGATGCGCGCGACTGGGAGCGCGTCGGCGACTGGGTGGAGCGCATCGGCTGGCCGCGCTTTTTCGAGCTCACGGGGCTGCCGTTCACCAAGTTCCACATCGACAATTGGCGCGGCGCGAGGAACAGCCTCAACGCCTCGGCGCACATCCGCTTCTAGGCGCGCGGCGGCATGAAATTCGGCATCCTCGTGAACGAAGGGCCCTATACCCACGAGGCCTCGGACACCGCCTACCAGTTCGTCAAGGCCGCGCTGGCGAAGGGGCACGAGATCTACCGCGTGTTCTTCTATCACGACGGCGTGAACAACGGCACGCGGCTCACCGTGCCGCCGCAGGACGACCGCAACATCGTCAAGCGCTGGAGCGAGCTCGCCGCCGAGCACAAGCTCGATCTCGTGGTGTGCATCGCCGCCGCGCAGCGCCGCGGGCTGATGGACAAGAGCGAGGCCAAGCGCAACGGCAAGGATGCCGACAACATCGCGCCGGGCTTTCGCATCTCGGGCCTGGGACAGCTCATCGAAGCCGGCATCCAGTCCGACCGGTTGGTGGTGTTCGGTGACTGAGGAAAACGCAGGCAGCGTCGCCAAGCGCTTCCTGTACGTGAACCGCAGGGCGCCCTACGGCACCCTCTATGCGCTCGAGTCGCTGGAAGTGGTGCTGATCGGCGCCGCGTTCGAGCAGGACGTGAGCCTCGCGTTCCTGGGCGACGGCGTGTACCAGCTGACGAAGGGCCAGGACACCAAGGCACTGGAAGTGAAGAACTTCTCGCCTGCGTTCCGCGCCCTGGAGGACTACGACGTCACCAAGCTCTACGTGGAGAAGGAGGCGCTCGAGGCACGCGGGCTGAGCGAATCCGACCTCGTGGTGCCGGTCGAGGTGGTGGACGCCGAACGCATGGCCGAGATCATGGAAGCGCAGGACGTGATCCTGAGCTTCTGAGGACCCAAGCGATGCTGCATACCGTCAACAAGTCGCCGTTCGAGCACAAGGCGCTGGAGAGCTGCCTGAAGTTCGCGCGGCAGGGCAGCGCGGTGCTGCTGATCGAGGACGGCGTGTACGCGGCGGCCCGGGACACGGCCGTCTCGCCGCAGGTGCAGAAAGCTCTGCACAGCGTGACGATTTACGCCCTCAAGCCCGATGTCGAGGCGCGGGGCATGCAGAACCGGGTGATGGACGGCGTTCGCCTGGTGGACTACGGAGGGTTCGTGGACCTCGTAGCCGAGCACAACGCCGTGCAATCCTGGCTTTGACCTTTTAGAGGAACTTCCGAAATGCCCATCGAAATGGACGGCAAGACCATCGAGACCGACGAGGAAGGCTATCTCGCGAACCGCACCGACTGGAGCGAGGACGTGGCGAAGGAAATGGCGCGGCTCGACAGCTGCGAGCTGACCCAGAACCACTGGGAAGTGCTCAACTTCCTGCGCGAGTACTACGACGAGTACCAGATCGCGCCGGCAGTGCGCGTGCTGACCAAGGCCATCGGCAAGAAGCTCGGCGCGGACAAGGGCAACAGCAAGTACCTGTACGAGCTGTTTCCGTACGGCCCCGCCAAGCAGGCCTGCAAGTACGCGGGGCTGCCCAAGCCGACCGGCTGCGTGTAGGCGGCGGAGCGGACCCGTGTCCGCGCTGACCCTCATCTACGCGCTGCTGTTCTACGTCGCGGCGGCGGCGCTCGTCGCCGGCGTGGGCTGGCGGTGCTGGGTGTACGCGCGCACCCCGCAGCCGCTGAAGATCCCGATCCCGCCGGCGCCGACGACGCGCGGCGGCGTCGTGCTGCGCATGTTCCTCGAGGTGACGCTGTTCCGCGCCCTGTTCCGGTCCAACAAGTGGATCTGGCTGTTCGGCTGGACGTTTCACGCAGCGCTGCTGCTGGTGCTGTTGCGCCACCTGCGCTATTTCACCGAGCCGGTGTGGGGCTGGGTCAACCTGATGCAGCCGTTCGGCGTGTACGCGGGGTTCGCCATGCTCGCCGGCCTCGCGGGACTTTGGGCGCGGCGCTTTCTGGTCGATCGCGTGCGCTACATCAGCAGCCCGTCGGACCACCTGATGCTCGCGCTGCTCGTCGCCATCGCCGCGAGCGGCCTCGCCATGAAGTACGTCGCGCACACCGACATCGTCGCGTTGAAGGCGTTCTTCCTCGGGCTGATGGTCTTCGACTGGCGGGCGCTTCCCGCCGACCCGGCGCTGCTCGTGCACCTCGTGCTGGTCGCGGCGCTGATGATCGTCTTTCCCGTGTCGAAGCTCCTGCACGCGCCGGGGGTGTTCTTCAGCCCGAGCCTGAACCAGGTCGACGACGCGCGCGAGCAGCGGCACGTGGCGGGCTGGTCGACGCGCATCGTGCGCGTCGAGCGGGCGCGCGGAGGCTGAATGGCCGATTTCGAGACGCCGCCGCTGGGCGAATATCCGGTGATTCCGGCCGTGCGCGAAGGCGCGATGGCGCACAGCAAGCCGTTCACCGCCAAGCCCGACCACCAGAAGCCGCTCGGCTTTCCCGGCGAACTGATGCCGGACTGGGAAAAGGTCGCGGTGACGAAGCTGGGTGAGCTGGTGTCGCAGTCACGTGCACTGCAGGTGTTCCTCGACGCGTGCGTCAAGTGCGGCGCCTGCACCGACAAGTGCCACTACTACCTGGGCACCGCCGACCCGAAGAACATGCCGGTGGCGCGCCAGGACCTGCTGCGCTCGGTGTACCGGCGCTACTACACCTTCGCCGGCAAGCACTTCCCGAAGCTCGTCGGCGCGCGCGACATGACCAAGGATGTTCTCGACGACTGGTACGGCTACTTCCACCAGTGCTCGGAGTGCCGGCGCTGCGCGGTGTTCTGCCCGTACGGCATCGACACCGCCGAGATCACGATGGCGGCGCGCGACGTCATGGACGCCGTCGGCCTCGGCCAGAAGTACTCGAACGAGATCATCGCCAAGGTGCACAAGATCGGCAACAACCTCGGCCTGCCGGGGCCGGCGCTACGCAACACGCTCGACGGCCTGGAAGAAGACGTGAAGGAAGCGACCGGGGTGGACGTGCGCTTCCCGCTCGACGAGAAGGGCGCCGAAGTCTTGCTCGTCACGCCGAGCGCCGACTTTTTTGCCGAGCCGCACATCGACGGCCTGATCGGCTACGCCAAGGTGTTTCATGCCGCGGGCATCTCGTGGACGCTCTCGTCGCACGCCTCCGAGGCGGCGAACTTTTCGCTGTTCATCGGCAACCACGACAATCTGCAGAAGGTGGCCGAGCGCATCCGCGAGGCGGCGCTCGAGCTGGGCGTGAAGCGCATCGTGGTGGGCGAGTGCGGGCATGCCTGGCGCGTCGCCTACAGCTTCTGGAACACGCTCATCGGGCCGTTCGACTTCCTCGACCCGCGCTACCCGGCGCCGCAGCACATCTGCGAGGTGACCTGGGACCTCATCCGCCGCGGCGCGCTCACGCTCGACAAGAGCGCCAACGCCGACAAGGTGGTGACCTTCCACGATTCCTGCAACGTGTCGCGCGGCTCGCGCATGGGCGACCAGCCGGGCGGGCAGTTCACGATGCCGCGCGACATCATCCGCGCCTGCGTCGAGCGCTTCGTCGACATGGCCCCGGAGAGCATCGGCGAAGCCACCTTCTGCTGCGGCGGCGGCGGCGGGCTGCTCACCGACGACCTCGTGGAGCTGCGCGTGAAGGGCGCGCTGCCGCGCATGCAGGCGCTGCAGCAGGTCGTGGACGAGCACGGCGTCAACTACCTCGCTGCGATCTGCGCCATCTGCAAGAGCCAGTTCACCAAGGTCCTGCCCTACTACAAGCACCCCATGGACATGATCGGCAGCGTGCACGGACTGGTGAGCAACGCCATCGTGCTGGGTGTGAAGCCATGAAGCGGTTCAACCGGAGATAGCCATGTCAGCGCCAGCGACCAAGCCCGAAGCGAAGAGCGGGCACACCTTCCGCAAGTTCAAGGACGGCGATCACGAGTGGAAGTCGCTGCAGGAGCGCATCTTCAGCGGCGACGAGTCCGACAAGTGCCCGACCTACGTGCACAAGACGCCGCCGTGCCAGGCGAGCTGCCCGTCGGGCGAGGACATCCGCGGCTGGCTCAACATCGTGCGCGGCGTCGAAAAAGCGCCCAAGGACACGAGCATGCAGGAGTACGCGTTCCGGCGCTCCACCGACGCCAATCCGTTCCCGTCGATGATGGGGCGCGTGTGCCCGGCGCCGTGCCAGACGGGCTGCAACCGCAACAAGATCGAGGACACCGTCGGCATCAACGCCGTCGAGCAGTACATCGGCGACTACGCGCTGGAGCAGAACTTTGCGTTCCAGGCCGGGCCTGAGACCGGCAAGCGCGTCGCCATCGTCGGCGGGGGCCCGGCGGGGCTGTCCGCGGCGTATCAACTGCGCCGCAAGGGGCACGCGGTCACCCTGTTCGAGGATCATGCGGAACTCGGCGGCATGGCGAAATACGGCGTGCCCGGCTACCGCCTGCCGCGCAAGCACCTCGACGGCGAGATTAACCGCATCATCGCCATGGGCGTCGAGCTGCGCCTGAATACGCGCATCGGCAAGGACGTGGCGCTGAAGGACCTGGAAAAGGACTACGACGCGGTGCTGCTCGCCCTCGGCTGCAAGGCGGGAAAGCCGATGCAGGTGCCGGGCGCCGACGCGCCCAACTGCATCAGCGGCGTCGCCTTCCTCGAGGCCTTCAATCAGGGGCGCCTGGCGGCGGTCGCCGGCCGCGTGGTGGTGGTCGGCGGCGGCGACACCTCGGTCGACGTGGTGTCGGTGGCGCGGCGCCTGGGCTACGTCGAGGACGCTACGGAGACCGAGCGGCCCGAATTCGTGGTCCTGGGGCACACCGCGCACGACGTCTCTACGCTTGCTGCTCGCCAGGGCGCCGACGTGATGCTCACGTCCATGCAGCCGATCGAGGAGATGAACGCTGCCAAGCACGAGATCGAGGACGCGCAGCGCGAGGGCGTGAAGATCCAGGGGAACCTCCTGCCCAAGAAGGTGATCGTCGACGAGAAGAGCGGTCGCGCCAAGGCGCTCCGGCTGATCGAGGTGCAGTGGGACAAGGGCAACTTCAAGGAGAAGCCCGGCACCGAGATGGACGTCGAGGCCGATCTGATCGTCGTGGCGATCGGACAGGCAGGCGACCTGACCGGCATGGAAGAGCTCGACAACGGCAAGGGGCTGATCGCCGCCGACAAGTTCTACCAGCTGCCGAACCGCCCCGGCGTCTTCGCCTGCGGCGACATCATCCGCCCGCACCTGCTCACCACGGTGATCGGCCAGGGCTCGATCGCGGCCGACAGCATCGATCGCTATCTCAACAAGAAGGAGATGGCGAAGCGGCCGAAGGTCGACGTGCACCATTTCAACCTGCTCGACAAGCTGCGCGAGGTCAACCTCGAGCCCGGGAAATACGAATCCTCCGAGGCCAATGGCCCGCGCCTTATCGACCAGGGACTGCGCGGCACCGCGCTCGCCGGCAAGGGGGTGGGGGGCTTCGCCATCCACAACTACGAGGACCGCGGCGCCGCGGAGGTCTGCAAGTCCGACGAGCTGTTCCTCGGCCATTTCCCCTACCAGGAGCGCACCAAGCGCACCGAGATCGGCCCTTCCGCCGAGGAGGTGCTCGGGCACTTCGCCGAGCGCATGGTGGGCCTGACCGACAAGCAGGCGGTGGACGAGGCCAAGCGCTGCATGAGCTGCGGCATGTGCTTCGAATGCGACAACTGCGTGATCTATTGCCCGCAGGTCGCGGTCAAGCGCACGCCCAAGTCCGAGGCCACGATGGGCCGCTACGTCTATACCGACTACGACCTGTGCATCGGCTGCCACATCTGCGCCGACGTCTGCCCCACCGGCTACATCAAGATGGGGCTGGGCGATCACTGAGCGCCGGCGAGCCGCTATGACGCGCATCGCCGCCGGAATCATCGCCGCCATGCTGGCGGTCGCAGGGGCCGCCGACACGCCCGGGCGGGCGGCAGGGCGCGTCGCGCTGCCCGTGATCAAGATCGAAAAAGGCGAGGCCTGCGTGGCGCCGACCGCGCAGATGCGCCGGGACCACATGCAGATGCTGCTGCAGCAGCGCGACCTGACCCTGCACCAGGGCATTCGCGAGCCCCGCTTCAGCCTGAAGAACTGCATTGACTGCCACGCCAGCCGCAAGACCGGCAGCGTCCTCGGCAAGGATGGCTTTTGCTCGAGCTGTCACGCCTATGCCGCGGTGAGCATCGACTGCTTCGAGTGCCACTCGCCGCTGCGGCAGGCGCAAGCCGCGGCCAGGCCATGAATCCGGACCGCCGACAGGTTCTCGCTTGGGGCGCCGCGGCGACGGCGGCGGCGCTCGCGCCGGGCCTGCGCCTGGTCGAGCTCGCGCAGGCGCGCTCGCCGCAGGAGGCCGCCTCCAAGCTGCAGCGCTGGGGTCTGCTGATCGACATCACGAAGTGCGGGGAATGCGACGCCTGCGTCACCGCCTGCCACGAAGAAAACGGCATCACCTCGAACGCTCGCCCGGCGACCGATGCGCAGTGGATCCGCAAGGTGAGCCTGCGCGACACGCGCACCGGCTACGCGCAGACGCTGCCGCTCATGTGCCAGCACTGCGAGCACCCGCCGTGCGTGGACGTGTGCCCGACCGGCGCCTCGTTCAAGCGCGCCGACGGCATCGTGCTGGTCGACAAGCACACCTGCATCGGCTGCCGCTACTGCGTCATGGCCTGCCCGTACGCCGCGCGCTCCTTCGTCCACGAGACGGTGAGCGGCCAGAAGGCGGACGTGCCGCGCGGCAAGGGCACGGTGGAGGCCTGCACGCTGTGCGTGCACCGCGTCGATCGCGGCGCGACGCCGGCCTGCGTCGAGGCCTGCGGCCGCGACGGCGGCGGCGCAATGGCGTTCGGCGACCTGAACGACGCGTCGTCGGCTATCCACCGGCGGCTGAAGAGCGAGCCCTCGAGCCAGATCCGCGCCGACCTCGCGCTCAACACCGGCGTGCGCTACCAGGGCCTGTAGCCGTGGCGAGCATCCAGTACCGCGAGATCGACGGCCGCAGCGGCGGCTACGCGGCGCTGCTCGCGGTGCTCGGGGCGCTGATCATCGCGGGCCTCGCCGCCGCGTGGACCATGGAGCACCACGGCCATCACATCACCGGCATGAGCAACCGCATCGTCTGGGGCATCCCGCACGTGTTCGCGGTGTTCCTGATCGTCGCCGCCTCGGGCGCGCTCAACGTCGCCTCGATCGCCTCGGTGTTCGGCCGCGAGCTCTACAAGCCGCTCGCGCGGCTTTCGGGCCTGCTCGCCGTCACCCTGCTCGCCGGCGGCCTGGCGGTGCTGGTGCTCGATCTCGGGCGCCCCGAGCGGCTGATCGTGGCGATGACGCACTACAACTTCAAGTCGATCTTCGCCTGGAACATTTTTCTCTATACCGGATTCTTCGCCATCGTCGCGCTGTACCTGTGGACGATGTTCGAGCGGCGCATGAACCGCCACAGCGCGCGCATGGGCCTGCTCGCGTTCGTCTGGCGCCTGGTCCTCACCACCGGTACCGGGTCGATCTTCGGCTTCCTGGTGGCGCGCGAGCCCTACGACAGCGCGCTGCTCGCGCCGCTGTTCATCGTCATGTCGTTCTCGTTCGGCCTGGCGATCTTCGTGCTGGTGCTGATGGCCGGCTGCCGCTGGACCGGCCGTGCGCTGGGCGATGTGGTGCTCAACCGGCTCAGGAACCTGCTCGGGGTGTTCGTCGCCACGGTGCTCTATTTCGTCGCCGTGCATCACCTCACCAACCTGTACATCGCGCGCCAGCACGAGCTCGAGCGCTTCCTCCTGTGGGAGGGCGGCATCTACACCGCGCTTTTCTGGCTCGGCCAGATCCTGATCGGCGGCATCCTGCCGCTCGCGCTCCTATACGGAACCGCGTCGCGTCGCGCGCTCGTCGCGGCGGCGCTGGGCGTGATCGTGGGCGGTCTCGCGCAGGTCTACGTCCTCATCATCGGCGGCCAGGCCTACCCGCAGCTCTTGTTCCCGGGAAAGGAAGTCCGCAGCAGCTTCTTCGACGGCGTGGTCGCGTCTTACGCGCCGAGCCTGCCGGAAGTGGCGCTCGGCGTGGGCGGCGTGGCGCTGGCGCTCGCCCTCACCGCCGTAGCGCTCAAGGTATTGCCGTTCCTGCCGCGCAGCCTGGCCGACGGCGATATCGCTGCCGCAGCGGCATGAACCGCCTGTTCATCTCCGCCGCCCACAAGTCCTCGGGCAAGACCACGATGTGCATCGGCTTGTGCGCGGCGCTCGCCGCGCGCGGCGAGGCGGTGCAGCCTTTCAAGAAGGGCCCGGACTACATCGATCCGCTGTGGCTGGGGCTCGCAGCCGGGCGGCCGTGCTACAACCTCGATCCCTATCTGAGCAGCGCGGACGAGATCCGCGCCGAGGTCGTGGAGCGCATGCGCGGCGCCTCGCTCGGCATCATCGAGGGCAACAAGGGCCTGTACGACGGGCTCGCCCTGGACGGCAGCAACAGCAACGCCGCGCTCGCGGCGATGACCGGCACCCCGGTGGTCCTGGTGATCGACGCGCGCGGCATGACGCGCGGCATCGCGCCGCTGATTCTCGGCTTCCAGGCATTCGACCCGAACATCCGTATCGCCGGCGTGATCCTGAACCAGCTCGGTGGCACGCGCCACGAGGCGAAGCTGCGCGCCGTGATCGCCCACTACACCGGCGTTCCGGTGCTCGGCGCCGTGCAGTACGACGAGCGCCTGACGATCGTCGAGCGCCACCTCGGGCTGGTGCCGAGCAACGAGGCCGAAGCGGCGCGCGCACACGTGGAGGAGATCGCCGGGCGCATCGCGGCGCAGGTCGATCTGGAGCAGGTGCTGGCCATTTCCCGCGAGGCAGCGCCTTTGCGAGCTGCCGAGACGGCGAGGACTGCAACCGGGGGTCCGCCGGTGCGCATCGGTGTCGCGCGCGATGCCGCCTTCGGCTTTTACTATCCGGGCGATCTGGAGGCGCTGCGCGCCGCGGGCGCGGAGCTCGTGCCGTTCGACGCGCTGCGCGACAAGCGCCTGCCGCGCGTCGACGCCCTGTTCATCGGCGGCGGGTTCCCCGAGACGCACATGGAGGCGCTCGCCGCGAACGCGGCGCTGCGCGCCGAGGTGCGCAACGCGATCGAATCCGGTCTGCCGGCCTATGCCGAATGCGGCGGCCTGATGTACCTCGCGCGCAGCATCGAATGGAACGGGCGCCGCGCCGAGATGGCGGGCGTGCTCCCCGCCGACATCGTCATGCACGCGCGGCCCGTAGGCCGCGGCTACGTGCACTTGCGCGAAACCGGCTGCGGGCCGTGGCCCGCGCGCCCGGCGGGGGTGATCCGCGCGCACGAGTTCCACTATTCGAGCGTCGAGAACCTCGCGCCCGGCCTGGAGTTCGCCTACGACGTTGAGCGCGGCTACGGCATCGACGGCCGGCATGACGGCATCATCTACAAGAACCTGCTCGCGTCCTACGCGCACCTGCGCGACGTCGCCGCAAACCATTGGGCAGCGCGCTTCGTGGAATTCGCCGCGACCGCCCAGACCCACGCCTGATGCCGACGCTGGACGAAGAAGGCTACCTCGTCGATCCCGCCGACTGGAACGAGGCGCTCGCCGCGGAACTGGCGCGCAAGGAGGGCGTCGCGCTCACCGAGACGCACTGGGTGGTGCTGCGCTTCATGCGGCAGTACTACGACGAGCACCACATCGCGCCCGATGCCCGCCATGTCATGAAGCACCTGGCCGCCTGGCGCGGCGCGGGCCGCGAGGACCGCAATGACCTGTTCCGGCTGTTTCCCTACGGCTACGTGAAGCAGGCCTGCAAGATCGCCGGCATGCGCCGGCCGCGCGCCTGGAGCACCGGCTGATGATCACCGTCACGCCGCAGGCCGCCGCGCAGATCCTGAAATCGGCCGACGGCGCAGGCCTGCGCCTCGCCGCGCGCCTCGATGACAAGGGCGTCATTGAGTACGGCATGGGTTTCGACGAGCGCGCCGAGGGCGATGCGCAGGCGGTCTCGAACGGCGTCACGGTCCTCGTCGCGCCCGGCAGCGTCGAGCTGCTGACCGGCGCCACGCTCGACTACGTCGAGATCAATCCGGGCGAGTGGCGCTACATCTTCATCAATCCGAACGACCCGTCGCACAAGGCACCCAAGGCGGCGCGCTAGGTCGCGCGCTGGACGCGGCAACGGCGCGGCGTTAGTCTGGCTCGCGCCATGGCGGAGCCCACGTCCACGAAGCAGGCGCAGTCCCAGGCGGTGCGCCTTGCGCGCAAGACGCAATCGCTCGACGTCCTGTACGCGATCGCCAGCAGCCTCAACCAGCCCGGCAATCTCGAGCAGCTCCTTGACGGCTTTCTCGACACCTTCATCGAGCTGGTGGACGCGCGCGCGGCGAGCGTGCGGCTCGCCACGGGCGACGGCGGCACCCGGCTCGTCGCCAGCCGCGGTCTGGCTCCGGAGGTGGTCGAGCGCGACCGGCTGATGCCGGCGGGACGCTGCCCCTGCGGTCTGGCCGCGAGCCAGGGGGGGCTGCGCGTCCAGCGCGGCACCGCGCCGTGCGCGGCGCTCATCGGCCGGCCGATGCTCGAGCAGGATTGCGCGGAGTTCGTGGCGGTTCCGGCGCAGTACCAGGACCGCATCGTCGGCGTCTACAACCTGTTTCTCGACCGGCCGCTCGCCGCCATGGGCGAGGACATGCCCGACCTGCTGATCACGGTGGGGCGGCACCTCGGCCTCGCCATCGAGAAATCGCGCCTGGAGAGCGAGGCGCGCCGCCTCGCCATCCTGGAGGAGCGCAATCTCATTGGCAACGAACTTCACGATTCGCTGGCGCAGTCGCTCGTCGGCATGCGCCTGCAGCTGAAGCTGCTGGGCGAGTCCCTGGAGCGCAAGGACATCGGCGGCGCCCAGTACGAAGCGAGCCGCTTGCGCCGCGCGATGACGCAGGCGAACGAGGACCTGCGGGAGCTGCTGACCAATTACCGCCTGAAGATCGACGACGCCGGGCTGGCGCAGACGCTCGCCAACCTGGTCGAGCGCTTCGGCCGCGACACCGGCATCGCCGTGTTCTTCCAGAACGAATGCCACGCGCTCGCGCTCACGCCGGCCCAGGAAATCCAGGTGTTCTTCATCATCCAGGAAGCACTCACCAACATCCGCAAGCACAGCGGCGCGCATAACGTGCGCGTCCTGCTCAACAACGAGGAGGACCTGTACACGGTGCTGATCGAGGACGACGGCCTGGGCATGGCCGGCGCCGGCGAGGACGGCGCGCCGGGCGCGCACGCGGGCCTGGCCATCATGCGCGAGCGCACCGAGCGGCTGCACGGCCAGATCGTGATCGAGAGCGAGCCCGGCGAGGGCACGCGCATCGTGCTGATGTTCAACGCGCCGCCGGCCGGCGCGCCGGCCGCGGCGGCGCGAGGCTGACATGCGCGTGCTGCTCATCGACGACCACGCCCTGGTGCGCAAAGGGATCGAGGAACTGCTGCAGAGCCGCGGCGTTCAGGTCGTGGCCGCGGTCGGCTCGGGCGAGGAAGGCGTGCGGCGCGCGCTCGAGCTGCCCGCCGACCTGATCCTGCTCGACGTCAAGATGCCGGGCATGAGCGGCATCGATACGCTGAAGCGGTTGCGCGCGAGCGGCGTGCGCGCGCCGGTCGTGATGCTGACCATGAGCCGCGAGGATGCCGACCTGAGCGCCGCGCTGCGCGCCGGCGCGCGCGGCTACCTGCTGAAGGACATGGAGCCCGAGGAGCTGGTGCCGGCGCTCGAGGCGGCGGCGCAGGGCGACAACGTGGTGGCGCAGGAGCTGGTCGGGTCGCTGGCAGGCCTGGTGCGCGGCGATGCCGCCGCCGCGGGCGCGGAGCGCAAGGCCGCGCCCTTCGCCGAGCTCACGCCGCGCGAGCTGGAGATCCTCAGGTGCATCGCCGACGGCTCCAGCAACAAGATGATCGCGCGCGCCCTGGAGATCACCGACGGCACCGTCAAGCTGCACGTCAAGGCGATCCTGCGCAAGCTCGGCCTGCGCTCGCGTGTGGAGGCCGCAGTGACCGCGGTCGAGCATGGCCTGGGCAAGGCGAGGAGAGCGTCCGCCCCGCGTTCCGATTGACCTCGATCAACCCGGGCGCCGGCCGGGCCGCAACAATGCTTCGAGGCAGGCATGGTCACCACGTCACTGGGATCGTTCAAGTCGCCCGATGCGCGCGTGGCGGCGCGCGAGTTCGTCGCGCAGGCGGGCCGCGACGCCGCGTTCCAGCTCGAGGCCTGCGTGCACTGCGGACAGTGCGCCGAAGCCTGCCATTTCCACTTGGTAAGCGGCGACCCGCGGTACACGCCGATCTACAAATTGCAGCCGATGCTGAAGGCCTATCAGCGCGAGGCCGCCCCCTTTTCGTCGGTGAAGAAGGCGCTCGGCCTCGCGCCGCGCGAGCTCACCGCTCAGGAGCTGCAAGAGTGGTCCGCGCTACTCTATGACTCGTGCAACCTGTGCGGCCGCTGTACGCTCGTTTGCCCCATGGGCATCGACATCGCGGGCCTCGTGCGGCGGGCGCGCGAGGCGATGGCGGCGGGCGGCTTTGCGCCGACCGATCTCTACAAGGCCGTGGAGCGCGCGCTCGACACCGGCAGCCCAATCGGCGTGCGCTGGCCGGCCCTCAAGCGGCAGATCGAGCTCCAGGAACAGGAGACGGGGCTGCGGATTCCTGTTGACGTGGAGGGCGCCGAGTACATGGTGATCCTCTCCTCGATCGAGATCATGGGATTTGCCGAGATCATCGGCGCCCTGGCGCGCATCTTCCGGCACGCGGGCGCGTCCTGGACGATTCCCAGCGCCGGGTTCGAGGCGACCAACATCGGGGTACAGATCGGTTCGCGCGAGGTGGCGGCGGAGCTCGTGTCGCGCATCGTCGCGGCGGCCGAGCGGCTGAAGGTGAAGTGTGTCGTCAGTCCCGAGTGCGGCCACGCCTACTCGGCCTTGCGCTGGGAGGGCCCCAACCTGCTCGGCCGTCGCTTCGGCTTCGACGTGGTGCAGATCGACGAGCTGCTGGACCGGTTCGTGCGCGAGGGACGGCTGCGCCTGCGCGGCAAGGACGCCCGGCGCCTGACGTTTCACGACCCCTGCCAGCTCGTGCGCCGCGGTGGGCTGAGCGAGCCGCCGCACCGGCTCATGCGCGAAGTGAGTGCGAATTTCGCCGAGATGCCCAGCGCCGGCGCGGCGAGCTTCTGCTGCGGCGGCGGCGGCGGGGTGAGCGCGATCCACCGCGCCGAAGGCCTGCGCTTCGCCGCGTTCGCGTGCAAGAAGCAGCAGATCGAAGCCACGGGCGCGGAGGCGGTGGTCACTGCGTGCGCCAACTGCCGCAACGTGCTTGAAGAGGCGATCGATCACGACGGCATGACGCTGCCGGTGCTCGGACTCACCGAGCTGGTGGCGCAGTATCTCGAACCCGAGGCGCGCACGGGATGACGGAACTGGAGCTCCTCGAATTCGCGCGCGGGCCGGCGTTGTGGGTCTCGCTCGGGGTGCTTGCCGCGGGCAGCCTGTGGCGTATTGCCGGCATCCTGCGCCTCGGCGGCAAGCCGGATCTTGCCGAGCCGCGCAGCACGCGGCTGATCGCCGGCGCCCTGCGCGCCACCTTCGCACGCATGCTGCCGCACCCGGCGTTTCGGCGCACGATCACGCTCGCCGCGTGGAACGGCTACGTCTACCACGCAGGACTGGCCGTGATCGTCTTCGGCTATCTGCCGCATATTGATTTCGTCAAGCGCCTGCTTGGCCTCGCCTGGCCGGCGCTGCCGGAGCCCGTGGTCTACGCGTTCGTCGGCCTCACTTTCGTGTCGCTGTTCGTCGCGCTCATCGTGCGCCTCAACGACCCGGTGCGACGCCTGCTGTCCGGCTTCGACGACTACTTCAGTTGGTTCGTCGTGGTGCTGCCGCTGTTCACAGGGATGATGACGCTCGACCAGTCGTATGCGACGCGCAGCGCCGCCGCGCTGCCGCTCGATCCACTGCCGGTCGCGGTGCACCTGCTGAGCGTAGAGCTGCTGCTCGTGTGGCTGCCGTTCGGCAGGCTGGCGCACGCGTTCCTGGTATTTGCATCGCGCGCGGTCACGGGCGCCGCGCTGACCCGTAAAGGCGCTGCCCAGTGATCAGGGCGCCAGCGGACTGACGTACAGTTGCGCGCGCGGCAACCCGTGCTCGAGCAGCTGGAACTCGGCCGCGCTCGCCCACGGCGCGGGCCCCGCGACATAGACGTCGCTGTCGCCCAGCCGCGGATGGTCCCGCAGCACCTGCCGCAGCGCCGCCTGCAGGGCCTCATCGTCCGGCAATGCGCGCTGCGCTGCGATCGGCTCGTAGCGAAAGTTGTCCAGAGCGTCGCTCCAGGAGCGGCACAGATTGTCGAGATAGTGGCCGCCGGTCCCGTGGGCGATCCAGTACAGGTGGAGCGTTTCCGCCGCATCGAGCGCCATGGCGTGCTCGATCAGGCTCTTGATGGGCGCAAAACCGGATTCGCCGGCGATGAAGACGAGGGGGCGAGGCGAGGCTTCGTCGAGCACGAATTCCCCGCGCGGTCCCTCGATGCGTACCGTCTCCACGCCCTTCAGCCCGCCGAACACGCGCGCGGCGAAGCCATCGCCCGCGTCGCGCCGCACGTGGAACTGCAGGTTGCGGTCGTCGCAGGGACAGCTCGCCACCGGCAAGGAGGCGCCGACGCCGTCGGCCAGGCAAAGCGTCGCCGACTGTCCGGCAAGGAAGCGCAGGCGGTTGCTGCGCGGCGTCTGCAGATGCAGCAGCCGCACCTCGTCGCCGAGCGGGCTCACGGACTTGATGCGGGCATCGATGGTCTGCAGCGGCATGTCGCGCGCGCCGAGCGCCTCGCGCGCCTCGATCACGAGGTCAGTGAGCGCGGTATGGCAGCACATGAGCACGACCCCGGCAGTCTTCTCGGCCGCGGTGAGGCCGTAATCGGCATGGCGCGTTCTGTAAACTTGGCCTGAGACGACCCTCGCCTTGCACTTGCCGCAGCTGCCGATGCTGCAGCCGTAGTCGAGCGACAGCCCCGAGCGCAGCGCCGCCTCGAGCAGGCTGTCGTTGCCGTCGACGAAGAACTCGCGGCCGCTCGGCTTGACCTCGACGTGCGCGCTCATGATCCTCAGAAGACTCTCCTGTGCCAGCAGCGGCTGGCCGACTTGCGCGGCGGGCGCCAGGCGCTGCTGCAGCCAGGCGAGCAGTCCCGCGTCGCCCTGGTCGCGCAGCTTCGCCTGCAGCTGCTCGACGATTCCCCGGTAATGCTCGGTCTGCGCCTGGGCCTGCGCCCGCTCCGCGCTCAATTCGGCCAGGCGCGCGACCAGGGCTTCGGTGCTGGGCAGCAGGCGCTCGCGCATGCGCCGTGCGAAGGCGTCCTGCTTGATCGCCTCGAAGTGCTCCAGGCCGGCATTGTCCTCCATCCTGGCCTGCGGATAGGCGCGCAGCAGATCATCCACCGACACCATGCCTTCGAACGCGGCCAGCTCGCCGCTGCGGATCCTGCTCTGCAGGGCGCCGCGTCTGACGCCGACCAGGCGCGCCGCACGGGACAATGTCAGTAGCCGAGGCATGCGCCTTCCGTATTTGAATCTATCATAGCGACGACGCCGCACCCCCCCGAGCACCATGGACTTCCTGCCGATCTTCCTCGATCTCCGCGAACAGCCCTGCCTGGTGGTGGGCGGCGGCGACGTCGCCGCGCGCAAGTGCGCGCTGCTGCTGCGCGCGGGCGCGCGGGTGACGGTGCTCGCGCCGGCGCTGAGCGCGGCCTTCGACGCCGATTCGACCGCGGGCCGCGTCGTGCACCGGGCGGGACATTTCCGCGACGCGGACCTGGAGGGGCATGCGCTGGCGATCGCCGCCACCAGCGACGAGGCAGTGAACCGCGCGGTTGCCGCCGCGGCGACGGCGCGGCGCATCCCGGTGAACGTGGTCGACCAACCCACGCTGTGCTCGTTCATCCTGCCCTCGATCATCGAGCGCGCGCCGCTCACCGTGGCGGTGTCGAGCGGCGGTGCCTCGCCGGTGCTCGCGCGGCTGCTGCGCGCGCGCCTGGAAACGCTCATCCCGGCGGGCTATGGGCGTCTCGCCGCGCTGGCGGGAGCGTTCCGCGACCAGGTCAAGGCGCGCATCAAGCCCAAGGAACGGCGGCGCTTCTGGGAACGCGTGCTGCAGGGCCCGGTCGCCGAGCTGGTGTTCAACGGCCGCGACGAAGAGGCCCGCAAGGCCCTGCAGGCGACGCTCGAGGACACGCGCCTCACCTACAGCGGCGGCGAGGTGTCGCTGGTCGGCGCCGGCCCGGGCGATCCGGACCTGCTCACCTTCCGCGCGCTGCGCCTCATGCAGCAGGCCGACGTCGTCGTGTACGACCGGCTCGTGTCGCAGCCGATCCTGGATCTGGCGCGGCTCGAGGCCGAACGCATCTACGCCGGCAAGGAACGCGCAATGCACACACTGCCTCAGGAGGATATCAATCAGCTGCTGGTGCGCCTCGCGAAGCAGGGCAAGCGCGTGGTGCGCCTCAAGGGCGGCGATCCGTTCATCTTCGGGCGCGGCGGCGAGGAAATCGATTCGCTCGCCGCCGAAGGCATCCCCTTCCAGGTGGTGCCGGGCGTCACCGCAGCGGCAGGCTGCGCGTCGTACGCCGGCATTCCACTCACGCACCGCGATTACGCGCAGTCGGTGGTATTCGTCACCGGCCATCTGCGCGACGGCGGCATGGACCTGAACTGGTCGGCGCTGGCGCAGCCGCGCCAGACCATCGTCTGCTACATGGGACTGCTTGGCATCGATCAGCTTTGCCGCCAGCTCGCCGCGCATGGCCTGCCGGCCAGCACGCCGGCCGCGCTGGTCCAGGAGGGCACGACGCCGCACCAGCGCGTGCTGACCGGCACCCTGGACTCGCTGCCGGGCATCGTGCGCCGGAGCGACGTCAAGGCGCCGACGCTCATCATCATCGGCGAAGTCGTCAAGCTGCGTGACCGCCTAAAATGGTTCGAACCCGTGGCGTGAGATGTCAATGACCCAGGAATTCGTCGCCGCAGGAAAGGCGGGCGAGCTTGCGCCCGGTGCCATGAAGCGCGTCGATCTCCGCGGCCGGCGCATCCTGCTCGCCAACGTGGCGGGGCGCTACTGCGCCGTGGACGATACCTGCACCCACGAAGAAGCGTCGCTCGCGACGGGCGTGCTCAAGGGCGAACTGGTCAAGTGCCCGCTGCACGGCAGCCGCTTCAACGTCTGCACCGGCGAGGCGCTGGAGGAGCCGGCCGAAGAGAACCTGAAAACCTATCCGGTGCGGCTGGAAGGCGGGCGCATCCTGGTCGGCTTGGACGACAAGGGGACGCCATGAGCGCGGCCCTGATGAATTCCATCCTCAAGCGCATCGCCACCGGCCCGGAGTTGAGCAAGGACATCTCGCGCGAAGAGGCCTGCGCCGGGATGCGCCTGGTGCTCGACGGGCAGGTCGATCCGGTGCAGGCCGCGGTGTTCCTCATCGCGCTGCGCATGAAGCGCGAGACGGACGACGAGAATCGCGGCATGCTCGAAGCGATCCGCGAGGCGACGCACCGTGCCACGGCGCCGGTGGACGAAGTGCTCGACATCGGCGATCCCTACGACGGCTACAACCGCACGCTGCCGGCCGCGCCGTTCCTGCCGCCGGTGCTCGCGGCCTGCGGCGTCGCGGCGGTCTCGCATGGCGTCGAGACCATGGGTCCCAAGTACGGCGTCACGCACCGGCAGGTCCTGCGCGCCGCGGGCCTGCCGGTGGACCTGAGCCCGGAGGATGCTGCCGCGCGCCTGGGCGATCCCGCAATCGGCTGGGCCTATGTCGATCAGAAGGCGTTCTGCCCAAAGCTCTACGCGCTCGCGGACTTGCGCACGCTCATCGTCAAGCGGCCTGCCATTACCACCGCCGAGGTACTCGCCGGGCCGGTGCGCGGCCGCCTGAAGACGCATCTGGTCACCGGCTATGTGCACAAGCCCTATGCGCGCGTTTATGCGCTGCTCGCGCGCCACGCCGGATTCGACTCCGCGCTCATCGTGCGCGGCGTCGAAGGCGGCGTGATTCCCGGCCTCACGCAGACCGGCAAGGTGTTCCGCTATCACGGCACCGACGAGGAGACGTCCGCGGAATTCAAGCCGGCCGAGCTGGGCTTCGAGCAGTCCGTGCGCGCGCCGCGCATCCCCGGCGCGAGCGACGAGGAAGGCAGCGAAGCGCCGATCGATCCCGGCACCGTCGCGAAGGCGGCCGCCGAGGCCGGCGGGGCGGCGCTCGCCGGGGCGCGCGGCCCGACGCGCGACTGTCTGGTTTACGGCGCCGCGCTGTGCCTGTGGCATCTCGGGCGCCACGCCTCACTGAAAGACGCCGCCGCCGCCGTGCGCGGCGTGCTCGACCACGGTAAAGCCATGGAGCATCTGCGATGAATGAACCCGATATCGCGCAACTCGCCCTCTACGTCGCCGGCGGCGCGTTCGTCCTCGCGTTCATCTTCGGCGCCGTCGGCAACAAGACCAATTTCTGCACCATGGGCGCGGTGTCCGACTGGGTGAACATGGGCGACACGAGTCGCATGCGCATGTGGCTGCTCGCCATCGCGGTGGCGCTGCTCGGCGCGAGCGCGCTGCAGCTCGCCGGCGTGGTGGATTTCTCCAAGTCGATCTACCCGGGTCCCAGGTTCACGTGGCTTTCGTACATCGTCGGCGGTTTTCTGTTCGGCGTCGGCATGACGCTCGGTTCGGGCTGCGGCTCCAAGACCCTGATCCGCATCGGCGGCGGCAGCCTGAAGTCGCTCGTCGTGTTCGTATTCCTCGGCATCGCGGCGTACATGACCCTGAGAGGCTTGTTCGGCGCGTTGCGCGTGGGCGTTCTGGAGAAGGCCTCGGCCACGCTCGCCTCGGGCCAGGACCTGCCCTCGCTGCTCGCGGCCGCAACCGGCGTGGCGAAGGCCACCTGGACCGCGCTGCTCGCCGCCGTGATCGGCGGCGGACTCATTGCCTTCGCGTACGCCAGCAGGGACTTCCGCGCGAGCTTCGACTACACGCTGGGCGGCGTGGTGACCGGGCTGGTGGTGGTGGGCGGATGGGTTGTGAGCGGCGTCGTCGGATATGTCGCCGAGCATCCGGAGTCGCTGCAGGAAGCCTTCATCGCCACCAACACCGGGCGCATGGAGTCCTTCTCCTTCGTCGCGCCGATGGCCTTCACGCTCGAATACCTCATGTTCTGGACCGACAAGTCGAAGATCGTCACCTACGGCATCGCCTCCGGCCTGGGGGTGATCGCGGGCTCGGCCGCCTACGCTCTTGCCACGCGCACCTTCCGGTGGGAGGGCTTTCGCGACGCCGAGGACACCGCGAACCACGTCGTCGGCGGCATCCTCATGGGCTTCGGCGGCATCACGGCGCTGGGCTGCACCATCGGCCAGGGCATCACCGGCATCTCGACGCTGGCCCTGGGCTCGTTCCTCGCCCTCGGCGCGATCATTGCCGGCTCCGCCCTGACCATGAAGTATCAATACTGGCGCATGGGCGGCTGACGCTCCGGAATCGTAAAATAGGGCACATGAAAGCCGCCCTGCTGTTCCTGTGTCTCGCAACCCTTCCTGTCACCGCCTCTGCTGGAGGTACGCACGCGATCAGGCTCCTCACGCCCGATACCGCGCTCAAGGCGGCGCAGGCGGCGCTGAAGAAGTGCCGCGACGCCGGCTTCCAGGCGACGATCGCCGTGGTGGACCGCATGGGCGTGACGCAGGTGCTGCTGCGCGATCGCTACGCCGGGCCGCACACGGTGGACACGGCGCAGGCGAAGGCCTACAGCGCGGTGAGCTTCCGCACCAATACGACGGACCTGGCGGAGGCGACGCAGGCGGGACGCCCGCAGAGCGGCATCCGCCACCTGCCCGGCGTGGCCGCCGTGGGCGGCGGGCTGCTGATCGAAGCTGGGGGCTCGATTCTCGGCGCCATCGGCGTCTCGGGCGCGCCCGGCGGCAAGGAGGACGACGCCTGTGCGGCGGCGGGTATCGCGGCAATCCGCGACGACATCGAATTCTGAACCGAACGAGAGAGCCCCTGATGGACAAGACCCTGCTATCCAAGACCGCCGCGGCGATGGTCGCGCGTGGCAAAGGCGTGCTCGCCGCCGACGAGTCGAGCGGCACCTGCGAGAAGCGCTTCAAGTCGATCAACGCCGAGTGCACCGAGGAGAATCGCCGCGCCTATCGCGGGCTGCTTTTCACCACGCCCGGCGTCGAGCAATACGTTTCGGGCGTGATCCTGTTCGACGAAACCATCCGCCAGAAGACGAACGATGGCGTGCCGTTTCCCGCCTACCTGGCAGGCAAGGGCATTCTTCCCGGCATCAAGGTGGACAAGGGGGCGATGGATCTCGCGCTGTGCCCCGGCGAGAAGGTGACCGAGGGGCTGGACGGCCTGCGCGAGCGCCTGGCCGAATACTTCAAGCTCGGGGCGCGCTTCGCCAAGTGGC
>Ga0224512_10000616_pt1 | contig 36955 bp, 26 predicted proteins | sample SF_May12_sed_USG_4_FD_169103 | JGI IMG/M metagenome (GOLD analysis project Ga0224512, IMG submission 169103) | Sediment microbial communities from San Francisco Bay, California, United States - SF_May12_sed_USGS_13 | ecosystem: Environmental > Aquatic > Marine > Sediment | place: USA... | reverse complement strand
ACGCGGTATCCCGGGATGTCCCCATCACGTTGGACCGGGTCTACCTCGGGGTGGCCGTCAACACTCGCGTCTTCGAGCTCCGGGGGTACGACTTCGACCGGCCGGAGACGTGGCCGGACTGGTTCACGGAGGATCCCGCGTCGTTCGGTCCGGGTGACATCATCGAGCGAGATCGGGAGTCCGGCCTGCCCACTGGCGTCTTCTACGGCTTCGCGCCCGCACTGATCGGTGCGGCTCCCAGGCGGACATTCGAGCAGGACGTCGAGAGCGTCGCCATGGGAGCCCGCACCGTCCTCTCCAAAGGCGTCGTGGCCGTAGTGGATCCCGGAATCCAAGAAGAGAACCGGGTCTACCAGGAGGCGTACGACCGGGGGGTGTTGCCGATCCGTGTAACGACCTACGACGGGATCTGGCGCGACGAGTCACCCGAGGAGATGGCGGCACGCTTCCGGACGTTCGGGATCAGCAACATCGGGGACACGAATTATCGGATCCGAGGGGTCAAGGTGTACGCCGACGGTGGTGCGGGCTCCAGAAGCGCTGCCGTGTCCGTGCCGTTCGTCCCGAGCGCGGCCGACCCTTTGGGTGACCGGAACTACGGCGCTCTGGTCGAGCCCGACTTCGAGAAGCGGCTCGCGCTGTTCCGCACCGCCGCCGTCGACTTCGGATGGGAGCTGCATACGCACAGCATCGGTGACGTGGCGATGCGGCAGACCACCGATGCGTACAAGCTCGTCATCGACGAGCTGAAGGCCCGCGATCCGGACGCCGACCTGCGCTACAGCATCATCCATGCGTACATGGCCGACGAACCGGAAACGAGCGTCATCGCGGACATGGCGGAGTACGGGATCATCGCATCGATCAACCCGGGCGATGTCCACGTCGAAGGTGACTCATTCCTCGGGAACCTTGGCGAGGGGCGGATGACTCGGCTCCTTCCGTTCCGCACGTATCTGGACGGAGGCGTCATCATGGCGTCCGGGTCCGACTACTCGGTCGCGCCGTGGGACCCCTGGATCGGCATCTACGCGATGCGGACGCGGAGACTGCAGGTGTCGGGTGTGGTGAGCGGTGCGGACCAGACGATTCCGCTGCAAGAGGCCCTGAAGACGTACACCATCAATGGCGCCTACCTCACCTACGATGACGAGGTGCGGGGCTCGCTCGAAGCGGGAAAGCTCGCCGATCTGGTGATCCTCGACGCGGATCTGTTGAACGTGACCGACCAAGAGCTGTTGAGCATGGGGGAGCGCGTGATGGTCACCCTCGTCGGCGGGCGCGTCGAGTACGAGTGGGAGGGAAGGCGTCTCGTCCAGCTGCGTTGAATCGTCGGCGGCCGCGCTGCTCCAGTCGGCTGGGACCCCACTCACGCGATCGCACGGGTAGAACCCGGCGTGGTGGCGAGTGACCGGCGTGTCAGCCAGCCAGGCGCTCGAGCGAGCGACGCAGATTGGCGCGCGCCGGCTCCTCGAACCGGGCCCGGCACTCTTCGGTGCGGTACAGTGGGTCGCGGGCGAGGAAGCCTCGAAGGATCTCGGAGCGGCGCCTTCTGAAGATCGGTCCGGGCACCCATCGGTATTCGCGGCGTACCTGCGCCTCGTACTCGTCGAAGCGCTCGGGGCTCGCTCCCAGAACATGCAGATCGATGTCCGTGAGGAGCTCCTCGTCCCGTGAGCGAGGCTCCCCAGCGTGGCGCGTCGCCATGATCAGCCCTCGGACTCGCTCAGCCGCCTCGGGATCGAATCCGCATCGAGTCAGCCACTGAAGTGCGAGGTCGGCGCTCTTCTCCTCGTTGTCCGTGTGCCGCGGCTCGCAGACGTCGTCGTGAAGCCATAGGGCGAACTCGACCTCATCGGGCGACCGGCACAGCGCTCGGAGGGAGTCGAACAGGGAAAGACACTCCTCGATGTGCCGGGCCGTGTGATACGCGCGGCGTTTGTCCGCATACGCCCGCTCGAGGTCTTGAAAATGGTCGGCGAGCGAGGGGCACCCGAGGCGTTCGGACAGCGCGAGCCAGCGGTCGTGGTTCATCGCGTCCATGGGAATCTCCTCTCCACGACCGCGGGTCGCGGGGCGCTCGGGCGGGGCTGTTCGCACGACTCGGGCGGCAATTGACTTCGGAGGTGGCCACGGAAGCAAGCGCCCATGGAGGGTCCCTCGGCGGTTCCGAGTGCGTCGCGGTAGTCATCGCGGGAGGCGGTTCGGTTCTTCCCATCCTATGTTTCGTGCTCTCAGCATCGTCGTGCGTCACGGAGGACGAACGATGGCGATCAATGAAGATCTCACCACTTTCCTGAAGCAGGGCCTCGAAAGGGGCCTCGCCCGCAGCGAGCTCGAGACGGTCCTGCTCGAGACCGGGTGGCCGTCCGATCAGGTCCGCGGCGCGCTCGACGGATTCGCCGAGGTCGACTTCCCCATTCCGGTCCCTCGCCCGAAGCCCTACCTGTCCGCGCGCGAGACGTTCATCTACCTCGTTCTCTTCAGCGCGATGTACGTGAGCGCGTTCAGCCTGGGCAGCCTGGTTTTCCAGCTCATCAACCGGGCCTTGCCGGACCCTTCGGTCGATCCGGCGTTCGCCCTCCAGGCGAGTCGAGACGTCATCCGATGGTCGATCTCGTGGCTGATCGTGACCTTTCCCGTCTTCGCGATCGTCTCGTGGAGAAACGATCGCGGCGCGCGGGCGGATCCGACCCGACGGCTCTCGAAGGTGAGGCGGTGGCTGACCTATCTCACGTTGTTCGTCGCTGCGGCCGTCCTGGTCGGCGACGTGGCGACGCTCGTCTACAACGTCCTCGGCGGTGAGTTGACGACGCGCTTCGTCTTGAAGGTCCTCACGGTGGCGCTGATATCCGGGTCTGTGTTCGGGTACCTCGTCCTGGGCGTCGGAACGGAGGAGGCGCGGAAAATGGAGGAGGCCCCGCAATAGGCACGTCCTACGGATCGTGGCTGGGGGGAGCCACCGCCGCGGCGGTCATCGGTGCCGTCGCTGCGGGGTTGTTCCTGCTCGGCTCACCCATGCAGGAGCGTGCGCGGCGCGTCGACGATCGCCGAGTGTCGGACCTCAAGGGGATCGCGGCGGCGACGAACCTCTACTGGACGCGGCATGCCGCACTGCCGGCGTCGATCGCCGACCTGACTTCCGAGCCCGGCGTGAGGATCGTCACCCTCGACCCCGCGAGGCTCGTGCCCTACGAATACCGGCCTCTAGACAGCTTGAGATACGAACTGTGTGCCGTGTTCGAGCGGGAGTCGGGTGCGACCTCGTTGGACCCCGATACGAACCTCTGGGCCCACGGATCCGGCCGGCACTGTTTCCGACTCGACGGCGAGCGAACGCCCACCGACGGGCGGTGAGTCGCCGGCCGGAGCGGTCTCGAGCGCAGCGCCTCCGGCATGCCTTCCGGCAACCTCGTTGTCGGCCTACACTCATCGCGTCGTCGATCGATCATCCCGTCATCCGAGACCGAGTCATGCATCGACCCCTCTGCGCCGTCGCACTGGCCCTCGCCTTCGCTGTCCCCGCCGCCGCTCAGGATCGTGGGTTCGTTCCCGAGGATTACTACGAGATCGTGGGCGTGGGAGACGTCGCGGTGTCTCCTACGGGCGCCCACGTCGCGTTCACCGTGACGACCGTCGTCGAAGACGAGAACCGGCGGCATCGCGAGATCTGGCTCCAGCCGTTGGACGGAGCACGGCCCGCGGGAGAGCCGTTCCGATTCACGTCGCCCACGGTCGAAGCGAGTGGTCCGCGGTGGTCCCCGGATGGCTCATTGCTCGCGTTCGACTCGCGACGCGGGGACGACCCCAACTCCATCTGGTTTCTTCGCGTCGACGGTGCTGGTGGGGAGGCCTTCCACATCGAGGGCGTGGATGCCGCACCCGTATGGTCTCCGGACGGCTCGTGGATCGCGTTCACGCGCGCTCCGGATTCGGATGAGGAGGCCGCGGAGCGAGAGGGGTGGATCGCCCCCGACGCGATCTCCAACACGGTAAGCGCAGAGCGTTTCGACGGTCGGGTGATCACGTCGATGCGCTACAAGAGCGACGGCACGCTCAGCCTTCGTCCGCACTTCTCGATCAACGACAAGCGGCAACTCTGGGTCGTGCCCGCCGAGGGCGGGGAGCCGAGGCAGCTGACCGACGTGGCGTTCGACGTGGGAGGCGTCGTGTGGTCGGCCGATGGGCGCCGCCTCTTCTTCACCGGCAACGAGCGCCAGGACGACGAGCACAACCGTGACCTGACGAACGACATCTATGTCGTGGCCGCGTCGGGTGGGGCCGCTCGGGCGATCACTGCCAATCCCGGGTCCGAGGGCTCGCCGGCGGTTTCGCCCGATGGGAGCCGGCTTGCGTTCACGAGTACGGCCGAGCGTGGTGCCGAGACGGACGTCATGGTCGTCGACTTGGGTCCCGATGGGTCGTTCCGTGGGGCCCCTCGTAATCTGACGCCCGACTGGGACCTCGGCCCTCAGGGCCTGACGTGGAGCGAGGACGGCGACGCGGTGCGCTTCAGCGCGGGCGTGCGCGGAAACCGGCACCTCTTCTCCGTCGGTGCGTCGGGTGGCGCCGTGCGGCAGGTCACCACGGGAGACCGACAACTCGGCGGGATTTCGTTCAGCGACGCGGGCGACGTTCTCGCGTATACGGCGACCGACGCGATCACACCGGCCGAGCTCTACATCGCCTCGGGTGACGGTTCCTCGGAGACGCGCGCGACGACCTTCAACGACGACTGGCTCGGGGACGTGACGCTCATGCCGGCCGAGCAGCTCACCTGGCGCGTGGCCGACGGCACCGAGATCGAGGGCTGGGTCGTGGCTCCGGTGGGATACCGGCCCGGTACCGCGTACCCGATGGTTCTCAAGATCCACGGGGGGCCGCACGGTGCATACGGCAACACGTTCTTCCCCACGTTCCATGCGCTTTCGAGCGCCGGCTTCTTCGTCCTTTACACGAACCCGCGGGGATCATCGAACTACGGACACGAATTCCAGTACGCGACGCGGGGTCAGTGGGGGATCGTCGACCGCGAGGATTATCTCACGGGCGTCGACGCGGCGTTGGAGCGCTACGACGACATCGACGAGGACCGCATCGGCGTGTCCGGGGGCAGCTACGGAGGCTTCATGTCCAACTGGCTCACGGCAACGACCGACCGGTTCCACGCGTCGGTGACCTCACGGTCGATCGTGAACTGGGAGAGCTGGTGGGGAACGTCCGATGCGCAGGGGCTCACCGAGTACGAGTTCTACGGTCCGCCGTGGGAGCAGCGGGAGCTGTACCGCGAGCTGTCGCCCATCTCCTACGTCGAGAACGTCACCGCACCCACGCTCATCATCCACTCCGAGAACGACTATCGGACGCCGATCGGAGACGGGGAGCAGTGGTTCATGTCGCTCATGAAGCGGGGCGTTCCGACCGAGTTGGTTCGCTATCCGCGCTCGTCGCACGGCTTATCGCGAACGGGCGAACCGTGGCTCCTGGTGGACCGTATGGAGAGACTACGGAGCTGGTTCGTGCATTTCCTCGGTGAGTCACGCGCGGTGTCGGACTCCGACGGGAGTGGCTCCTCTGGACGCTAGAGGGTGCCCGCCGCCGGCTCGGGCTTGCCGAGGACCCAGGTGGTCATGGCCCTCAGGTTCTGCACGTTCGTGGTCTTCAGGGGATCGAGCAGGGTCGCACCCAGTGTCCGCGTGAGGCTCAGGAGGTAGGCTTCGTCCACGAGGAAACGGTCGCTGCCGTCGGGGAGTCGGTGCCAGCGACCCTCGCGTCGTTCGACTCGGCCCTCGACACCGATCGTCGACGCCAGTCGCGCGAAGAACACGCCGCCAGGACGAAGTACGCGCCACATCTCACCGACGCTCCCTTCGAACTCTGACTCGTTCTCGGCGAAGTGCAGGACCGCGCTGCAGATCACGGCGTCGAAGAACGCGGCGGGAAAGGGGATGTCGGTCAACCGCGCGACGCGGAAGTTGGTCGACTCGAGCCCCGGGGCATGCTCAGCGGCCATCGCCTGGATCCGCGCGACTTCGTTCGGGTCGGCATCGATGCCGAACACGTCGGAGCCGCATCGCATGAGGTAGAGCGCGTTCCTGCCGCCTCCGCAGCCCGCGTCGAGCACTCGCATGCGCGGCGTGATACGGCCACGCAGCAGCTGATCGAAGAGATAGATGTCGAGGTCGCCGAAGACGGCCAGCAACCGTTCCGGGGAGCAGGGTGCCTCACCCGAACCGGTACGCTCGACCCTCAACCCCATGCCTCCAGATCCACCGCGCTCCCCGTTACACGGTGTTGATCATGTCCCGAAGGGCCATGAACAGCTTGGCTTGCTCGGTCAGCCGGCTCATCAGGGCGGGGGGCGAGTGTTCCTTGCTGTGGTTGAACAGCCCAGTCACCGTCGCCCCCCTGCGCACACCGTCGCTGAAGCCGGCCATGAGGCGATAGGCTTCCGTGAAAGGGACGAGTCGATCGCCGCGACCGTGAATGACCTGAGTGGGAAGCGTCACTCCTTCCAGGCTGGACGCCAAGTCGAGGAGGGGATCGATCCTGCGGCACGCGTCCGCGAGCCGGCTCGCGAGCTCTGAGCAGAGGTCGACGTCGGGGCGCGGTGACACGGTAGGCGTCGCGAAGCAGTCGAAGAGCTCCTGCCGCTCGCTCGGGAGACCCGCACGCAGATCGCGGATCAGGTCGTCGTGCTCCGGCTCCCACGCCGACACTCGCCTCTCACTCGCCGCGGCCGCCAGCGTGCGCAGCGAGGCCGCCACGTCCTTCGCGTCCTCGCAGCCGGGCACCGAGGTCAAGTGATTGCTCGCCAGCACCCATCGCCCGTAGGGATCGGGATTCAGCGAGTGCTCGACTCCTTCCCATTCATGACGGCCCGTCAGGAGGCATCGGACGGTCCTGTCGAGGCAGTAGTATCCGCCGAACAAGACGATGCCGGAGATCTGCTCGGCGATCTCGGGCTCCGACGCGGCGATCGCGAGTCCGGGCGCCCCGAAGGAGAACCCGATTGCCCCGAATCGGTCCGGGACGACTTCGGGCCGCTCTCGTAGGGCGTCGATGGAGGCCCGAAGGGTCGGTCCTATGACTGCAGGTGAGACGTGCAGGTCGGTCCACTCTGGAATCTCGGGGACCAGGACGGCGGCGCCGCTGGCGCCCAGCGCTTCGGCGAAACGGACGAGTTGCGGATGGAAGCGCCCCATGCGCGAAACGCCCCCGATCGCGATCCAAGCAGGAACGCGCCCGCGTGCGTTGGCGGGGAGCACGAGACTCGCGGGGACCTCGCGGCCTTCGCGGTCGATCGTGAGTTCGTGAACCGTGACGTCACCGCCCGCTTTCCAGCTTTGCGCGTAACGAGCGGTCCGTAGGTAGCCACGGAGCATTAAGTAATCTAGTAGAAACCGGGGAGTCGCGCTCCTCCCCCCCTTTTCGCGGCTCTCCCGTCAGATCTGCCCGAAGAGCGTTTTCCCCTCGCTGAGCAGGTCGCCACACGCCACGCCGACCCGTTCCGCCATGCTCTGCTCCGCCTTCTTCAGGTACGAGCGGGGGTCGTAGAGCTTCTTGTCGCCGATCTCGCCGTCGACCTTGAGCACCGAGTCGTACGCTTTCATGACGTGGTCCACGATGGGGCGCGTGAACGCGTACTGTGCGTCGGTGTCGACGTTCATCTTGATAACGCCGTAGTCGAGCGTCTCGCGGATCTCCTCGAGGAGGCTTCCAGAGCCGCCGTGGAAGACGAGGTCCATTTCCGCGTCTTTGCCGTGCTTCTCGATGACCGCGGCCTGTCCGTCCCTGAGGATGTGCGGCCGCAGCTTCACGGCCCCCGGCTTGTAATGGCCATGTACGTTCCCGAAGGTGGCGGCGAAGGTGAAACGGCCCACGTCGTGGAGGGCCTCGTAGATCGCGAGCATGTCCTCGGGCGTGGTGTACAGCTTCTCCTCGGGCATGTCCTCGGTTCCCGCGGCGCCGTCCTCCTCTCCGCCCACCACCCCGGCCTCGACTTCGAGAATGATTTCGTGCTCGGCGCACATTTCCAGGTATCGCTTGGAGATGGCGATATTCTCGGCAAGCGGCAGGATCGAGGCGTCGAGCATGTGATTCTGGAAGAGGTTGTTCTCGCCGCGAGCCCTGCGGGCGATCGTCGCCTCGATGAGCGGCTCGAGAAATCCTTCCGCCTTCTCGGGCTGACAGTGGTCCGTGTTCAAGGCGATGAGCACGTCGTACTGCTCAGCCAGCCGGTGCGCCGCCTCCGCCAGGATGATGCAGCCGTGGGCCGCGTCCTTGGCGTTCAGCCCCGATGCGAATTGCCCCGCACCGGTCGAGAACTGGATGATGCCGTCCGACTTGCAGTCCGCGAAGCCTTTCATCGCTGCGTTCAGCGTGATGATCGAGGTGCAGTTGATGGCGGGGTAGGCGTATCCGGCGTCCTGGGCCGAATCCAGCATCTGGGAGAACTGAGCGGGTGTGGCGATCGGCATGACAGGCGTGGGAGCTGAAGGGTCGAGTACGATTTCGGTGACGGGCACAATCTAAGGCTTTCTGGAGCCCCGTGAGGGGCGTAGGTTGAGCGCCCACCCCGTACTTGGTGGGTGGTGATGGCGCGTGACCGACAGGGGCCACAGCGGGGGCGATCCGATGGGCGGTCTGATCAGGCCGAAGTTCTCCCAGATCGATGCGTGGGGGCTTACGCATCGTGGGATGGTCCGCGAAGACAACCAGGATCATTTCTTCGTGGGCGCGCTGGCGCGAGGCGTCACGGTCGACGCGACGAGCATCGACGAACAAGGCCGGAGCGTACTGCACGCTGAACGTCTCGCGTCGCTCGCCATGGTCGCCGACGGTGTTGGAGGTCGGCGTGGGGGCGAGGAAGCAGCCCGGACGGCCGTGCAGGAGTTGATCTCGCGGGTGTCGGAATCCTTCCATGACGCCGAACACGACCAGTCCGAGGATCCGGAGGCATTCAGTCGTCTGTTGCACGACGCAGCGCTCGCCTGCCACGAGAGTCTTCTGCAGAAGGCGGAGCGCGCTGGGGGGGAGCGGAAGTTCTCGACCACCCTCACGCTGTTCCTCGGCCTTTGGCCCGAGGCGTATCTGCTTCAGGTGGGCGATTCCCGCTGCTACATTCTGCGCGACGGCGAACTGACCCAGATCACGAGAGATCAGACTCTGGCCCAGGTACTCGTCGACCAAGGCTCGCTGACGCAGACCGTGGCCAACAAGTCTCGGTGGGCCGACGTTCTTTCGAGTTCGATCGGAGGAGACGAGGCCGCCCCCGTCGTGACACGTGTCACTCGGGACTGGGGTAACGTGGTCCTCCTCTGCAGCGACGGACTCACGAAGCACGTGTCCGACGAGCAGATCAAGAGTCGACTCAGTAGCATGAGCGATGCGCGCTCCAGCTGCGAGCTGCTCGTCCAGGACGCGCTCGATGACGGTGGTACCGACAACGTCACCGTCATCGTTGGGCGTGCCATGAGATCCGACGGTCTCTGATCCGTCGGGCCTTCGACACAACGAACAACCACCATCGATCGTCAGAAGGGATTCATGGATCTACAGATCACGGGCAAGGTCATCGACATCCTCGAGGAGCAGTCGGGCACCGGAAAGAACGGGACCTGGCGAAAGCAGGAGTTCATTCTCGAGACCGCAGGGCAGTATCCGAAGCAGGTGTGCATCGTCCAGTGGGGAGACAACATCGACAAGTTCGGTGTGTCGGAGGGCGAGACGCTCACCGCGTACATCGACATCCAGAGCCGGGAGTACAACGGTCGCTGGTACACGGACGTGAAGGCGTGGCGCGTCGACCGGGAAAGCTCCGACGCACCGTCCGCGGACGGAGGAGAGCCATGGCCGGAACCCCCCGCGGACTTCGATGAAGGTGGAGACGACGGCCTTCCGTTCTGAGCCGTGAAAGCGATCACCTTCCAGTCCGTCGAGACTCTCCGCTTCGAGGATGTCCCCGACGCCGAGCTCGTCGACGACACGGACGTACTCGTCGGCGTTCGCGCCGCGGGTATTTGCGGGTCCGATCTTCACCCGTACTTCGGTCGCGAAGTTGGACTCGACGTCGGAACCGTCATGGGCCACGAGCTGCTGGGCGACGTGATCGAGGTAGGGTCCGGCGTGACGGGATTTTCTGTGGGGGACCGGGTCGTCGCGCCGTTCACCACGAGCTGCGGATCCTGCTTCTTTTGCGCCAGCGGCCTCACCGCTCGGTGCCTTCGCGGGCAGCTCTTCGGATGGGTCGAGCAGGGGCAGGGACTCCACGGCGCCCAGGCGGAGCTCGTTCGGGTGCCCCTCGCCGATGGTACGCTCGTCTCGGTGCCGGACGGCCTCGACGACGCGGTGGGTCTCTTGGCAGGAGACATCCTGTCGACGGCCACCTTCGGTGCCGATCTCGCCGGAGTCGGCCGGGGGGACGTGGTCGCGGTGGTGGGATGTGGCCCGGTTGGGCTGCTCGCGATCGTGACCGCTCTGGATCGCGGCGCGGCCCGAGTGGTCGCGGTCGACTCAGTGCCGACGCGACTGGAGACGGCGGAGCTGTTCGGTGCCACGGCGGTGAGCTTCGAGACGGACGACCCGCGCACAGTTGTCGACGAAGCGACAGAGGGAAGGGGCGCAGACGCGGCGATCGAAGCCGTCGGCTCCGCGGCCGCGACGCGGGCCGCTGCCGACCTACTGAGGCCAGGCGGCAGACTCGCGGCGCTCGGCGTGCACACCGAGGCACACCTCGCGCTGTCTCCGGGAGAGATGTACGACCGAAACCTCAGCTATGCGGCGGGTCGCTGTCCGGCGCGCCGGTACATGCCGGCGTCCCTCGAGCTCGCGCTGCGGAACGCCGATCTCATCGCGTCGCTCATTTCCCACCGGCTCCCGCTCTCCGAGGGCGTCGAGGCGTACCGTCGGTTCGCGGCGCGTGAACCCGGTTGGAACAAGGTGGTGTTGTTGCCGCAGGCGTAGCATCAGCCCGGGTCAACCACCCGGCTCAGGGTCTGGCACCTCGGACCGGGGTCGGCGCATGAGGAAGACCACCGCGAACGTCACGGCCGACGCCGCGATCCCGAGCGCCGTCGGGTCGAACCACCGCGAAATCTCACCCAACGCCGAGAGGCGCACCGCGAAGAGCGTCGTCACACCCACACCGATCGCGGCGACCGCCTCGGGTACGCCTGGGCGGCGCGTGTGCAGGCCGGCTACGACGGGTACGAACAAGCTGACGCTCAGGATGGAGTAGAAGACGGTCAGCGAGTCGATCACGGTAGGAATCACGACCGCGAGCAAGACGCCCAGAACACCCCCGCCCACCGCCGCCCTCCGCGCCACGGACAGGACACGTGCGTCGTCCGCGTCCGGGGCGACGTACCGCTTGTAGATGTCCTTCGAGAGCGAGGTAGACAGCATGAAGAGGATGGCGTCCGCGCTGCTGAGCTCCGCGGAGAAGACGGCGGCCAAGCCGAGGGCCCCGAAAAGCGTCGGTAGCCCCATCGAGAGGACCGTCGGCACTGCGAACTCGGGGTTCGGAAGCTCTGGGGCGTAGACGCGAGCGATCATGCCCACGAGCGGCGGCGCGAAGGCGAAACCGAGAAGGACGACGCCTTGGAGTCCGACGCCGATCCGGATCGCGCGCTCATCGACGGCTCCGAAGGCCTTTTGGAGCAAGCCCGGTGACACGATGAACGCAGGCACGATCAACACGAAGAAGATGACGCCCGTCTGAGCCCAGAAGTCGAAGTACGCCGGATCAGCCGGAGCCGCCGCGACCACGGCGTCCCACCCGCCCGCGATCGAGAGCGCCATGGGCACGCCGATCGCGAATCCAGCGAGGAGAATCACGAGCTGCACCATGTTCACCCAGGCCGAGGTGAGCAGGCCTCCGGCGCTGAAGTAGGTGGTCATGACGACGCCGCCCAGCACCGCACCCACCCAGCGGGGCACACCCAGGACCCACTCCACGATTTGCGACATGGCGATGAGCTGCGCGGCGAGGATGACCAGCGTCAGCAGCCAGAGCAGGGAAGCGACGAGGGCGCGTACCGGGCTTCCGTATCTGAGCTCGAGGTAGTCGCCGGCCGTGTACAGGTCGTGCTCTTTGGCGACCCGCCATATGCGTGGGCCGACCCAAAGGGCGAGGAGGAGCGAGCCGATGCCCGCTGACCCGACCCACCACCACGCCGAGATCCCCGTCGAGTAGCCGAGCCCGGATGCGCCGATGATGGATCCGGCGCCGATGTTGGCCGCGAGGAACGTCGAAAACACGAGCGCGGGCCGGAGCTCGCGATCCGCGACGAAAAAGCTTCCGCTGCCACGGACGCGCCTCGAAACGAAGAAGGCGAATCCGATCAATACCGCCGAGTAGAGGACGAGCACGACGAGCTGGATCGCCGTAACGGTGCGAAGGTCGACGTTCACGGCGACGCTCGGCGGGGTGACACCTCGGCGACTGGGGTGGCGAAGCCGCTAACGGCCCATCTCGGAAGCACCCGGAATCCCGTCGAGCCCCTCGGCTTGGCGGACGGCCCGAAGGATCGCCTCGGCCATCGCGTCGGCTGCCAGAGCTCCAATGAGGGTGACGTCGATCTCCCCATCCCAAACGCCGGTCGCGAGCGAGAAGACGGTATCGCCATCGCGCGGCGTGTGGGCCGGGTAGATGGTCCGGGCCAGGCCGTCCTGCCCCATCTGGGCGACCTTCGTGGCTTGCGCCTTGGTCAAGAGCGCGTTCGTCGCGACGACGCCGATTGTCGTGTTCCCGCCCACGGCGGGCGCGTCCCGGCCTCCTCCGTCACCTCCTCGCAGCACGCGGCGCATGTCCACGAACTCGCGACCGTCCTCGCTGCGCGCACCGGCGACCACTTCCCCGGTGGCTGGATCGACGACGTCACCCACTGCGTTCACGGCGACTGCCGCGGCGACGGTGAGCCCGCTCGACAGCGTGAAAGATGCGGTTCCAAAGCCGCCCTTCATCGCCCGCTGCATGCCGCGCATCTTACCCACCGTGGCTCCGGCCCCGGCTCCCACCGACCCCTCTGCCGCGGCCGAGCGCGAGGCGGTCGCTGCCGCCGCGTACCCGCACTCCGGGCCCGGTCGGATCTTCTCCGCTCCCTCGAGGCCCAGGTCGTAGAGGATTGCTCCGACGACGATTGGGACGACCTTCTCACCGACCCGGTAGCCGACGCCTTGCTCGTCGAGGTAGCGCATGACCCCGTCGGCGACGGCCAAGCCGAAGGCCGAACCGCCTGCCAACACCACTGCGTTGACGCGCTCGACAGAATTGACCGGATCCAGCAGGGCCGTCTCACGGCTACCGGGCGAGCCGCCGCGTACGTCCACGCCGCCCACCGCGCCCTCCCGTGAGACGATCACGGTACAACCGGTGGGGCGCGCCAAGAGCGTATGGTGCCCGAGCTCGAGACCCTCGACCGCGGTGATTCCTGTGCTGGCCATGCGAGGACTCTCCTGAGCGAAGCACGCGCCGTGGGCGACCGTGGCCCCCACGAGGAAGGCCGCGATCCACAGCGTGCGTCGTTGAGCGCGCCCTACCGATCCGGTCGCCTGCAACCGCTACTCCTTCCGAGCCGGCGACTGATCTTGTTGCGCGTCGATCGCGAAGCAGTAGAAGTAGCCGTTTCCGCCCGTCGCCTGCAGGTTCTCCTGGCTGCAGCCGCGGGAACCGTGCGCCGAGTTCCACGAGGTGGGGTTCTCACCTCCGCCCTGACGATCGTGGTGGCCCACGCGCGCGCTGCCTTCTCCGCTGGTCCAATTCGAGCAGGCGTCGTGACCCTCGGCGGTATTGACCGTCCCGTCCAAGTTGGAGCCGGTCAGGATGTCGTGCTGGTTGGGCGAATCGCCCCGTCCGTTCACCATGCTGCCCTGCTCGGTCAGGATCGTCTCCTTCGTGAGATTGACGGCCTCCGAGTGGAGGTCCTGTACACCCTGCGCGATCATCACGCCCGCGTAGTTGTGCCAAGGTCCGGTGCCGATCCGGTCCCGGGCATTGACGGCGGCCTCACCACCCATCGAGATGGCGCTCAGGTATGCTCGCCACGTCAGATCCCCGAATCCGGCGGCATACGCGAGATCTTGGCAGTGCTGATCCGCGCCCGCGAGCCCACCGAGGGCGGCTCCGTTGCCCGGGCCCGCGCTGGTGATGAAGAAACTCATGTTCGAGTCCTGGGCCGCGACGGGGGCGGCGCTGAACGCCGCGAGGATCGCGACGGCTACGATCGTGTGCTTCACGATGATGCTCCTGAAGGGGTGACCTGTCCAACGGGTGCGCGGCCGAATCGGTCGGTGCGAGGAGCGAAATGTCCGCAGGGTTGGCACCACCGGCAAGTCGCATGACGCAGGAATCGCCCGTGCGGTCGGCGCCCGCCCCGGTCCGAGCCCTGTCGGCCGCCGAGAAGGCGCCCAGCAACCCGAGGGGTCAGACCCGCTCTGCGCCCGGTCTCCCGTCGTCGACGACGTAGGTGGCAATGGTCTCTACCGGTGCTCCTGCGCGGTCGACGTACGGGACGACGCGGTAGCGAGACGTCCATCGACCCGGCGTAGCCGAACAATGCACGTAGCCTCGACGCGCGTCGTAGAAGTCGACGTGCGGGTTGTTTCGGAGCGCAGCCTCTCCCCACGGCGTCATGGGGCGACCGTTACGACCCGAGGTGAGCGACGTACCCACGAACTCGGTCCCGACCACCTGGGAGCGTTCATCGTCGAAGTCCCGAAGCAGCCTGGTGACCCAGCTCGAGTGGATGTCACCCGTCAACACGACGGGGTTCGAGACCCCCGAGTCTGCCATCGCCGCCAGCAGCGAAGTCCGCTCCCTCGGGTAGCCGTCCCACTTGTCCATGGACCAGGTTTCCCGACCGTCGCCGTCGACGTTTCGAAAACGCGCCATGAGGACCTGCTGCGCGAGCACGTTCCACCGTGCGGTCGACGCCGCGAAGCCGTCTTCCAGCCAAGTACGTTGAGGGGCTCCGAGGATGGTCTGGCCGTCGGCCATGTGCTCCGCGCACGTTGGACCGACGACCGCGTCGCACGGCTGATCGCTTCGGTACTGGCGTGTGTCGAGGAGGTTCATCTCGAGCAGGTCGCCGAACCGGAGACGTCGATAGATCTGCATGCCGGGACCGGACGGCATCGAGGAGGCGCGGAGTGGCATGAACTCGTAGTACGCCTGAAACGCCGCCGCCCGCCGGAGTAAGAACTCCTGGGTCGGTTGGCCGTCCTCCGGGACGTCGCCTGCCCAGTTGTTGTCCACTTCATGGTCATCGAAGGTGACCAGCCACGGTGCGGCGGCGTGTGCTCGTTGGAGGTCGCCATCGCTCCGGTACGTAGTGTAGCGCCGTCGGTATCCCTCGAGATCGATCGGCTCACGCCCCTCGTGGCGTCGCACGTCTCCGTCGAGGGCGGCACCTTCGTAGATGTAGTCCCCGAGATGGACCACGACGTCGAGCGACTCGCTTGCCAGGTGACGCAGGGCCGTGTAGTAACCATGCTCGTAGTGCTGGCACGAGACGAACGCGAAGTCGAAGCGGTCCGGTCGGGCGTCGAGCCTCGGAGCGGTCTTGGCGCGGCCCATCGGACTCGCCTCCCCTCCCGAGAAGAACCGGTAGAAGTACTCACGGCCGGGTCGCAGCCCGTCGATCTCCACGTGCACCGAGTGCCCCAGCTCGGGCAGCGCGGCGGCGTCGCCCGCTCGGACGATCCTCGAGAAGGCGTCGTCCTCGGCGAGCTCCCAGCGCACCTCCACGGGCTCGACGTGGGCGCCGATCTCGCGCAGGGCGGTAGAGGAAAGCCGAGACCAGAGCACGATGCCATCCGGCGTGGGATCGCCGCTGGCGACCCCCAAGGTGAAAGGGTTCGACACGACGCGGACCCGACGCCCCGTGGCGCAGCCCGTTTGGCCGCCGAGGGCGACGAGGCCGACCGCACTCGCGCCCACCCTCAGGAAGTCTCGACGCGAACCTCGCCGCGTGAAGAGCTCGAACCAATAGCGACCGTCCATCGGCACAAGGTAGAGGTAGCTCGCACTCGCGCCCACTACCTTCACGTCACATCTTGGCGACGATGAGCGACGCGACGAGAACGGTCCGACTCGAGGTCTTCAGCGACTACACCTGTCCATGGTGCTACATCGGCTGGGCCCGACTGCAAAGTGCACTTGCTCGACTTCCCGAGGGGGTCGAGGTCGACGTCGAGTGGCGCCCGTTCGAGATCCACCCCGAGGTTCCACCCGAGGGCATGCCGGTCGAGGACTTGCCCTATCCGCCGGACGTCTGGGAGCGGATGCAGGTGGCGCTCCGGGCGAGCGCCGAAGGCGAGGGACTGGACGTCGGCAAGCGACCGAAGGTCTCGAACACGCATCGCGCCTTGGCTGCTGGCGCGTATGCGCAAGCTGAAGAACCCCAGCAATTCCCGGAGTTTCACGAACGGCTCTTCCGCGGATACTTCGCGGAAGGGTTGGATCTCGGTGACCCGGAGATCATCGAGGGCATCGCGTCTGCATCCGGCCTGGACCTGGAAGGCCTTCGAGGTGCCCTCGAAGAGGGCCGATACGAAACGGCCATCCTCGAAACGGGGCGCGATGCCCAACGGATGGGGATCACGGGTACCCCGACGTTCGTGTTCGACCGGGCCCTCGCCACATCCGGCGCGCAGCCGGCGGAGACCCTACTCAGCGCCGTCGAGGCCGCGCTCACCCGACGCGACCCCACGGGCCCCGAATCGAGAGGCACAGAAGCATGAACCGTCCCGACGTGGTGCACTTCGTTTCACACTTTGCGACTCCCCGCATGCTCGGCCTGGCGGCCGCGCCGCTCATCGTCCTCTTGATGGCGTGCGGGGGAGGCGAGCGAGCCGCGCCCTACAACGATTCGATTACCGAGGCCGAACTCCGTGACGACCTGTTCTTGCTCGCGCACGACTCCATGCGAGGGCGGCTCTCGGGGACCGCGGAGCTCGAGACGACGTCGGACTGGATCCGTGATCGCTTCGATGAGCTCGGCTTACAGCCCGCGGGTGACAACGGGACGTACGACCAGCACTTCGACCTCGTCTGGTTCAGTCTCGGATCGGGCGATCTCCTGACCGTCGAGGGTGCCGGTGGAGCGCGGGCAGGGGGCAACGGGTGGACACCCTCCAACGCGGGCGCAGCCGGGTCAGCGAGTGGGCCGGTCGTCTTCGTCGGATTCGGAATCGTCGAGCCCCGGTTGAACTACGACGACTACCTCGGGACGAGCGTGGACGGCAAGATCGTGCTCGTTCTCGATCGGGAACCGGGTGTGTCGGATCCGGCAAGTCCGTTCGACGGGGTCGTCACCACCGAGGCTTCACGAACGTGGCGCAAGGCACTCTCCGCTCAGGAGCGTGGAGCTTCCGCGATCCTCTTCGTGCGCGATCTCCACAACCGCCCCGACATCGACGACTGGGGTCAGTACCACGCGAGTCTGTGGCCTGCGGATATGCGACGCATCGAGCGTTTCACGCTCGGGGCGTGGGCCGAGCAGGTTCGCATTCCCGCGGCGGAGGTCTCCGTCGAGCTCGCGCAGGCGCTGATTGCCGTGTCGGGGAATTCGCTCTCCGAACTTGGGGTGATGGCCGAAGAATCCCCGGACGGCTACGGCGTGATCGAGCTACCAGGGACGAGGCTCGACCTCACCACGAGCGTTCAGCGAAACGTCGTTCTCGGTCGAAACGTCCTGGCGCTACTCGAAGGGGCGGACCCGGAGCTACGCGACGAGGTCGTGATCATCGGGGCACATCACGATCACAACGGCGCCGACGGCGAGACGGTGTTCAATGGCGCTGACGACGACGGCTCGGGTACGGTGGGCGTGCTCGAGGTTGCCGAAGCGTACGCCCGCGCGGCCGAGGAGGGTGAACGACCACGTCGGAGCGTCATGTTCGCCCTGTGGGACGCCGAGGAGCGGGGTCTCTTGGGTGCTTGGTACTACACGCTTCGTCCGTTCTTCCCGCTCGAGCGGACGGCCGCGAATCTGAACCTGGACATGATCGGGCGTCATGAGGAGGTCCCCGAAGACGGCGGCGGACGGTTCCGGGGCCTGGCGGTTCAGTCGGCGGAGTCGAACGCCAACGCCATCAACATCCTCGGCTACACCAGGGCCCCAGAGCTCGCGTCGATGGTGGAGGCCGCGAACGAGCCGACAGGACTGACGCTGCGGTTTCGCTATGACAACAACGAATCGAATCTCCTGAGGCGTTCCGATCACTGGCCGTTCCTGCAGAACGACGTGCCGGCGATTTGGTTCCACACCGGGCTACACCCGGATTACCACACGCCGTTCGACGATGCTGAACGGATCGAGTACGAGAAGATGACGAGGATCGTTCGGTTGGTGCATCAAACGAGCTGGGACCTTGCGAACTCCGACACGCGACCACGCGTCTCGCCGATGGGGGTCCGTCCGCCGAGCTGATCGCGAGACCGTTCGCGCCCGTTCGGTCGGCCGCGGTCAGGCGCCGGGAGGACCATAGGCGGCGACGAGCCGAGCCCGATCCATGAAGAGCGCGGCCATTCGGGGCACAACGGTGCCGGCAGCGTCGACGCCGACGGCCCATCCCTGGTCGATGACGATCTGATTCGCGACGAGCGCCGGGACGTCCGCGACCAACTCGGAACCCCAGCCCCCCGCGACGACCAGGACCCGATCGACGTCGGGACCCACCAGCTCGGGGATCGCCGTCCTCAGCCCGCCCACGACTCGCGCTACGTGGCGAGGATCGTCCCAATCCCAACTTCGCGCGACCACGACACGGCGTGGTCCGTACGCGAAAGTGGACACCGCAGAGTCGGCCGAGAAGACTGTCGTCTCGCGGTCGAGCGTGAAGAGCGGCATGAGCACGTTATAGCTCTGCTCGGTCATGATGACGAGCTCCGGCCCCTCCTCCGGTGTCAACCACCGCACGATCAACGGCGCCAGGTCTGCGCGCCGGATGACGCGTTCACCCGTTGCATTGGTGCTCACGGCGACCGCGCGCGCTTCGGGCCCCCCGAGTGGATGTTCGAGTGCCGTACCGGCGCCGAGCGCGACGATCAGAACGAGGGCGCGCACTGCGGCCTGGCGCCCTCCGGATCCGACGATCCAACCCCCGAGCCACGCGAGCGCCGGGATGGTGAAGACGACGAGCCAGGCGTTGTGGCGGCTTGGACCGAACGGATAGATCCCCGAGACCGAGCCACCGATCGCGAGGATGAGGGCGGACCCCGCGAGCACGGCGACCGTCTTGTCTCGAGCCGTCGCGGAGACCGCGACCGCGGCTAGGAGGAGCAGGCCACTTCGGACTCTGAGCCAGGGAGGGACGTGGAAGTTCTGGAAGGTGACGAAGCTCCGCCAGGCCGCCTCGGGAGAGTCGATGAGCCATTCGCTCAGCCATCCGCCGGGGCCCAGCGCTTGCCCCATGAGCTCGCTGCCGAGCGACGCGCGTAGGTGCCAAGCGTAGAGGATGACCATCAGGGTGCTCGGGACGGCGTGCGCGATCACGATGCGCCGCAATGGGACGCCCCGGAGGTTTCCTCCGACGACCTCGAAGGCGATGAGCCCCGAGAGCACCGCCAAGCCGAACGCGGCGCTGTAGTGGCTCATGGCCGCGGCGCAGAGGGCACCGGCGTAAGTCGCGAGCAACCGGGGGGACCCCTCTCGGTCGGGTTCGGGCAGGGCCAGGTACCGAAGAAGGCAGGCGGTCGCCGTGGCCAGAAGGAAGACCACGAGCATGTACGGCCGCAGCACCTGCGAAAGCACGATCGCCTCCGGGCTGAACCCGAGCAGCGCCGCCGCGCCGAGCCCGGTCACCACACCTCGCACCCCCGGGCCACCCAATGCGCGGCCGAGGACGTAGAACGCCGCGATCGCACCGGTGCCGAAGAGTACCGACGAGCCTCGCAGCCAGACGAAGTCCCACGTCAGGTACCCGAGCCCCCGGAGCATCAGATAGAACCCGGGGGGGTGCGCGTTGGCCAGGACCTCGGCCCAGAACGCCGAGAAGGACCCACGCGTGAGCGTCGAGTAGTAGATCCCCTCGTCGGGGTTCAGCCAGTACTCGGAAAGGCCACGTGCGCGAAGGACAAAGCCGAACAGGACGATCGCGAGGCCCCCGTAGCGACCGAACCGCCCGACGACATCGGGACCCAGAAGGGACCTCAAGCGGGCCACAGGGTCAGGACCGAATCATCGAAGCGCGGACAGCGCGACCGGATCGATCACCGCGGACGCGAGGCGAACCAACACGGTACCGTCCGGATCGAACCCTGGGGCGACGAAGATGTGGGAAGCAACCTCGTCCTGAGCGAATCGCGTGAACATCGGGAGGATCTCGGAGCCCCATCCCCCGGCGAGCACCACCACGGGGGAGACTCCGTCCCATCGACCCTCGGGAAGGTGGGCGGCGACCCGACCGAGCCGGGACACGAGATCCGCGACGCTTGCCCAATCCCAGGTCCGGGCGACCACGATCTCGCGGTCTCCGTAGGGGAAGTGCATGAACGTCGAGTCTTGCGAGAAGACCAGACCGCCCTTTTCGCGTGGGTAGAGCGGCATGAGCACGTTGAAGGTCTGCTCGGTCATCAAGATGACCGGGGGCCCTTCTTCCGGATCGAGTGTTTCCAGTATCAGCGGCGCGATGTCCGCGCGGCGAATGAGGCGCTCCTCGAGGGGCGCCGTCTCCGATCGATCGACGGTTCGATCTCCCGTGGCGGACGATTCGACCGCCGTCGACGGTCTGTCCGGAGGACCCACCAACCGCTCCAAAGGGCCCGCGCCCCCGAGGAGCCCCACGAGCATCGCCGCCCCCATCCACGCCTGCGGGCGGGTGGCAGTCGCCAGGCGGCCGAGCAGCCACCCGAGGGCCGGGATCGTGAACACCGACAGCCACGCGTTGTGGCGACCCTCTCCGAAAGGATAGACCTCCAGCGCCGAGGCGCCGACGGCGACCCCGATGGCGACCGAGGAAAGGACCGCGATCGCGGGCTCGCGCACCGTGAAAGCCCAGCCGATGGCGATCAACCACAAGATGGCCGCGCTCGCGCGAAACGAGGAGGGGAGATTGAAGTCCTGGTACGCGACGAAGTTGTGCCAGGCGTGTAGCGGGGAGTCGACGAGCCAACCGCTGAGCCAACCACCCGGTCGTATGGCGCTTTGCATGAGATCACTGCCGAGGGCGCCTCGCCCGTGGAGGAGATACAGCCCCGCGAAGACGAGACAGGGCACCGCGTGCGCCGCGATCAGCTCCGAGGCCTCGCGGCCCTTGAATCTGCGGCCGAGAAGGTCCACTCCGATCAGCGCCGAGAAGGCTGCGAGCGCGAGCGCCGCGCTGTAGTGAGACGCCACCCCCAGGGTCGAGATCAGCGAGTATGCGACCAGCGTCGTCCTCTCGGGCTTGGCACGATAGCGCAGGAGGCAGAGGAGCGCGGTGGAGAGAAGCAGCACGAGAAGCGCGTAGGGACGGATCACCTGAGACAGCACGATGGCGTTCGGGTTCAGCGCCACCAGCGTGGCCGTCGCCAAGCCGGTGGCGACTCCCCTACGGCCACCCCCGCCGAGCTCACGCCCGACGAGCCAGAAGATCCAAATCGCGGCGGCCCCGAAAATGGCGGATGCAGCGCGCAGCCAAACGAAGTCCCAGGTCACGTATCCCAGCGTCCGGAGAAGCAGATAGAACCCCGGCGGGTGCGCGTTGGCGAGCACCTCGGACCAGAAGGCGCCGAAGGACGACCACGTCAGCGTGGAGTAGTAGATCCCCTCGTCGGCGTTCAGCCAGTATTCGGAGAGCCCACGAGCTCGGAGCGCGAAGCCGACCACGACGAGGACCAGGGCGACGATCCGGCCATTGCGCTCGATAGCGTCCTCGACGGGCGGCGAATTCATGCCGGCAAGATGCCGCGGCCGCCGTCGAGGACCAAGGATCTCACGCGTCGACCGGCAGGGCTGATGTCAGGTGGTCCGCCACACCCCGCTCGCGGCGCGAGATCCGAGGATCACCGTGACCGCCAGGTCACGCTTCAGGCGATCGTGGTTCGGGCCGCGTCGACTCGGCGGCACCACCTCGAGTCAGCACGCGAATCGTGCGTCGTGCCATCCACCAATGGCTCCACAGACCGAGACTCAGCCCCGCCGCTCCGAGCATGAGTGCGTTGAGTTGCCATGTGTCGATCAGGATCCATGAGAGAGGCACCTCGGCGATCACCGTGACGGGTGAGAGGAGTGTCACGGTGGCCGCTCGGAGAAGGCGTCGACGCGAGGCGCGTCGAGCGGCGTCGAGCGCGTCCTCGTGCTCGACCGCCGTCGCCACTTCGACGCCCGAATCGATCCTGGCTGATTTGCGCTGGCCGCTGCCGCCTGGCTGCACTGCCCCTCCTACCGAGCCGATAGAAACTTGACGCCCCCCGACCCGTATGTATTACTACTAGCGACGGGAACGCGCATCCAAGGCGTGTTCCCCGCATCGAGAACTCTCGAGGACACGAGAGATGCGACGACTCCTCATTCACGCAACCGGCTCCGGCCCGGCCGCCTTCATGGCGGGTCCGGCACGGGTACGCGCGTGTGCGTCGTACCTCTCCAGCCGGTGGGTCCAGGCGCCGACGTCCGATCGGCGGGAGGCTGATACCTGAATTAACTAGAACCACAGTAGAGGCAGAGTATCCGGTCTTCCGCCGCCCCACGCGGTCAGGGAAGCCCGGATTTTTTTGTTCCCACGAGTCGGGCCTGTGGGCCCGAAACACTTCGAGAGAACCATGGACAACGAGACTCAACAAACGATCGACCGGCGGATCATCGAGCGGTACACGGACCAGCCGGTCCGGCTGCCCGGTGACGTCCGCGCGGCGATCGAGGGCGCGTGGGGCGGCCGCCCGGTTCAACTCTATGCTCTGGTCGACCTCGACGCAGGGATGCGTCTGACCGAGGCGTGGATCGCGCTCGGTGAAGCACACGTCGCGGTGGCCCGACAATCGGACGGCTCCTGGGTCGTGGACACCTTCGACCGAGGGCGCTTGGAAGCGGTGCGTGAGGCACCCGGACTGTCGGGCAGCACGCTCACTCTTCTGGGGGCGCCGGACGAGCCGGCGCTCGCAATGGTGCGCTACACGCATCGGCAGCGACGGGCCGTGGAGAACGTGCGCTTCGTCCTCGAACAGGACCTCGAGGGCGGGCACGTTCCGGCAACGGACGCCGACGACGAGTATGCTGCGAGTGTGGCCGCGCCGATACGGGAGGCCCAGGCGCTGGTCGCGGGCAACTCACGTGCCGTGTTGTGGCGTTTGCTCGGGTACCTCGGCCGGTACCGGAGGCAGGTAGTCGTCGGATTCGTGGCAGCGACGCTCATCACGGCCGTCAGCTTGGTGCCGCCGTACCTCGCCGGTTACCTGATCGACTCGGTAGTCAAGCCGGTCCAGGACGGCACGATGGCCGTCGAGGACGGTGCGTGGATCGCCTGGATCGCGGTTGCCGCGATGGCGATCGTCTACCTCGTCCGTCAGCTGTCTGCGCTCGTCCGGCTTCGCTACATGGCCGTCCTCGGCGAATGGGTCGCGCGAGACCTACGGACCGAGTTGTACGAGCACCTGCAGAGGCTCTCGCTCGGCTTCTACTCGAGGAAGAAGACGGGTAGCCTGATCACGCGGGTGAGCTCGGATACCGACAGGCTGTGGGACTTCCTCGCCTTCGGAGTCGTCGACGTGTCGTTGTCGGCGGTGATGCTGACTGGCTTGAGTGCCGTTCTGCTCAGTCTCGACTGGAAGCTCGGACTGGTGATGGTGCTGCCGGTACCGGCTTTCTGCTGGGCCATATACAAGCATGGAGAACACATGAACCGGTTCTTCATCCGCGCGTGGAGAAAGTGGTCGAGGGTCACGGATGTGCTCTCGGACACGATCCCCGGTATGCGCGTGGTGAAGGCCTTCAATCAGGAGGAGAGAGAGACCGAACGGTTCAACCAACGCAACGTGGACGTGACGGACGAGTTCAACCGGATTCATCAATCGTGGACCGCGTTTTGGCCGGCGCTGATGTTGGCCGTGCACGGAACGACCGTCGGGGTGTGGGCGTTCGCCATGCCGAGGCTGCTGGGAGGGGTGGACGCGGAGCCGACGCTGTCGGCCGGGACGTTCGTTTCCTTTCTGCTGTACACGACGATGTTCATCGGGCCCATCGAGATCATCGGTCAGATGGCCCGTACGGTGCAGCGCGCCACGACATCGGCGCACCGCGTGTTCGAGGTGCTCGACACCGAGCCCGAGATCATCGACCGACCCGAGTCCGTGCGGCTCGATCCGGTCGTGGGCCGCGTGGCGTTCGAGGACGTGAGCTTCGGCTACGACGGCGTGCACCAGGTGCTGAAGGGCGTGTCGTTCGAGGTCGAGCCGGGAGAGATGATCGGGCTCGTAGGTCCGTCGGGTGGCGGAAAGACGACGGTTACGAACCTCATTGCGCGCTTCTACGACGTGACGGCGGGTCGGGTGACCGTCGACGGAGTGGACCTGCGCGATCTGGACACCGGGCATTATCGCAGGCAGATCGGGATCGTGCTCCAGGAGTCGTATCTGTTCCACGGCTCGGTGACGGAGAACATCCGCTACGGCCACCCGGAGGCCTCGCCTGAGCGGGTGATCGAAGCCGCGAAAGCGGCCAACGCGCACGACTTCATCGTGAGGCTGCCGCAAGGCTACGACACGATCGTGGGGGAGCGGGGCCAGAACCTCTCGGGAGGGGAGCGGCAGCGGGTCTCGATCGCCCGCGCGATCCTGCACGACCCGAGGATCTTGATTCTCGACGAAGCGACCTCCGCGGTCGACACTGAGACGGAGAGAAAGATTCAAGAGGCGATGAATCGACTGGTCGCGGGCCGGACGGTATTCGCCATTGCGCACCGGCTTTCGACGCTGCATGCGGCGGCGAGGCTCTTCGTGATGAAAGACGGGCGTCTCGCCGAGGTGGGGACGCACGATGAATTGCTCGCGAAGCCGGACGGGCTGTACGCTCGGCTTCATGGACTGCAAATGGAACTGGTGGAGGGGTGACGTCATGGTGACACACGCGAGAAAACCGGTGAAGAAAGTCAATCTGGAACGGCGCGATGACGGGCAGCTCTGGGCCTGCGTCAACGGCGAAGAGCGGGCTGTACGGGTGCACCGGTGCTTCCCGTGGTCGGAGCCGGGGCGGTTCCTTTCGCTTCGCGATGACGATCACGAGGAGTTCGCTCTCGTTCCCGCGCTCGACGAACTGGACGTCGCATCGCGTCGAGTGCTCGAGGGCGCGGTTGCGGAGGCCGGCTTCGTGCTCGAGGTGACCCGCATCCTCGACGTGGACGAGGAGGTCGAGATCCGGACGTGGGAGGTCGAAACCCGGCAGGGTACGCGCAGCTTCCAGACCCGGCTCGACGATTGGCCCACGGACGTGCCAGGAGGAGGTATCGTCATCCGGGATGTGGCGGGGGATCTGTATCACGTCGCCGATCCGGAAGCGATGGACGAAAAGAGCCGGAGGTGGCTCTGGGCCTTCGTCGACTGACCGGGCCCGGGCTCCCGTGTAGCCCTTTTGGGGGCGCTTTGCGACGGGAGTCCGGGTTGGGCCTTCGGCCCCCTCCGGTGGCGAGCTCGTGCACCGGAGGGGGCCGGGTGCCGGGCGCGCTTGCCGGCGCTTCCCCGGCTTGGTAGGCTCAACGAGAGTCGGCCTTCCGCTTTGGCCGAGTTGGCGCGGAGGAATGGGTGAGTGACCAGCGCGATGGCCTCGAGGGCTTCTTCGCCGAGCTGAAGCGGCGTCGGGTCTACCGTGTAGGCGCGTACTACGCGTTCGCCGCATTCATCGTGTGGCAGGTCGCAGAGATCGCGGTGCCCGCGCTCGGGATGCCCGACATCGTGCTCACCGTCGTGGTCGCCGGATCGATCGTCCTCTTCCCGGTGGCGCTCGCGCTGGCGTGGATGTTCGATCTACGACGTGACGAAGCCGGGATCGGTCTTCCTCCGGGAGTGCATGATTGGCTCGACGAGTCGAGGGCGCGGCGGCTCGTGGCGGGCTTGGTGCTCGCGTCGGTCGTCGCGGCGTCCGGGTTTCTGGGATGGCTGCGTTGGGGTCCGCCTTCGCGGGCGGGACCTGAGACGGATGCGCGCATCGCGATCTTCCCCCTTTCCACGGTGTCCCTGGACGGGGCCGCGTACGGAGAAGGGATCGCGGAGCTCCTCGTGGTGGGATTGGACGGCATCCCAGGTCTCGATGTGCTCGATCCGGGCGCATTCTGGTCCCCCGTCGTCGAGGCCGGATTCGTCCCCTCGATGAGGGCGGGGGACGACCGTCTGCTCGAGATGAGTCGTCGCTTCGGGGTCTCGAGATATCTCTCGGGCACCGCGGTGGTTGCGGGACGCGCTTTGGACGTGAACGTCCGCATCCATGACGGGTCGTCCGGGGAGGAGTTGGCCGCGGTCCGCGTGTCCTCGGCCGTCGACAGCCTGAGCGTCCTCGTCGATCGGCTCATCGTCGAGTTGAGCGCCGAGCTCTGGGACGGGACGGCCGCGCCCGAGGTTTCGAGAATCGACCGGTTGGCGACCTCGGAGCCATTCGCCCTACAGAGCTACCTCGAGGCGATGCGGTACATGCGGCGAGGGGACTTCGTCGAAGCGGAGCGCGAGATCGAGGCCGCCGTCGCGGCCGACAGCACGTTCGCCCTCGCTCATCTCGCACACTTCCGCATCCGATCCTGGAGACTCCGGATGGCCGGAGACCCGATGGTCGGCGTGCGCGAGATCGTCCAACGGGCGGACCGCTTCAAGGATCGACTGACCGAGCGGGGACGATTGAGCGTGGCCGCGTCGCTCGCACTCGACGAGACGAACGGGCCAGACGCGATCCAAAATCTCGAACGGATTCTGGACTTCGATCCCGACGACATCGGCGCGCGCCTCCTCCTCGCGTTCGCGATATCGTCCTACGGATGGCAGGTCGGCTACGGTCGGGCCGATGCGCGCGACGCGCTCGACAGGGTCTTGGCGCTCGACCCGGCCAACCTCCCGACCCTGGAGTTGCGCATGGGGCATGCGCTCCGTGACCGCGACTTCGAGCTGGCGGGCAGCTTGGTCTCGAGAATGAACTCCATCGGGCCCCAAAGCCCCTTGACGATCGGGTCGCGGGTGGCGCTGGAGTTGGTCACCGCCCCGGACGAGCGCGTTTCCGACGTCATCGAGGCGAACCTCGATGAGTCGCTCACCGTCGCGATTCACGTGGTTCGACGTGTCCGGTCGATCGCGCCGCGGAGAGCGCTCGCATGGAGCCGTGCGCTCATGGAAGAGAGCGCACAGGTGAGACACCGCACGTTGGGCCAGGGCAGTGTGTTTCAACTCCTCCTGGCGAGCGGTCGACTATCGGAGATAGACGCGCTTCTGAGTCCTTCGGGCACGGACGACCACCTCCGACGGACCGTCTTGCGCCGGCTGGTGGCTGCCGAGCTCATCGGTGTCGGCGACGCGGAGATGGCAAGATCCGGGAGTGACGACCTCCGGCGCTTCGTTCCGGCCGACTCGGTTCTGGCGTATCTGAGCAGTCGCGAGGAGCCGTGGGCGGCGGCGTGGGCGGTCGGCGCCTGGAATGCGGCCCGCGGGGATACGGTCCTGGCCGAGGCGTACCGTGCGGAGTTCTCCGCCAGCCCGAAGGAAGGCATTCCCACGGACTGGGGCGCGGCGCTGGCGGCCGACATCGGGAGCCGCCTGGCGGAACGTCGGGGAGACCCGGGTGAGGCGCTGAGGCTCGCGGAGCAGGCATATGCGCTTTGGACCATCCACGATCCGCTCGGTGGCGAGTGGTTCCCCGAGCCCGCCATCAGATTCCGACTAGCGGCGCTGTTGGACGAACGCGGAGCGCAGGAGAGGGCGACTTCGCTCTACCAATCGTTCGTCTATGGAACGTGGGTCGGATTCTATACGCCCCTCGCGGCGTTGAGACTCGGGGGTCTTCTGGAGCGCGCGGGAGATCGTGAGGGCGCCCGTTTTGCGTATGAGCAGTCCGTTGGGCTTTGGGAACTCGGGGACGCGGCAGTCGTAGGCGCCTACCTTGCTGAAGCCCGCGCCGGACTGAGCGCGAACTGACGGTTCCTACGACATCGGCCGGCCCGGCCAATCTCCCCGCTGCACGATCACCTCACCGTCACTCACGACCATGAGCACGTCCTGCAGCGTTCCGATCCCGTCCAACGGGTTGTGCTCGAGCACGATCAAATCGGCCTCCAGTCCGACTTCGATCCGACCCGTGTGGTCCGAGACGCCGAACAGCTCGGCGGCGTTGATGGTGGCCGCTTGGAGCGCCTCGAGGGGTGTCAGACCGACCGTCTCGAGCTCGAGAAGTTCGTGCGCGAGCGTGGTCGTGCTGTTGGGTCCGTACCCGGTATCGGTGGCCGCGACGATCGTGACACCGAGGCGGTGCGCCATGGCGGCCATGCGCTGCACACGCGGGAGCATGTGACGTCCTCGGATGTTGAGGACCGCGTTGTCGTAGTCTCCCCCGGGGATCGTGAGGTCCCGCACAATCGCGATGGTGGGAACGAGGTAGGTGCCCCGCTCCGCCATCATGCGCAGGGTGGTCTCGCTGAGATACGTACCGTGCTCGATGCTACGCACACCCGCGGCGACCGCCGCCCGGGCGCCCGCGTCGCCGTGCGCATGAGCGGAAACGCCGATGCCGGCCCGTCCGGCTTCTTCGACCATCGCGGCGATCTCGGTCTGATCGAACAGCTGCTTCCGGGGATCGGTGTTGGGAAGCCCCGCGCGCTCCGTGGCGTTCGTCTTGATGAAGTCGACGTTTCGCGAAAGTAGCGCCCGTGTCACACGCCGGACCGCGTCGACACCTTGGACGTTCCCTCCGTCGAGCCCGCCGAGCTCCGGGTGATCCTGAAAGAAGCCCTCGGCCATCTGCGGACGTACGTGATACCCGGCCGCCAGGTGCTCCGGCGTGGTGGCGTGCCCGGCGCGCTGGAGCTCTCGCATCCCGACGTCCGCGTAATGGTCGGCGCCCATGCTTCTCATCGTGGTGACGCCACTCAGTAGCGCTCGGCGAGCATCCGCCTCGGCCCCGACGTGCACGTGCGCATCCATGAGGCCCGGAGCGACGTACCTCCCACCGAGATCCACGACGCTACGATCGCCCGTGGGAGAGCCTCCGTCCGCGTCGATCGACACGATGCGACCGTTGGCGATCGTCACGGTCGCGTCCATGACGACCGTCCCGTCGGTCACGTTCACGACGTTTGCGTTGGTGAGTACGAGGTCCTGCGCAACGAGTTGGCTTGCCGATACCACTACGGCGACCGATAGGAACCCCAACGAGCGGATCAAGAAGACCTCCGGAAGACAGGTACGATGACCGGAGCTTAGACAGAGCCCCGGCCGCGCACCAGCCGAGTCCGGGTCCATCAGCCGCCTTCTGTGCCGTGGCCGTTCTCTCTCGAATGCGCGTCGTCGAACTCGGCCTCCGTGCGCGCGACGGACCGCCGGACCTCGAGGAGGGTGTCGGGCGTCACTGAAATGGACGTGATCCCGCAACCCACGAGGAATCGGGGCACCTCATCCGGGTAGTCCGAAGGCGCCTGACCGCAGATGCCGATCTCGAGGTCTCGCGCCTTGAAGGCGCTCACGGCGTGCGCGATCATCGCCCTCACGGCCGGCGACCGGGCATCGACAGGAGTCTCGTACCGTTCCAGATCGTCTCGCGAAACCGCGTAGACGGTCTGGACGAGGTCGTTCGACCCGATCGAGCCGCCCGTCAGGCCCATCTTCTCGATGAAGCGGTCCGCCTCGATGACGTTCGAGGGCAGCTCCACCATGAGGAAGAGTGGCACGCCCGCTTGGGGTGAGAGTCCGTGTCCGTCCAGCATCCCGACCACGCGCTCACCTTCCTCGGGCGTCCGACAAAAGGGGATCATGAGTTGGAGGTTGTCGAGGCCGAGCGTCTGCCGGACCAGTCGGAGCGCGTCGCACTCCATCTCGAATGCGGGGAGGAACCGGGAATCGACGTAGCGTGACGCTCCGCGCCACGCGATCATCGGGTTCTCCTCCTGCGGCTCGAAGATTCGGCCGCCCAGGAGCTCCCGGTACTCGTTGGACTTGAGGTCCGAGAGCCGGACGAGGACGGGCCGAGGGTAGAACGCCGCACAGATCAGACCCACCCCATGGGCCACCTGGTCCACGAAGAACTGACGACGATCGCCGTAGCCGGGCGTGCGCCGCTCGATCGCGCCGAGGAGGGTGACCAACTCGTGGGCGTCTTCGGCCTCGAGGGCCTCGCGGTACGGCTCGAGCTCCTGGGCGAGTGTGCCGTCGGCAGCGTAGTCGCGAAGCTCGTCGAAGAAGGCGAGCGCCAATGGGTGAATGCCGACCTGCGCCGTCAGGATGAACTCGAGGCGGGCCAGGCCGACCCCGTCGGAGGGCAGCATCGCGTCCTGGAGCGCCTTGCCGGGGAAGCCGACGTTGAGCTTCACGGCGGTGTCCGTCTCCGCCGCAGCGCCGGCCTCGACCTCGATCACCTCGAAGGGCTGGATTCCGTCTAAAACGAGACCGTCGTCGCCCTCGGCACAGGTACCGGTCACCTCCTGCAGCGGCTCCAGCAACTTGGTCGCATCGGCGCAGCCGACAATCGCCGGGATCCCGAACTCACGAGCGACGATGGCCGCATGAGAGGTGCGCCCGCCCTTTTCAGTGAGGATCAGGGAAGCCTCCTTCATCAGTGGCTCCCAGTCCGGGGTCGTGAGCTCGGTCACGAGCACGTCACCGCGGTCGAAAACGCGCTCCTCGAGCGGGATATCCTCGAGTCGCTCACCGGCTGCGAGGCGCGTACGCATCTCGCGTTTCCGGACGATCACCTCCTCATAGTCGCGGTACACACGGACGCGTCCCGCGCCGATCCTGCTGCCGACCGCGTGACCCCGTAGGAGCACACGGCCCGATGCCAAGAGGTCCTCGATGACCTCGGGCGGCATTCGAAAGCGTTGGAAGGTCGACGTCTCGTCGACGTTGGCGTGCACGGTTTCCGGACGGGCCTGAACGATGAAGAGCTCGCCGCTGTATCCGTCCTTGGCCCACTCCACGTCCACCGGCCGGCGGTAGTGATCCTCGATCGTCAGCGCCATGCGCGCGAGCTCGAGCGCCTCATCGCGAGTGAGCGACCATTGCCGTTGGCGACTGGCATGCACGTCCACGCTCTCGGTCGTCGTGCCGCCTTGGGTCGCGTAGACCAGCTTTTGGTCCTTGGCGCCGAGCTGGCGATGGACGACGGAAGGCTTGCCCCGCCGGACGCCGTCCTTCCAAACAACGAAGGTGTCCGGAGACACGCTACCCTGGACGACCAACTCGCCGAGGCCGTACGCCGAGGTGATGTGGATCACGTTCCGATTGCCGGAGTCTGGGTCGAGCGAGAAGAGCACGCCGGACGTGGCGAGGTCGGAGCGGACCATCTTCATGACCACCACGCCGAGTCTGCACTCCATGGGATCCATGTCTCGCTGGAGCTGATAGCCGATCGCCCGCTCGGTGAAGGCCGACGCGCAGCATTTACGCCACGCGTCGATCACGCCGTCTTCGCCGCGCACGTTGAGATAGGATTCGTACTGACCGGCGAACGAGGCCAGCTCGGAATCCTCGGAAGTGGCCGAAGAGCGGACGGCGAGATCGACTTCACCGTCGTACTGGCCTTCCAGAAGCCGGTGCGCCAGCCGGAGCGACCGTTCGACGTCCGGGGGGACCGGCGTAGCGCGCACGAGCGAGCGGGCCAGGGAGGCGCGAGCATGGAGGTCGACGAGATCGTCGTCGCCAACCTCCACGAAGAGGCTGTGGAGCGCTTCGCGGAGGGTGTTCGCCTCCAGCACGTCCGATGAGAGCCGCCGCGCCTCGTCGCTCAACTCCGCCCACTGCACGATCTCGACCTCCGCATCGAGGAAGCGATCGTAGGCGGCGACCGTCGTCGCGAAACCATTCGGGATTCGGACGCCTCGTTCGGTCAACGCGCCGTACATCTCGCCGAGCGACGCCGCCTTGCCTCCGACGGAGGGGACGTCGCGGGCGCTCAGCTCTTCGAACCATCGGATGAGCGCGTCGATCGGCTCGTCGGGCGGTCGCTCGTGGGTCCGTGCTGCCGCGGGAAGGGACTCGCTCGACGAGTGGAGAGACATGGCGCGCTCGATTCTTGGGGGCGACTTGCGCGGACCGCGAAGGCGAAGAGCAGCATCCGCGGCGACCCCGTGGTGGGCTCGCCCACGACCACCGAGTGGCCCGAAGGCGCCGTCGAGGCGCGGCCGTGGACGACCCATGACACGAGGTCAAACACCGGCTCGCCGAGCACGAATCGTGCCGGAGGAGTGGGCGTCAGCCGAGGTCTCTGACCGTCGCGATTCGCCTCCAGAAGAGCGCCCTATCTCTTCCCGAAAAAGGCCTGCCTCTTTCCGAAAAATATTCCCGACTCGGCACCTCTTTTCCGGAATTCTCGAGCCCTAGGGCCGCCTTCCCACGGTCCGATCAGAGCGCCGATCAGAGCGCCGCGAGTGCCATCCGCTGACGGTCGATCCGGGTGTCCCGGGCGCCAACGAAACGCTCGATGGCCGAGTAGATGGCGTCCTCGTCGAGGCCGGCTTCGCGGATGACGTCATCCTCGGTACCACCGGAGAGCCACCGGTCCTCCTGGTCCGCATAGAGCGAGAACTCCTCGGTGAGGGGCCCCAGGTCGGGTAATGGCGGCACGCGCTTCGTCATGGTGCTCACGACCATGCTGTCGAAGCGGGCCGACTCCGGATACACGTGTGCCCGGTAGTCGGCCGGCTGGTCCGCGAACAACTCGGGACTGATCACGGACGCGACCCGGACGTTGAGGCCGTTCCGATCGAGCCGGTCGAGGAGGTTCACCAGGTTCACGGTGGCGCTCGAGCCCTGCACCCACACCGTGCCCTGCGCTGGCTGACCCGCGGTGAAGTCGCGGATGAGATAGATGCCTTTCGCCGCCGCCTTCAGGTCCGTGTCGGCGAACGAGTCCCGGTCCGCGACGGGGGCGTCCGGACGCGCGACATGGATCGCGATGATGCCGACTTCCTTGGTCCGTGCAGCCTTCGACACGGCCGCGAAGTACGCGGGCGCAACGTCGTTGTAGTCCCAGAGGTATAGGTTGATGATCTGGTTGCGCGGGAAGAGCGTCCACACCTGAGGCGCGAAGATTCCGAAGTGGGTCCGCGCGTCCGCGGCTGTTTCGGGGCCTGAGTGCCCCGCCAGAATCTGGAGAACGCCGAGCCGGAAAACGCTGTCCTGGTTCTGCTGGCTGAAGACTCGCGCCGGCGTGTACATGAGCGGGGTAAACGCGCCGTAGGTCCCGGAGAGCCCCCACACACCCGCATGGACGTCAGGGTCCTCGGACGCGGACTGGTTGATGAGCCCGATGATGGTCGACGCGTTGACCGCCTCCTGGATCGGAGCCTTGAGCCGCGTCCCCAAGGGGTTGTCGACCGGGTCGTAGTGTCCGAAGAAGTGTGCCTTCTCGACGTTGATCGAGCCCGATAGATCCGCCGCCATGGTGAAGAAGCGATTCTCGGTCACGTAGTTGAGCCACCGACCGACCTCACTGATGGCCCGACGCGCGCCCTTCTTGGCCCCCGCCGGCATGAAGAGGTCGATCGTGGTCTCGACGGTCTTGCCCGTATTCGGGTCCGTGAGCGCGACGGTGGGCGATTCTATCGGAAGACCAGCCGGTGTGAGGCGCTCGTCCATGAACGGGTCGGTGCGCCGGTCGATGCGGACCGGGGTCGATCGATCCAGTCCATCACCGATTTCCAGCAGGCGGTCGGCGATCCAGGCCCCGAGTCCCTCCCTCTTGTCCATGACCGACAGCGCCACGTCCACGTTGGTCTTGAACTGGATGAGGCGTTCCTGCTCCGAGCTCGGCGCCCCATCGCGGATCCCCTCGAACTCGACGCCGTAGCGCCGCTCGAACGTCTCGGCGAGCGCCACGAAGTACTCGGAGTTGATTCCGAAGCCATAGGGGTGGCTCGGAAACCCGGTGATCTGGTCGCCGAAGCCCGGCATCTCCCCGTCCTCCGCGCCTGGCCACCACCCTTTCACGGTCGGGGCTACGAGGATCATCGGCCGGCGATCATCGGCCGGCCATTCCTCCATGACCTTGAATGCGGCGACCACGTCGTCGAAGTCGTTCCCGTCTTCGATGGCGAACACGTTCCAGCCGTACGAGCTCCACTGTTGCACGAGGTCGTAACCCGCGTACTGCGGCTTGATGACACCGCCGATCAGTGAATCGTCGATTCCGGCGTTGTTCTCACTCATGAGGACCCGTAGCCGCTTGCCCACCTGCTGTGCCAGGGCGGTCGTCTTGAGCTCCTGCGCGTGCCCTTCCGTCATCGCGAACTCACCCTCGAGCGCCACCACCTTGATGCCCGGAGGCGCACCGATGAAGTCCCAAAACATCGCTTTACCGGCTGCCGTCGCGATGCCGATGCCAGAGGGCCCCCCGTTCACGTCGTTGGTGACGTCGGTGCTCTCGGCGTGCCCCATGAGGGGACGGATGCCGCGCAGCTTGGCTTGAGCGAACAGCGGATGGTCCGCAAGCCCGTTCTCCTGCAGGATCGTCGCCATGGCGCCGTGGCTGCGCCGGAATCCCAATGCATCGACGGACAGGATCGCCACGCCGGGATCGCACGCATACCGGTCGTCGCCGGTCTCGGCGAGCCGTCGTGCCATCGCCTCGTACATCACCATCCAGAGGGCGTAGCAGGTCGGTATGCAGTGCCCACCTGCGAGCATGAATTTGTCGCTGAAGGGGTGCTTGGGCTCTCGAACGTCGTACGAGAGCCCGCCCAACTCCGGCCCGGCGAGGTGCAGCGCCACGTTGTATTGAGTGTAGGCGAGTGGGCCACCGAAGTGCCCGGAGCCGCGGTAATTGCCCATCAGCACCAGGAGCATCGACGTGAGGAATGCCACGTCGTCGAAGTGCTCGCGTTGATAGTCCGGGAGCTCGATCGATCGTGGCGTCGGCTTCCGCTCGGAATCGACCGTTGTCACCGTGGCCACGCGCGGGCCGGTTGCGACGTCTGGGGTCATTCGGTGGGGGTCCCTGAGAGTTTGATGGAGATTGGGCGATCGGCCGCGTCGGCGTCCGCCGCGGTCGGTGGTCACGCGACTTACAACGTCAGGCGAATTCCGGATTGGAGGAAGCCCTCGAAACCGGCGACATCGGTGGACGCATCCGCCATGCGCCCGACGGCCTCGACGAGCTCTTCGTCCGCGTTGGCCGTCGAAAGGCGCAGGTAGTGCTGGTCTTCGCTGCCGAGGACGCTGAACGAACGGCGATCCATGGTCGCCACGTGATAGTGGTGCAGCAAGAAGAGCTGAAAGAGTGTCGATGGGCTGGTGTCCACTCGGACGTCGTCCGGTAGGCGGTCATACGCATCGATTGCGCCGAGCCGCTCGAGCACCCCCTCGACGTTCGGGAACGCGTAGAAGGCGCCCTTCGGATTCTGGCAGGTCACACCGTCGATCGCGTTCAATGCAGCGACGACCGTATCGCGACGGCGCTGGAATGCCTCGACCATCGCGTGGATCGCGACGGCACTCTCCGGGGACGTCAGCGCCTCGATGGCGCCCCACTGATTGTACGGAGGAATCGAAGCGAAGTAGTTGATGGCCAGCTTGCGATGGACCTTCGCCTCGGCGACGGTCGGGTAGACCGCCCAGCCGACCCGGCCGCCCGTCCATGAGTAGGTCTTGGAGACGCCGGAGGCGATGATCGTCCGGCTCTCCATACCCGGCATCGACGCGATACTCACGTGCGTGTCGCCGTCGAACGTGATCGCCTCGTAGGACTCGTCGGAGTAGACACGGACCTCTGGGCCCGTCTTCTCCAGGATCAACTCGGACAGGCCCTCGAGCTGTTCGGGCGTCGCGACGCCTCCCGTCGGATTGGACGGGAAGTTGAGGAAGATGAGCCCGGTCCGGTCCGACAGGAGCGGCTCGAGCTGGGTCCGCGTGAGCCCGAATCCTTCCTCCTCCCGCAAAACGACCGGGACGGGCACACACCGGAAGAACGGAATGAACGATTCGAAGAGCGGGTAGCCCGGCGAAGGATAGATGACCTCCTCGCCGGCCTCGCTGTAGCTCATGTGCGCGAAGCCGATGGGGGGACGCCCACCGGGATAGACCACGACGCGTTCAGGATCGATGTCCAGCCCGTTGTGCTCTCCGACCGAACGGGCCACCGCAGCCCGTAGCTCGGGGATGCCCTGGGGATCACAGTAGGTGGTGAGCCCTTTGTCGAGTGCGGCTTTCACGGCCGTGACGATGTGGTCGGGGAGCGGGAAATCGGGCTGTCCGATGTTGCACCGGATGACCCGCGCTCCGCTTGCCTCCACCTCCCGTATGAGTCCCCCGAACGCAAACGCGGCCTCCGTGCCGATGCGTTCGACTCGATTCGCGAAGAGTCCCCGTGCGGGAGCAGCTATGCCCATGAGCCCTTTTCCGGCGTGATTTTCAGGGGCGGCGAGTGCGCCGCAAGGTCGTATACACAATGCTGTACCGAGAGGATCGGCAGCGCCACCACCTCACGCAAGCCGTTGCCGCCGCGTCACACTCGCGGGATCTTCGACGGCATGGATCCCACGGCCCTTCCCGCATCCGGCTCGGAGATCGCGGCCGCGTACCTGCAGCTCGTGGTCACGCTCGGCCTCGTGGCTCTGTGCGCGATCCTGCAGAAGCGGTATCGGAGGCGGTACTTCGGCCTTTGGGCGGTCGCCTGGGGGGTCTATGCGCTCCGGCTGCTCGCGATCATCACGTTCCTGGGGACGGGCGCCCGGGTCTGGCTCTTCTGGCACCAGGTGATCACGGGTTGGACGGCCGCAGCCCTGCTCTGGGCCGCGCTGGTCTTCGTGCGCAGGATCGAATGGCGTGGCGCCTACGGAGGATTGATCGTCTTTCCCGTCGTCT
>Ga0224512_10000615_pt1 | contig 36962 bp, 24 predicted proteins | sample SF_May12_sed_USG_4_FD_169103 | JGI IMG/M metagenome (GOLD analysis project Ga0224512, IMG submission 169103) | Sediment microbial communities from San Francisco Bay, California, United States - SF_May12_sed_USGS_13 | ecosystem: Environmental > Aquatic > Marine > Sediment | place: USA... | reverse complement strand
GGCGCATAAACTGATCGACCAGTTGACGGAACTGCCGGTGAAACACGGTAAGAGTTCAAGAAACGCGGCGGAAGCCGACGCCAAGGATCTGTACAAGCGGCTGCTGCTTCCCGATCCGGATAACATCGGCTATCGCTATCCGCACCAGGTGTCGGGCGGCCAGTTGCAGCGGGCGATGACCGCCATGGCGCTGGCGTGCCGTCCGGATTTGATCATCTTCGACGAGCCGACCACGGCGCTCGATGTCACCACCCAGATCGAAGTGCTGGTCACGATCCGGGATATCGTCACTCAGTTCAATACCGCGGCCATTTATATCACCCACGACCTCGCCGTGGTGGCGCAGATGGCGGATCGGATCATGGTGCTTCGTTATGGCGAGCTTGTCGAAGAAGCCGACACCGACACCATGATGGCCCATCCGAAAGAGAAGTACACCAAAACTCTGTGGGCGGTTCGTACTTTCAAAAAGCAGGCCACGGGAACCTACACGGATTCTGCGCCTTTGGTACGCGTGGAGCACGTCACTGCGGCCTACGGAGATATTCCGGTGCTCTACGACATCTCCTTTGATGTTCACCCCGGCCAGACGGTAGCGGTCGTCGGCGAATCCGGCAGCGGCAAGAGCACCGCCGCGCGGGTCATTACCGGGCTGCTGCCGCCCAAAGAGGGACGAGTTCTGGTGCACGACAAGCCGCTTCCGGGGGATTACCGAAAGCGCACAAAGGATCAGCTGCGCCATGCGCAGATGATCTACCAGATGGCCGACACCGCGGTAAATCCGCGGCACCGCATTCGTGAAATTATCGGTCGCCCGCTCTCGTTTTACCTGGGCATGAAAGGAGACCAGCTGGAAAATCGAATTCGCGAGCTTTTGAACCTGATTGAGCTCGACCCCGACCAGTTCATCGATCGATTTCCCGGCGAGCTCTCCGGGGGACAGAAGCAGCGCATCTGTATAGCACGCGCGCTGGCCGCGGAGCCTGATTTTATTATCTGTGACGAGGTGACCTCGGCGCTGGATCAGATTGTTGCGGAAGGCATCCTGAAGCTCCTGGATCGGTTACAGCGGGAACTGAACCTCGCCTACATGTTCATCACCCATGATTTGGCGACGGTACGGGCCATTTCCGACGAAGTGGTCGTCATGTTGCAGGGACGAATCGTCGAGCACGGCCCGTGCGCAGAGATGTTTCAGCCCCCTCATCACGAATATACCGATCTGCTGCTTTCTTCGGTTCCGGAAATGGATCCCAACTGGCTCGACGGTCTGATGGAACGACGGCGAAGGGAAGGCATGATGGAGTCAGCGTCCACGTCGTAACGACAACGTTTCGAGAAGCGGCCGGCTGGGATTATTAGCTCAGCACGCCCTGACCAGCTCGATTATTGTTAAATAGTGGAGACGCATATGGGTATATGTGTCCCCTTTTTTATCATAGCCAGTCAGTGAGCGGATCCCGACGGCGCCGCAAGACCCTCTATTCGCACGTTAACGCAAGCCGGCAGCCCGCTCTGTATTGCGCGTTGAAAAGCGCCGGCCAGCTCGTCGGGATGGGTAACGTGCTCGCCGTGACAGCCAAGGCCTGCCGCCGCCAGGTCATATCGGGTATCGCCAAGCTCACACCCGATTAGTCGTTGGGGGCCATAGTCGCGTAGCTGGATCTGAAATTCCGCGTTCCAGCGGGCGTCATGTCCTATTATGGCGATGATCGGCGCATCACAGCGCAAAGCGGTTTCGAATTCACTCAAATGAAAACCTACGGTGCCGTCGCCCATGAGCGCGACGACGGTGGCGTCCGGCCGGTTGATCTTGGCGGCAATGGCATAACAGAGCCCGCCTCCGATGGCTCCGGCGGGGCCGTTGATAATCCGAGTGGGCGCGGAGAGACAGGCCTGCGCCCATTGACCGAACTCGCCGCCGTCGCAAATCAAGATCGGATCGTCTGCGGCGTCGAGAACCTGCTGCACCACTCGGCAAAGTGCCGCCGGAAGTATGCGCCCAGACGACGAAAGTTCCTCTGTATCGTCAGGCCGTGAAGCGATCGCCGTGGCGACTTTTCTGCACCACTCGCTTCGTGGTTTTGATGTTTGTGCCGCGGCCTCGACGAGCACTTCAGCCGCCGCATCAGCATCCGCTTGGTGCTCGATGATTAAGTTGTCGCCGAGAATGCGCTTCGCGCGTTCAAGAAACTCGCTTTCCGGATCGACGACCATGAATCGGCAGTTAGGCGCAAATACCGGCGGCTTGCCGAATCCCAAGGTGAAGTCGATGACCTTGCCGAGAATCAGGACGACATCAACCTCGGGAAGTACCCGCGCAAAATCACCCAGCGCTGGGTCGCGCAGACCTCTTGGGCTTTCCATTGAGACGACGGGCGAATTCAGCGCTTGCGACAACCGCTGGAGCGTCGAACCTGCGCGTGAAGCGTTGAGCGCGGGCCCCGTGAGCACGAGGGGCCGCCCCGCCGCGGTCAACGTCTTGAGGATCTTGCCACTCACGGCCGGATCGAGAAACGTCCACTGGCGCTCGAAATCTTCCACGGCCGGTGGGCTTTTCGACACAACCTGCGCGTTTAACAGATCGAAGGGCAGCGCGAGATGCACCGGGCCTGGCCGCCCGGAGCGCGCGATCCAGATCGCACGGGCAATGTCTTCACCGAGTTCCGTCCCCTCGCGCGATCGAATAGCCGCCTTGCATAAAGGCGCAGAGACTTCGGTTTGCCTAAGTTCCTGGAACGCCCCGCGGCCCTCCTGGGCCAGTGGCGCGTCGCCGCTCAAAAGCACAACCGCGCTTTCGGAAGCCCGTGCGGTGTAGAGCGGCGACAATCCATTAGCGAATCCCGGCGCCGCGGTGATAAGAGCAATCCCTACGTCCCCGGTGAGCTGCGACCAGGCGTCCGCCATGTAAACGGCGGCCGCCTCATGGCGAACGTGAATCAGTCGAATGCCGGCATCGATGCAGGCATCGAAGATCGGCATGATCTGATTGCCCGAGAGCGTAAACACGGTGCGGACGCTGGCGGCGGCCAGGGCATTGGCGACGAGGTTGGCACCTCTCATTCAGATTCTCCCCTTATATATCGAATGTAATTTCGCACTCGCTTTCCAGCAATCCAATGATGATGAAAAAACCTAGAAAAAGAATCTAAGGTTGAATGAGATACAGCCGATCTTACACTGGTACCGATGCCCTAGCGTGATCACAAGAGCTTGCGCACGACTCCCCGCGGCACCTGCTGCCAGGCGCGTTAATGCAGGTAGTAGACAATCGTCTTGACCAAAGGCTCGAGCGCGGAAATAGTGACAGAGATCTTGAAATCCCCTGTCACCGTATAAGCGAGCACCCCGGTGGTCAGGGTGCCCACAATTCGATAGGTGATTTCCTTGAGCACACTGCGAAGGTGCGACTCCCTGAGATCTGCGGTTTCGTTCATCGATGTTCTCCGTTAGCCGCACATTCCCGATAATGGGGGAATGGTACTAACAAACATTACCCACGCTCCCCGCGTTCGAGCACGCCCCGGGATATTGATGCTATCAATCTTTTCTATGCCCTCCGCCTTTACCCGGAAGTATGCGAAATGTGTGCGGCCCCATGTATAGCTGCGGTTCCCGACGCAAGCATGGCGGGCCTTCGCGATGATCGTTTGACAAGTGCTATTGAAATTGCTCACTCTTGGCCCGTCGCCCCGCCAAGTGGCGCTGCGAGCTCTGGGCGACCGGAGAAATAATAAAGGGGCACCCGTCCGGGTCCCCGCTAGCTGGAGGTTATCCCATGAAGAAACGTACGTTCCTCGCGGCCGCCGCCGCGCTCGCTGCTGCGCTTGCAGTGGCTCCCGCGGCCCAGGCCCAAGAGATGAAATTCTTCCGCATTGGCACAGGCAGCGCCGGCGGGACCTACTTTCCCATCGGCGGCCTCATCGCCAACGCCATCTCGAATCCGCCTGGCTCCCGGCCCTGCGACAAGGGCGGCGCCTGCGGCGTTCCGGGACTGGTGGCGATTGCGGTCTCGACCAACGCCTCGGTGGCAAATGTAAACTCGATCCAGGCCGGGCAGCTGGAAGCAGGGCTCTCCGGCGCGGCCACCATCTACGAGTCCTACAACGGGGTTGGCAAGTTCGAAGGCAATCGCAAGGACAAAATCCGCGTTATTGCGAACCTCTTTCCCGAGGACATGCACCTGGTGTTGCCGAAGGGCTCGACGCTTGGTTCCCTTAAGGACCTCAAGGGCAAGCGGGTTGGCATCGCGCAAGCCGGATCCGGCACCCAGGTGGCGGTGCTGCGTATCCTCGATCACTATGGCATTACCCGAGACGACATCAGCGCGGCCGAGCTCAACAACTCCCAGAGCGCTGAGCGTATTGCCGACGGACAGCTGGATGCGTACTTCTACGCCATGGGCACGCCTTCGTCTGCGCTGGTTCAGCTGGGAAGCACCCGGGGCTTTGAGCTCTACAAGTTCAGCCCGCAGGAGCAGGACGCGATCCATAAGCTGATCCCATATTACGTGCAGTCGGAGATCGGCCCGGGCACCTACGAGGGGGTGAATTACTCCGTTCCAACCATCGCGGTGAACGGTCAGCTCGTCACCAGCGCGGATCAACCGGAAGACCTGGTCTACGAGATCACCAAGGCCTTGTGGAATAACAATACGCGCAAGCTGCTGGACTCCGGCCACCCCAAAGGCAAAGTGATCACGATGGAGACGGCCCTCAAGGGTGTGCTGACGCCGCTGCATCCGGGCGCAGAGCGCTTTTATCGGGAAAAGGGGCTGATCAAGTAACGCGCGCGGCGCTAATCGCGCCGCCATCGGCAACAAATTCGGCCGCCCGGGCACTAGTGTCCGGGCGGCCGGGCCCCGCCTTTGCCGGTCTCTCTTGGATTGGGGAGGAGCCAAGATGAGCAAGATCAACGTCGAGATCGACGCAAAGTCGCTCGAGGAGCTTGAGCGCCAGTACGACTCCGCGCTTGCCACCCGCCCGCTGTCCGCCTGGCTGGTCCGTTTCGTTTTCGTGTTCTCAATCGTATTCGCCGCCTATCACTACGTGACGGCCGGTACCGGAGTGCCGGTGGACTACTGGCACATGGGCATTCACCTGACGGGTGTGTTGCTCCTTATTTATATTGGCTTCCCGTTTCTGCACCGTCACTCCGAACTCACCGAGCTGCATCCGCCGTCCTGGTGGCGCATCGGTAACGTGCCGCTTTACGACTGGATGCTGGCAATCTGCGGCATCATCCCCGCGCTCTACATCGGCTTCACCTGGCACGGTGTGGACCTTCGATTTCTCGGCATCGACTACCAGCTTATTGACCAGTCCATGCGTCAGGGCAATCCGGCTCCGCCGGACATCGTCATGGGCACGATGCTGATCGTCGTTCTGCTCGAGGCGGTTCGACGCACCCTCGGGCCCATCGTGCCGATCATCATCCTGATATTTAGCTGCTTCGCCCTCTTCGGACCTTACATGCCCTTCGACATTCTCAAGCACCCGGGCGTCGATTGGCCGCAGTTCATCAATAACATGTACTTCCCCTCGGAAGGCATTTACGGCGTCACCCTCTGGGTCGTCTCCACCGTGGTGTTTCACTTCGTTTTGTTCGGCGTGCTCGCGCAGCGCATGGGACTCGGGCAATTCTTCGTCGACGTGGCAACGGTGATTGCGGGGCGCTACGTCGGCGGTCAGGCCAAGGTGAGCGTAGTTTCATCGGCGTTCTTCGGCACCATCTCCGGTTCGTCTATTGCCAACACGGTTTCTACCGGCTCACTCACCATTCCCAACATGAAGCGCATGGGCTATCCCGGCCACTTCGCCGGCGGAGTGGAGGCGGCCGCCAGCGCCGGCGGGCAGATCACGCCGCCCATCATGGGCGCAGCCGCTTTCATCATGGCGGAATTTCTCGAGGTGCCGTACACCACCATCGTGATCGCCGCCTCCATTCCGGCGGCCATGCATTACATTGGCGTGCTATCGCTGGTGCACTTCGAGGCCAAGCGCCTGGGCTTAAGGGGCATGCCGCCAGAAGAGATCCCGAAGCTTTGGAACGTGATCAAGGTCGGCTGGCCCACCGCGCTGCCGCTGGTCGCGCTCATCTACGTCTTGTTCAGCGGGTTCACGCCCTACATGGCCGCCTTCTGGGGCATCACCACCGCTTTGGTGGTGGGATTTCTCAATCCGCGTCACCGAATGTCAATCAAGGATGTCGCCGACGGCTGCATGATGGGGGTACGTTACGCGCTGCCGGTCGGGGCGGTCTGCGCCGCCATCGGCATCGTGGTCGGTGTCGTCAACACCACCGGCCTGGGCTTTCGACTCGGATTCATGGTCACCAACGGGGCAACGGAAATTGCCGAAACTTTTTTCCCCCTCATCTCCTGGATCCCGTTTGCCGACTTTCAGATCGACGGCCTGACGCTGTTCGTTTCCCTGGTGCTGATCGCAATTACCTGCATCCTGATGGGCGCGGGTCTCCCCACCACGGCGCTTTACATCATGCTCGCCACGGTGGCACAGCCGGCGCTGGCCAACCTAGGCGTTCCGCCGCTCGCTTCTCACTTGTTCGTGCTCTATTACGGTGTGATCTCCGAGATCACGCCGCCGGTGTGCGCCTCGGCCTACGCGGCGGCGGGTATCGCGGGAGCGAACCCATTCAAGACCGGTGTGGCGGCGTTCACGCTTGGTATCGGCAAGCTGATCGTGCCGATGGTGTTCGTGTACTCGCCCGCGATCCTGATCGTGCTCGACGACTACTTCACCTGGCCTGCGTTCTTGATCACCACGTTGAGCTGCGCCGTGGGCATCGTCCTGTTGACAATTGCCATCAGCGGCTACTTCGCGCGACCCGTGACCTGGCCGTACCGGGTTCTGAGCGCGCTGTCAGGTATGTTTCTCGTGGCCCCAGGAGGAGAGAGCGATCTTTGGGCACTGGCCGCGGTGACCCCGGTGGTGATCCAGCAAGTGCTCGCGGTGCGCCGCGGGCCTGTACAGAAACCCCAGATCGCTTGAGCAACGCCTGAGCCCGGCGTGAACGCAACAGATTGGTATTTGCCGGGGCGGACGCGCCCCGGTTTCCGTTGTATCGGTTCCCGATGAACGCGAAAACTCTGGAAACCCCTTACTGGTGGGAGGGGGCTCCGCTCCAGGAGCGGCTGGCGGTTGATCTTGCAAAGCGCTGCGACGTGGTTGTGGTGGGCGCCGGTTACGCCGGCCTGTCTGCGGCGCTCACCCTCGCGCGCGCCGGACGCGATGTGCACGTTTTGGAAAAGGATTGTCCCGGCGAAGGCGCATCCAGCCGTAACGGCGGGATTGCGTCGGGCAACATCCGCATCGGCTTTCGAAAAATGATGGACACGCTCGGGCGTGAACGCGCTCTCGCGATCTATGGTGAAAGCAAGGCGGCGCGCGAGGATTTGGCGCGCTTTATCCGCGACGAAGGCATTGAGTGCGGATATTCACTCGTCGGCCGCTTCACCGGCGCCGTGCGCCCGGCCCACTACGATGGGCTCGCCCGCGAGTCAGAACTGTTGCGGCGGGAGCTCGGCATCGAAGCTTACGTCGTCCCGCGCGCCGAGCAGCACACCGAGATTGGTACCGATCTTTACCACGGCGGCGCGGTGCGCCCCGACATTGGCGGTCTGCACCCCGGGCTGTTTCATCGCGGCCTGCTCGAGCGTGCAGAGCGGTCGGGCGCCGTCGTCCACGGGTGGACCCCGGCGCTGGGATTACGCCGCGAGTCCGACGGTTTTGAGATTGGCACGTCACGGGGAAAGATCTTCGCTCACGACGTGGTCATCGCCACCAACGGTTACACGGGGCGGCACGCGCTTCCGTGGCTCGCGCGCCGGCTGGTGCCGGTGGCGAGTCAGATTATCGCCACAGAGACGCTCGATAGCGAGGTGATGAATCGGCTGATGCCGAAGCGCCGCATGCTCGGTGAAACGCGCCACCTGTATCACTACTATCGTCCGTCTCCGGGCGGGACGCGGATCCTGTTCGGCGGACGCCGCGGCGCGAACACCGACGATCCGAACAAGAAAATGAGCCACCTCTATCGTCAGCTCATCACGATTTTTCCGGAGCTCGATGGCGTGAGCATTACACATTGCTGGTGGGGCTTGGTGGCAATGACCTACGATGAACTTCCCAAGCTTGCCGTGCACGAGGGCGTGCACTACGCCACGGGCTTTTGTGGCTCAGGCGTGGTATGGGCGCGCTGGCTCGGTCGCAAGGCGGCGCTTCGGATCCTCGGCGACCCGCAAGCGGAGACCGCTTTTGACGACGCGCCTTTCCGCGCTATACCGCTCTACGATGGCCGCCCCTGGTTCGTCCCCGCCGCCATAGTCTGGCAGGGATTCAAGGATCGGATGGGCTGGTATTGAATGGTGGGTGACTGAAATATGAAAAATCCGCTTCAGTGATTGAGTCTGCGCGATGTTCGAGCCTCGCGAATGGGCGCCGGGCCCTCGGCTTTGGCAAGAGCCGTCAATTTTCTCGGGTGACTACCTTTTCCAAAGTCGAGCATGAAAGAACCGGGCGCAAACGCCGTCAAGCCTCGGCCGCTTGTTTGAAGTCACGCTATATATGCGCTTTTGTACTGCTCGAGCATTCGCACATAGTTGCCGCGTTTGAACGCAGTGGGATCGGCGACGTTTCGTTCGCTCATGGAACCCTTCATCTGGTTAATCGAAGCGTACTCCCGCGCCTCCATCCACTCCTCGAGATCGCGGAGCAGATGCTCGGCATATCCTATGCCGTTCTTTAGCAGCGCAGACGTCGTCATGACGGCGTCTGCGCCGGCCATCACGTACTTGATGATCTCGACGGCGCTATGGACGCCCCGCGTCGCCGCCAGTGAGGCGTGCACGCGGCCGTAGAGCATGGCGATCCAGGCAAGAGGGAGCCGAATTTCGGAAGGCTCGCTGAGCTCGAGGCTCAGCGAAACTTCGAGGCGGTCAATATCGAAGTCGGGCTGGTAAAAGCGGTTGAATAACACCAGGGCGTCTATTCTGGCTTCGTCCAGGCGGCGCGCCATGTTGCCGAACGCGCTGAAGAAGGGGCTCAGCTTGAGCGCGACTGGGACCGTCACTGCCCCTTTGACGCGCTTGACGATCTCGACGTATCGCTCCTCAATATCTCGTCCCGTGGTCTCGATGTCGGCAGGGATGTAAAAAACGTTGAGCTCAATGGCGTTCGCGCCCGCCTCCTGCATAAGCTTGGCGTAGTCAATCCAACCCTCGTTGGTAAGACCGTTCAGGCTGGCGATAACCGGGATGTCGACGGACCCGCGCGCTCGCTGAATAAGTTCGAGGTACTGCTCGGCCCCGATCTGAAACTCTTCCACATCGGGAAAATAGCTCAAAGCTTCGGCAAAGCTGTCCGCGCCGTAGCTCGTCAAGTGGGCCACAGCCTCTTCTTCGTGGCGAATTTGCTCTTCGAAGAGAGAAAACATCACCACGGCGGCAGCGCCGGCGTCCTCCATGCGCTTTATGTTTGCAATGTCCTCGGAGAGAGGTGAAGCAGACGCAACGAGAGGGTTTCTTAGCTCCAAGCCCATGTATTTTGTACGAAGGTCCATGACTGACTCCTTCCGACTAATTCATCGGGACGACCTCTGCGGCTTTTTAGTCAATAGAAATTTTATTCTTCGCGAGTGAAGTGAAAGCTCGGATCGCCGCGGGTTGCCATCTCCTCGTAGACGCGCCACTTCACCTGAATGTTTTCCTGTGCGATCGCCATCAGGCGCTCGGCATCTTGAGGATGGCTACGGGTCAGCATCCGGTAACGGACCTCGTTGTATGCATATTTTTTCAACGCTATACGCGGAGGCTGTGAGTCCAACATGAACGGATTGCTGCCTTTCTCGCGAAGGGTTGGGTTATAGCGAATGAGCGGCCAGTGGCCGCTGTCCACGGCGAGCTTTTGCTGCCGCAGACCGTACTGCATGTTGATGCCGTGGGCGATGCAGTGACTGTAGGCAAGGACCAAGGAGGGGCCCGGATAGGCCTCCGCCTCGCGGAGCGCAAGCAGCGTCTGCTGCGGGTTCGAGCCCATCGCCACGCGCGCGACGTATATGTTTCCGTACGCGATTACCTGCAGCGCAAGATCTTTCTTGGCAACCGGTTTTCCCGATGCGGCAAATTTGGCGACCGCCGCGAGCGGAGTCGCTTTGGACATCTGTCCGCCGGTGTTGGAATAAACCTCGGTATCGAGCACCAGCACGTTCACGTCCCGCCCGCTGGCGAGGACGTGGTCAAGGCCGCCGTAGCCGATGTCGTACGCCCAGCCGTCACCGCCAACAATCCAGATGCTGCGTCGCACGAAATGATCGCTCAGTGACAGAAGCCGTCGGGCGTCGTCGCTGTCCAGCGCTTTGAGCTTTGCTTTCAGAGCAGCCACCCGGACTCGCTGCTCGCGTATCTGAGACTCTTCCTGCTGCGGCGATTGAAGCAGCGCATCGACGAGTTCGGAGCCGAGCTCGCTTTTTAACTTTAGAAGAAGTCGCTCAGCCAGAGCGCGGTGCGCGTCCGCGGTCAGCCGGAAGCCGAGCCCGAACTCGGCGTTGTCTTCGAAAAGCGAGTTGGACCAGGCGGGACCGCGCCCCTCGCCGTCGGTGCTCCAAGGCGTGGTGGGCAGGTTTCCGCCGTAGATGGATGAGCATCCGGTCGCGTTGGCGACGATCATGCGGTCACCGAAAAGCTGCGAGATGAGCTTTAAGTAGGGCGTCTCTCCGCAGCCCGCGCACGCTCCCGAAAACTCGAACAGCGGCGTGAGGTACTGCACCCCCCGCACGGTGGAGAAATCAATCCGGCCGCGATCGTTGTCCGGTATTGACTCAAAGAATTGCAGGCTGTCGCGTACCTCATCGAGCACCGGGTCAAGCGGCGCCATGTTGATGGCTCTGACACCACTTTTCTCCTTGCTCCTGGCCGGGCAGACCTCGACGCAGAGCGCGCAGCCCGTGCAGTCCTCGGCGTACACCTGCAGCGTGTAACGCATATCCGGAAAGCCGCGGCCGCTGAGCGGCGCCGAGCGAAAGGCCGTCGGCGCCGAATCCAGCGTGGATTGATCAAAAAACTTGGTGCGGATCACGCTGTGCGGGCAGACGAATCCGCAGTTTCCGCACTGTATACAGATATCCGGCTCCCATATGGGGGCAAACATCGAGATCCGGCGCTTCTCCCAGCGGGTCGTGGCCGTAGGGTAGGTGCCGTCGTTGGGAAGCCGGCTCGTCGGCAGCTCGTCTCCCCTGCCTGCCATCATCATGGCGGTCACGTCTTTGATAAACTTGGGCACCGTCGCGGGTACGATTTCGGGGGTCTCGCGGTCGCTCGTCGCCGCCGAAGGGATGGCTACCTCGTGAAGGTTCTCGAGCGTTTGGTCTATGGCCTCGAAATTCCGCCGAACCACATCCTCACCCTTTTTGCCGTAGGTCTTGCTTACGGCCTCCTTGATCTTGGCGATGGCTTCATCACGCGGTAACACGCCTGCTATGGCGAAGAAACAAGTCTGCATCACGGTGTTGATACGGGTACCCATTCCATTTTCGCGCGCCACCCGTTGGGCGTCGATGACGAACAGGCGGATGCGTTTATCGATAATGGTCTGCTGAGCTGCGCGCGGTAACTGGTCCCATACCGCGTCTGACTCGTACGGGCTGTTGAGCAGGAGGGTTGCCCCATCGGCGGCGTGTAGGAGCATATCGGGCCGTTCGAGAAATCCGAACTGGTGGCAGGCAACGAAGCTTGCCGAGCGGATTAGGTAAGGAGCTTGAATAGGCTTTGGACCGAATCTCAGATGCGACACCGTCCTTGAACCGGACTTCTTCGAGTCGTAGACGAAATAGCCCTGGGCGTAAATGTCGGGGTCTTCTCCAATTATTTTGATGGAATTCTTGTTGGCGCCCACGGTCCCGTCGGCGCCCAGACCGTAGAACACGGCGCGCACGGTGTGATCGGATTCGATATCGAACGCGGGGTCATATTCGAGGCTGGTGCCCGACAAGTCATCTCGAATGCCTACCGTGAAATGATTCTTAGGCCGTTGTTGGGCGAGCTCGTCCAGCACCGCCTTGGCCATGGCCGGCGTGAACTCCTTGGAGGAGAGACCGTAGCGCCCGCCAATGACCCGCGGAACGGAATCTCCCGACGGCGCGCCGCTTGCGCGTTTTTCCGCAAACGCGGCGACCACGTCCTGGTAAAGGGGCTCACCCGTTGCGCCCGGCTCCTTGGTGCGGTCCAGCACCGCCACCGCCTTGACGGTCTCCGGGACCGCTTGGAGAAAATGTGCTACCGAGAACGGTCGATAGAGGTGCACCTGCACCACGCCCACGGATTTCCCCAGACCATTGAGGTGCTCAACCGTTTCGCGCAGCGTCTCGACCCCCGATCCCATTAACACGACGACACGCTCGGCTTCTGGGTCACCGAAATAGTTAAACAGCCGGTAACGCCGCCCGACGAGATTGGCAAAACGTTCCATCACGCCTTGGACGATCTCGGGGGCTTGTGAGTAAAAAGGATTCACCGTCTCGCGAGCCTGGAAATAAACGTCGGGATTTTGCGCGCTGCCTCGCATCACCGGACGGTCGGGATTAAGGCCGCGCTCGCGGTGGGCGATCACAAGCGAGTCTGGAATCATTGCCTGGACGTCCGCATCGGATAGCAGGAACAGTTTGTTGATCTCGTGGCTGGTGCGAAAGCCGTCGAAGAAATGGATAAAGGGTAACCGCGATTCCAGGGTGCTCGCCTGGGCGATGAGCGCGAGGTCGTGGGACTCCTGCACCGAGCTCGATGCAAGCATGGCCCAGCCCGTGGAACGGGTCGCCATGACGTCAGAGTGATCTCCGAAGATCGACAGAGCCTGCGCCGCCACCGAGCGGGCCGCGACGTGGAATACCGTCGCCGTCAGCTCTCCCGCAATTTTGTACATGTTGGGGATCATAAGCAGAAGACCCTGCGAAGCGGTGAAGGTCGTGCTGAGCGCTCCGGTCTGCAGCGAGCCGTGCACCGCGCCCGCCGCTCCGGCCTCGCTTTGCATCTCTACGATGACGGGTACGCAACCCCAAACGTTTTCCCGACCCTCGCTCGCCCACTGGTCGGCATGCTCACCCATGGGCGACGACGGCGTGATTGGATAGATCACACACACCTCGTTGGTCCGATAAGCGACGCTTGCGACTGCCTCGTTACCGTCGAGGGTGACCTGTTTTCCCGTCATCCGCGCTCTCCCGTAAACAAGGGCATTATCGAACTCTTAATCATGCGGGCTCTGGAATCATCTCAATGGCGCCGCAGGGGCACTGCTCGAAGCACACGGCGCAGCCGGTGCATCTTTGGTAGTCGAAGCGATAGCGTTTTCCGGCACCGAGTTTGATCACCGCGTTCTCGGGGCAGGCGCCGAGGCAGGCGTCGCACTCGAAGCAGTTGCCGCAGGAAAGACAGCGACGCGACTCGAACAGGGCCTCGTCCTCACCCAGTCCCTTGATCACCTCCTCAAAGCTCGTACGCCGAGCCTCAAAGTCGATCTGTCTTTCGGCCTTTTTGGCCGCATCGGTGAAATACCAAACGTTTAGGCGGTCGTGATCCGCGAGCACGTGTGAGGCCGGCTTCTCGTAGACGACACCCTTGAGCCAGGCGTTGATGTGGCGCGCGGCCTTCTTGCCGTGCCCCACCGCCGTGGTGACCGTGCGCTCGGCGGGCACCATGTCACCGCCGGCGAATACGCCGGGGCAGCCAGTCATCATCTGCTCGTTTACGTTCACGGTGCCGTCGGTTTGAAACTCGACGCCCGGCACGCGATGCAGAAAGTCGGTATCGGTGCGTTGCCCGAGCGCGAGGATTAGCGAATCTGCCTCGAGGGTTTCGATCTCCCCGGTAGGTACGGGTCGACCATTGTCATCAATGCGCATGGCCTCGACCTTGAAGGTCGTGTGATCGATTTCCTTGATGGTCCGCAGCCAGTGGATCTTGACTCCCTCCTCGATGGCGTTGTCGGCTTCGAAGTCGTGCGCTGGCATGTGCGCGCGGTCGCGCCGGTAGATGATGAGCGGCTCGTAGCCGAGACGCTTCACCGTGCGCGCGGTATCCATGGCCGTGTTGCCGCCGCCGTACACCGCGACCCTGCGTCCCAGCTTCGGGCGCTCACCGCCTTCCACGTCGCGAAGGAAGCTCATGGCGTCGAGTATCTTGCCGGCGTCGCGGGCGGGAATATCGGTGCGTTGGCTGAGATGCGCGCCCACCGCGACGAAGGCGGCGTCAAATCCGCCGGATTCCTTTTCCGTCTGCAGGTCTTCTACCTTGTGCTCCAAAACGATACGCACGCCGGCGGCTTCGATGCGTCTAATCTCGGCATCGAGCACGTCTCGCGGCAGCCGGTACTTGGGAATACCGAAGTGCATCATGCCGCCTGCCAGCGGACCCGCGTCCCGGATCTCTACCTCGTGCCCGAGTCGCGCCAGATGCCAGGCGCAGGATAGTCCGCTCGGGCCGCCGCCGACGATGAGAATTCGCTTGCCGGTGGGAGCGGCCGGATTCGAAGGCCGCCACTGCTTAGCGATGGCCTGGTCTCCGAGGAAGCGCTCCACGGCATGTATCGCGACCGGCGAGTCGAGATGCACGCGATTACAGATGTCCTCGCAGGGGTGGTAGCAGACGCGCCCGTGAACGGCCGGCAGCGGATTGTCTTCGACGATCTGACGCCACGCTTCCTCGAAGCGGTTCTGCTGAACGAGCGCGAGCCAGGCTTGAATATTCTCGCCGGCGGGACAGGCGTGGTTGCAGGGCGGCAGCAGATCCACGTAGCGGGGGCGCCGGGTGCGTTCGACGCCGGAGAACCCGCCGTGACGCAAATCCGGCGGCTGCGTTAAATCGTGGTCACGTTGACTCATGTCTTCTCTCGTGGCACACGCATCCCGCCCTCAGGAGCGGGCCCCGAGCGGGCGCAACAAGTACTTTTTACCGGATTTGGGGGGTAAGTTAAGTGACGGAGGTCAATGGAAGCGCGGCCGGAAATAAGGGATTGGGCGGATGACTCCTCTATCTGGCAATTTTCAGCTGAAAAGGCCTATCCTTTGATCTAGGTCATTGTCGGCCTGCCTGAGAAACGGGAGGGTTTGACGCACTATGCTTAAGACGAGCCCAGTTTGGGCCGATTTTCCCTCGGCCACGGCCGATCCAGAAGTGATGTGGCATGTACGACATAATCGCCCGCGAAGACTTCTCTGATTCCACTTTCCTCTTGGAGGTGAAGCATCCGCTGCTGGCCAAAGCCGCCAGGCCGGGACAGTTCGTCATCGTCATGTGCCAGGCCGAGGGCGAGCGCATTCCGCTGACTATCGCCGACTTCTCCTGCGAGCAAGGGACCGTCACCTTGGTGATCCAGGCGGTGGGCAAGACCACCCTGGAGATGCAGCAACGCTGCACCGTGGGTAGCGCGCTTTACGCCATGGTAGGCCCCATGGGTAAGCCGAGCGACATCGGCAAGCTGGGAAAGGTCGCCTGCGTCGGCGGCGGCCTCGGGGTGGCGCCGGTGTATCCCCAGGCCCGGGCGTTCAAGGAGGCCGGCGCCTACGTAATTGGTATAGTCGGCTTCCGCAGCAAGGACCTAATCTTCTGGCAGCGAAAATTCGAGGATGTCTGCGACGAGCTGATCATCTGCACCGACGACGGCTCGGCAGGTATCAAGGGTCTGGTAACCGATGGGATCGAGATGGCCGTGGAGAAGCATCCCGACATCGAGGAGGTCATCGCCATCGGGCCGCCGGTAATGATGAAGTTCTGCGCCGAGGCGACGCGACCGCGCGACATCAAGACGACTGTCAGCTTGAACCCGATCATGGTGGACGGTACCGGCATGTGTGGCGGCTGTCGAGTTTCCGTCGGCGGCGAGATGCGTTTCTGCTGCGTGGACGGTCCCGATTTCGATGGCCACCAGGTCGACTTCGACGAACTCATGCGCCGGCTGACCCGCTTTCGTGAGGACGAGCGGGTTGCTCTGGAGCGCTGGAGTCGCAACCAAGGGTGTCGCTTGGGGCAGGAGCAACCCGCAATCGAGTGATCGCGCCGACGACGGGCTACCCGGATACTGGACATGGCAAAAAAGACTATCCGAAACATCCCGCAGGATCGTACCGCCATGCCCACGCAGGACCCGAAGGGGCGGGTGTGCAACTTCTCCGAGGTGGCGCTCGGTTACTCGCTGGCGAACGCTCTCAACGAGGCTGAGCGCTGCATCATGTGCCCGCAGCAGCCTTGCGTGAAAGGCTGCCCGGTGGAGATCGACATCCCCGGTTTCATCCAGAAGATCTGCGACCAGAATTTCCGTGGCGCCTACGACGTGATCACGGATACCAACCTGCTGCCGGCCATTTGCGGCCGGGTCTGTCCCCAGGAGTCGCAGTGCGAGCAGGTGTGCATTGTCGGCGATCACCTGGAGCCCGTTGCCATAGGCCGGCTGGAGCGATTCGTCGGCGACATGGCGGTCGCCGAGGGTTGGACCAGCGAGCCGTATATCGAGCCGAACAGTCGCCGGGTGGCCATCGTGGGCGCGGGACCTGCCGGCATCGCCTGCGCTGCGGACATGGCAAAGGCAGGCTGTGAAGTCGTCATCTACGAAGCCCTGCACCGTCCCGGCGGCGTGCTGAGCTATGGCATTCCCGAATTCCGTCTCCCCAACGACATCGTCGACGCAGAATTTGGCAAGGTCATCGATCTGGGCGTCAAGGTGGAATGCAACACCCTTGTCGGTCGCCTGTTCACCATCGAGCAGCTGCGCGAAGAGATGGGATTCGACGCCGTGTTCATCGGCACCGGGGCCGGCTATCCCAAGTTCATGGGCATACCGGGCGAGGCGCTCAACGGCGTGCTCTCAGCCAACGAATTTCTCACCCGCTGCAACCTGATGCAGGCGGGGCAGTTCCCGCAAAAAGATACGCCTTTACACATGGGCCGCAAGGTCGCCGTCATCGGCGCGGGCAATACCGCCATGGATGCGATGCGCGTATCACTGCGTTTGGAGGCGGAGAAAGTGCATTGCCTGTACCGGCGCAGCCGTGTCGAGAGCCCGGCGCGTGCGGAGGAGGTCGACCACGCCGAGGAGGAGGGCGTCATGTTTCACTGGCTGACGGCGCCGGTGGAAATTTTGGACGACGGCAACAACAACGTGCGGGCTTTGCGTTGCATTCGCATGGAACTCGGTGAGCCCGATGGCTCCGGCCGACGGCGGCCGGTACCTATTGAGGGGAGCGAGTACGACTTCGAAACGGACATGGTGATCTACGCTATCGGCACCAACGCCAACCCGATCATGGGTCAGACCTCCCAATTGGAACTCAACAAGTGGGGCTACATCGAGGCCGACGACCAGCAACGAACCTCACTGGCCGGCATCTTTGCCGGCGGGGACATCGTAACCGGGGCCGCCACCGTGATCCTCGCCATGGGAGCCGGCCGGCAAGCGGCACGGAGCATGAAGGCCTATCTGGGAATTCTCGATCCGGAGGACATGGCGGTCTCGGATCCTGACCGGCCCAGGATTTTCGGTATCGATGCGCGACAACGGAACTACCGCAGGGTGCGGGTCGCCGCGTGACGTTTACGGTCGTCGTCGCCAACCTCAGTTGAACGACTCCGCCCGCTTTTGCAGCTCCTCCAGCCCGGGCTCGCTGGGGTCGCACGGCTTGCCCGGGTGGATGATACAGACCGGGCAGTTCTCCGCCGCTTCGACTAGTTCCCGGTAGGTCCCGGACCTGATGTCCTTGATGTAGGCCTGCTTCGCCTCGTTGTAGGCGAACATTCGGGCGTTTCGCTCGATGCAGTCGTCGCAGGTCGTGCAGAGCTCGGTGTCGATGTAGGCTTGGTCGCTCGGTGGCGAGACCTCGGCCGCCGGTGCCTCGCCCCCCTGCTCCGGCGGCTCTGCCTCGGCTGGCACTGACTCCGCCATCGTTGTATCGGTTTGGACCGGGTGCGCCGCCTCTAGCGCTTTGATAGCGCGCTGATGTTCCTCTTCGAGTCGAGCCCGCTGCTCCTCGAGTAGCCGTAGCGCAGGCGAGTTGCGGATCCCTCCCAGCTCCTGGAGCCTTCGCCAGCTAGCTAAGCACTTGCGCGCGGACGCCACCAGGGCGCGTCGAACGACCACCCGGTGCACACGGTCCTCGGCGTCAATCAGGTAGACGAACGGCACCTTGTCGAGGGCTTGTTGCCGTGAGAGGCTGAGATACTGAGCCATGGGCACCATGTTTGCGTGCCAGCGGGACGGCGGCACGATAACGAAGTGCTGCGCAAATCCCGGATCCAGCATCAAGAAATCAACGCAGGTGAAAACGAGGCTTTCGCTCGCCGCCTGGCCATCGGTAGTCTCGTAGGCGAAGCATTGCTCGGGCCAGTCCCGATCCACCTGAGGACTTCCCTCTAAGGAGAACTGGGATGCCCAGTCCCCGCCGCGATCCGGGTCGTAGACGAAACTCGGGAAGGCGCGGGACTCGACCGCGCTGGCACAACGCAGATAATGCGGGATGACAGCCCGTGAAACGTCGGGGCCGGTGTAGATACAGAAAAGCGCCGGGCCTTCGCGGCGCAGACCTGCGACGATTTGCGGCGCAAGCTGGGGCAGATGCGACGCAGCCGTTTGCAGGACGAAAGCCTCCCCCAGGGACATCGTCATGCGAGCAATCTGCTGCGTCCACTCGGTGAACGATCCCGGTGGCGCGTTCGAGGGATCGCTCACAGGAAGCTCATTAATTTCCAGAAGCACCTTAACGGGCATGTCGGACCCGAGAATATCGACCAGCGTCGATTTCTCCGCATCGCTGAGGCTGTTGCTGCTCAAAAAGACCAGCAGCGGCGGTAGGGCCCTGTAGTCCTCGGGTGTGAGCTGCTCGGGGCCAAATGTCTTGAAGAAGGAATCGTGCCGCTCTTCGCGATAACGATTCTCGAGTTCGAGATTCGATACTCGAATCTCTCGAATCAGCTCGACCCTGCGTTTAAGCTCAGTGTCGAAAAGCTCCAGGGCCTCGGCACAGCTATGGCAGGTGCCGGCGCGTCTGCGGTCGCGCGTGCGGCGTTTACCATTGCCGCCCGGCGATGGCAGCAGCGCTCGTTCTGCCATGAGCACTTTGCGCGCGATGCGCAAGCGCTTCAGGCGTTTCGCCGGCATGACCCGGGTGTGCCTGGTGTGTCGCAGGAGAGCGGAGAGGGCCTTGAAGTCGATGCCACCGGCATGCTCGCCTCCAAGGGCCGCTTCCAGCGCCTCCGGCGACGTCGACTTGGGGGACCTCGCGCGTTCCGATTCCAGAACCTCGGACAGTCGGGCGATGAGTTCTTCGACGGCGATGCGCTCCCCCTCGGCCCGCTCAGACTGCAGCGGCCACCAGGCATGCTCGAATATTTGGCGTGCGGTGCGGGGCCCGCAGGAGATCAATCGCCCATCGTGCGCTAGGGTGGTTTTGACCGTATCGAGGCTCGCGCGAACCCGATCGGGGTGTTCGCTCTGCTCCACGACCTGCTCCGTCGCCAAGGTCCAGAGCTCCGAGAGACGGCGTGCGCGCTTTTTTTGGGCCACGCGTTTGATCGACGCCTCCAGACGGTAGACGTTTCCCCGCAGGTTTTCGGCTTCCGCTCCCGATGCCGCCACCTGGTCCAAGATCTCGTCGAAGATTCTCGTCAATGACACTACCGGCGTGTCGACTCGGTCGTCTACGAGGACCGCGGGAAAGTCGTGGCGGATCGATTCGAGCTCGAGGTAGGCGCCGAGAAGGGCCGGGACCAGATCAGGCTGCGCCGGCTCGCCCTCGCGTCGCTCGGCATCCGGCCCGGCCATGTGGATGCGCAGGAGATCCGTCAGGCTTTCGTCGTGAAGGATCGCCGCAAGCGGGTCCACGCGCTCGCCGGTTGTTTGGCCCTGCAACATCAATCGTCCTTTAAGAACGTGCCTTAAAGTATGTGCAACCTAGCCTTCGGGCAGCACCGTGAACCTGTCGAACTCGCGCTCGAGTGCCGCCATCTTGGCTTCGATGGGAAGATGCTTTTCCCGGCGATACAAATCCTCGTAGCAGGGCACCGCATCGTCGCGGTACAGGATGCCCACAGAGAGCCGCTCGGACACGGCCGCCAGCTCCCGCGCCCGGTCAAGATTCGAGGGGTCGTGCGCCTCACGGCTGGGGAACCGGTGCATGTACGGCGCGTCGGGGTCGAGCCCGTCGGGGTGGCTCAACAGCCGGATTCGATCGGGGTTCTTGATGTACTGGTCAAAGTGGCCCGGCAGGTAGTGCGGACACCTCTGGAGAATGCTCACGAAGGATAGCCCGCGGTGGCGAAACGCTTGGTGGATGATGTCGTACAAGACACCGGGCAGCCAATCGACGGCCTGGGCCACGAAGGAGATGTTGGACATCCCGAGCGTCGCCGCCAGCGCGTTCAGCGGCTGGAGGGAGGAGCCACGAGGGGTGGTGTTGGTCACGAGCCCCTGCGGCGACGTGGGTGACACCTGATTCTTGGTGAGGCCGTAGACCCGATTGTCGTGCAGCAGCACCGTCATGTTCATGTTGTACCTCACGGCGTGCAGCCAGTGCCCGGCGCCGATCGCGCAACAGTCGCCATCCCCGGTGTTGACGAACACGTGCAAATCGGGCCGCTTAATCTTGATGCCCTCGGCGACGGGTAGCGCCCGTCCGTGCAGACCGTGAAAGCCGTACGTGCCCATATAGTGAGGTAGCCGCGAGGCACAGCCGATCCCAGAAACGAATACGGTCTTCTCGGGAGGAAGTTGCTCCTCCGCGCAGAGTTTTTGCAAAGCTGCAAGGATGGCGTTGTCGCCGCAGCCGTGGCACCAGCGCGACACCGCGCCTTCGTAGTCATGCAGGATGTACGCATCCTCGTCCAGGTCCGCGACGCTCGTCGACAGCCTGTCGATGAAATCAGACATGTGGTCTCCCCGTTTCCAGTTTGCGGCGAATGATCTGAACCACGGACCCGGGCTTGAGGGGCTGCCCCTTCACCTCGGACCAGCAGTCCACGTCCATCAGGTAGCGCGCTCGCAGCAGCCAGGCGAGATTCGAGTAGCGTCGGTTATCCACGCTGACGAACGCGTCGTCGAGGCTGTCCGACCAGCTTATCTCGACGGTCATCACCTGTGCGAATCGCTTGAGTATCTCCCCGATCCCAGACGCCATGGGTTGCAGGTAGGTGAGGTGCAGCGACGAGACGGCGGATCCGTCGGCGCGAGCACGGTCAACCGCTTCCTCGATGACGCCTTTCGTGCTTCCCCAACCGACGATGAGCAAGTCGCCGCTGGGGTCTCCATATACCGTCGGTGTGGCGAGGGTTTTCTGGAAAGAGGCGAGCTTGCGGCTGCGGTATCTGATGCCCTCCTCGTTGATCTCGGGATCGTAGGCGACCCTGCTCGCGCGATCGTGTGCCAATCCTGTCAGGGTATGCATACCTCCGGGCTGGCCCGGTATGAAGCGTCGGCGCAGGCCAGTTCGGTCATCCCACTCGTAGGGTTGCTCGCCTTTGGGAATCTCGGTCTGGTCGGACGCTACGGCATACCACTCTTGCTTGGGCTGGGGCCGCACGAACAGCTGCTGGGCGGTCGCCAGGTTGGCGTCGCTCAATAGCACCACCGGCAGGTTGAAGGTCTCGGCAATGTGGCGCGCCGTGATCGCCAGATAGAAGCAATCCTCGATGTTGGCGGCGGCCAAGACCACCCGGGGCGCATCGCCGTGGGCTCCAAAAATGGCCTGAAGGAGGTCGCCTTGCTCCACTTTGGTCGGTTGACCGGTGCTCGGGCCGCCTCGCTGAACGTTGATAACGACGAGCGGGACCTCAGCCATAGCGGCGAGCCCGATGAGCTCTTGCTTGAGCGACATGCCAGGACCCGAGGTGATAGTGACGGCGCACTTGCCGGCATAAGAGGCGCCGATCGCGAAGGCGCACGCCGCGATCTCGTCCTCGGCCTGGTGCACGATGCCGTCCACGTGCTCGAAGATCTCACTGAGGTAGTGTGCGGCGGATGTCGCAGGGGTGATCGGATACATGGCGCATACCTCCATGCCGGAGGCCATAATGCCGAGCGCCAGCGCCGTGTTGCCGTTCATGACGAGCTGGGTTTTCTTGGTGCGCGAGCCTGGAATCTTGAAACCGAGATCCAGGCTCTCACGTGCCCACGTATACCCCGCTTCCAGGAGCTGGACATTCCGATCGACCACGTCTTCACTCTTGGTCCGAAATGTGAACGCGACCTGCTGGCGGCCGAGCTTCAGATCCATGCTGTAAATGGCGCTCAGCATCCCCAGCACGAACATGTTCTTGCCCAGCGCGGGATTGGACGTGTACTGGAAGCAGATCTGCTCCATGGGGATCTCGTAGACCCGGTAGCCGTCGCGAATCACCTCGTCGTAGGTGCTGGTGTAAGCCGCAACGATGTCTGGGTCGCGATGGAACCGCCACTTGTTCTCGAGAAGGATAATGCCGCCGCGCCTGAGCGCGCCGGCTTGCAACCGACCGCGTAATACCTGCTCGTTGAAGGCCACGGCTAGATCGGCCTCGTCGCCTCCGTTGGTCACGCGATGCGAGCCGATCCGAATGCGGTTCCCGCTGGCGCCTGCGATGCTGCGCGGCGGCGGCTCGATCTCCGCCGGGATGATCTCCACGGTCCAGATCCCGTTGCCCATCTTGGCGGCGATGCTGGCGAAAGACTGACCGCACTTCTGCGCGCCTTCACCGGAGTCACTGATCACCTCGATGATGTGCTCCCGGAGCTGCAGCGGTGCCGCCGGGGCTAACGGGCCCTGGTGCTCCGTGGCGGATTGCGCGGGAAACTCGGATTGTCGGATGTTCAAATTATCCATGTGCCTCCACCCGGCCTCAGGATACCCCGGACCCAATGTGAGTCACCAAAGTTTAGTCTAAGTCTATGCCTCCAATCTTAGAAAGTAGAGCTGGGGCGTAACATGACCTGGATCAACGGTAATCCGGTGAGCCCGTGCCCTGCGGCGTGGACTGAGACCAGTCAGAAACCGGGTCACGAAGACGAATGAGAAGAGTAAGCGAAACCCCGGGAAACCGAACGGATCAGCAAGGGCTAGCAACCTGACCGTGTTCGGCGGACTGGACGGTGTCCTTCAGGGCACGGCGAAGATCGATTTGCGCGGTGAATGGGCGCTGGACTCTCGGCTATGGCAAGGTCCTCCGATTGTATTAAGGCGGACGGACTTTTCGATAGCCGGACATATTCGGATTCACGGGATTCAGCTCAACTAAAACGCTTTTCGAGCCTAATAGCGCGAGAATGCGGGTAGAGCCGAAGAAGGTCTGGTAACTAAGTTTTACGGTTTTCGTCTTGTGCCCAGCGCATCGCAATCAACGCGGCGGCGGCGAAAACGGAGAACCCCCCAGCAAGTGCCATCACAGTGCCGTCGTAGGCCTGGCCGATGGCAGCGCCGATGGGAACCGAGATCAGCGTGGCCACGAAACCCACCACCGAGGCGCCGACGCCGGCAATGTGACCCAGGGGCTCCATGGACAGAGCGTTAAGATTGCCAAAAAGCAGACCGACGCAGAAGAACATTGATATGAAGAAGGTCATGAAGAGCCACAACGGCGGCAGTCCACCGAGCGTCCAGGCCACGATCAGGAACAACAGGGAAAGACCGGTAAGCGTCCGAATGGCCGCGTTTGAAATCTTGTGCATGCCATGACGGATAACGAGCCGCCCGTTGACCACGGACGCGCTCCCGATGGATATAGCGAGCGCGGCAAAGTACGCCGGAAACCATTCTCCTAGCCGATACGTGACCTGAAAGATTTGTTGCGCAGAACTCAAGTAACCGACAAAAGACGCGAATATGAGCCCGGTAGCGAGGGTATAGCCGATGGCAGAGCGGGTGGTGCAAACCTCGCGGGCCGCTATCAGAATCCTGCGGACCGAGAACGCAGATCTGCGTTCAAGAGTGAGCGTTTCCGGTTGCCGCAGCGCAAACCAGACTGATGTAATCAGCGCTATCAGGACAAAGGTCGTGAAGATCGCCCGCCACCCGGCAAAAACGAGAATCCCCTGGCCCATGGTCGGCGCGAGGGCAGGAACCAGAATGAACACCGACAAGGCAAAAGACATGACCCGCGCCATGGCGCGGCCTTCATACAGATCGCGCACCAGCGCGATGGTCACGATGCGCGGCGAGGCGGCGCCAAAGCCCTGGAGTACCCGTCCCGCAATCATCCACTCGAAACTGGGTGCGAATATGGACAGCAGACATCCGCCCATGAACAGAAAAAAACCGGCATAGATAATCGGTTTACGCCCGAAACTGTCCGAAAGCGGGCCGGCAAGCAGCTGACCGAACGCGAGTCCGAAAAACAGCGACGCCACCACGAGCTGCGTGTCGTTGGCGTCCGCGACTGCGAGATCGGCGCCGATGGCCGGCAACGCGGGCAGCATCGCATCGATGGACATGGCAACCAGCGAGAACATCAGCGCCACTAGCGCGACGAACTCGCCGAGCGGGAGTTTTTTTTCGTTGAATTGTCTGGTCACCGAAACTGACGTACTTCCCGTTCTGCCGCATTCACTAAAAAGGCGGGATTAGCACGGGGAAAAGCCCGCGGCTTGCCTTTGTCCTTACCCATGTCAATAACGCCAATTGGATTCCTAGAGCTTGAAGGGAATATACAAAGCCAGGTCCGGCCAGAACCAGAGCAGAGCCGCAGTGGCCAGCATCATCAGCATGAAGGGCCAAACACCGCGGACCACGTCCATGAGCGGCGCCTTGGCCACCGCCTGAATCACGAACAGGTTGAGCCCCACCGGAGGCGTAATCAGCGCCGCCTCGATCATCACCACGAACAGGACCCCGAACCAGATGGGATCGATACCCATGGCGCCAAGGGAGGGGTGCAGCACGGGCACCATAATGAGCAGCATGCTGAGCGCTTCGAGAAACAGCCCCATCACCAGCAGGATCGCGCACACGATGAGAATAAACACCCATGGCTCGCTGATGTTCCCTACGATGAGCTGCGAGATCTCCTGCGGGATTTGGTAGAGCGTGATGGCTTTGCCGAACACCTTAGCTCCGACAAGGATCAGAAAGATCGACACCGTGGTGATCATGGATACGCGCACCGCTTCCAAGAGCAGCGGCCAGGTGATGCTGCGGCGGGCGAGGACGATGATGAGCGCGACGGAAAAGCCGATGCCGGCCGATTCCGTTGGCGTAAACCAGCCGGCGTAAATGCCGCCGATAACGATGGCCGCGAGCACCACGGTGGGCAGCGCGCGCAAAGTTGCGCGGCGGCGTTCCGCCCAGGCTGCCCTAGGGGTAGGCGTGTAACCCTTGCCGAAACGGGCGTAGAGAAAACAAAAACCGATGAAGAGTCCGGCGAGAAAGAGGCCGGGCCCGATACCGGCCAGGAACAGGTCGACGATGGATTCCTCGGTCACAACCCCGTAAATGATCATCGGGATAGAGGGCGGGATGAGTATTCCCAGCGTTCCGCCGGCGGCGATCAGCCCGAGGACGAAGGAGCGGTCGTAGCCGCGGGACGTCATTTCGCTGATGGCTACGGTGCCAATGGTGGCGGCGGTGGCTACGGAGGATCCGGAAATCGCGGCAAAGATTGCGCAGCTCAGAATAGTCGCCACACCGAGTCCCCCCGGCCAGTGGCCCACCCAGCTCTGCACCGCGGCGAAGAGGTCTTTGCCGACACCTCCTTTCAGCAGCACGTTCGACATCAGCAGGAACAGCGGCACCGCCAGGAGCACGAAGTTGTCCATGCCGCTGTAGAGCGCCTGGGGCACCATCACCAGAGAGATGTCTTCTATGAAGAGCAATGCCGCGCCGAGTCCGCCCAAAGCGAACGCCACCGGCACGCGCAGCGCAAGCAGCGCCACGAGCGCGAGAACGATTAAAAGGATGGTCAAAGATCCGCGCTTCCCGGGCCGTGGTGCGATTCGGCCGGGAGCAACTCACCACGAAGCAGCCGCACCATCTCGGCGAGGCACTGAAGAAAAAGCAGGGCAAAACCCACCGGGATGGCGCTCTCGGTCATCCACATGGGAACGCCCAGCATGGTGGACGTGGCCCGCTTGAGCTCGATGGACTCGAGAAGAATACCGGTGCCGTGCCAGAGCGCAACGGCGGAGAAGATGCCGATGACAAGCAATGAGACGAATTCCAGCACGCGTCTGGACCGGGACCCGAGATACTTGTCCCCGATCTCCACGACAATCATCTCGCGGTGATGAAGGAGGTAGGCGGCGGCAATGTATGTGGCCCAGATCTGAAAAAAGCGCGTAATCTCCTCGACCCAGATCGTGGGCGCGTTGAAGACCTTCCGCATGATCACCTCGTAGGTGACCATGATTCCAATGGCAAAGAACATCCAGGCCGAAAGCCCGGCGGTGATGGCGCTCAACCGATCGACCAGTCGCGTCATTCAAGACCCCAAGCCGAGTGCGCGCGGCAATTCGTCGAAATGCCGCGCTGGGCGAGCTTCCGGCTGCGAGACCCGGCGAAGCAGCATTGGATCGATACGGCCGTCGGCGTCAACGCCGACGACCGTATCGTAAGTGCGGTTAATCAGAGATTCTTGGCCTGGGATACCAGCTCGGCACCCAAAGGCCGGGTGCGCTCGATGAAAGAGTCAACCACCGACTCGGTGGATTTGCGCCAGAGCTCGCGGTCGGCGTCGGACAGATCGATGACTTTAATCTTGTCCCTGACGTCGTTGAGCGCCTCCTGCTCGAGCTGACCCATCTGATTCCGAAGCTCCGTTTCGACCCGGCGCGCGGCCTTGGTGATAACCTCGCGCTGCTTGTCGCTGAGCGACTGCCAGGTCTTCTCGTTGATGAGCACGATGAACTCGATGTCGGCGTGATTCGTGAGCGTGAGGAAATCCATGACCTGGTAGAGTTTTCTCGACTTCACCGCGGTGACCCCTGTCATCCCAGCGTCGACAGTGCCGCGCTGGTAGGCAACGAATTGCTCCGAGCCCGACATCAGGGTAGGGGCCCCGCCGAGGGCCGTCACGGTGTCGCCGATGGTCTTGCCAAACACGCGGACCTTTTTGCCTCTCACATCGTCGGGGGTACGGATGGGGTTTTTCTTGGAGAGCACGATGGTGCCGCCGAACGCCTGCCACCAGAGCACACGGGTTCCCGTCTTCAGGATTTCCTGATCGAGTGTTTGGCGAATGCGGCTTTCCGGCGCGGTCGCGGCGCGGACCTTGGCTTCGCTGTCGAACATGAACGGGACATAGAAAATGTCCACGGCCGGAACCGTTCCGGCGAATCGGGTCAGTGAGGCGACCCCCATCTCGATGGCGCCGGAAGCGACCGCCTGGGGCACCTCCTTGTCCTTGTAGAGCTGGGCCGATGGGTAAATCTCGACCTTAATCTCGCCGCCAGTCTCGCGCTCGACCTCCTCCTTGAACGCCTGCACATTCTGACCGAGGTGATGCTTCAGCGGCAGCTGGAGCGTGAGCCGAAGCTTGGTCTCGGCGGCGGCGCCGAGCGGAAAAGTCGCAACCGCGGCGAGCACTATCATTATGAGTAGCTTTCTCATGATCGTCTCCTCGAAAAAACTGTCGTGTGGGATTATCGCGATGCGTGGTCCGCAAACCGACCCCGGGAGGCCAAGTCTAAAGCCACGCTCCGCTTTCATCTAGCGCCGGCGGGCGTTCGGGAACGCCGCGCCTGGCCGTTCAAGCCACCGGGTTGGCGGCGGGGCGGGAAAGGCGAAAAAGAGCGAATCAAGCGCAAGGGGGAAGACTTTACCCTGGTTACGGCGCCCTTATCTTTGGTTCTCCTCTCGAACGATTACGCTACGGTTTTCGCCCGCGCAGGTGATGGGGACAATGCTCCCCAGTATCCAGTACGACGATCATCGCCTCCCAGGTTTGCTTCATCTTCGCCAGTCCCTCGGCGCCGATGGCGGCTTCATAGCGAGAGCTACCGGCGCCGTCAAACGCTGCGCGCTCTTCGCGCGCCACCTGCCGGTACCAGGGATTGCGATTGGTCAGCGAGACGTCCACAAATCCCGCGGCCGCCAACGCGTTCCGGTAGCGCGCCGGCGAGGCCATGCCGAAATCCAGGCCCTCGAGGTCCAGATAGCGACGCATTTCCGGGGTCGGTTCCGCGTCGCGATCCGTGAGCCAGTCGGAAGCCGCGAACCAGCCGCCGGGGCGCAGAACGCGAAACACCTCGCGGGCGAGAGACTCCTTGTCGGCGATATGCACGATGGCGTCCTTGGAAAACACCACATCGAATGACTCGTTGGGAAAATCGAGGGGTCCGGGAGACACGCGCCGGATTTCAACTTGATCGCCGATCCCGGCCGACTCGGCGCGACGTTTTGCCGTGCGGCAGACCGTCGCCTCCACGTCGATGCCAACCACCTTCTCGGCTCCATGATCCCGGGCCAGGGCTACGGTGATACCCCCAGAGCCGCAGCCGATATCGAGTACGGTCTTGCCGTAAAGCTCGATGCCGTAGATCACTCTGGCGACTTCCTCCGGACCACCCGGGGATAAATAGCCGTTACCCCACAGGGACTCGAGGAAGTTCACCATGGCGTCGTGGTAGAGCTCTTCGTGAGCCGATGACACGGGTGGTCCCTTCGGGAGCGGATTTATCGGCGCGGTACCAGGCGCGAGAGAAAGGCTTCGGCGTGCTCGGGAAAATCGGCCGCAAGGTGACGGGCGGTGATCTCCAGCGCAAGCGCCGGAGTCAAGCTCTCCGGAGTCAGGTAGATCCGCAGCCACAATCCGTCGGTGAGTGAATCCACCCCGGCGGCAAGCAGAGCGGCATGGCTTTGCTCTTTGCCGTCGCGCTTCAACAGCTCGACGCAGGCGTTGTGCATTTCCGCGGTCCGGTCGGCGTCCAGTTCTTTTGCAATCTCTGCGTAAAGCGGACGGGCATTGGCTTCCCCCCAGAACGCATGCCAGATGGCAAGGGCCTGCGGGTTGCAGACCTCCTCGTCGAAATCGGCCCTGACCAGCGCCACGATCCGGTCGACGGGATGGGAACCCGTGGCATCGAGCGCGGTGCGCCAGTTTTCTCTGTATTTCTCGAAATGGCTGCGCAGGGCCTCGGCGAGTAGGGTGTGCTTGTTCTTGAAGTAGAACACCGCAACCCCCTGGGAGAGTCCGGCCTCCTGGGCGACCGTCGCCAGCGTGGTCGCAGCCAGCCCGTTCTTGACCACCGAGCTCAGGGTCGCCTGAATAATCTGCCGCCGGCGCTTTGTCGCGTTTTCGACCCGCTCTTTCCTGGGTCTTACGGGATTTGCCGCTTCGCCGGACATTTTCTCCATCCTCTTCAATGAGTTGAATCCCTAGGTCCCTAGGTGGCGCTCGCCGATAGGGGCCCCAGTTGCGCTAAATTTATTTAACTGCTCAAATAAGTTCAACTTGGAGCCGGGGCGACTTTATGCTCGCCTCCGCCCCGCGCCGGAGCTGCCAATAATGCCCAACAGCACACGCTACGACGCTATCGTAATCGGCGCCGGTCATAACGGCCTGACGACGGCCTGTTATCTGGCCAAGGCCGGGCTGCGGGTTCTGGTGGTGGAGAAGAATGACTGGGTCGGCGGGGCCGCCGTCAGCCGTGAGCTCTACGACGGCTGGACCTATTCCAACTGCTCCTATGTCTGCTCGCTGCTGCGTCCAGAGGTGGTGCGGGATCTCGACTTGCCCCGGCACGGCCTGCAGGTGATCCCCTACGAAGGCGGCGCGACGTTCACTCCGGATGGGGACTATTTCGCTCACTACGCCGATCACGATACGCTGCGTCGTGAAATCGCCCGCCATTCCAAACGCGACGTAGACGCCTACGAGCGCTATTCCAAACTCGTTCTTCGCCAGTGCCGCTTCATTCGCCCGCTGCTGCTGCGCACGCCGCCGGATCCCGCCTCCCTTCATCCTCGTGACCTGCAGGAGCTGCTCTACCTGATCCGGCGTTTTCACGATCTGGGCGAGCGGGAAATGGGTGAGACCCTTCGCTTCTGGACCCTGTCCGTCGGCGAGTTTCTGGAAGAGCATTTTGAAAGCGAGCTGATACGGGCGTCGCTGGCCGGAAGCGGGATCATCGGCACCGGGCTCGGTGTCTATTCGCCGGGCACCGCCTACGTGCTGCTGCATCACTACATGGGCGAAGTCGACGGGTCCATCGGTTCCTGGGGATTTGCCCGCGGCGGTATGGGCTCGATTTCCAATGCGCTGGCGTCGGCGCTCAAAGATGCCGGAGGCGAGATCCGCGTCGGTTCCGGAATTGACCGGTTCCTGATTAAGAATGGCATCGTGACCGGAGTCGTGCTCGACAACGGTGATGAGTTCGAAGCGCCGCTGGTGGCCTCGAACATGGATGTGAAGCGCACCTTCCTGCGCCACGTGGACGCATCGGAGCTGCCGGACGCGTTCGTCACTGCGGTGAAGCGGTTCAAAATCCGCGGCTCCAGCGCAAAGCTTAACGTGGCCCTGGACGGATTTCCCGAATTCCCCGCCGCGCCGGCAGACGCTCCGTTTCTCAAAGGTGATCTGCACTGCTCGGTGAGTCTGGCTGAGCTCGAGCGGGCATATGACGACTGGAAGGAAGGGCGATGGTCGGCGGATCCGTATTTCGACATGCTCATTCCGACGCGTATGGATCCGACCATGGCGCCGCCGGGCAAACACATGATGACCATGTTCATCCAGTACGCGCCTTACGATCTGGAAGTCGACGGGGTGCGCGCTCCTGAGAACTGGGAGAACGCGCGGGAACGATTCGCCAATACCGTCATCGACAAAGTCGAACGGATCTGTCCCGGGATCCGGGATCTCATCCTGCACAAGGAAGTGCGCTCGCCGTGGGATCTCGAGCGTGAAGTTGGGCTGACCGAAGGCAACATTTTTCAGGGCGAGCTGACTTTCGATCAGCTGTTGTTCAACCGTCCCGTCCCCGGTTACGCGCAGTACCGTTCGCCTATCAAAGGGCTTTATCTGGTGGGATCGTCGGCCCATCCGGGCGGCGGCGTCATGGCGGCGCCGGGCGCCAATGCGGCGCGGGAGATCCTGCGCGACGTGAAGCTGCTGAGCCGCCATGCGCGGTGGTCACGGGCGGCGTGAGAATCAGACGATGAAGGCGTCCAGCGCAAAAAACAGCTATGACGCCATCGTCGTTGGTGCGGGACACAACGGCTTGACCGCGGCCGCGACGCTGGCCAAACGCGGAAAACGGGTGCTGGTTCTGGAACGTTCCCAGAGCATTGGCGGCATGGCAAAAACCTCCGAGATCGCTCCCGGCGTCCGGGGCCCGCGAATGGCTCATCTGCTCTATAACCTGAGCCCGCTGGTTTCGTCAGAACTGGATCTCGAGGCACACGGTTTGCGCATCGTCGCCAGAGATCTTCCCACCGTCAGCCTGTCGCCTGACGGCAGGCACGTGGTGATCGCCGGCGCCGAGGCGCGTTATTGTGACGGCGGCGCGCATCCCGACGCGGAAACGTTCTCGTCCCTGTGGCAAAGGATGATTCGCTTCAGCGCGCTGATCGCACCGATCTTCGCCCGGACGCCTCCGCGATTGGCCGGCGGCGGGATGTCGAGGCAAAACCTGTTCGAAGGCGCGCAGCTAGCCAAGCTGGGTTTGGATTTGCGCCGCATGGGAAAGTCCGAGATGCGTGAATTTCTTCGGGTTGTGTTTTCCAATGTTTCTGATCTGTTCCTCGATGAAATTCCCGACGGCCCGCTGGCCGGCGCCATGGCCGCTGACGCCGTGCTCGGCGCGTGGGCCGGACCCAAGTCTCCGGGCACAGTGCTGATGCTGATGTACCGTCTGGCACAAGGAGGTGCCAAACAGCTTCCCGCTGGAGGAATGGGCGCGGTCACGGACGCGCTGGCCAACGCTGCTCGCGCCCGCGGGGCCGAGATCCGCACTGGTGTTGGCGTCGACTCCGTATTAATCGATGGCGAGCGCGTGGGTGGCGTCGCGTTCGGCAGAAATGAGAGCGCCGAGGCACCGCTGGTGTTTTCCAGCCTTGATACGATGAGCACGCTCAAGCTGGTAGGCGCAGAACACTTTGATATCGAAGCCTGTCGCCGGATTCAAAACATTCGCGCAAAGGGAACCGCGGCAAAAATCAATTTTGCGTTGTCAGCGGTCCCTAAGTTTCACGGGCTCGACGACACGCTCTTGCGAGCGCGGTTGTTGGTCGCGCCGTCCGTCAACTACATCGAGCGTGCGTTCAATCCGGCCAAGTATGGAGAGTTGCCGTCCGAGCCCATGATCGAGGCGGTAATACCGAGTCTTTCCGATCCGTCACTTTGCGACGACGACGCCCACGTCATGTCTGCCATTGTCCAGTTCGCCCCGTACGATCTGAAAGGCGGTTGGTCCTCCGCAGCGCGTGAACGGCTTGCGAAAATATCTTTAGCGCTGCTCGAGCAATACGCGCCCGGGATTGCGGATCTCGTCACCGCCACCGAGGTCCTGTCACCGGCCGACATCGAGCGTGAAACCGGCGCGCGTGGCGGGCACTGGCATCACGCCGAGATGGCAGTGGATCAGATGATAATGCTGAGGCCGACGAACGGAATGGGGCGTTATGCCAGTGGCGTCCCCGGTCTCTATTTCTGCGGCGCAAGCGCACACCCGGGCGGCGACGTCACCGGCGCGGCGGGACGCAACGCCGCACTTCAGTCTATTCGCGATGGCGGAGCGCTATGACCGTCTCTCGCGAAACCGCTGTTGCTGATTTTACAGCGCGGGGCCGAGCTCCGGCTGCGGTGCCGCTGGGACTGATCGCGACGCCGTTCAGCGCGCGCTTACGTGCGCTCAGCATTGCCAATCGATGGAACGGGTGGGCGGGATACGCGACGCCCGCGGTGCTGAACTCAGTCGAGTCAGAGTATTTTGCCATCCGCAATCAGGCAACGCTGTTCGACTTGTCGCCCATGTACAAGTATCAAGTGTCGGGCGCCGATGCCGTCCGAGTTGTGAATCGCCTGGTGACGAGGGATGTGACCCAGATACAGCCGGGTCGAGTAGGGTACGCGGTCTGGTGCGATGAAAACGGCATGGTCATCGACGACGGCACGGTGTTTCGGCTGGGCGCCAACGAATTTCGGATCTGTTGTCAGGAGTCCCAATACTCATGGCTTCACCAGGCTGCTTGGGGCTTCGACGCCGAGATCGGCGACGAGTCGGAGCAGCTCGCCGCCCTGGCGCTTCAGGGCCCGACCTCGTTTTCACTGCTTACGGCCGCGGGACTTGGCGCATGCGCGAAGCTCAAGCCCTTTGACTTGGCGGAAATCGAGCCTGGTATTTTGATTTCGCGCACCGGGTTTACCGGCGACCTGGGCTACGAACTGTGGGCCGATTCCGCTCAGGCGTTGAGCCTGTGGGACCGGCTGTGGGCGGCCGGCGGCAATTACGGTCTTCGCGCCATCGGATCCGATGCCCTCAATGTAGCCCGGATTGAAGCAGGATTCATCGCCACGGGCGTCGACTTCAAGTCTATTCATCACGTCGTCCGACCCACCCGCGGGCGCACGCCGTTCGAGCTTGGCCTCGGCCGGCTTGTGGATTTCGACAAGGGGCACTTCAACGGCCGGCGCGCGCTGCTGCAAAGTCGCAGAACCGGGAATCGTTATACCCTGGTGTCGCTCGACGTCGATGGCGCAAAGCCGGCGACCGATGCGCTGATTTACTATCGCAACAAAAAGATCGCGGGGCATATCACCTCTGCGGTCTGGTCACCCACCACCAAGCGCAATATCGCCTTCGGAGAGCTCAAGGCTCCCTACGGCGTGAGTCGAAACGACCATCTGTCTGTGGAGATATACGTCAACAAGGAAGGTAAGTGGGAAAGACTCAAGACCCGTGTGCGCATCGTCGAGCGCCCCTTGTTTAAAAACGCACGCAGCCGGGCGACTCCGCCCCGGCCGTTCTGATGCATCCAAAGCGATCCAAATAGCAACAAGATAATTTTATGTTGAACAAAGAATCAGCGATTTTGTCACCTTCGACCAACCTTGAACCCGCCGAGGCTGTTCGGCAGTGGGACAACCAGCACTTTCTGCATCCGTGGCAGTCCATGGGGACCGATGCGCCCAACCGTGTTATCGCGGCGGGGGGCGAGGGTATCTACCTGTTTGATCCGGAAGGACGGCGCTACATCGACGGCCCGGGAGGCATGTGGAATGTGCAGATTGGTTACGGCAATGAGGAGATGGCTAATGCCATCGCCGCGCAGGCGCGCGCGCTTGCCTATACCACTCCGTGGGCCTTCGCCAACGAGCCGGCAGCGCTGTTGGCGCGAAAGCTGAGCGAGCTGTCCCCGGGCGATCTCAATACCGTGTTTTTTACCACCGGCGGCTCATCCGCGGTGGACTCCGCGCTGCGGTTTGCGCAGTTCTACAACAACCTGCGGGGAAGGCCGAATAAGAAGCGGTTCATTGCGCGAGAAAAGGGTTACCACGGATCTACCTATCTCGCGGCGAGCGTTTCAGGAAAGGAACGCGACAAGAGTTACATGGATACGGCGCGGGATCTGGTGTCCTTTCTTCCAAACGTGAATCCGTACGTGCGTCCCAAAGGCATGGACGTGGAAACTTGGTGCAGTGAAAAGGTGGCGGATCTCGAGAAGGCCATTATCGAAGCGGGCCCGGAGAACGTGGCCGCATTCATTGCCGAGCCGGTGCTGGCCTCCGGGGGCGTGATCGTTCCTCCGCCGGGCTATCACCAGCGCACTGTGGAAGTGTGCCGAAAGTACGACGTGCTCTATATCTCGGACGAAATCGTGACCGGCTTTGGCCGCCTCGGCCACTGGTTTTCGTCGCAAGCCGTCTTCGACATGGTTCCCGACATTATCACCTGCGCAAAAGGGCTGACCTCCGGCTACCAGCCTCTCGGAGCGGTTTTGATCTCGGACCGGCTGCTCGAAGCGATCAGCGCTGAGGATCGGAAGAGCGTTCTTTTCTCCAATGGTTATACCTACTCCGGCCACCCGGTGTGCTGCGCCGCCGCGTTGAAGAATATCGAGATAATGGAACGCGACGGATTGCTGGCGCACGTGCGCAGCGTCTCGCCTCACTTTCAGTCGCGCCTGCGTAATTTGATGCGCTACGAAATCGTCGGTGATGCCCGCGGATTGGGCCTGGTTGGCTGTATAGAAGGTGCCGTCGCGCTGGATTCCACCCATCTGGACGGCGACCGTCTAAGCGTCGACAAGGAGTTCGGATATCGCGTGGACAAGAAATGCGAGGAGAAGGGCCTGATCGTGCGTCCGCTTATCAATATGTGCGTGTTTTCTCCTCCACTCATTATCAATAAGGCCCAGATCGATGAAATGTTCGATATCCTCGAGGAGGCGCTTCGTCAGGTTCAAAACGAACTCTTGGAATGATTTCGATACCAAAACATGGACACTGAAACCCGTGCTTCTTGTCCTTGGAATCAATAGCTCGGCGATGAAGCAGTTTCGCGCCTAGCCGTCATCTGAGTATTTTTAGCTACAACAACGACCTACTGGAGGAACCGATGAAGATTAAAACGTTGCTGGGCGCCGTAGTTGCCGGCGCGATGATCGGAACGGCTGGTGTGACTGCCGCTGCGGATTCCGAACTGGTCATATTCGATTGGGCGGGCTACGAAGATCCCGAATTTTTCAAATCGTATTCTGAAAAATACGGCGACGATCCGACCTTTGCTTATTTTGGCGACGAGGAAGAGGCTTTCCAAAAACTGCGTTCCGGCTTCAAGGCGGACGCGTCTCATCCGTGCTCGCAGTCAATACCGAAATGGCGAGAGGCGGGACTGCTGGAACCCATCGATACGTCCAAGATCAAGGCCTGGGGTCAACTGATGCCCGGTCTGCGCGACATGGAAGGCTTCTCCCACGAGGGCAAGGTGTATTTCATTCCGATAGATTGGGGCAGCACCAGTGTGACCTATCGGACCGACAAGGTTCCGGCGGCTGACGTCGCCTCGCTGCAGATTTTCAAAGATCCGAAATATCGTGGGCGGATCTCGATTGGAGACAATGTGGATGACGCCTACGCGCTCGGCTTTCTTGCAACCGGGGTAACAGACTGGACCAAAGCCACCGACGCTCAGTTGAAGAAAGCCTCAGAGTTTCTAAGGGAAGTTCACAAAAACGTGCGCACCTACTGGATTGACGGCGCCACCCTCGCACAGCTGATGTCCAGCGGCGAGGTTCTGATTTCGTGGGCGTGGAACGAGACCGCGACCACCATGGCGGCGGAAGGCCAGCCGGTGGCGATGACGCGCAATACCAAGGAAGGCTCGACCACCTGGGTGTGCGGATACGTGAAAATGAAAAACCATTCGGGGTCTGACGCGAAGTTCTACGACTTCATCAACGCCTGGCTGGAGGACCGCACGGCGGATTATATCGTCAGCGCCTGGGGATACGGCCACTCCAACGCGTCCGCGATGGCGAAGATGGATCCTAAGGTCTTGCAGGAGAAGGGATTTGCGGACCTGGATAAATTCCGCGCAAACACGCTCTGGCAGGCGCCCGTGCCGCCTAAGCTGCGCGAAAAGATGATCGAGGAGTTCGAGAAAATCAAAGCAGGATTCTGACCGCGTCCGCTCAGCAACGATCGCGCCGGTGATTCGGACCGCCGCTTCCGCGGCGGTCCCCGGCCCGGGGGTTATTCAAGCACAACGATCGACTCTGCGCCCCAACCAACGCGCGCTTTGTCGCCGCTCGAGAGCACGCGCCGCCCTGCAGTATTTCGCATGGATATGGTTGCCGGCTTTTCGACACCGGGCAGACGGACATCGTAGTAGGTCATGTCTCCGTAATAGACGACGTCGACCACCTCGCCGACAAGCTCGCGCTCGGCCACATCGCTTTCGTCGAATAGCAAGGTCAGCATCTCGGGCCGTACACCTACCGTCGCGCGGCTGCCGTTCATTTTTCCCGGGATTTGCGCTCGGGGGACCTCGACTTTACCGAAGGCCGCGCCT
>Ga0224512_10000614_pt1 | contig 36970 bp, 27 predicted proteins | sample SF_May12_sed_USG_4_FD_169103 | JGI IMG/M metagenome (GOLD analysis project Ga0224512, IMG submission 169103) | Sediment microbial communities from San Francisco Bay, California, United States - SF_May12_sed_USGS_13 | ecosystem: Environmental > Aquatic > Marine > Sediment | place: USA... | reverse complement strand
TGCCGGAACTCCGCCGTCTTGGCGCGGAGCTGGCTGTCGGTGAGGCGCTCGATCTCCGGCTCGAGGGCGTTGACGGCCTGGATCCTCGGCACCATGCGCTTGTAGTCGCGGTCGTGCTTGGTACCGAACACCTTGCCCAGGATCTGGTTCAGCATGATGGGGCGCTCTTTATGCGGTGGAGGTGCGGGAGCAGGTCGCCCGGTCGGGCGGTGGCGGCGATCTTAGCAAACGCGGTGGCTGCCGCCGGTGGGAGGACGGCGCGCGGGCAGGCGAGAAGCGCGCGGCCCTGCCGGCGCGGACCCGCGGTGCCGGTCCCGAGGGGAGCCGGTTCGAGGGGAGCTAGGAGCCCGCGCGGGTGCCGTCGAGGATGTAGGCGCGCGGATTCTCGGGCTTGCCGTCGACCCGCACCTCGTAGTGCAGGTGATAGCCGGTCGAGCGTCCCGTGCTGCCCACGATGCCGATCGGGTCGCGCTGGCTCACCCGATCGCCCGCCTTGACGGTGATCTTGGCGAGATGGCCGTAGCGCGTGGTGATGCCGTACCCGTGGGCGACGTACACCGCGTTGCCGAGGCCACCCACCCGCTCGGCGCGGACGACGACGCCGTCGGCGGTGGCCTGGACCGACTGGCCCGGCGCCGCGGCGATGTCGATGGCCCAGTGAGCGGCGCTGCCGCCGGTGATCGGATCGCGCCGGTAGCCGTAGCCGCTCGTGAGGATGCCCTTGACGGGGGCGATCGACGGGGTGCTCGAGATCACCCGCTCGCGCTCGTCCAGGTTCCAGCCGACGGCGCGCAAGGCGTCGCTGAGGTTGGCGGCGCGGTCGCCCAGGTTCTCGATCGCGGCATCGGGGTCGAGCTCGAGCATCCCCGGCGAGGAGAGGCCGCCGATGCCCGCGTCGGAGGCCGGCGAGAAGCTGTCGAGACCGGCGACGATGGCGAGCTGACGCGTCTGGTCCTCGAACTCGGCGAGCTGCTTCTGCAGGGCGCCGATGCTCGATTCGAAGGAGCGATTGATCTCCCGCAGGTCCTCGTTCTCGGCCGCGACGAGCTCGAGCTCGTGGCGATCGATCGAGTTCGTGAAGAAGGACCAGGTGGTGAAGAGGGAGGCGGCGAGGAGGAAGAGGGCGACGGTGGTGGCGACGTGGATCTGGCGGTTGGTGACCCGCCATTTGCGGAAGCGTGCGCGCGCGTGCGGCACGAAGATCACCGTATGGTACTTCAGTCCCATCGTCTGATACTCGCGATCATTCGGTGGGCGTCCCTCGGAGATTCCATTGCCCACGCCCAACTGCTCGAAGTCAGCGTATTGTACCGAGGCCGGCTCGATTGTCAAGACGGCCTAAGTGGAGCAGAAGGAGGTGGTTCCGCGCTAGGCCAGGGCGACGAGGGCGGACGCGAGCAGCACCCCCGCGACGGCGCTCACCCACTTCGCCCAACGGCGCCCCGGCTGGAGAAACTCGTCCTGGAGCAGATCGAAGGCGCCGATGTAGAGGAAGGTACCCGCGGCGAGCGCCAGGACGCCCGCCTCGAACGGCACTGCGGCTTCGAGGCTCAGGAGCCCGCCGCCGGCGGCCATGCCCAGACCGATCCCCAGTGGGGTCATCAGCGCGAACACGGTCGCCAGGCGCAGGCTCCGGGCGCGCCCGATCGCCGAGCTCGCCAGCGCCATTCCGAGGGCCAGCCCCGCGGAGCCCTTGTGCACCGCGATGGCCAGGAAGGAAAGGAGGGTGCCCGCCCGGTCGGGATCGGCCCCCAGGGCGAGCCCGGCGAGCACGGAATGGGCGGACAGGGCGATAACGAGCACGTAAGGGGAGGCCGCTGGAGCGGGGGAGTGGTCGTGGCCCGCGTGCGACAGCAGCCCTTCGCTCGAGTGCGCGTGGGCCGCGTCGTGGGCCACGTCCGGCAGCAGCACGTGCTCGAGCAGCAGGAGCAGCAGGAACGCCGCGAGCGCGAGGGTGGGGGCCAGCGGGTAGCCGATACCGCCGTCCGCGAACCCGGCGTCCGCCGCGGGGAGGAAGTGGAGGAGGCCGACGCCGAGAAAGAGCCCCGCCGCGAACGCGTTGCCGACGCCGATCCAGCGCCCCCGCCCCGTCTCCCTCCGGCCGAGCAGCGGTAACGCCGCGCCGACCCAGCCGGCGGCCAGCGTGAGCAGCAGCAGGACGAGCTTGAGCGACGTCAACGACACGACGCGAACACTAGCAGGACGCGGCGCAAGCGGCGCCCGCTTGGCGCCCCGCTCACGCTGCGAGGGTCGCAAAGGCCACGGGCAGGCCGGGCTGATGAACACCGCCTCTCGGCCGGCCGGCCCGGTCTTCGGGCCGGCGCGAAAAGACTTCAGGTAAGGAAAAGACCCCGGTTCGAGAACGGAGGAGTCCATTCCATCAGCATGGGTACCGCGAACGCGGGCCTACCGATCGCACCTGCGCGACCTCCCGGAGAACCTCTCTTCCCTACCCGAAGTCTTTTCGCGCCGATTCGGTAGCTGCGAGGGCCGTCCGATCGCACCTGCGCGACCTCCCGGAGAGCCTCTCCTCCCTACCCGAAGTCCTTTCGCGCCGGTCCGGTGGCTGCGAGGGCCTTCCGCTCGCACCCGCGCGGCCTCCCGGAGAGCCTTCCCTACTCGGAGTCTTTTCGCGCCGGTCCGGTAGCTGCCAGGGCCGCCCGCAGCACCTACGCGACGCTCCGGAGAGCCTCTTTTCCTTTACCCGAAGTCCTTTCGCGCCGATCCGGTGGCCGCCATGGCCGGCCGAGGAAGGCGAAAGCCGGAGGAGTCGCGGTGGGTCTGCGAGATCGCGCGCCTCCCTGCCGTCCTGTGTAGAGTGTCCGCCTCGGCTCGTCGTTCGGCCGCCTTGCTCATGCCGGTACCGTCCCCAGACACCCAGTCCCCAGGCGCCCAGCCCCGAGCCGCCCAGTCCCCGGACGCCCGCCTCACGGAGACCCTGCGGCGGGTCTGGGGGTTCCGCGAGTTCCTGCCGCTGCAGCGCGAGGCGATGGCGGCGGTGCTGGCGGGGCGCGACAGCCTGCTCGTGCTGCCGACGGGCGGCGGCAAGTCGCTGTGCTTCCAGGCGCCCGCCCTGCTGACGGAAGGCCTGGCCGTCGTCGTGTCGCCGCTCATCTCCCTGATGAAGGACCAGGTCGACGGGCTGGCCGGCCAGGGAGTGCCCGCCGCCTTCTACAACTCGAGCCTCGACGCGGGCGAGCGGGCGGCGGTCGAGCGGGCGCTCGCCGGCGGCGCGCTGAGGCTTCTGTACGTCGCTCCGGAGCGGCTGGCGGGCGACGGATCGGCCGGCTTCCTGGATCTTCTCGAGCGCGCCGGGGTCGCCTTCTTCGCCGTCGACGAGGCCCACTGCATCAGCCAGTGGGGGCACGCGTTCCGCCCCGAGTACCGGCTGCTCGGCGGCCTGCGGGAGCGCTTCCCCGAGGCCTCGGTCCACGCCTACACCGCGACGGCGACGCCGCGGGTGCGCCACGACATCGTGGAGCAGCTCCGGCTGCGCGACCCGGAGGTCCTCGTCGGCTCTTTCGACCGGCCCAACCTGACGTACCGGGTCTTTCCCCGCTCCGACCTGGCGGCGCGGCTCAAGACGGTCCTGGCGCGGCATCACGGCGAGGGCGGCATCGTCTACTGCAACTCGCGCAAGCAGGTCGAGAGCCTCGCGGCGCGGCTGGCCGATTGGGGCTCGCGCGCCGTGGCCTACCATGCCGGGCTGGACGGCGACACGCGCTCGCGGCGCCAGGAGGCGTTCGCGCGCGAAGAGGTCGACGTCGTCGTCGCCACCGTCGCGTTCGGCATGGGGATCGACCGCTCGAACGTGCGCTTCGTCGTCCACGCCGGCGCGCCGCGCTCGATCGAGCACTACCAGCAGGAGACCGGCCGCGCCGGGCGCGACGGGCTGCCAGCCGAGTGCGTGCTCTTCTACTCGCCGGCCGACTTTGCCGCCTGGCGCGGGCTGCTCGAGAGCGGCGGCGAGTGGGACGAGCACGCGCGGCGGCTGCTCAACGCCATGCAGCGCTTCGCGGCCGCGACCCGCTGCCGGCACCGGCAGCTGCTCGAGTACTTCGGAGAGACCTGCGCGGGGTCCGACTGCGCCGCCTGCGACTGGTGCCTGGGCGAGCTCGAGCTGGTCGCCGAGCCGGTCGTGCTGGCCCAGAAGATCCTCTCCTGCGTCGTCCGCCTCGAGCAGCGCTGGGGCATGGGCCGTCTCGTCGACGTGCTGCGCGGCCGCGGCTCCGACAAGATCACCGCCGCCGGCCACGACCGGCTGAGCACCTTCGGCCTCCTCGCAGAGCTCTCGATCGGCGAGCTCCGCGGCTACGTCGACCAGCTCCTCGACGGCGGCTTCCTGCGCCAGGCGGGGAGGGAGTACCCCGTCCTCCAGCTCACCGACCAGGGCGCGGAGCTGCTGCGCGGCCGCGCCGAGTGCCGCCTCTACCGCCAGGAACGGCCCAGGAAGGTCAAAGCGAAGACGGCGAAACGTCCCGCCGCGGCCGAGGACTGGGCCGGCGTCGACCTCGAGCTTTTCGAGGCGCTGCGCGAGGTCCGCCTCGACATCGCTCGCGAGCGCAAGGTTCCCCCCTATGTCGTCTTCCACGACAGCGTCCTGCGCGACATGGCCCGCTACCGCCCCGCCACCCCGGCCGACCTGCTCGAGATCCGCGGCGTGGGCGAGAAGAAGGCCCAGGACCCGGGGCCGCGGTTCCTGGACCTGATCGCGCGGTGGGGCACCGGCACCTGAGTCCCGAGTCCCCCGGGGATCCCTCGGCGAATCACCGGGGGGCGCCGCGCCGGAGCCGGCTCAGCTCAACAGCAGCCGCAGATCGTCGGCCGTCAGCTCGCGGATCGACGTCCCTTCCCCTTCGAGGATCGCGTCGGCGATCTGGCGCTTGGACTTCTGGAGCTCGAGGATCTTCTCCTCGACCGTGCCGCGAGCGATGAGGCGGTAGGCGAAGACCGGCTGGGTCTGGCCGATGCGGTGGGCGCGGTCGATGGCCTGGGCTTCGACGGCGGGGTTCCACCAGGGGTCGAGCAGGAAGACGTAGCCGGCGGCGGTGAGATTCAGGCCGGTGCCGCCGGCCTTGAGGCTCACGAGGAAGAGGTTCGTGTCCGGGTCGGTCTGGAAGCGGTCGACCACCGCCCCGCGGTCGCGGGTCTGGCCGTCGAGGTAGGCGTACGGCACGCCCTCGGCGTCGAGGTGCCGACGCACGTAGTCGAGCAGCTTCACGAACTGGGAGAAGACGAGGACCTTGTGCCCCTCGTCGAGGACCTCCTCGACCTGCTCGTAGAGCGCTTCGAGCTTGGCGCTGCCGGCGTCTTCCCACTGCTCGTCGACGAGGCCCGGGTGGCAGGCGACCTGGCGCAGGCGCAGCAGGGCCTGGAGGACCTGGATCGTCGACCCGGCCACCCCCTTCGCCTCGACCTGCTGCATGAGGCTCACCTGGTACTGGGCGCGCAGCTGGTCGTAGAGCTCCTGCTGCTCGGGGCGCAGCGTGCAGTGCAGCACCTGCTCGGTCTTCGGCGGCAGGTCGGGAAGGACCTGCGCCTTCGTGCGCCGTAGGATGAAGGGGCGGATGCCCTCGGCGACGACCGCCAGCTCGTGACTGCTGGCGACGCGGCCGCCGGCGAGCACGTCGAGCCAGGGAAGGCGGCCGAGGAGACCCGGGTTCAAGAACTCGAAGAGCGAGCCGAGCTCTCCCAGGTGGTTCTCGATCGGGGTGCCGGTGAGGGCGAGACGGTGCTGCGCCCGCAGCAGGCGGCTGGCCTTGGCGGTCTGGGAGGCCGGATTCTTGATCGCCTGCGCCTCGTCCAGAATCACGGTGTCGAAGTCGATCGTCGCCAGGAAGGCGATGTCGCGCCGCAGCGTGCCGTAGGTCGTCACGACGACGTCGAACCGGTTCATCTTCGGCTGCAGCTTCTCGCGCTCCGCGCCGCGGTACTCGACGACCTTGAGCTTCGGGGTGAAGTGGGCCGCTTCCTCGATCCAGTTGTAGACGACGCTGCGCGGGGCGACGACCAGCGACGGCAGCTTGGTCGTCTTCGCCGGCGTGCGGTGGGCCTGCAGCAGGGCGAGGACCTGGACCGTCTTGCCGAGACCCATGTCGTCCGCCAGCACGCCGCCGAGGCCGAACTCGCGGAGAAAGTCCAGCCAGCCCAGGCCGTCCCGCTGGTAGGCGCGCAGCTCGCCGCCGAATGTCCTGAGCTCGCGCTTCGGCTTGATGCGCTCGAAGGACTTGAGCTTGCGGCGCAGCTCCGCGAAGGCCCGGTCGACGTCGGCCGGGGGCATCGCCGTCAGCAGCGCGTCGACGAGGAGCGCCTGGGAGGGCAGGAAACGCAGCCCGTCGTCGCTCGCGTCGTGGGCCAGATTGGCCAGCGAGTCGTAGGTCTCCATCCAGGTCGCGGGCAGCAGGCCCTGCGAGCCGTCGGAGAGCTCGACGAAGTGCTTGCCGCGCGCGACGGCGCCGAGCACGGCCGACAGATCGACCCGGTCGCCTCCGAAGTCGATCTCGGCGCTCAGCTCGAACCAGTCGATGCCGCTCTGCACCTTGAGCGACGGGGGCGACGGGGGATGGACGGTGGTGCCGTGGACCTCCACCGCCCAGCCTTCGGCAAGGAGCGGCTCGAGGACCCCGGGCAGATCGGCGGGGCTGAGCTCGAGCCCGTGTCCGTTGCGGTTCTCGACCGGCTTGAGGCCGAGCTCGATGAGGCGCACGAGGGCCGCGTTCTCGGCCTCGGTGTCGCGGCGCAGGAACCGGCGCTCCTGCCAGTCGACGACGGACGGACGGGTGTCGTCGGCGTTGACCCGTACGTTGCCGTAGCCGAAGGAGACGTCGGCCAGGAGCGGCGGCTTCATGAACTCGGGGGCGGGCGGCTGCTCGAGCCGCAGCATGGGCCGCAGCGGCGAATCGACGGGGTCGAGCTGGAGCTCGTCCGGCACCTCGAGATCGGGCAGAGTGGGCAGGGCGACGAGCGCGCTGAGCGCTTCCTCGAGGTTCTCGAGCGGAATCCTCAGGTCGCCGGCGTCGCTCAGGTGGCGCAGCCAGGGGAGATCCCGCGCCGGGTCGAGCTCGACCCGGACGAACGCGTCGGGCAGCAGCGCCAGGGCGCCCCGCCCCGCCTCGTCCACCAGCACCAGCCGGGCGGCGCTCAGCGGGACCTTCTCGTGCTTGCGCTCGAGCCGGGCGTTCAACCGGGCGTGGCTCGCGCCGTTGACCTCGAGGGCCAGGCCCAGGCGCCACGACGGGCTCGGCTCCCAGGACACCGCGCGCGCCGTCTTGAGCGAGCGCCCGTCCCAGGAGTCGAGAACGCCGCGCGCGGCGAGGAACGCGAGGACCGGCTCGTTGAGCTCGCGCGGCAGCCGCAGGCGCCTGACGGCGCCGTCTTCGACCTCGTGGCCGCGGCGGCCGCGGGCCGGCTTGGCGCGGCGCGGCCGGTCGGCGGGGAGGGCCTCGATCAGCGCGAAGTCCGCCTTGGCGCCGTTCGACGAGCGGGCCGGCAGCAGAAGGTCGGCGAGCTCCGAGGGCTCGACGCCGCGGCGTTTGAGCTTGCCCGGCCTGCCCTTAGAGTCGTGGCCGCGCCCGAAGACGTCCAGGACGACCGCGCCGCCGCGCTTGCTCTCCGCGGTGTTGACCAGGAAATGGATCGTCACCGGCTGCCGGGCGGCGACCTGCCGGGGGGCGATCGACTCCTCGCCGGTAGCCGCCAGCCGCTCGATCTCCTGACCCACGGAGTCGAGCTGGGATCGCCACGACGGCGCCGCGGTGCGATGCGAGTCGTGGACCGTCGCCACGGTGGCCCGCGGCGGGCGGGGCTCGAGCTCGGGCTCGGCGCCGGCCGCCAGGCCGAGATCGCTCCAGTGCCAGGCGCGATCCCGGCGCAGGGAGAGCCGGTCGCGGCCGGCCGGCTGGTTCTCGGCGCCGGACTCGCCGAGAGCGAGGAGCGTGGCCCAGAGGTGCTTGCAGGGAGACCCCGAAGCGAAGCGGGGGCATTCGCAGAAGCCGTGCAGGATCCGCTCGGCCGCGGCTCGCGACCAGTCCACGCCGACCCGGTAGGGGTCGGGCAGCGATCCTTCGACTCTGGAGCGGGCGCGCATCCCGTCGATCTCGAAGCGGACCCGGTCCTCCCGGTAGTACTCCTCGCCGAGCTGGCGGTCCGCGGCCTGGAAGTGGGTGCCGCAGCGCTTGTGGAGGGGGACGGCCCGCTTGGCGATCGCGCCGCGCGAGCGCTTGCGCCGGCGGCGCCGGAGCGGGTTGGCGGCGGGCTGCTCTTCTGGCTTGGTCTGCTGCATTCCTGTCGATCCGAGGTTGAGCGGGCCTCCACGTCTCTCGCCGGCTGCGGTCCGCTCGACCGCTCGGCTCGAGGTAAGGAGGCCCGGTGTGGCGCCGAGCCCCGATTCTCCGGCGAGGCGGAAGGCGAAAGACCCGCGGCCGGAGGAATCTGCGCGCCTAGCTTACCTCAAACGGGCCGCGCGAGTCGACGCGCCTCGGGCGGCGGCGCCCGTGCTGCGCCCGCGGGATGTTTGACGAGACGCTGGCGGACTGGTAATTTGCTGCCCTACATTCCATCGCTCGAAGAACCGCTCCGGCACCGGCCCGGCTCGCAGAAACCGCGAGCGCGCCGTCCTGCCGTGGCCATTTCAAGGAGACGACCATGACTTGTCGCAGAGTTGCAAGGAATCCTCTCACGGCCTGGCTGGCGCTCGCCGCCCTGCTGGGCCTGCCCTGCTTCGCGGCGGCGCAGCAGGACGACGCGGGATCCGCGGACGCGGCGATGGCCGCCGCGGACGCCCAGGACGAGGGCGAGGAGGCGGCCGCCGACGAGCCGGAGCCGATGACCACGGCTTCCGAGACGATCGTCGTCGTGGGCAGCCGCTCGGAGCCGCGGTCGGCCACGGAGTCGATGGTCCCGGTGGACGTGATCTCCGCCGCCGATTTCGTCGACCAGGGCGACACCGACGTCAGCACCCTGCTGCGCAACGTCGCGCCGTCCTACAACGTCAACACCCAGCCGATCAGCGACGCCGCCACGGTGGTGCGCCCGGCCAATCTGCGCAACCTGGCGCCGGACCACACCCTGGTGCTCCTCAACGGCAAGCGCCGCCACCGCGCGGCGGTCATCTACTGGCTCGGCAACGGCGTCGCCGACGGCGCCCAGGGGCCGGACATCTCGGCCATCCCGGCGATCGCCCTGCGGCAGGTCGAGGTGCTGCGCGACGGCGCCTCCGCCCAGTACGGCTCCGACGCCATCGCCGGGGTGCTGAACTTCCAGCTCAAGGACGCGAGCGAGGGCGGCACGATCGAGGTCCGCACCGGCGGCTACAGCGAGGGCGACGGCGACACCGTCGCCGTGAGCGGCAACTTCGGGTTCCCGCTGGGCGAGAACGGCTTCCTCAACTTGAGCGCCGAGGTCGGCCAGAGCGATCCCACGGACCGCAGCGTGCAGCGCGACGACGCGGCGGCGCTGGTCGCGGCCGGCAACACGAACGTGCGCGACCCGGCGCAGATCTGGGGCTCGCCCGAGATCAAGGACGACCTCAAGCTGTGGGCCAACTTCGGCCACCTGATGGAGAGCGGCAAGCAGTTCTACGGCCACGCGAACTACGTCTCCAAGCAGGTCACGGGCGGCTTCTTCTTCCGCAACCCCAACACCCGCAGCGCGGTGTTCAGCGGCGACGCCGGGGAGACGCTGCTCATCGGTGACCTGCTCGACGCCCAGGACGGCGTCCTCGACGGCTCCGCCGGCTGCCCCATCGTGACGATCACCGACGACGTGCCGGACCCGGCCGCGCTGGCCGAGGTGTTCGCCAACCCGAACTGCTTCTCCTTCCAGGAGCTCTTCCCCGGCGGCTTCACGCCCAACTTCGGCGGCGACGTCCTCGACACGAGCTTCCTCGGCGGCCTTCGCGGGCAGACCAGCGGCGGCCTCGCCTGGGACGCCAGCGTCAGCAGCGGCTCCAACGAGGTCGACTTCTTCATCTTCAACACCGTCAACGCCTCGCTCGGTCCCGACACGCCGACCACCTTCGACCCGGGTCTCTACCGGCAGCAGGAGCTCAACATCAACTTCGACGTCTCCTACGCGCTCAACGACCAGACCAACCTGGCCGGCGGCGTCGAGTGGCGCGACGAGGAGTTCGAGATCGGCATCGGCCAGCTCGAGTCCTACGAGATCGGCCCCCTGGCGGCGCAGGGGTTCAGCGCGGCCTCCAACGGCTTTCCGGGCTTCGGCCCGATCGCGGCCGGCAAGTGGAGCCGCAGCAACTACGCCCTCTACGGCGACCTCGAGCGCACCAGCGCCAGCGGCCGTGGTCTGGTCGGGCTGGCGGTCCGGTTCGAGGACTTCGAGGACTTCGGCACGACGACCAACGGCAAGCTCGCCGGCCGCTTCCGCGTCAACGACAACCTCCAGCTGCGCGGCAGCGCGAGCACCGGCTTCCGGGCGCCCACGCCGGGGCAGTCCAACGCCTTCAACGTTTCGACCGAGTTCGACCTCGATCTCATGGAACTGGTCAACAACGGCACCATCCCGTCGTCCTCCCGGGTCGCCGAGCTGCGCGGCGGCGAGCCGCTCAAGGCCGAGGAGTCGGTCAACCTCGCCCTCGGCGCGGTCGTCGAGAACGGCCCGTTCACCCTCACGGTGGATCTGTTCCAGATCGACCTCAAGGACCGGCTGGCGGTGACGCGCAACTTCTCGCTGACTCCCGAGGAGGTCGAGGCCCTGCTCGCCGAGGGCATCACGAGCGCCGGCAACCTGCAGAACTTCCGGTTCTTCACCAACGACTTCGACACCGAGACCAGCGGCGTCGACGTCGTGGCGACCTACCTGCCGCCGGCGATGGGCGGCGACACGTCGTTCAGCTTGCTCTTCAACCACACGAAGACCGACGTCACGAAGTTCAACCCCGAGACCTTGGACGACACGCGCATCCGCGAGCTGCAGGAGGCGCTGCCCGAGAACCGCTGGACCGTGAGCGGCAACCACTCGCTCGATCGCTGGCGCTTCCTCGGCCGACTGAGCTTCTACGACAAGTGGTTCGACTCCGAGGACGGCGCCGTCTACAGCGGCAAGTACCTCGTCGACGCCGAGGTCGCCTACAACTTGACGGAGAGCGCGACGCTCATCATCGGCGGCCAGAACATCTTCGACACCTACCCGGACGAGAACACCGGAGCCCGCTCCGGCGTCGGCAACCGCTACAGCCAGTACTCGCCGTTCGGCTTCAACGGCGCGTTCTACTACGCGCGCATCAAGTACAGCTTCAGCACCTCCTGGGGCAACTGATCCCCGGCAGGCGTCCCGCCGCCAGCGGCGATCCGCGGCTCCCCGACCCCGTCGGGGAGCCGCTTTTCCTCGGTCCCTTCCCGGGTCCGTCCTTCAGGCGCGCAGCGCCCGGCGCATCCGGGCGCCGACGCCGCGCAGCCGCTCGACGGGCTCGTTCGAGTAGACGAGCCGCAGGTAGCGGGCGGCGCCGGCGGAGCCCCAGTGCGTCATCGGGGTGGCGACCACGCCGCCGAGCTCGAGGAGCCGGCGGGCGGCGGCGGCGCCGTCGAGGCCCAGGGGGGACACGTCGACGAGCAGCGACCAGCCGCCGTGGGGCGGGATGACGGTGAAGCCGGCGAGCTCCTCCAGCAGGACGTCGCGCCGCCGCTGCCAGGCCGCGACGCAGCGCCCGAGGCCGTCGTCCGGGTCCTCGATCGCGGCGGCGACCGCGCCCATCGCGATGCCCGTCTGACAGACGACGTTGGAGATGCTGACCCGCGCCACGTCGGCGACGAGCCCCGGCGGCCCCACCACCCAGCCCACCCGCCAGCCGATCATCCGGTACTCCTTGGACGCCGAGCCGACCGTCACGACCCGCTCGGCCATGCCGGGCAGCGACGCCGGATGGATGACCGGCCGGCCGTCGAAGAGGACGCGCTCCATGGCGGCGTCGTCGATCAGCCAGCAGTCGGCCGCCCGGCAGAATTCGGCGAGGCCCTGCCATTCGCGACGGTCGAAGACCGCGCCCGTCGGCATCGAGGGGCTCATCAGGAGGGCGGCGGTCACCGGCCGGGGGTCGACGGCCTCGAGGGCGGCCAGGTCGAGGCGCCAGCCGGCCGGCGACGGGATCAGGGGGACGAAGCGGGGGACGCCGCCGGCCAGGCGGACGCGGTTGACGAGCCCGACGTAGACCGGATCGGTCAGCAGGACCTCGTCGCCCGGCTCGATCGTCGCCAGCAGCACGTCGAGGATGCCCGACAGGCCGCCGGCGCAGATCAGGCACTGCGTCTTCCAGTCGTAGTCGACGCCGGACTGGCGCCCGACGAGGGCGGCGGCCGCGCGGCGGGTCGCGTCGAGGCCGAGAAACGGCAGGTAGCTGTTGGCGTCGTCGTCGTCGACGGCGCGCCGGGTCGCCGCCAGGGCCGATTCCGGCGGCCTAAGGTCCGAGTCGAGGTTCTCGAGGCGCAGCAGCGAGGGATCCGCGAGCGTGTCCGCCAGCGCGCCCATCTCCTCGACGCCGATCTTCGTGATGTGCTCGAGACGGGACGCTGGCACGGGGTCTCCTTCGCTCGCGGGGCTCGATCGTAGCCGACGCCGGACTCCGTCCCAAGAGGCTCTTACGGCACGATCGGGTGCGAGGCGCCGAAGCCCGGACCGTAGACGACCGCGTTGAGCAGCAGCCTCGCCGTGCCGAGGGTCGCGGCCCGGAAGGTCGGCGGCGAGGCGAAGAGGATCACCTGCCCCCGGCCCTTGCGCTCGCGGGTCACCCAGGCGCTGTTGGCGAGGCGCTGCGTCGCCTCGGGCCATACGAGGCCGCTCATGCGCAGGCGCAGCTCCTGCCCCTGCGGCACGGGTCCCCAGCCGGCGCGCCGCGGCGCCGCGGTGGCGGCCGGAGCGAGGACGCCGAAGCGGACGGGAGCCTCGACCGACGGCCCGGCCATGAGGACCGCGGAGGAGCCGAAGAGCACGGGCAGGACGTCGCCGGCGCCCATCGTCAGCCAGTGCTCCGGGTTCGCTCGCGCCGCCAGGAAGGCGCCGCGGGGCATGAACCTCCGCTGCCAGGCGTCGCGCCGCCGACGCTCTTCGAGGCTCGGGCGCTCCTCCTCGGCGAGCGGGCTCCACGGGTAGTCGATGGCGGCGGGCGCCGTGTGGGACCAGACCGCCTCCCGGTCGGGCGCTCGCGAGGCGGCGGCCTCCCATTCCGCGAGCACGGCGAGCTCGTAGTCGTCGAGCGCGTCCAGCACGGCGCCGAGCTCGCGAGCCGCGCTGAGCTTCACGTCCTCGGTGGCGACGACGGCCGCCGAGCGGCCGACCGCGATGAGCGTGCCGCCGGCCTCGACCCAGGTGGCGAGCGTCTCGAGAGCCCCGGCGGGGAGGTCGGGGGTCCAGCGGTCGGGGAGGATCAGCACGTTGTAGCGCCGCAGGTCGGCGTAGTCGAGGCCGTCGGCGTCGATCTCGGAGTGGCGGATGCCGAGGTGGTGGTCGAGGGTGTACCAGAGCGCGCCGAAGTCGGTGGACTGGAACCCGGCGCGGCCCAGGAGCGCCACCCGCGGCCGTTCGAGGAGGGTGAAATGGCCGCCGCCGAGGTCCGGGAGGTCCCCCTCGCCGAGGCCGGTCGAGACGGCCGCGGCGGCGAGGCCGAGCTCGGCGGTCGCCGCGTCGAGGATCGCGTCGAGGTCGCTCCGGGAGCTCGCGTTGTCGGCCGGCAGGACGACGACGGAGCCGCGCGGGAAGCTCGCGCCGCCGAGCTCGAAGTCCCGCGCGGCGATCCGCACCTCGACCTCGCGCTCCATGAGCCGGGCCGCCGCCGCCACGGACCGGTCGTCGGCGCCGGAGATCACCCACGCGACGGCCGGAGAGGACTCGGGCGCCGCCGCCGCGGGCGCCGGCGCGCTCGCCGCGAGTGGCTCGGCGCCGCCCGGCAGGTCGCCGTCGAGGGTCAGCGCCTCGAGGCCGTAGAGCATCGTCAGGTTCCAGGCCGTCAGGTCGTAGATCGAGCTCGACCCGTCGGCGAGGATCGACTTGCGCTCCCGTTGCAGGTAGTCGTCCGTCATCCGGGTGTCGAACTCGAGGGCGACGGCCACCCAGCGGGCCTCGGGCTGCCGGTTGGGGACGAGCAGCGTGCCGGCGGGCAGCGTGCGGCCGGCGAACCGGCGGCCGAGCTGGTCGACGCCCGCGACCGCGCCGATCTCGCCCGTGGCCTCGTAGACCTCGATGCCGTGCAGCCGCAGGAGGTCGACGAAGCGCTGCCGGCGCCCCTCGTTCGCCGTCGGCAGGATCGCGAACGTGCGGCCGGCGTAGGGGCCGTCGGCGGCGACGGAGAGGCGGCGCTCCGACGCGAACTCGGCGAGCATCTGGCGGGCGTTGGCGGCGAGCGACCCGAGGTTGGCCAGGCTGCTCACGGCCTGGTGGTGGACGGCCTCGCGATAGGTCGCGAGCGCGCCGGAGGCCTGGCGCACGCCGTCCTCGGCGTAGCCCGCCTGCTCGTAGAGGATCCCCAGGGCGCCGCGGTACTCGCCCCAGCTGTCCGAGTAGCCGGGGTACCAGCCCTCGTTCCACTCGCCGGTGTAGTAGACCCACCCCCGGCGGTCGAAGGCCTCCGACTGGTCGCGGGCGAAGACCGAGTTCCAGTGCCCGCGGCGGTCCGGCAGGTGCGGGTTGCGGGGCTCCCGCGCCGGCGCGAAGAGATAGGTATCGAGCGCGCCCATCTCGTGGGCGTCGACGAACAGGAGCGGGTGCCACGCGGCCGCCTCCCGGATGCGGCCGCGGGTCTCCGGGTTCACCGCGGGCAGCCAGTCGCGGTTGAGGTCGAAGAGGTAGTGGTTGCCGCGCCCCCACGGCCAGTAGCCCGCGTGCAGCAGCGACTGGTCGTCGACGTTGGGCGCCGTCGCCCGGTGCTCGGCGATCTGCTGCAGGAAGCGGTGGCGGCCGTCGGGGTTCATCATCGGATCGACGAGGACGACGAGCTCGTCGAGAAGATCCGTGACGTCGCTGCTGGTGCCGGCGACGAGGTGATAGAGGACCGCCAGCGCCGCGTCGGTCCCCGAGGTCTCGTCGCCGTGGATGGAGTAGGCGAGCCAGGCGGTGGCCGGCAGGGTCTCGACAAGCCGGTCGGCCGCGGCGCGCTCGAGGCCCCGCGGGTCGGCGAGCCGCGCCAGCCCGGCCCGGATCTCGTCGCGCCGCGCCAGGTTCGCGGGCGAGCTGACGATCATGTAGGAGAGCGGCCGGTCCTCGTGGCTGCGGGCGTACTCCACGAGCTCGGCGCGCGGGCTGGCGGCCGCCCAGGCCGCGAGGCAGGTCCCGACCTCGGCCGGCAGCGCCGCGCGGTCGCCGGGGCGGAAGCCGAGGAGCTCCTCGACGGTGGGGATCGCCGGGTCGTAGGTCGTGGCCGGGAAGAAGGGCAGGTCGTAGGCCAGCCCCGGGAGCGCCGTCGGCGCGGGCTGCGCCGCGCCGCCGGCCGCCGCGAGCAAGGCCGTCAGTCCCAGGATGAGTCGTCGCCGCATGGGTCACCTCCCCGGGCGCGGAACCGTTCCCGCCGCCGCGGCGAGAGTGTACAGTGACCGGCCGACGCCGCCCTCGGACGCGACGGCGTCCCGGGACACGACGCTTCTCCTGGATCCGACGCCGCCTCTCGCTACGATGCCGCCCCCCGAGCCGCCCCCGGACCCGTTGCCGCCGCTCGACACGACGTTCGTGCGGGAGCAGTTCCCCGCCTTCTCCGAGCCCTCGCTCGCGGACTGGGCGTTCTTCGAGAACGCCGGCGGGTCGTACGCGTGCCGGCAGGTGATCGACCGGCTGACGACCTTCTACACGAAGACGAAGGTCCAGCCCTACCAGCCGTATCCGGCCTCCCAGGCGGCCGCGGCGGCGATGGAGGAGTCCCACGTCCGGCTGGCGGCCTACCTCGGGGTCGGGGACGACGAGATCCACTTCGGACCCTCGACCTCCCAGAACACCTACGTCCTGGCGCGCGCCCTGCGCCCCCTGTGGCGCGACGGCGACGAGATCGTGGTGACCGATCAGGATCACGAGGCCAACTCCGGGGCGTGGCGGCGGCTGGCCGAGACCGGCATCGTGGTCCGCGAGTGGACGATCGATCCGGCGACCGGGGCGCTGGACCCGGCCGCCCTCGCGGATCTCCTCGGGGACCGGACGAAGCTGGTCGCCTTGCCGCACTGCTCGAACGTCGTGGCGGAGGTGAACCCGCTGGCGGAGATCTCCGCGCTGGCCCACGCGGCCGGCGCCCTCGTCGTGGCGGACGGCGTGGCCTACGCGCCGCACGGGCTGCCGGACGTCGCGGCGCTGGGCGCCGACGTCTATCTGTTCTCGCTCTACAAGACGTGGGGACCGCACCTGGGGGTCATGACCGTGCGCCGGGAGCTGCTCGCCGCCGCCGCCAACGAGGGCCACTTCTTCAACGCCGGCGTGCCGCGCAAGCGGCTCGTGCCCGCCGGCCCCGACCACGCCCAGGTCGCCGCCGCCGCCGGGGTGGCGGACTATCTCGATCTGGTGGACGCCCGTCACTTCGCCGCGGCCGCCGCGCCGGCCGAGCGCGGGCGCCGCCTCGCGCGGCTCTTCCAGGCCCACGAGAGCGGGCTCCTCGCGCCGCTCCTGGCGTGGCTGCGCGGCCGCGACGACGTCCGCATCCTGGGCCCGGACGAACCGGCGCGCCGCGCGCCGACCGTCTCGCTCCTGCCATTGCGACGGGGCGTGGCCGAGGTCCACCGCGAGCTCACGGCAAGAAGGCTCATGACCGGCCGCGGCCACTTCTTCGCCGTGCGGCCGCTCGCGGCCATGGGAGTGGCGACCGACCCCGGGGTGCTGCGCCTATCGCTGCTCCACTACACTACGCGCGACGACGTCGAGCGGCTGATCGCCGGCCTGGAGGCGGCGCTGGGCCGGCAGCGAGCATGAGCCTGGACGACTTCCCCCGCCACCCCCTGACCTTCGGACCGTCGCCGGTGCACCGCCTGCCGCGCCTGAGCGCCCACCTCGGCGGCGGCGTGGAGATCTGGGCCAAGCGCGAGGACTGCAACTCGGGGATCGCCTTCGGCGGCAACAAGGTCCGCAAGCTCGAGTACCTCGTCCCCGAGGCGCTCGCGCTGGGCGCAGACACGCTGGTCTCGATCGGCGGCGTGCAGTCGAACCACACGCGGCAGGTCGCGGGGGTCGCCGCCCACCTCGGCCTGAAGGCGGTCACCGTCCAGGAGGCCTGGGTGGACTGGCCGGACGTCACCTACGACCGGGTCGGCAACCTCCAGCTCTCGCGCATCCTCGGCGCCGACGTGCGGCGCGCCGCGGCCGGCTTCGACATCGGCATCCGCGACAGCTGGAAGGAGGCCCTCGAGTCGGTCCGCGCGGCCGGGGGGGTGCCCTACGCCATCCCCGCGGGCGCCTCCGACCATCCGCTGGGCGGCCTCGGCTTCGCCAACTGGGCGCGCGAGGTCGCGCGCCAGGAGGCCGAGCTCGGCGTCTTCTTCGACACCGTCGTCGCCTGCACGGTGACCGGCTCCACCCAGGCGGGGATGATCGCCGGCTTCGCCCTCGAGGGCCGGCCGGGCCGCAAGGTGCTGGGGGTCGACGCCTCGGCGACGCTTGAGAAGACCCGCGCGCAGGTCGCTCGCCTCGCCCGCGCGACCGCCGAGAAGATCGGTCTCGGCCGCGAGCTGCGCGAAGACGAGATCACGCTCGTCGACGGCTACAGCGCCGGCGTCTACGGCATCCCGGACGAGCGCACCCTCGACGCCATCCGCACCTGCGCCCGGCTGGAAGGGATGCTCACCGACCCCGTCTACGAGGGCAAGTCCATGGCCGCCCTCATCGGCCTCGTGACGAGCGGCGAGATCCCCCCCGGATCGCGAGTCCTCTACGCCCACCTCGGCGGGCAGCCGGCGCTCTCGGCCTACGCCGGCGTGCTCTGAGACCTCGCGGCGCCCGCCGGACTCCTGCGAGGGCCTCCCGAGGGGCTTCAGGTGGCGACCCGTCGGTCGAGGGCGCGCCCCTGCCGGGGTGGCGGGGGGTAGAGTGGGGCGATGGCCCGATCCGAGAGGTCGTCCCGTGAGCCGGCCGTTCTTCTGGCCCTGACCTTGGTCCTGCTCGTGCTCTCCGGGATCTCGCCCGCGGAGCGGGGGACGTGGTTTCTGGAGACGGTGCCCGTGATGGCGGCGATTCCGCTGCTGGTGGCCACGTTCCGGCGCTTTTCCTTGACGGCGCTGGCCTACCGGCTGATCTTCGTGCACGCCGCCATCCTCATGCTGGGCGGGCATTACACCTATGCCGAGGTGCCGCTCGGCTTCTGGGCGCAGGACCTCTTCGACCTGTCGCGCAACCACTACGACCGGCTGGGGCACCTCGCGCAGGGCTTCGTGCCCGCGATCCTGGCGCGGGAGGTGCTCCTGCGCAGGTCGCCCTTGCGGCGCGGGGGCTGGCTCTTCTTCACCGTGACGAGCTTCTGCCTGGCCCTGAGCGCGTTCTACGAGCTCGTCGAGTGGTGGGCGGCCGTCGTGGGAGGGAGCGCGGCGGACTCGTTCCTGGGCGCCCAGGGCGACGTCTGGGACAGCCAGTGGGACATGTTCTGCGCCCTGCTCGGCGCGGTGACCGCCCAGCTCCTGCTCGGCCGGCGTCACGACCGCGAGCTCGCAGGGGTGCGCTAGCGCGACGCCCCGCTCCGTGGTCTTGCTGCGCGGGCCGCGGCGGCGCGCTGCCGGAAGCGTGCGCGGTTGCGGGGCTCCCGCCGCCGGCGTACCATCACGGGAGGGCGCGGGGCGCCGAGGAGCGGCCTCCGGCCGTCGCCGCCCGCGCCGACGCCTGCCGGGAGGACCCTGATGAACGACGAGCGCAAGGCCTGTTTCGTGGTCATGGGCTTCGGCGAGAAGACCGCGTATACGCGGGACCACAAGCCGCGCACCCTCGACCTCGACGCGACCTACGAGACGATCATCAAGCCCGCCGTGGAGGACGCCGGCCTGCGGTGCGTGCGGGCCGACCAGATGCTCAACTCGGGGATGATCGACACCCGCATGTACGAGATGCTCCTGCGCGCGGACCTGGTGGTCGCCGACATCTCGACGGGCAACGTCAACGCCGTCTACGAGCTGGGGGTCCGCCACGCGCTGCGCCCCCATTCCACGATCATCATGCTCGAAGACCAGGCCGCCTTCCACTTCGACCTGTCCCACATCTCGACCTTCACCTACCACCATCTCGGGTCGGACATCGGAGCCCGCGAGGCCGCGAAGAAGAAGGCGGCCCTGCAAGCCCTGATCGAGACGATCATGGCCCAGCCGGCCCGGGACAGCCCCGTGTACGAGTTCCTGAAGGGGCTCAAGGAGCCCATGATGTCCGACGCGGACTACCAGACGATGCTCACGGTGATGGAGGAGCGCGGCGACGGCCTGCAGCAGCTGATCGCCCGCGGCAAGGCCGCCAAGAAGGAGGGCGACCAGGCCGCGGCGGCGGCGGCCTTCGGCAAGGCCCTGAGCTTGATGGCGGGCACCGCCGGCGGCGAGGCGCCGGTGGGCCAGAGCGAGCGCGATTTCGTCACCCAGCAGCTCGCGCTCACCACCTACAAGAGCAAGCAGCCCGACGAGAAGACGGCGCTCGAGCGCGGCCTCGAGATCCTCGAAGGCCTGAGCCCCGACACCTCGAACGACACGGAGACCCTGGGCATCGCCGGCGCGATCCGCAAGCGGCTGTGGAAGCTCGAGGGCGACCCCGTCCACCTCGACAAGGCCATCGAGTACTACGGCCGCGGCTTCAACGTGAAGCGGGATTACTACAACGGCGAGAACTACGCCTCGTGCCTCGTCATGCGGGCCGAGATCCTCGCCGACGAGGACGAAGCGCTCTACGACCGCATGACGGCCAAGAAGGTGCGCGGCGAGATCGTCGACCTCCTGGCCCGGGAGCTCGCGGCGGCGGACGTCGAGGACCGCGGCGACCGCGTCTGGATGCACGCGACCATGGCCAACTGCCTCTTCGCCCTCTCCCGGGACGGCGAGGCCGAGGTCCACGAGACCGCCTTCCGGGAGCTGGCGGGCGCCACGGGCTGGATGCTCGAGACCTACGAGGCGGGCAAGGAAGAGGTCCTGCGCCAGCGGGCGGGCTAGGAGCGCCGCGCCCGCCGGCCGCCCACCCCCGCGGGTGTTGCCCGTGGCGGCCGCCCGCCGCAGACTCGTCCGTGAAGGGCGAGCCATGAGCCCAGGGGTCGATTCCAGGATCACGTCGCACGCCGTCGAGTCCCAGATGCGCAACTGGGAGCTGGCGCGCCTGCAGCGCGCGGCGCGCCCGCGGGAGGCGCGGCCGGAGGTCGAGGACTTCGTCACGATCTCCCGCGAGGTTGGCGTCCAGGGGGAGGAGGTCGCGGACCGGCTGGGCGAGCGGCTGGGCTGGCCGGTGCTGGGGCGCAAGATCCTCGAGACGATGGCCGGCGACGACGCCATCCGGCGGCGGATCTACGAGTCGATGGACCAGCGCGACCTCAAGTGGTACCAGGGCGCGCTCTTCGCGATCTTCGTCAAGGACTTCGGGCGCAACGACTACTTCCGGCGGCTGTGCGAGACGGTGCTGTCGCTGGCCCGCCAGGGTCCGGCCGTCTTCGTCGGGCGGGGCTGCGACCGCCTGCTGCCGGCGCACCACGGCCTGCGGGTCCGGCTGATCGCGCCCGCCGCCGAGCGCCAGCGCGCCTTCGCCCGCGAGCGCGGCCTCGAAGCCGCCGAGGCGGCCCGCGAGATGGAGCGGATCACGCGCGAGCGGGCCGAGTTCCTCGAGCATCACTTCGCGGTCGACGCCGAGGATCCGACCCGCCACGACCTGACGATCAACCTGGGCACGACCTCCGCCGACGAGGCGGTCGACATCATCCTCGCCGCCCGCGACGCCCGGCGGAGAGCCCGGGCCGGCCGCGCCACACCGGCCGGCTAGCCCACGGCCGCCGCGACACCGCCGCCGCCACCTCCGAATCAGACCGGCACCGCCTCCAGCTCCGCCACCTTCGGAATCTCCGACTTCTGGGCGTCCACCACGGCGATCGCCGCGCCGAGGACGATGTCTTTGACCTCGGCGCCGTGCTGGAGGACGTGGACCGGTTGGCGCATGCCGGTCAGCACCGGGCCGATCGCTTCGCCGCCGCTCAGCCGATAGGCCAGCTGGTAGGCGGCGTTGGCGGACTGGAGGTCGGGGAAGACGAGGACGTTGGCGCGGCCCTCGAGGGGGCTGAAGCTGAAGACCTCCTGCGCGAGCTCGGGGACGATCGCGACCTGGGCCTGCATCTCGCCGTCGACGAGGAGGCCGGGGGCGCGGCGGCGGACGATCTCGGTGGCCCGTTGCACGCGGCGGGCGAAGGGGTGGCGGCTGTAGCCGAAGTTCGAGAAGGAGATCATGGCGACCCGCGGCGTGAAGCCGAAGCGGCGGGCCTCCTCGGCGGCGAGCAGCGCGATCTCGGCCAGCTCTTCGGCGCTCGGGTCGATGTTCACCATCGGGTCGGCGAAGAAGAGGATCCGCTCCTTCAGGATGAGGATGAAGACGCTCGCCGCGCGGCACACCCCGTCGCGCACCTGGATGATCTCGAGGGCCGGCCGCAGGGTGTCGGGAAGGTGCTGGGCGACGCCGGCGACGAGCGCGTCGGCCTCTCCGTAGCGCACCATCAGCGCCCCGTAGATGGTCGGGCGGACCACCATCTCGCGGGCCCGCGAGAGGGTCATCCCCTTGCGCCGCCGCAGCACGTGGAGCCGGTCGGCGTAGCTCGCGGCCGCGGGGCTGGTGGCGGGATCGACGATCGTCACGGCGGCGGGGTCGAGGTGCAGCTCGAGCTGCTCGATCGCGCGGCGGATCTCGGCCTCCGGGCCCAGCAGGATCGGATGGGCGAAGCCCTCGTCGACGATGATCTGCGCCGCCCGCAGCACCTTCTCGCGGACCCCTTCCGGGAAGACCACGCGCTTGGGCTGGCGCCGGGCGCGGTTGATCACCCCGCGCATGACCTCGCGGGCCTTGCCCAGCCGGCGCTCGAGCGCCAGCTTGTAGTCCTCGATCTCGACCTCGATCTGGGCCACTCCCGTCTCCATGGCCGCCTGCGCGACGGCCGCCGCCTCCCAGATGAGGACCCGGTGGTCGAAGGGCTTGGGGATCAGGTACTCCGGCCCGAAGCGCAGCCGGCCGAGGCCGTAGGCCTTCATCACCGAGTCCGGGACGTCCTCCTTGGCGAGAGCGGCCAGGGCCCGCGCCGCCGCCAGCTTCATCTCCTCGTTGATGCAGGTCGCCCGCACGTCGAGGGCGCCGCGGAAGATGAACGGGAAGCCCAGGACGTTGTTGACCTGGTTGGGGTAGTCCGACCGGCCCGTGGCCATGATGACGTCCGGGCGGGCGGCGCGCGCCGCGTCGTAGGTGATCTCGGGGTCGGGGTTGGCCATCGCGAAGACGATCGGCCGGGCGGCCATCGAGCGCACCATGTCCGGCGTCACGAGATCGGGCCCCGACAGCCCCACGAAGACGTCGGCGCCGGCCAGCGCGTCGGCCAGGGTGCGCGCCCCGGTGGCGGCGGCGAAGCGCTCCTTGTAGGGGTTCATCCCCCGTTCCCGCCCTTCGAAGACGACGCCCGCCGAGTCGCACAGCAGGATGTTCCCGCGCCGCACGCCCAGCTTGAGGTAGAACTCGGCGCAGGCGATGCCCGCCGCGCCGGCGCCGCTGAAGACCACCTTGACCTCGCCGATCTCCTTGTCCGCGATCTCGAGCGCGTTGAGCAGCGCCGCGCCGGAGATGATCGCCGTGCCGTGCTGGTCGTCGTGGAACACGGGGATGTCGAGGCGGCGCTTCAGCTCCTCCTCGACGAAGAAGCACTCGGGGGCCTTGATGTCCTCGAGGTTGATGCCCCCGAAGGTCGGGGCGACGAGCTCGACCGTGCGGACGATCTCCGCCGGGTCGTGGCTGTCGACCTCGAGGTCGAAGACGTCGATGTCGGCGAAGCGCTTAAAGAGGACGCCCTTGCCTTCCATCACGGGCTTGCCGGCCAGGGCCCCGATGTCGCCGAGGCCGAGGACCGCCGTCCCGTTCGAGACGACGGCCACCAGGTTGCCCTTGCCCGTGTACTCGTAGGCGAGCTCCGGGCTCGCCTGGATCTTGCGGCACGGCACCGCGACCCCCGGCGTGTAGGCCAGGGCCAGGTCCCTCTGGGTCGCGCACGGCTTCGAGGCGACGACCTCGAGCTTGCCGCGCCGTCCTCGCGCGTGGTATTCGAGCGCATCCTGCTCGCGAATCATGGTCGCTGTCCCCCTGTCGGTGAGCCGCCCGCCGGCGCTCCGCGGCGCCGCTTCGCGCCGGCGGGGGGCACGAACATGCTCGGCCGGACGGGCCGGCGCGGCCATACCTCGCCGGTCTGGCCGGGCGTACGCCCCCGGGTGGCGCGGCGTCGAGGCGAACGGGTAGGTCGAGGCGCGAGGCTGCGAGACCTTGCGGTCTGCCTTCCGCCCCCGGCTCGTCGGGTGGCGCCGAGGCTCACCCGGCAGCGTGGCGAAACCCCTCCGGAGACCCGCTAGCCCGCGGGCAGGGTCGGGCGCCGGCCGCGACGAGGGCGGCGCGACGGTCCGGAGCGAGACGAGCGCGCCTCGCCCCCGATGCCGCGTGGCGCCTGCGTTGAGCGGCGGTGGGCGTGAGGAGAAAGGAAGACTGGGCTAGCGCGCGGGGTCGCCGGCCGGTGAGAAGGTTTCGTCCACCGCGATGGCCTCGAAGGCGCGGAACGTCAGGGCGGACCGGCCGGCGCGGATCGTGTCCCCCGAGGCCAGCTGGGCGGCGCGGATCCGGTTGCCGTTGAGGAAGGTCCCGTTGCTGCTCTCGAGGTCGCGCACGAAGTACTCGCCGCCTCGGACCTCGATCTCGAAGTGGCGGCTCGACATTGCCGAATCCGGGATCACGATGTCGGCGCTCTCGCGCCCGACGGTCGTCTTGCTCGCGGTGAGCGGGAAGCGTTCGGCGCCGGGCTCGGCGCCGGCGAGGATGAGGGAGGTCCGGATCACGGTCGCGACGGCACCGCGCTGAACGGCGTCACCGCCCGGGTCCAGGAGCGCCGTGCGGGAGCCGAGCGGAACCGTCGCGGCGGGATCGGAGCTCGCCGGCCGAGCCGCGGACGTGGCCCGGCCGGCCAGCAGCTGCGGCTGGAAGCGCGTCTCGGCTCCGTCGGCGAAGACCGATACCTCGAGGCGCGAGGCGCAGCTCGGGCAGGTCAGCACGCGCGAACGCCCGACCTCGGCCTCGAGAATCGGGACGTCGCTGCCACAACGTGGACAGCCGACGACGCTCATCGCGTCAATCGTCCCACGACAGCCGGAGCACGCGCGGTGGAAACAGTCTCACCTTGAGTCTCGAGCGGGCGCCGGGGGTGAAGGTGCCCCAGATCCTCTTGGCGGCATCCACGGTACCGTCGCTGCCCTCGACGCGGACGCCGATGACGTGCTTGCCGGCCGGCACGGTGATCCGCTGCCTCACGCTGTCGCCGACCGCGCGTCCCAGCCAACCCTCGTCGCTGCGTATCCTGCCCGACCAGACGACGGCGTCGTCCACCAGGATCGTCATCCGGCTGTTCCGGAGGTGGTTGCGATAGCTGATCTCGACGACGGCGGACTGCACGGCCCGTTGCGTTCCGCTCGCCGCCGCCGAACTCGCGGTCGGCTCCGTCGGCTCCTGCGCAGGCGCCGGGGTGACGTGGGCGGGCCCCGGCGCCGCCCGACCGCCGGGCTCGTCCGAGGGCACCGTCGATTCCGGCGCGGGGACGGACGGCTCGGAGACGCCCACTGCCGGGCCTTGCGGCCGCCGCCCCGCAACCAGGATCAGCAAGGGTAGGACGACGAGCGCAAGCCCGGCCAGAACGGGGCCGCGGCGCCGGAGGATCCACGAGCGCTCGGCAGTGCCGTGGCCGGCGAGCGAGGCGCCGGGGCGCGAGCCCGCCGCCTCGTCTCGGGGCAGGATCACGGTGCCGGTGGGCGTCGTCGGCTCCGGGCCGGCGCCCAGGGCCTCCAGGGCGCGAGCGAGAGCGAGCCCCGTCTGGAAGCGCTCGCGAGGGTCCTTGCGCAGTGCCTTGGCGATCAGCGCGTCGAGCTCCGGGCTCGCGGCCGGGTTCACGGTGCTCGGGGGAGCCGGGTCGATCTCGAGGATCTTGTAGGTGATGGCAGCCAGCGAGTCACCGGGGAAGGGCACGCGGCCGGTGGCCGCCTGGTAGAGCACGCAACCGAGCGAGAAGAGGTCCGATCGGCCGTCGACGGCCTCGTCACGAACCTGCTCGGGGGACATGTAGAAGGGCGACCCCAGCAGCCGGCCGGTAGCCGTGCTGGACATGGACGCGAACTTGGCGATGCCGAAGTCCGAGATTCTGACCCGGCCCTCGCGGTCGACGAGAACGTTCGCGGGCTTGATGTCGCGGTGGACCAGGCCAGCGCGATGCGCGGCGTCGAGGGCCAGCGCCAGCTGGTGGCCGATCTCCACGACTCTCTCGATGGGCAGCGCGGCCTCCCGCAGGGCGGCGTCCAGCGAATGCCCGTCGATCCACTCCATGGCGATGAACGAGCTGCCGCTCTCGGGGTCCGTCTCGGCGTCGTAGACCGTGACGATGCCCGGGTGGCTGATCTTGCCGGCGGCACGAGCCTCGAGCACGAAGCGGCGCCGCAGCTCGTCCTCTTCGACGGCGCTCACGCCGGGTGCCGGGGCGAGGATCTTGAGCGCGATCCGCCGGTCGATGTTCGGGTCGAGCGCCAGATAGACACGGCCCATGGAGCCCCGTCCCAGCTCCCGGAGGAGCTCGTAGCGACCGATCCGATCCGGCGTGTCTCGAATCATGGTCGAGGGCCATTGTAGCGCCGCCCTCGCCGCGCCGCCCGGCGCCGCGACCGCCCCTCAGGGTGGCGACAGCTTGCGGTGGGTCGTCGAGACTGCGAGCATTCAGCGCCCGCTCGCCCCGGATGGGCCGGCGGTGAGACGGAGCCAGGGAGGTTTTGTGATGAGACACAAGGCGATCTTGTTCGTTGGTCTGCTGGGGCTGTTGGCGACGATGGCGCCCGCCCAGGACACTCCGCCGAGCATCGTCGACGCCTACGAGGCGCTGGCCGACACGATCCTGTCGCTGCGCGCGGCGGAGCACGGGTTCGTGCGCGCCATGCTCGACGGGCACCGGCACGCGGCGCAGGTGCGCTACGCCCAGGGCAACTGGGAGGCGGCGGCCGCGGAGATCGCGCTGTTTGCCAACGAGGGCGACAACGCCATCGGCGGGGTGCGCAAGCGGCTGCTCGAGGGGGGCCACCACTTCAACGCCGCGGGCGAGGAGCAGGGGATCTTCGAGCCCGGCTACGTGGTCGTGACCAGCGCGGCGAAGACGAAGCTCCTCGCCGCCTCGGCGGCCCTGCGCCAGGCCGCGGACGAGACGGCTCGGGCCGCCGCCTGGGCGGACTTCGAGGCCGTCGCCGCGGAGCTTCTTGCGGCGGAGTAGCGGGGCGGCGGGGCTTCTCCTCGTCGCGGCGCTCGCCGCCGCTCGGTCCCCGGGCGATCCGACGGTCGGGCCGCCCGGGTTCGACCTCGTCGCGGTCGGCGCGGAGGCCGGGGTCGTCCACCCCACCTGGTGCGGCCGCCCGGAAAAGCCGCACATCATGGAATCGGGCGGCACCGGGCTGGCGCTCGCCGACGTGGACGGCGACGGCGACCTCGATCTCTACGTCGTCGACGGCTGGCGGCTCGCGGGCTCCGAGGTCGTCGACCGGGGCCGCAACCGCCTCTACCGCAACCGTGGCGACGGCACGTTCGAGGACGCGACCGAGGCGTCGGGCGCTGGCGACGACGGCTGGGGCACCGGGGTCGCCGTCGGCGACGCGAACGGCGACGGCGCTCCCGACCTCTTCGTCTCCAACCTCGGCCCCGACGTCCTCTACGTCAACCGCGGCGGCGGCCGCTTCGAGCCGGCGCCGGCCCCGCCGGGGGGCGCCGGCTGGTCGACCGGCGCGGCGTTCTTCGACGCCGACGGCGACGGCGACGAGGACCTCTTCGTGGCCGGCTACATCGCCACCACCCTCGAGGAGGTGCTCCACGCCGAGCCCGAGCTCGACTGGGAGGGGGTCAAGGTGATGTTCGGCCCGTTCGGCCTCGAGGGCGAGGGCAACCGGTTCTTCGAGAACGACGGCGCAGGCGGCTTTCGCGACGCCACCGCCGCGGCGGGGCTCGCCGACGCGGGGCTCTACTACAGCTTCGGCGTCGCCGCGCTCGATCTCGACGGCGACCTCGACCTCGACCTCTACGTGGCCAACGACTCGAACCCCAACTACCTCTACGAGAACGACGGCCGGGGGCGGTTCCGGGAGGTCGGGCTGTGGAGCGGCGCCGCCCTGGACGCGGGCGGGATGGCGCAGGCGGGGATGGGGCTGGCGCCGGGCGACTTCGATCAGGACGGGCTGCCGGACCTGTTCGTCACCAACTTCCACACCGACGCCTCGACCCTCTACCGCAACCTCGGCGCCCTCCTGTTCGAGGACGTGACCCGCCCTACGGGGCTCCACGAGCCGACCTTCCGGCCCCTGTCCTGGGGAGCGCTGCTCGCCGATCTCGACCTCGACGGCCGGCTCGAGCTCTTCGTCGCCAACGGCCACATCTACCCGCAGGCCGACCTCGTCGGCTCCGCCTACAAGCAGCGCAACCTGCTGCTGACGGACGGCGGCGCCGGCTTCGTCGACGTCAGCGAACGGGCGGGGAGCGGCCTCGCGGTCGTCGAGTCGAGCCGCGGGCTGGCGGCCGGCGACCTCGACGGCGACGGCGACCTCGATCTCGTGGTCACGAACTGCGACGCGCCGCCGACGGTGCTGCGCAACGACACGCCGCACCGCGGCTCCTGGCTCCTCGTCGACGCGCCGCGGGCCCTGCGGATCACCGTCGAGGCCGGCGGCCGGACGTTCGTGCGCCACCGGTTCGCCGGCGGCTCGTACGTCTCGGCCCACGACTCCCGCTTCCACTTCGGACTCGGCGCCGCCACGATGATCGACCGCCTGACGGCGCTGTGGCCCGACGGCACGGAGACGGTCCGGACCGGAATCCCCGTGAACCGCGTCCTCGAGCTCGCGCCCAGTGACGGCGCGCGCTAGCAGCTCGGCCTCCTACCTGGTCCGCAGCTCGGCTTCCTACCTGAAGTCCTTTTTTCTTTACCTGAAGTCTTTTCCCACCCTACCGTCCCTCGCCGTCGAAGAAGTCGACGAGCCCGGTCTCGAGGGAGTACTCGGCGCCGACGACGAGGAGGCCGTCGTCGCGGATCAGCCGCTCGAGGATCGCGGAGCCGTGCCGCAGGTGGTCCGCGGAGGTTCGGATGTTGGCCCGTACGGCGGCGCTCAGGAGGTCTTCGGGGGCGGGTCGAGGCGTCGCGTCGAGCAGGGCTTCCACGGAGGGCCTGATGAAGCCCACGATGGCCTGGAGGTTGGGCGAGCGGCTCTGCGTCGGCCGCTCGAGCTGCTCGAGCGTGGCCTGGACGGCGCCGCATCCGGAGTGGCCGAGGACGACGACCAGCCGCGTCCCGAACCGCTCCGCGGCGAACTCGACGCTGCCGACCAGCGACGGGGCCACGACGTTGCCGGCCACCCGGATCACGAAGAGGTCCCCCAGCCCCTGGTCGAAGACGAGCTCGGCCGGCACCCGCGAGTCCGAGCAGCCGAGGATGGCGGCGAAGGGCTCCTGGCCGGCCACCAGCGCGCGGCGGCGGCCCCGGCCGGCGCGCGGCCCGCGGCTCGGCCCGTCCGCCGCGAAGCGGCGATTGCCTTCCTCGAGCCGCGCCAGCGCTGCGGGCGCCGGAATCATCCGTGGTCTCTCCCGCCGCGCGCCGCGGGGACCGTGCCGAGGCTCCGGGCCCGGGACGAAGCACCACCTCGCCGCGAGTGCATCGGCGGATGATAGCAACCGGCGCGCAGGCGGCCCGGAGTCAGGCGTCCCGGAGTCAGGCGGCCCGCGCGATGCCGCCGGTGCGGGCCAGGATCCAGCGCATGCAGCGGTGGCCGAGGTCGACCGGCGGGCAGAACATCATGGGGCAGCCGCCGGCGATCACCTCGATGCCTGCCTCGCGACAGCGCTCGACGGCGGGCTGCGAGACGCTGCCCCGGCCGAAGGAGCGGTGCATCCAGACCCGCGGGATGCCGAGCTCGGCGCACTGCCGCACGATGCCGAGCGCGACGCTCGGGTGGCTGGCGACGACCGCGCCGTCGACCGGCGCTCCCGGGATGGCCGCGAGGTCGGGGTAGGCCGGGTCGCCTTCGAGGCGCTCGGCGTTGGGGTTGACGGCGAAGACCTCGTAGCCGGCGCTGCGCAGCTTGCGGTAGACGACGTTGGCGGCCTCGCCGCCGGCGCGCGACACGCCGGTCACGGCGATGCGCTTCTGCTGCAGGAAGTCCGCGATCGGTTCGGGTGTCTTCATCGGCTCGACTCCTCGGCTGGCGCCCGCTCGGGGTGCCACCCAGGGTAGGGCAGCGCCGGGCCGGCGGGAACACCCTCCAGGGTGGGTGCCGTGCTCCCGGCGTCTGAGGCCCGGCCGCCGCCCGCCGAGGCGCACGGACCGCGCGGCCGCCGGAAGGCCTCAGCCGGCCGGCTTGGCGGTCGCCAGCGGGCGGTCGAGGCGCGCGATGTGGAGGAGGGCGTCTCCCTGATGGACGAGCGGCAGCATCAGGCGGCCGATGACGACGCCGGCCGAAGCCGCGCGGATCGGCAGGATGTCGTTGCCGAGCGGATCGGCGATGTTGGCGATCTTCTGGCCCTTGGCGACCTCGGTGCCCAGGCGCACCGAGCCGTGGAGGACGCCGCTGATCGGCGCCCGCTGCCAGTAGCTCGAGCGGGCTACGGTCGAGAGCGTCGGGGCCGCCCGGCTCTTCTTGGTGTGGCGCAGCATGCCGATCGAGCGCATGACGCCCACGATGCCGCGCATGCCGGTGCGGATGGCGAGCTCGTTGAAGCGCAGGGCCTCGCCGGCCTCGTAGAGGAGCATCGGCAGCTTGCGGTCGAAGCCGGCCTGCCGCAGGGAGCCGTCGCGCAGGGTCGAGTCCAGGATCACCGGCGCGCCGAAGGCGTGCGCCATGCCCGCGGTCTCCGGGTCGTCGAGCGAGGCGCGGATCTGCGGCAGGTTGGTGCGGTGGTTCGAGCCGGTGTGGAGGTCGATGCCGTGCGTCGCCAGGCCGACGATCTCGTCGGCGAAGAGCCGGGCCATGCGCGCCGCCAGCGAGCCGTGGTGCGACCCCGGAAACGAGCGATTGAGGTCGCGGCGGTCGGGGAGATAGCGCGACTGGTTGATGAACCCGAAGACGTTGACGACGGGCACTGCGATCAGCGTGCCGCGCAGCTTCTCGAGGATCTTGAGCCGCAGCAGCCGGCGGATGATCTCGACGCCGTTGATCTCGTCGCCGTGGACCGCCGCGCTCACGAAGAGCCGCGGCCCGGGCCGCCGGCCGTGGACGACGTGCACCGGGATGTCCAGCTCGGCGTGGGTGTAGAGCCGCGGCACCGGCAGGCTGACCGTCTCGCGGGTGCCCGGCGCGATCCGCGCGCCGACGATCGAGAATGCCTCCTTCACCGCGAACCGCCGGCGGGGGAGAGCTCGCGGACCGCGCGCCGCCGTGGGTAGGTGCGGGCCAGGGTACGCCCCGTGCGGTACGACAGCTGGGGGTCGACCGTGGCCCAGCCGGCGATGGCGGCGCGGCCCAGGAGCATGCGGAACATCATCGTCTCGCGGTCGGCGAGCGCGATCTCGATCGGGCGCACGCGGTCGGCGATCCGGAGCCGGGTGGCGATGATGAAGCGCTGCTCGCGATGGCCGCCGGAGTCCGAGACGAGGCGGCGGTCGGCGATCGCGGCCTCGCAATGGATCTCGACCTCGAGGCGCCGCTGCAGCGGGTGGATGCCGAACCGCACCCAGGTGCCGCTCCTGAAGGTCTCGATGTAGAACGCGTGCAGGGCGGAGGTCCGTGCCCCGGTGTCGACCTTGGCCTTGACCGCCGGGATCCCGAGGTCCGGCAAGGCCACCCACTCGCGCCAGCCCAGCGCCGTCTTCGCCTTGCGTGCCGCCTTGCCCGCCGTCTTGCCTGCCGTCTTGCCTGCCGTCTTGCCTGGCTTCTTGCCTGGCTTCTTGCCTGGCTTCTTGCCTGGCGTCTTGCCTGGCCTCTTGCCAGCTTTCTTGCCTGCCATCTTGCGTGCCGTCTTGGGTGCCATCTGCGGGGCCATCGGGATCCTCTCCGGCGGCGGGAGGTGCCGGCGAGCCGGGAGGGTGCGGGTCTCCTCGTTTGGAGTACTCTACCGGACCGTCGCGCGGGGCTCGCCCGAGACCCGATCGGCCGCGGTCGAGGGCGCGGAGCCGCTCGCCGGCTTTCGCGGTACTCTCGGCGCCATGAGGAGATCGAGATGAAACTGGCGATTCTTTCCCGTGGGCGCAACCTCTACAGCACCCGGCGGCTGGTGGAGGCCGCGGTGGGCCGCGGCCACGACGTGGCGGTGCGGGACACCCTGCGCTTCGCCATCGACCTGCGCTCGGGGGAGCCCGACCTCTTCTACCGGGGCCAGCACCTCGACGACCTCGACGCCGTGCTGCCGCGGATCGGCGCCTCGATCACCTATTTCGGCACCGCCGTCGTGCGCCAGTTCGAGCAGATGGAGGTCTTCTGCGCCAACTCGTCGACCGGCATCTCCAACTCGCGCGACAAGCTGCGCTCCCTGCAGATCTTGAGCCGGCACGACGTCGGCATCCCGACGACGACGTTCGTGCGCGACCAGGCGGACGTGCTGCCGGCGATCCGGCGGGTCGGCGGGGCGCCCGTCATCATCAAGCTGCTCGAGGGGACGCAGGGCGTCGGCGTGATCCTGGCGGACTCCGAGAAGGTGGCCGAGTCCATCATCGAGACGCTGCAGAGCAGCCGTCAGAACGTGCTGGTCCAGAAGTTCGTCGCCGAGAGCAAGGGCCGCGACCTGCGCGCCTTCGTGGTCGGCGACCGCGTCGTCGCCGCCATGCGGCGCACCGCGCAGGGCGACGAGTTCCGCAGCAACGTCCACCGCGGCGGCAAGGCGGAGGCGGTCGATCTCGACCCGGTCTTCGCGGAGACCGCGGTGCGGGCGGCGCAGATCATGGGCCTGCGGATCGCCGGCGTCGACATGCTGGAGAGCAAGGACGGTCCGGCCGTGCTCGAGATCAACTCGTCGCCGGGGCTCGAGGGCATCGAGGGGGCGACGCGGCTCGACGTGGCCGGCGCCGTGATCGACTACATCGCCGCCCAGGTCAACTTCCCCGAGCTCGACGTGCGCCAGCGGCTGACCGTGAGCCGGGGCTACGGCGTCGCCGAGCTGCACATTCCCGAGGGCTCGGAGTACGTGGGCAAGACGATCGCCGAGTCGCAGCTGCGCGACAAGGACATCAACGTCCTGAGCCTCCATCGCGGCGGCAAGGTGATCCCCAACCCGCGCAGCAGCCGCGACCTGCAGGGCGGCGACCGGCTGCTCTGCTTCGGCAAGCTCGCGTCCATGCAGCATCTCGTTCCCGCCCGCACCCGCCGCCGCCGCCGGCCGCGGATCGAGCAGCTGCCGCCCACGGCCGGCTAGCGTTGCGCGGGCACCGCGGCCTGCGCTCTCGGGCGGCGCCGATCAGGCTGTACCCGCCCGCCGCGCGGAAAGACGTCCGCCGCGGGGATCAGCTGGTGGCTTCACCGTACTGCAGGTGGGTGACCCTGGTGCCGCCGCAGCGGCGTAAGGTGACGACGAAGAGGTTGTCGTAGTCCGAGTCGGCGATGAGCCCCACCGGGTCGCCGCCGAGCTCCTCCAGGATCGTGGTCACCGTGTTGCTGTGGCCGACGACCAGGACCACGCCGCCGGAGTGGTCGGCGCGGATCGTGTCGGCGAGCGCGGCGGCGTCGGCGTAGGGCAGGACCGCCAGCCCGGCGGCGGCGGCGGTCGGCTGCGCGGTGTCCTGGGTGCGCACCCAGCCGGTGGCGTAGACCGCCGTCACGCCGGTGTGCTCCAGAACGTGCGTCAGCGTCTGGGCGCGCGCCACGCCGGCGTCCGGGTCCAGCGGGTCGTCGTCCCCCGGCAGGTCGAGCTTCTCGGCGTGACGCACCACGACGACCGTCGTCACCGGCCGCCACCACCAGGCGCAGTAGAGGCAGTAGACGGCGTAGACGCATACCACGGCGATCAGCACGTAGGCGGCGTAGCGGATGATCGGGTTCAGTGTCCTCTGTCTGTCGGGCACGGCGAGCCTCCTCGGGATCTCGGGTGTACGGGCGTCGCTCCTGGCTGCACGATCCGGCGCCGTCCTCATGGCGCGAGGCAGAGCGGTTGGACGCGTCCGAATGGGCGTCCGGCGACGGCCCTTCGTTACAGGTTGGTTCCCGGCTCCGCACTCTTTCCCGGCCACTCGCGCAGACGGGTCAGCGCCGCTTCCGGTAACGAGCGAGTGAGCGGCGGACGTAATTGCCTCCGCCGTCGTCGGAAACGAGATATTCCCGGGAGAACTCGCTCTCCGATACGACGCGGTAAACGTTCTGCGAGTAGATGGTCTTTCCGCCCCACTCGTGGCTCCCATGCATGACCAGAGTCTTCTCGTCCGTCCACCCACCGCGATTGATGAACAGCATCGGGCTCTGGTTGTCGTACCAGAGCTCGGTGTATTCGTCCGCCGCTGCGTCGTAGGTCATTTGGAGCCAGCCGTGATGGACATCGATCCCGGGCAGCCCCCGGACCGTCGCCTCACCTCGCAGCCAGACACCGCCCGGAAGCCAGCTGTACTTGCCGCTCGAGCGAACGGTCCTCTCCTGACCGAGAATGGTCTGGATCTCTTCGTGCGACCACTCGCCGATCAGGAAATCGAGACGTTCATGGCCGACTGTTCGTTCCATCACCGCCAGCTGACCCACGGCTGGCCGACCGACGACCGCTACCAGACCAAGCGCTGCGAGAATCGCCACTGGTCGCAGCCAAGGTGTTGCAGAGCGTCCCGCTGCGTTCATCCCCACGTCCTCCTTGCTCCGTCCACCGTGCCTTGCCGAGCGCTCTGGGTCACCCACAGCCTGCATCGCTACCCGCTAGGAAAGCGGAACCTCGCGCTCCTTCACCCATCTTGCGTTCCACTCTTCGTCGCCGCATACCCACTCGATGCGGGTGACACGACGGTGGACGAGCGGCTCGACGACGGACTCTCTACGGTTGTACAGCGCCTGCTCCAGCGCATCGAGAACGAGATCGGTGCGTAGCGACGTCGAAGCTCTCCAGCCGACAATGCGACGTGCGAAGGCGTCGATCACGAAGGCGACGTAGACGAAGCCCCGCCAGGTCGCCACGTATATCAAATCCGAGACCCAGAGCAGCGCGCCACCTGGATCCCTTCGCACTCAGCCTCAGACAAGAGGGACAGGTTCAAATTGGTGGCCCGGCTTTCTTCGCACTCAGTCCGTTTCGGGCAAGTCTACGCCTGCGCCGTGTTTCGCCGTAGCGTTCGCGGTCCGCGTGGGAAGAGAAGATCGGTTCGCGTCGATTGCCGCGATGGGTCACGTGGTGGGGCAAGCCGGGAACGACGACTCGGGCTGCGCGCGGCATTTGAACCTGTCCCTCTTTGCCATGGGGCACTGCTATGCTGACTCCCGTGTCCGCACTCGCAGCGTTGACCTTCGCCCTTCTCTTGGCTCTGTTCTCGTGGCCTGCGAACGGAGAGGAGACTCGGTTCACGGACACCTTCGATGGCGACCTCTCCGGTTGGCAGCTGGTGGGTGCACAGGCGATCTCGATCGCCGACTCCGGCGATCGAGAGCACGGCAAGGTCCTGGTCCTCGAGCCCGACGGCACGGTTCTCGCCCTGGTCGACGGCTCCGATGCCTGGGGTCCGGTTCGGATCGAGTTGGACGTTCTCTTCCCGGACGAGGCCGACAACTATCTGGGGTTGATCTACAACTACACCGTAGCGGACTCCCGGTCGGACTTCGGCAGCCTGTACATCAAGGGCAACGGAAGCTACATCCGGGCGAACCCGTGGCGCGACGGCAACGTCTCCCGTCTGCTCTATGAGGAGTACAAGACCCGCATCGAAGGCGATGACGCGATCAGGATCGGCCAGTGGCAGAAGGTGAAAGCGGAGGTTCTGGGTTCCGTTTGCCACCTCTATGTCGGCGACATGACGACGCCGAAGGTGACATTCGGCCTCTACGAGGGGACCGATGGAATGGTGGGAGTGAACCCACGCGTGGCGGGCTGGCCGGTGTGGATCGACAACGTCCGAGTAACCTCGATAGATGCTCTGAGCTATCGGGGGCCGGACATTCCCGCGCTGACCTATGAGCCCGAGCGCCTCGTTACAAACTGGGAGGTGATCGGGCCACTTCCTCAGCCCGAAGTGGAGATCGAGCGCGAGCGCAATCCGGGTGCGCAGGCAGTCGAGGTCGAAGGTGACAGCCATGCCTGGCGCCCGTTCGAGGTCGATGCCCGGGGCGCGGTCATCACGGGGCGGGTGACCGAGTACGACGGCTCACGGCCGGTAGCCTACTTCCGCACCGTCGTGCACTCCGATCGAGAGCGAGAGGCTCTTCTCCACATCAGCACCACGGACGAGCTCGCCCTCTGGGTCAACGGGCGCTTCGACGGCTTCATCTATCGCAACGGCTACGTCTTCGGGGAGCGCGACTGGAACGCCTGGCACGACTTCTGGAAGGACCCCGACCACGCCGGGAGCGAGGTGCCGGTGACTCTGCAGCAAGGCGCCAACGCGCTCGTGATTCGAGTGCGCAATGGTCAGTTCGCTTCCGGCGGATTCTTCGCCTTCCTGGCGGACGAGTGAGGTAGAGCGCCGGAAAAGAGGGGAAAAGAGGGACAGGTTCAAATTGGCGGCCCGGCTTTCTTCGCGCTCAGTCCGTTTCGGGCAAGTCTACGCCTGCGCCGTGTTTCGCCGATCCATAGCGCCTTCTACGCAGGCGCCGGCCCAGGCTCTTCTCGAGCTCCTGCACGAACGAGCTCGACCCGAAGGGTGAGCCGGTCGCCGTCGCCCGTCGTATCGCGCGGTCCTCGCTCTCGTCCACCTTCTGACCGAGCCAGCGCTTCCACTCATCGCGGTCCTCGGGCCAGGGACGGCCCGTCGCCAGCATGGGGTCATGCGCACCGAGGCAGTGGGCTCTGGCACTCGACCAGGAGTGGTCCTGGGCTCGCGTTACGAGACCGGCCCGCACCGGGTTGAGCTCGATGTAGCGGGCTACGACCCAGCTCTTCTCCGGATCCACCGGAGCGGAATAGAACCGGTTCGCCCAGAGGTGTCCCGTCCAGCCGTGTCGCGAGTTGACGTGGCACGAGTACATCCTGTGCGCGTAGCCCACCGTTCGGGCGAGGGAGTCTGGGCGAGCGGGGATCGCCAGCAGATGGACGTGGTTCGTCATCAGGCAGTAGGCCCACAGGTCCAGCTCGTACTTGCTTGCCGCACCGCGCATCAGATCGAGGTAGCGTTCGCGGTCCGCGTCGGAGAAGAAGATCGGTTGGCGTCGATTGCCGCGATGGGTCACGTGGTGGGGCAGGCCGGGAACGACGACTCGGGCTACGCGCGGCATTTGAACCTGTCCCTCTTTGGCCTTGAACCTGTCCCTCTTTGGCTCCACTCTCGTCAAGCGACCACCCGCCGGTCGAGCGACCGGTACTGGATCGCTTCGGCCAGGTGCTCCGTGCGCAGCTTCTCGGCGCCGTCGAGGTCGGCGATCGTGCGCCCCACGCGCTGGATCCGGTGCAGGGCGCGGGCGGAGAGGCCGAGCCGGTCGAAGGCGGCTTCGAGAAGCCTGCGGCCGGCGGCGTCGACGGCGCAGTGGCGGTCGACGGCGGAGGAGTCCAGGTTGCCGTTCGTCCCGGGACCCTGGCGGGACTGCTGGCGGTCGCGGGCCGCGAGGACGCGCGCCGCAGCCTCGGCGGTGCCGGTTCCGTTCCTCGCGGCCTGGAGCTTGGTGATCGGGACCGCGGGGACCTCGACGTGCATGTCGATCCGATCGAGCAGCGGCCCGGAGATCCG
>Ga0224512_10000613_pt1 | contig 36999 bp, 26 predicted proteins | sample SF_May12_sed_USG_4_FD_169103 | JGI IMG/M metagenome (GOLD analysis project Ga0224512, IMG submission 169103) | Sediment microbial communities from San Francisco Bay, California, United States - SF_May12_sed_USGS_13 | ecosystem: Environmental > Aquatic > Marine > Sediment | place: USA... | reverse complement strand
GCCGCCGCCACGCCTCGGCCGGCTGGCCCTCGCCCCAGCTCGCCAGGAAGCCGCTCTCACCGCTCGTCCCGCGGCGCTCGGGTCCGCGATACTGCGGCCACTCCCCGGCCCCCGCCGGCTCCACCGCGACCCACAGGGCCGCCGCGACGCCGAGCAGAATCGCCCTCCTCATGGCCTCCACATCCTACCCGAGAGATCCCGCTCGACGGCAGGGAGGGCGTCCACGCCTGGCTCAGTCGGCTACGGGCGGCTGGCCGGCTGCGGGGGAGGGATCCTCGGCCAGGCAGTAGAGGTGCTCGAAGCCGCGCAGGAAGATCTCGCCGTCGACGAGGGCCGGCGAGGCGGTGAAGGTGTCGTCGAGGTGGTTCGTGGCCAGCACCTCGAAGGCGTCGCCGTGGCGCAGGACCACGGTGTCGCCGCCGCGGCCCACGACGTAGACCCGGCCCGCCGCGCCGACCGGCGAGGCGTAGACGCCTTCGACGCCCGGCAGCCGCTCGGGGCCGAACCGCACCTCTCCGGTCGCCGCGTCGAGGCTGGTGAGGATGCCCGAGTTCACCTTGAGGATGTACAGGCGGTCGCCGTAGAGCAGCGGCGAGGGGACGTAGGGGGTGTCGCGGTCGTGGGACCAGACGACGGCGTCGCCGCCCGTGAGGTCGCCGCGGGCGCCGGCGACCCGAATCGCCTTGAGCGCGCTGCCGCGGAAGCCGCTCGTCGCGTAGACGAGCCCCGCGCCGTGGACCGGCGAGGGCACGACGTTGACGGTCTGGCCCCCCGCTTCCCAGAGCGGCTCGCCGGTCTCGAGATCGTAGCCCCGCACCCGGCCCGTGGCGTTGACGACGACCTGTTGCCGGCCGCCCTCCGCGACGAGCAGGGGCGTCGCCCAGGAGGTGATCTCGTCGCGCTCGCGGCGCCAGACCTCACGGCCGTCGCGCTTGTCGAGCGCGACCAGGAACGAGTCCCCCTCGTGGTCCCAGTTGACGACCACGAGGTCGCCGGCCAGGAGCGGCGAGCTCCCCTCGCCGAAGCCGCGGCGAGTGGCCATGTCGCCGAAGTCCCGCGACCAGAGCGGCTCGCCGTTCATGTCGTAGGCATGGAGGCCCCGCGAGCCGAAGTACGCGACGACGAGCTCGCCGTCCGTGACGGCGGACGCCGAGGCCCACGAGCCGTCGGGGTGCGTGCCCTCGTGCGGCACCTCCTCGGCGGCGGTGCGCTCCCACAGCGTCGCGCCGGTGCGGCGGTCGACGGCGAGCACCACGAAGCGCAAGGGGCCCGCCGGCGTGACCCCGCCCTCGTCGCCGGGATCCGACGCGACGGCGGTGAGCAGGAAGACGCGATCCCCCCACACCACCGGCGAGCCGTGCCCGCGGCCCGGCACCGGCACCTTCCAGCGCACGTTCTCCGTCTCGCTCCAGGTGAGCGGCGGATCGGCGTGCGGCGCCACGCCGTTGGCGAGCGGCCCGCGCCACTGCGGCCAGAAGCGCTCGGAATCCGCGGCGGGCGCGCCCGCCGCAACCAGGGACGGCGGAGCCAGGAACAGCGGAGCCAGGAACAGCAGAGCGAGAAACAGCGAGCAGAAGCTGATTGCGAATCGGTTCATCACGCGGACTCTCCCGGCAGGCCGAGGTGCTCCTCGTTGCGACTGCCCCCATCCTACCGCCCTGCCCGGGTGTCTCTTGCCAAGCCGGCCGAGCGCGGTCACTGGAAGGCCGCTGCCAGGCGGCCAGGCCGTCGCTTTCGAGATCCCGGCCGGCATGCCGCCCGATTGTCGCTGCCGGCTCCGCCGAGCATCGAGGGGTTTTCCAGGTAAGACGAAAGAACAGGAGGCGTCGCGGGTGCAGAGAGAACGCCTCCTGTTCTTGTGTCTTTGTGTCTTGCCTGGAGTCTTTTCCGCCGACCCAGCCGAGCGCCAGATGATCGCTACCGACTCCGCCGAGCAGCTAGGAGTTCTCCAAGTAAGACGCAACAATCGGAGGCGTCGCGGTGCAGAGAGAACGTCTCCTGTTCCTGTGCCTTTGTGTCTTACCTGGAGTCTTTTCCGCCGACCCGGCCGGGCGCCTCCTTACCCATGCCGCCCGCGGAAGCTACCGACACCGCCAAGCAGCGAGGGGTGCTCCAGGCGGCCAGCCTGTACACTCGCCGCCGCGCGGCTCGTGGCGGGCGGCGTGACTGGAGGTCGGAGAGATGGCGAGCGCACAGGGAGGCGGGCTGGCTTGGCTCGGGTTCGTTTTGCTGACGGTGGCGAGCTGGGGGGTCTACGGCGTCTTCCTGCACAACGGCCAGACGGCGATGGCGGACCCGGAGAACGGGCGCTACAAGGCGTTTCTCTTCGTCGGCGTCGCCTACTTCCTGACGGCGGTGCTCGCTCCGCTGCTGCTGCTGGTCGTCCGCCAGGCGGGCTGGGGGATGCCCGTTCGGGGGGTCGCCTGGTCGCTGGTCGCCGGGCTGGTGGGCGCGGTGGGCGCCTTCGGCGTGCTCCTGGCGTTCGGGGCCGGCGGCACGCCGAGCGCGGTCATGTCCCTCGTCTTCGCCGGCGCGCCGGTCGTCAACGCCGTCGTCGCGCTGACCTGGCACCCGCCCGCCGGTGGCCTGGCGGCCATCCGCTGGCCGTTCTTCGCCGGGATCGCGCTGGCGGCGCTGGGCGGCTATCTCGTCACCGTCTACAAGCCGGCGCCTACCCCGCCGGCCCCCCCGGCGGCGACGGCCGCAGCACCCGCGGCGGACGGTCCCTGACCCCGTGCCCGCCGGTCCGCGCCGGCTGGTAGGATCGGCCCCCGATCCCGGCCTGCCGCGCCGAGACCGCCGGCCGGCCCGCCTCTTGAACCAGAGCCCGTAGAACCAGAGCCCGCAACCCGAAAGACGACGAGAAGGAGGAGTTGGTGGTGGCCCGATCTCGATGGCTTAGCTTCCTGGCCGCAGGCGCGATCCTCGCGTCCGCACCGCTCGCGGCCGCTGACTGGGCCCACTGGCGCGGCCCGACCCGCGACGGCGCGTCCGCCGAGCGCGGCCTGCCGGAGAGCTGGTCCGTCGACGGCGAGAACCTTCTCTGGCGGGTCGACTTCGTGGGCCGCTCGACGCCCGTCGTCGTGGCCGGCAAGGTCTGCGCCAACGGCCGCGCCGGCGAGGGCGAGCGGCGCCAGGAGATGGTCGCCTGCTTCGACGCGGCGAGCGGCGAGCAGCTCTGGGAGCGGCGCTTCAACGTCTACCACACCTCCGTTCCCTGGACGCGGGTCGGCTGGGCCAACCTCACGGCGGACCCCGAGACCGGCTACCTCTACGTGCAGGGGGTGGGGGGCCTCTTCTTCTGCCTCGACGGCGCCGACGGGCGGGTCGTCTGGTCGCGCAACCTGATCGAGGAGTTCGGCTTCATGGAGGGCTACGGCGGCCGCACCCAGACGCCGATCGTCGACGAAGACCGGCTGATCGTCACCTTCGCCAACACCAGCTGGGGGGCCGAGGGCCGGCCGCTGCACCGGCTCCGGGCCTTCGACAAGCGCACGGGCGAGCAGCTCTGGGTCTCCTCGCCGGCGACCTCGATGGCCGACAAGAACAGCCAGTCGACGCCGGCCGTCGCCGTGATCGGCGGCCGCCGGCTCGTCATCCAGGGCAACGGCGGCGGCTGGATCTACGCCGTCGAGGCGCGCACCGGCGAGCCCGTCTGGGGCTTCGAGCTCAGCAAGCGCGCCATCAACACCTCGGTGGTCGTCGACGGCACGACGGTGTTCGCCGCCCACAGCGAGGAGAACGTCGACGAGCCCACGATGGGCAGGGTCGTCGCGATCGACGGCACGGGCGCGGGCGACGTGACCCGGACCCACGAGCTCTGGCGGGCGCCGATCGGCGCCGGCTTCTCCTCGCCGGCGCTCGGCGGCGGCAAGCTCTTCGTCGTCGACAACGCGGCCAACCTCTACGCCCTCGATCCTGCCACCGGCGCCGAGCTGTGGCAGCTCGACGCCGGGCGGGTCGGCAAGGGGTCGCCGGTCTGGGCCGACGGCAAGATCTACCTGACCGAGGTCAACGGCCGCTTCGTGATCGCGCGGGCCGGCGACGAGGCGGGCGAGATCCTCGACGTCGAGGAGATCCGCGCCGGCCGGCGCCGCGCCGAGATCTACGGCTCGCCGGCGATCTCCGACGGCCGGATCTTCTTCACCACCGACGAGGGCCTCTACGGCCTGGCCGGCACGCCGCCGCCGGCGCCGGCCGGCGGCGCGGCCGCGGCTCCGGACCTCGCGGAGGAGGCGCCCGCCGCCGACGCGAGCCCCGCGCGGCTGCGCCTCGTCCCCGGTGACGTCCAGCTCGAGCCCGGCGCCGCCGTGCGCTACCGGGTCGAGGCCTTCGACGCCCTGGGCCGCGCGCTCGGTCCGCGCCCAGCCGAGCTTTCCCTCGCCGGGCTCGCCGGCGAGGTGGCAGGGGACGAGCTGCGGATCGCCGCCGGCGCGAGCTCGCAGACCGGCCTCGTGGTCGCCCGCCTCGGCGCCCTCGAGGCGAGCGCCCGGGTGCGGGTCGTCGCCGGCCTGCCCTTTGGCGAGGACTTCGAGGGCGTGGCGCCCGGCGAGCGCCCCGGCTACCTCCTGGCCAACACCGCCCGCTTCCAGGTGGCCGAGCTCGCGGGCGGCAAGGTCCTGGCGAAGGGGCCCTCCCCGGTCCAGATCCACCGCCACATCACCTTCCTCGGCCACCCGGAGCAGAGCGGCTACACCATCGCCGCCGACGTCATGGCCGCCCCCGAGGATCCGGAGGGCCCCGACGTGGGCCTCATCAACAGCGGCTACACGATGGAGCTCATCAGCCGGGGCGCGAGACCCGGCCTGCCGCCGGGGCCCAAGCTCGAGATCCGCTCCTGGCAGGCGGGCCTGCGCATCGCCCGCAACGTCGAGTACGCCTGGACCCCGGGCGTCTGGTACCGGCTGAAGCTGCGGGTGGACCAGGAGGCCGAGGAAGCCCTCGTGCGCGGCAAGGTCTGGCCGCGCGGCGAGGCCGAGCCCGCCGAGTGGACGCTCTCGGTCGTCGATCCCCTGCCCATCCGCTCCGGCAGCGCCGGGCTCTCCGGCTACTCGCCGTCCACCATCTACTTCGACAACATCCTCGTGAGCGAGAACACGCCATGAACCCGAGACGCATCGCCTGCTTCCTCTTCCCCCTGCTCCTCGCCGGCTCCTGGCTGGCCGCCGCCGACCTGGGAATGTTCGGCGGCGGACCGGACCGCAACATGGCCTCCGACGCCACCGGCCTGCCGGCGACCTGGGATCCCGAGACCGGCGAGAACATCCTCTGGCAGCAGCCGCTCGGCTCCCAGTCCTACGGCGGTCCCGTCCTCGCCGGCGACCGCATCTACGTCGGCACCAACAACGAGGGGCTGCGCAATCCCGAGCTTGCCGGGGATCGCGGCAACCTCATGGCCTTCGACGCCGGGACGGGAGAGTTCCTCTGGCAGTCGGCCCACGCCAAGCTCTCCGCCGGCCGGGTCCACGACTGGCCCCTGCAAGGGGTGTGCGCCGCCCCCTACGTCGACGGCGACCGTCTCTACTACGTCTCGAACCGCGCCGAGCTGATCGCGGCCGACGCCGAGGGCTTTCGCGACGGCGAGAACGACGGCCCCTTCACCGGCGAGGCGAACACGAGCGAGATCGACGAGGACGTCGTGTGGAAGATCGACATGATCGGCGAGCTCGGGGTCTTCCCCCACAACCTGGCCGTCGGCAGCCCGGTCGGCGCCGGCGACCTGCTCTTCACCGCCACCGGCAACGGGGTGGACGAGGGCCACATCACCATCCCCTCGCCCGAGGCGCCGAGCTTCCTGGCCGTCGACCGGACGAGCGGCGACATCGTCTGGCAGAGCGACGCCCCGGGCGCGAGCATCCTGCACGGCCAGTGGTCGAACCCGGCCTACGGCACCGTGGCCGGCCGCGAGCAGGTCGTCTTCCCGGGCGGCGACGGCTGGCTCTACGCCTTCGAGCCGGCGACGGGCGAGCTCCTGTGGAAGTTCGACTGCAATCCCAAGGACTCGGTCTGGGAGCTCGGCGGCGGGGGGACGCGCAACAACATCGTGGCGACCCCGGTGATCTGGGAGGACAAGGTCTACATCGGCGTGGGCCAGGATCCCGAGCACGGCGAGGGCGACGGCAACTTCTGGGTCATCGACGCCACGCAGCGCGGCGACGTCACCGCGACGGGCGTCGTCTGGCACCGCGGCGGCGAGGACTTCGGGCGCACGATCTCGACGGCCGCCATCCACGACGGGCTCCTCTACATCGCCGACCTGAGCGGCTTTCTCTACTGCCTGGACGCCGAGACCGGCGAGCACTACTGGACCTACGACGCGTTCGCGGCGGTGTGGGGATCGGCGTTCGTGGCCGACGGCAAGGTCTATCTCGGCGACGAGGACGGCGACGTCGCCGTGCTCGCGGCGGGCAAGGAGCTGAAGGTGCTGGCCGAGATCAACATGGGAACGGCGGTCTACACGACGCCCGTGGCCCGCGACGGCGTGCTCTACATCGCCAGCCGCAACAGGCTCTTCGCCATCGCGGCGCCGTAGGGAGGGGCGTCGATGAACGTCGCCGCCGCAGCCGGCCTCGAGGCCAAGGTCCGGGACGCCAGGGAGCGCCTCGACGCCCACGTCCGCGAGATGGTGGCCTGGCACTTCGGCCCCGACACCGGCTCCCCTTTCTGGCTCGAGCGCGCGGAGCGGCTCGACTTCGATCCGCGCCGGGAGATCCGGGGCTACGACGACCTGGCGCTCCTGGGCCACTTCGAGGACGAGTGGCTGCGCGGCGGACCGATCCGCCGCTGGGTGCCGAAGGGGCTCGCCGGCCGCCCGCTCTACGTCTTCGAGACCGGCGGCTCGACGGGCCTGCCCAAGAGCCGGGTCAACGTCGAGGACTTCCAGACCGACTACGAGCTCTTCAGCGAGACCCTCTCCGACGAGACCTTCCCCCGCGGCGCCGACTGGCTGATGCTGGGGCCGACGGGGCCCCGCCGCCTGCGCCTGGCCATCGAGCACCTCGCCCAGCATCGCGGCGGGGTGGCCTTCCACGTCGATCTCGACCCGCGCTGGGTCAACCGGCTGATCAAGGCCGGCAAGCTGGGCGAGCTCGAGCTCTACAAGGAGCACACCGTCGACCAGGGCTTGAAGATCCTCCGCGCCCACGACTCCGTCCGCTGCCTGTTCACCACGCCGAAGCTGCTCGAGGCGCTGTGCGAGAAGGTCTCCCTGGCCAAGGCGGGCATCCGCGGGATCTTCTGCGGCGGCACCGAGATGAACGCCCAGTTCCACCGCTTCGCGCGCGAGGAGCTGGTGCCGGGCATCGACTTCGTCCCCACCTACGGCAACACCCTGATGGGGCTGGCCTGCTGCAAGCCCTTCGACGGCGACTACACGATCACCTACTATCCGCCGGCGCCGCGCGCGATCTTCGAGCTCGTGGATCCCGCGGACCCCGAGCGCCGGGTCGACTACGGCGAGACCGGACGGGTGATGCTCACCACCCTGACCCGCGAGTTCTTCATGCCGCGCTTCCTCGAGCGCGACGAGGGCGAGCGGGCCGCGCCCACCGACCTCTACCCCTGGGACGGCGTGAGCAACCTCCGCCTGCTCGGACAGCTCGAGAGCTCCGTCGTCGTGGGCGTCTACTAGGACCGCGACCGAGGATTTGGATCCCCCGCATGCTCCACATTCCCCTGCTCCGCGCCGGCGAGCCCTACCGCAGCCTCGCGACGAGGACGCTCGCCGCCGTGCGCGACGGCGAGCCCGTCGCCGAGGTGAGCCAGGCCAATCCGGGCCTCGTCGCCCGCGACCTGGCGCGCTCGCGCGAGGGGCAGGCGCGGCTCGCGGCGCGCTCGGTGACAGAGCTCGTCGAGGTCTGCCGGCGCGCCGCCGAGCACCTGGGCGGCTCCGAGCTGCCGGTGGGCGACGAAGGACAGAGCCCGGGGCGCTACCTCGAGCAGGTCTCGGCGACCACCGGCCTTCCCCGGGCCCTGGCCCGGGCCAACCTCGACAAGGCGTGTTTCGTCCTGCGCGAGATGGAGACGGTGCTCGGCGGCCTGACCCGCGGCCTCGACCCCGAGATCCTCGACCGCGGCTGGGGGGTCCAGGACGGACGCATGATCTCGTACCGGCGCGAGACCCCGGTGCTGGGCGCCGTGCTGCCGAACAACTCGCCCGGCGTGCACTCGCTGTGGCTGCCGGCCATCCCGCTCAAGGTCACCCTGGCGCTGCGGCCGGGCGGCCAGGAGCCGTGGACCCCCTACCGGATCGCCCAGGCGTTCCTGGCCGCCGGCTGCCCGCCGGAGGCCTTCGGCTTCTACCCCAGCGACCACGCCGCCGCCGCCGAGCTGCTCCAGCGCTGCGGCCGCTCGATGCTCTACGGCGACGAGGCCACGGTGGCGCCGTGGCGCGCCGACCCCCGGGTCCAGCTGCACGGCCCCGGGTGGAGCAAGGTGGTGCTCGGCCCGGACGCCGCCGCGGACTGGCCCGCGCATCTGCCCCTGCTCGCCGAATCGGTGGCGGCCAACGGCGGCCGCTCCTGCACCAACGCCTCGGGGGTGTGGACGGCGTCCCGGGGGCGCGAGCTCGCCCTCGGGCTGGCGGCCGAGCTGGCGAAGATCGAGGCCCGCCCGCTGGACGATCCCCAGGCCCGCCTCGCCGCCTTCCCCACCGTCGAGGCCGCGCGGCGGCTCTCCGCGTACCTCGACGAGCGCCTCCTCGTCCCCGGGGCCGAGGACCTGACGGCCCGCTTCCGCGAGGACCGGGTGGCCGTCGTCGACGGCTGCGGCTTCGTGCTGCCGACCGTCGTCTACTGCTCGGACCCCGACCACCCGCTGGCCCGGGCCGAGTTCCTGTTTCCCTTCGTGAGCGTCGTCGACGCGCCCGCCGGCGAGCTCGTCGCCCGGCTCGGCAGCTCGCTCGTCGTCACCGCCCTGACGGCGGACGAGGGTCTCCTGGGCGAGCTCGTGAGCGCCCCCCACGTCGAGCGCCTGAACCTCGGCCCCGTGCCCACCCCCCGGGTCGCCTGGGACCAGCCGCACGAGGGCAACCTCTTCGAGCTCCTCTACCGCCAGCGCTCGCTGCAAGCCGTGGAGCAGCCGCCCGCCGCGGCGCGGACGGCGGGCGCGGCGGCGGGCTGAGCCGGATGTCCCAGCTTCTCGACAGCGCGCCCCGCGAGCCCGCCCTGCCGCCTCCCGACGCGAGCTGGGAGCGGGACGTCGGCGGCATCCGGGTGGTCTTCGGCGCCGGCCGGCTGTCGGAGGCCGGGGCCCTCGCCGCGCGCCTCGGGGGGCGGGCCCTGCTGGTCACGGATCCCGGCCTGGTCGCCTCCGGGCACGCCGCGGCGGCGCTCGCCGCCCTCGACGCGGCGGGCGTCGAGGTCGAGACCTTCGCCGGCGTCTCGCCCAATCCCACGACCCGCGACGTGGAGGCGGGAGTGGCCGCCGCCCGCCGGCGCCCGGTCGAGCTCATCGTCGCACTCGGCGGCGGCAGCGCCATGGACTGCGCCAAGGGGATCAACTTCCTGCTCACCAACGGCGGCCGGATGGAGGACTACCGGGGCTTCGGCAAGGCGGCGCGGCCGCTGCTGCCGGCGCTCGGCATCCCCTCCACGGCGGGCACCGGCAGCGACGCCCAGTCGTACGCCCTCATCTCCCAGGCGACGACCCACCGCAAGATGGCGTGCGGCGATCCGCAGGCCCGCTTCCGCACCGTGATCCTCGACCCGGAGCTGCTGACGACGGTGCCGCCCCGGGTGGCCGCGGCCGCCGCGATGGACGCGCTCTCGCACGCCCTCGAGAGCCACGTGACCTCGGCCCGCACTCCGGCCTCGGCGGCCCGCTCGCTCGCCGCCTTCCGGCTCCTCGAGCCCGCGCTCGCGGCCGCCGCGGAGCCAGCCGTTGCGTCCCCCGCCGACCGCGGCCGGCTCCTGCTCGGCGCCCACCTGGCCGGCGCGGCGATCGAAGCCTCGATGCTGGGCGCCACCCACGCGGCGGCCAACCCGCTGACGGCCCGCTTCGGGGTGCCGCACGGCGAGGCCGTGGGGCTGTTGCTGCCGGCGGTCATCCGCTACAACGCGCCGGCGGCGGAGGCCCTCTATCGCGAGCTGTGGCCCGCGGGCGGCGCCGCCCTGGCCGCGTGGGTCGAGCGCCTGCGCCGGGAGCTGGGGCTGCCGGCCCGCCTCGCCGAGCTCGGCGTCGCGCCGGCGCAGCTGCCCGCGCTGGCGGCCGAAGCCAGCGCGGAGTGGACGGGCCGCTACAACCCGCGGCCCGTCGACCGCCGCGCTTGCGAGGAGCTCTATGCGTCGGCTCTCTAGTCTCGCCGGCCTCACCCGCTTCCCGGGCTTCCGCGGCGTCCTCGGCGTCCCTGGCCTTTCCGGCCTTGTCCTGCTCTGCGTCGCCGGCGCCGCCGGGGCGGGAGAGTGGCCGTCGTTCCGGGGCGACGGCGCGCTCACCGGGGTCGCCACGGAGACGCTCGCGCCGCCCCTGGCCGTGGCCTGGACGTTCGAGATCGAGGCGGGCGCGGAGTCAAGCCCGGCGATCGCCGGCGGCCGGGTCTACGTCGCCGGGCTCGACGCCGTGGTGCGCGCCCTCGACCTCGCCTCGGGCGAGCTCGTGTGGGCCTACGAGGCCAGCGTCGACGTCAAGTCGTCGCCCGCCGTCTTCGGCGACACCCTCTACTTCGGCGACGGGGCCGGCACCTTCCACGCCGTGGACGTCGCGTCGGGCACGGCGCGCTGGACCTTCGAGACCGAGGGCGAGATCATCTCGTCGGCCAATCGGGCGGCCACCCGGGAGGGAGAGCTCGTGCTCTTCGGGTCCTACGACCAGTTCCTCTACGCCGTGGACGCGGCCAGCGGCGAGCTCGCCTGGAAGGTCGAGACGGAGTCCTACGTCCACGCCACGCCGGCCGTCGCCGGCGGCTTCGCCTGGGTCGGCGGCTGCGACGGGTTCTTCCGCGGCGTGGGCACGGCCGACGGCCGGCAAGGGGTCGAGATCCCGCTCGCCGGCTACGTGGCCGCCAGCGCGGCCCTGAAGGACGGCCGCGCCTTCGTCGGCAGCTTCGAGAACGAGGTCCTCGCCGTCGACCTCGAAAGCGGCGCCGTTGCCTGGCGCTACAGCCACCCCGAGCGCCACTTCCCGTTCTACTCCTCGCCGGCAGTGACCGAGCAAGTGGTCGTCATCGGCGGCCGCGACAAGCTGATCCACGCCCTCGACCCGGCGACCGGCAAGCCCCTGTGGACCGTCGAGATGCGCGCCCGCGTCGACGCCTCGCCCGTCGTCTCCGGGCGCCTCGTCTACGTGGCGGACTTCTCCGGCGACCTGCGGGCGCTCGATCTGGAAACGGGGGCCGAGGCGTGGCGATTCGAGAGCGGCGAAGCGATCGCCGGCTCGCCGGCCGTCGGCGGCGGCACCCTCGTCGTCGCCACCCTCGACGGAACCGTCTTCGCCTTCCGCCGTATAGAGGGATCATGAGCGCTCCCGAGCCCGCCACGACCGGTGCCGCTTCTCCGGAGACGGGGGTCGGGAGCGTCTTCGTCTCCAACTACCCGCCCTTCTCCGCGTGGCGACCCGAGCACCTGCCGGCCATCCGCGAAGCGCTGGCGGCCCCGCCGCGCGGGGACGCCGACCTCGGGCTCTACCTGCACATCCCGTTCTGCCGCAAGCGCTGCAAGTTCTGCTACTTCCGCGTCTACACGGACAAGAACGCGGACGAGATCGGCGCCTACGTCGACGCCCTTGGCCGCGAGATCGAGATCTACTCGGGCGAGCCGGCCATCGCCGGGCGGCGGCCGACGTTCGTCTATTTCGGTGGCGGCACGCCGTCCTACATCAGCCCCCGTCACCTGCGGCGGCTCGTCGCCCGGGCGCGGGCGGCGATCCCCTGGGACGCCGTCGAGGAGGTCTCGTTCGAGTGCGAGCCCGGGACCCTCACCGAGGCCCGGGTCGAGGCGATCCGGGAGGTCGGGGTGACGCGCCTGAGCCTCGGGATCGAGAACTTCGACGACGAGATCCTGCGCGCCAACGGCCGCGCCCACGTCTCGAAGGAGATCGAGCGCTGCCTGCCCTGGATCGCGGCCGCGGGCTTCGCCCAGCTCAACATCGACCTCATCGCCGGCATGGTGGGCGAGCGCTGGGCGACCTGGCGCGAGACCGTGGCGCGCACCGTGGACCTCATGCCCGACAGCGTCACCGTCTACCAGATGGAGCTGCCCTTCAACACGCGCTTCTCCGGGCGCATCCTCGACGGCTCGCTCGACGTGCCGCTGGCGACCTGGGACGAGAAGCGCGCCTGGCACGACTACGCCTTCGCCGAGCTGGCGAAGGCCGGCTACGAGGTCTCGTCGGCCTACACGATGGTGCGCTCGCCCGCGACCACCCGCTTCGTCTATCGCGATTCGGTGTGGCGCGGCTGCGATCTCCTGGGCACCGGGGTCGCGTCCTTCTCGCACCTCGCCGGCGTCCACTTCCAGAACGTCGACGGCTGGGGCGAGTACCTCGCGACCCTGGGCGAGGGCCGGCTGCCGCTGGCGCGGGCGCTGCCCGTCTCCGACCGCGAGCGGCTCGTCCGCGAGCTGATCCTGCAGCTCAAGCGGGGGTCCCTGGACGACGCCTACTTCGCGCGCAAGTTCGGCGTCGACGTCGCCGTCGAGTTCGCGGAGGAGCTCGCCGAGCTGGCCGGCCGCGGGATGATGACGCTCGACGGCGGCGCCATCCGGCTGACCCGGGCCGGCCTGCTGCGCGTCGACTCGCTGCTGCCGACCTTCTACGACGAGGCCTTCCGCGGCGCCCGCTACACCTGATCTGATCCGCTCCGAGCCGACGCCAACGGACCATCGCATGCACCCCACGACCCTCGCACCTCCCGCTCTCGTCGCGGCGCTCTTCGCGGCCGGGCTCGCCGCGGCCGCAGCTCCCTCCCCGGCCGCCGCCGCGGACTGGCCGCGCTACCGCGGCCCCGCCGGCGACGGCCGCTCCGCCGAGACCGGCCTCGCCGCCGACTGGCCGGAGGGCGGGCCGCCGCTCGCGTGGCGGATCGCGCTCGGGGGCGGCTACTCGGGGCTCGCCGTCGCCGGCGGGCGCCTCTACACCCTCTTGACCAATGGCCGCGACGAGCTCGCCGTTTGCCTCGACGCGGCGGACGGCGCGGTCGTCTGGCGGGTGGTGATCGACGCCAACCGGAGCGACGACCAGGGCGACGGGCCGCGCTCGACCCCCACGGTGGACGGCGACACGGTGTACGTGCTCGGGGCGTCGGGCAAGCTGCTCGCGCTCGCCGCGTCCGACGGTGCGACCCGCTGGCGCGTCGACCTCGTCGCCGAGCTCGACGCCCGCGTCCCGCGCTGGGGCGTCGCCACGTCGCCGGTGGTCGAGGGGGAGCTGCTTCTCGTCGACGTCGGCGGCCGCCCCGGCTACTCGCTCGTGGCCTTCGACAAGTCGACCGGCGCGGTGCGCTGGCACGCGGGCGACGACAAGGCGGGGTACTCGACGCCGCTCGCCGTGACGATCGACGGCGTCCGCCAGATCGTCTCGTTCTCGGGCACCCAGGTGATCTCCGCGGCGGCGGCGGACGGCGAGATCCTCTGGCGCCACCCCTGGGAGACGAGCTACGACGTGAACGCCGCGATGCCGGTCTTCCTGCCGCCCAACCGCATCTTCGTCTCGTCGGGCTACGGCACCGGCGCCGCCGTCCTCGAGGTCAGCTCCGCCGGCGGGCGCCACGCGGTTCGCGAGGTGTGGAAGAGCCGCGGGATGAAGAACCACTTCAACAGCTCGGTGCTGGTGGACGGCTTCCTCTACGGCTTCGACGACGGCACGCTCAAGTGCATCGACCCGGGCAACGGCGAGGAGCGCTGGGCGGTCCGCGGTTTCTCCAAGGGCTCGCTGCTCTACGCCGACGGCCTCCTGATCATCCTCGGCGAGCGCGGCACCCTCGCGCTCGCCGACGCCGATCCCGAGCGCTTCACCGAGCGCGCCCGCTTCGAGCCCTTCGAGTCCCGGACCTGGACCATGCCCTCGCTGGCCGACGGCCGGCTCTTCGTGCGCGATCAGAACGAGCTGGCCGCCTTCGACCTGCGGGCGCGATGATGGGAGGCGAGGCCTCGAGGACGGGAGCCTGGCTGCTGGCTGCAGCGCTCCTGGCGTCTCCCGCGGCGAGCGCCGCGGAAGACACCGCCGGCGAGAGCGAGGCCGCCGCGACGATCGAGGCGCGCCTCGAGGTCGAGGACAGCGCGCCGTACGTGCCGGCCTCGAACACGATCGCCGCCAAGCTGCCGATCGAGCAGGTCTGGACGCCGGCCAACATCGGCGCGGTCGACTCGCGGCTGCTCGCGGAGCAGCACGCCGCCACCGTCGGCGACGCCCTCGAGAACGTCAGCGGCGTCCAGGTCCAGACCGGCTCGGGGGTCTTCGACTACCTCGTCGTGCGCGGCTTCGACTGGCTGTCGAGCGGCGTCGTGCTCCTCGACGGCGCGCCCGAGCCGGAGAGCACCTTCTACCAGCTCTACGACGCCGAGCGGGTCGAGATCCTCAAGGGGCCGGCGGGCTTCCTCTACGGCGGGAGTCCCCTGGCCGGCGTCGTCAACGTCGTCCGCAAGCAGCCGGTGCCTCACGACTTCGCCACGTTCGGCCTCGGCGCGGGGAGCTTCGCGACGGCGGAGGCGCGCTTCGACGTGAACGCGGCAAGCGACGGCGGCGCGGCGAGCTTCCGCGTCAACGGCCAGCGGCGCACGAGCGAAGGCTACCGCGACGGCCGCGATCAGGAGCTGGCGGCGCTCCATCCCGGCTTCGCGTGGCGGCCCGACGAGCGCCGCTCGCTGACCGTCAACCTCGACTTCGTGCGCGCCGACTACCGGCCGGACGCCGGGATCCCGGTCGTCGACGGCCGCCTCGCCGCCGTCGACCGCAGGCGCTCCTACGCCTCGCCCCTCGACGACTCGCGGCAGGAGATCACCCGGCTCCAGGTCGATTACGAGGCGCGGCTGGGCGACCGTCTGACCCTGCGCGACAAGCTCTACACCCGAGAGCTCGACTGGCGGACCCGCGGCACCCTGATCAGCGGCCTCGTGCCCCTGGGCGACGATTCGCTGGTCGTGAGGACGCTCCTCGACCTCGACGACCGCCAGACCTTCGTCGGCAATCAGCTCGAGCTCGCCTGGCACAGCGATAGGCACCGGCTGCTCGCCGGCCTCGAGGCGCGGCGCGCAACGGACGACTTCGCGCTCGCCGTCGGCCTCCTGCCGCCGATCAGCCTGCTCGAGCCCGTCACGGAGCCGGCCGCTCCGCCGGTGCTGCCCATTCCGGGACAGTCGTCGAGCGGCGACACCACGACGTCGGTGCTCGCCCCGTACGTCGTCGACCAGATCACCCTCTCCGACCGGTTCCGGCTCCTCGTGGGGGCGCGGTTCGACGCCATCGACTTCGACGACCGGGTCACGGGAACGGCGCGCAGCGACCGGGAGCTCAGTCCCATGGCCGGGCTCGTCTTCGCGCCCACGGCCAGGACGTCGCTCTACGCCAGCGCCGGCCGCTCCTTCGCGCCGGCCTCGGCGCGGGTCGCCGGGGAGCGGGAGCCGGAGGAGAGCCGGCAGCTCGAGCTCGGCCTGCGGCGCGGCTTCGCGGGCGGGAAGCTCAACGGGGTGGTGGCCGTCTACCGGCTCGAGCGCGACAACATCGCCATCCCGGACGACAACGGCTTCACCCAGCAGGCCGGCGACCAGCGCTCGCGCGGCGTCGAGCTCGAGCTCGGCGGCCAGCTCGGGCGGAACCTCTCGGGCACCTTCTCCTACGCCTACAGCCGCGCCGAGCTGACCCGCTTCGCGGAGCTGGTCGGCCTTCCGGAGCCCCCGTTCTTCGCCGTCCTGGACCGCTCCGGCAACACCCCGGCCTTCGCTCCGGAGCACCTCTTCAACGCCTGGGTCAGCCGCGACTTCGCCGGCGGGCTGCAGCTCGCGGCGGGCCTGCGCTGGGTGGACTCCCAGTTCATCGCGGAGGACAATGCCACCGAGATCGGCTCCTACGCGCTGGTCGACGCCACGGCGTCGTACGGCCTGCGCAGCTGGCGGCTGTCCCTCCACCTCGAGAACGTGACGGACGAGGAGTACGAGACCCGCGGTTTCGGCTCCTTCTCCGTCATCCCCGGGGAACCGCTCTCGGCCAGCTTGCGAATCGAATACCGGAGGTGAGGCGAGGTGACGCGAAGTGACGAGCGAAAGCCCGCGGTGAGCCCGATCCGGGCGCGCTACGACGTCCTCGTCGCCGGCGGCGGCCCCGCCGGCGCGACGGTCGCCACCCTCGTGGCCGCCCACGGCCACGACGTGCTCCTCGTGGAGCGCTCCGCCACTCCGCAGTTCAAGGTGGGCGAGTCGCTCATGCCCGCGACCTACTGGAGCCTCCAGCGGCTCGGCGTCCTCGACGAGGTGCGGGCGAGGGCCTTCCCCAAGAAGTGGAGCGTGCAGTTCTTCGACCACCGCGGCGCCGGCTCCAAGCCCTTCTACTTCCACGAGTTCCGCCCCGAGGAGAGCTCGCAGACCTGGCAGGTCCTGCGCAGCGAGTTCGACCAGCTGCTGCTCGACAACGCCGCGCGCAAGGGAGTGGACGTGCGCCGCGGCGTCGCCGTCTCCGAGGCGCTCTTCGACGGCGGCCGCGCCGTGGGGGCGCGCCTGCGCCTCGACGACGGCTCCGAGACGGAGGTCGCCAGCCGGGTGCTCGTGGACGCGACCGGGCAGAGCGCGCTCGTCGCGCGGCGCCTCGGGCTGCGCGAGTTCGAGCCCAACCTGCGCAACGTGGCCTACTACACCCACTTCGTCGGCGCCCGGCTCGACGAGGGGATCGACGCGGGCGCGACCCTGATCTTCCGCACGGCGGACCGCAAGGCGTGGTTCTGGTTCATCCCGCTGCCGGACGGGGTCGCCAGCGTCGGCGTCGTGGGGCCGGTGGAGCACCTCGTCGAGGGCCGCGCCGCCGACCCGCAAGCCGTTTTCGCGGAGGAGCTCGGGCGCTGCGAACGGCTCGCGGAGCGGCTGGCGACGGCCTGCCCGACGATGCCGATGAAGGCGATCCGGGACTTCTCCTACTTCTCTCGCGAGGTCGCCGGCGACGGCTGGGTGCTCGTCGGCGACGCGTACGGGTTCATCGATCCGATCTATTCGAGCGGCGTCTTCCTCGCCTTGAAGTCCGGCGAGATGGCCGCCGACGCGATCGCCGCCGCGCTGGCCGCCGGCGCCCCCACGGCGGAGAGCCTCGGCAGCTTCGGCCCCGAGCTGCGGCGCGGCACGGAGGCGCTGCGGCAGCTCGTCTATGCCTACTACGACCCGCGATTCAGCTTCGCCTCGTTCCTCGAGCGCCACCCTCAGCACCGCCGCGACCTGACCGAGATGCTGGTCGGCAACGTCTACCGGATGCCGCTCGACGACTTCGTCGCGGCCCTCGCGGAGGAGCGCCGGCGGGTGAGCCGGCCGGCGCGCGCCGCTCCATGAGGCTACCGCGAGGGGTCGTCCTGGCGGTCGCGGCGCTCGCCGTCCTCCACAACGACCTCTGGTGGTGGAACGACCCGCGGCTCGTCCTCGGCCTGCCGGTCGGCCTCGCCTATCACCTCGCGTTCTGCCTGGCGGCCACCCTCGTGATGGCCGTGGCCGCGCGGCGCCTCGGCCGCGGCGGGGACGGCGGCGAAGAGCGCTGAGCGCCCGCGCCGGCCCGCCCATGACCCTCGGCATCCTCGTCGCCTACCTCGTCCTCCTCCTCGCCCTCGGGGCGTGGAGCAGCCGGCGCTTCCGCGGTACCGGCGAGGACTTCTTCGTGGCCACCCGGACCCTCGGCTCGGTGCTGCTCCTGACGTCGCTCTTCGGCACGAACATGACCGCCTTCTCGCTGCTCGGCGCCTCCGGGGAGGCCTACCGCCGCGGGATCGGCGTCTTCGCCCTCATGGCGTCGTCGACCGCTCTCGTGACGCCGCTCGTCTTCCTGACCCTCGCCCCGCGCGCCTGGGCCCTGGGCAAGCGCTACGGCTTCACCACCCAGACCCAGCTGGTGCGCGACCGCTGGGGATCCGAGGGCCTCGGCCTCGCGCTCCTCGCCTTCCAGATCGCGCTGCTCGTCCCCTACCTGCTGATCGGCCTCAAGGGGGGCGGGATCACGCTCGCCCAGATCACGGCCGGCGCGATTCCCGAATGGGCCGGCAGCCTCGCCGTCAGCGCGGTCGTCCTCGCCTACGTCGTGGCGGGCGGCGTGCGCGGCACCGCCTGGGCCAACGCCGCCCAGACGGTGATCTTCACCCTGCTCGGCGCCGTGACCTTCTGGATCGTCGTGAGCTCCTTCGGCGGGCTCGCCGCGGCCTTCGCCCGGGTCGCGGCCGTCGAGCCCGAGCTGCTCGTGCGGGGCGACCGCATCCGCCCACTGGAGCTTCTGAGCTACCTGGCGATCCCGCTCTCGGTCGTGGGCTTTCCGCACATCTTCCTCCACTGGCTGACGGCCCGCGACGCGGCGGCCTTCCGCCTGCCGGTCGTCGCGTATCCCGTCTGCGTGGCGGCCGTCTGGCTGCCCAGCGTGACGGTCGGGGTGCTGTCCGCCGCGGAGATCCCGGGCCTCGCGGGGCCGGAGGCCAACACGGTCCTCATCAAGATGATCGCCCTCCACGCCCCCGGCGTCCTGGCCGGGCTCCTCGCCGCCGGGGTCCTCGCCGCGGTCATGTCGTCCCTCGACTCGCAGAGCCTGGCGCTGTCCAACATCGTCACCCACGACGTCGTGAGACACTACGGGCTCCACGATCGCATGAGCGATCGCCTGGAGGTCGTCCTCGGCCGGGCGTTCGTCGCCGGCGTGCTGGGAATCGCGTGGCTCCTCTCCGTGGTCATCGACAGCAGCATCTTCCGCCTCGGCGTCTGGGCGTTCAGCGGCTTCGCCGCGCTGGCGCCGCTCTTCGTGGCCGCGCTCTTCTGGCGGCGCGCCACCCGCGCCGGCGCCTGGGCGTCGCTGGCGACGGCGGCGGCGCTGTGGACCGCGTTCCTCGTCCGCGGCTGGAGCGAGCCCGGCTACACCGTCGCCGGCAGCGGCCTGATGCCGGTGGCGGTCATGGTCGCCGCCGCCGCCGTGGTCCTGATCGTCGTCTCGGGCCTCACCCGGCCGCCTTCCGCCGCTCGGCTGGCCCGTTATTTCGCGGCACCCGATCCCGGGCCAGCGCGGCCGCGGACGTGACGGGGCGGGCGCGATGAGGATCGCCTACCTCGCGGCCGGCGCCGGCGGCATGTACTGCGGCAGCTGCATCCACGACAACGCCGCCGCCGCGGCCCTCCAGCAGCTCGGCCACGAGGTCGCCCTGCTGCCGACCTACACCCCGCTGCGCACGGACGAGGAAGGGGTCAGCGACCCGCAGCTCTTCTACGGCGCCGTCGGGGTCTACCTGCGCCACCGCTCCGGCTTCTTCCGGCGGCTGCCGCGCCCGCTCGCGCGCCTGCTCGACCGCCGCGGCCTCATCCGCTGGGCGGCGCGGGTCGGCGGGGCGACCGACCCGGCGGGGCTCGGCGGCCTGACGCTCGACGTCCTGCGCGGGGAGCGCGGCGCCCAGAGCGCGGAGCTCGACCGCCTCGTCGAGTGGCTGGCGGCGTCGTTCCGCCCGGACGTGGTGCAGATCACCAACTCGCTGCTCCTCGGCCTCGCCCGCCGGATCAAGGAGCGGCTGGGCGTGCCGGTGATCGTCGGCCTCCAGGGGGAGGACCTCTTCATCGAGCAGCTCGCCGAGCCCGCCCGCGGCCTGGTCGTCGCCGAGCTGCGCGCCCGCGCGGCCGACGCCGACCTCTTCCTCGCGCCCAGCCGCTACTACGCCCGGCACATGGCCGGCCTGCTGGGCCAGGACCCCTCGCGGATGCGGGTCGTCCCCCTGGGCATCCGCCTCGACGGCCACGGCGAGCCGGCCGTCGAGCCCGGACGGCCGCCGACGATCGGCTACCTGGCCCGCGTCTGCCCGGAGAAGGGGCTCCACCGTCTCGTCGACGCCTTCCTGGGCCTGGCCGCCATGCCGGGATCCGAGGCTCGCCTGCGCGTCGCCGGCTATCTGGGCGCCCGCGACCGCGACTACTGGCAGGCGCAGCACCGGCGGCTGGCAGAGGCCGGGCTCGGCGCGCGCGTCGACTTCCTGGGCGAGATCGGCCGCGACGAGAAGATCCGCTTCCTGCGCTCCCTCGACGTCCTCTGCGTGCCCTCGACCTACCGCGAGGCGAAGGGTCTCTACGCCCTCGAGGCGCTGGCCAACGGCGTGCCCGTCGTGCTGCCGGACCACGGCTCGCTGCCGGAGCTCGTGGCGGACACCGGCGGCGGGGTCCTCGTTCCCCCGGACTCGACGGCCGAGCTCGTCGCGGCGCTGCGCCGCCTCCTCGACGACCCCGAGGAGCGGCGCCGGCTCGGCCGCCAGGGGCGCCAGGGCGTGCACGCCCGGCGCGGCGCCGCCGCCATGGCCCGCGCCACGGCGGAGGTCTACCACGAGCTCGTGGCCCCCTTGTCTAGGAAGGCGGAGCGCAGCGCATGAGCGGCGCGGCGGGGGACACTCCGCGGGACACTCCTCCGGCCCCGGTCTCGGAGCTCCGCACCCGCCGGCGGATCGAGTTCGCGGACACCGATCTGGCGGGGCTCGTCCACTTCGCCCGCTTCTTCGTGTTCATGGAGACCGCCGAGCACGAGCTCCTGCGCTCGCTCGGCCACGAGGTGCACCGCCGCTGGCAGGGCCACCGGATCGGCTGGCCGCGGGTGGCCGCCACGTGCGACTACCTGAGCCCGGCGCGCTTTCCCGAGGTCCTCGACATCCGCGTCCGGGTCGCGAGGAAGGGCACGACGTCGATGACCTATCGCTTCGACTTCGAGCACGAAGGGCGGCGGGTCGCCGTCGGCACCCTGACGGCGGTCTGCTGCCGCCTCGACGGCGCGGACCCGCCGCGCGCCATTCCCATCCCCGCCGACATCGCCGACCGCCTGGCGGAGAGCGACCTGGAGGACGCGCAGTGACGACCCTGAGACTGACGGCGGTCGGCAAGACCTTCGGCGCCGGCGCGACCCGCGTCGAGGTGCTGCGCGGCGTCGACCTCGCTCTCGCGGCCGGCGACGCGGTCGCCGTCACCGGCCCCTCGGGCTCCGGCAAGAGCACCCTGCTGCACATCGTCGGCGCCCTCGACCGGCCGTCGAGCGGCGGCGTCGAGGTCGACGGCACCGACCCCTTCGCGCTGCCCGAGCGCGAGCTGGCGCGCTTCCGCAACCGGACGGTGGGCTTCGTCTTCCAGGACCACCATCTGCTGCCGCAGTACACGGTGCTCGAGAACGTCCTCCTGCCGACCCTGGCCTTCCCGCCGCCCCCCGCCGGCGCCGAGGCGACGGCGCGCCGCCTGCTCGAGCGGGTCGGCCTCGGGCATCGCCTGGCTCACCGGCCGGCCGAGCTGTCGGGAGGCGAGCGGCAGCGGGCGGCCGTGGCGCGCGCCCTCGTCAACGGCCCGGCGCTCCTCCTGTGCGACGAGCCGACCGGCAACCTGGACCGCACGAACGCCATGGCCGTCACCGACCTCCTGCTCGAGCTCGAGGAGGAGAGGGGCAAGCTGCTCGTCGTCGTCACCCACAGCGCCGAGGTCGCGGCGCGCTTCGCCCGCCGGCTGACCCTCGTCGAGGGCCGATGCGTCGAAGCCTGATCCACTACTGGCGCCCCCACCTCGCGGTCGTCCTCGGGGCGGCGGTCACGACCGCCGTCCTGACCGGGGCGCTGGTCGTCGGCGACTCGCTGCGCGGCAGCCTCGAGGACCTCACCCTCGACCGGCTCGGCCGCATCGATTGGGCCGTCGTCGCCGAGCGCCCGTTCCGCCAGACCCTGGCCGCGGACCTGGCCGCGCGGCGCGCCGGCGCGCACGTCGCGCCCGCGCTCACCCTGCGGGCTTCGGCCACCGAGCCGGCCAGCGGCGCGCGGGCGTCCGGCGTGGCCCTGTGGGGGGTCGACCCGGACTTCTTCTCCCTCTACCCGTCGCTCGAGCCCGTGGACCTCGCGACGCGGCGCGGCGCCTTCCCGGCGGCGGCCGTGAGCCGCGCCCTGGCCGACGAGCTCGGGGCGACCGCGGGCTCGGAGCTGGTGCTCGCCTTCGAGCGGCCGAGCGACGTGCCGCGCGAGACCCTCGCCGGCCGCCAGGAGAGCTCGGAGACGGTCGAGGTCCTGCGCCTGACGGTGGACCGGGTCCTGCCGGACCGGGGGGCGGGAGGCTTCGGGCTGGCGCCGCGCCAGACCCGGGCGCGCAACGTCTTCGTCGATCTGCGGCGCCTGCAGCGCGCCGTGCTCGCCCGGGGATCGCCCCGCGTCAACGTCCTGCTGGGCGCCGGCGGGGAGGGGGAATCCGCCACGGCGGGCCTGGAGGCGGATCTCGACGCCGCCCTCCGCCTGGAGGACCTGGGCCTGTCGCTGCGGTGCGACGGCTGCCGCGAGGGCGCCGAGGTGATCACCGTGCAGAGCCCCCGGTTCGTGATCGACGACGTGCGCGCGGCGGCCGTCGCCCGGGTGGCCGCGGAGCTCGAAGCCCCGATGCAGCCGGTCCTGACCTACCTGGCCAACGCCATCTCGATCGGCGGCCGCAGCGTGCCCTACTCGACGATCGCGGCCCTCGAGCCCCCCGCCGCGAGCGCGCTCGGCCCCTTCCGGTCGATCGACGGGCAGCCCGCGCCGGCGCTCGCCGGCGACGAGATCCTGCTCAACCGCTGGGCGGCCGAGGATCTCGCCGCGGCCGCCGGCGACGAGGCGACCGTGTCCTACTACGCGCTCGGTCCCCGCGACGAGCTCGCCACGCGGACCCGCCGGCTGCGAGTCCGCGGGGTCGTGGCGATGGAGGGGCTGGCCGTCGACCCCTACCTGACTCCGGAGTTCCCCGGCATCGAAGGCGCGGAGGACATCACGGCCTGGAATCCTCCGTTTCCGGTCGATCTCTCTCGCATCCGGCCGCAGGACGAGGCCTACTGGGACGAGTACCGCGCCACCCCCAAGGCGTTCGTCGGCGCGGCGCTCGGCCGCGAGCTCTGGGGGAGCCGCTTCGGCAGCCTCACCTCGATCCGGCTGGCCGCGCCGCCGGGGGAGGACTACTGGTCGGCGAAGGGTGGGCCCGGGAAAGAGGGGTCCGGGAAAGAGGGGTCCGGGAAAGAGGGGTCCGGGGAGGGGGGGCCCGGGGAGGGGGCGTCGGGAGAGCTGGGGGCCGGCGAAGCCGATTTCCGTGCGCGCGTCGAAGCCGGGCTGCGGCGACGGCTCGATCCGCACACGGCCGGCTTCGCCGTGCGGGCGTTGCGCGAGGAAGGGCTGCGGGCGGCGCGCGGCGCCACGGATTTCGCCGGCCTCTTCTTCGGCCTGAGCCTCTTTCTCATCGTCTCCGCCGCCCTCCTCGCCGGGCTGCTCTTCCGGCTCGGCGTCGAGCACCGGGCGCCCGAGGTGGGGCTGCTGCGGGCCATCGGCTTTCCGGCGGCGCGGGTGCGGCGGCGGTTCCTGGGCGAGGGGCTGCTGCTGGCGGTCGCCGGCGCCGCGCTCGGGCTCGGCGGCGCCGCCGCCTACGGCTGGGCGCTGCTCGCGGGGCTGCGCAGCTGGTGGCTGCCGGCGATCGGCGAGCCGGTCCTCTTCCTCCACCTGCGGCCGGCGACCCTGGCGCTCGGCGCCCTCGCCTCGGTCACCGTCGTCGGCGCCGCCGTCGCCGGCGCCCTGCGCCGCCTCGGCCGGGCGCCGATCGTCGGCCTGCTCGCCGGCAGCATCGGCCGCGACGGGCGGCCGCCGTCGCGGCGTCCGTTGTGGATCGGCCTCGTTGCCCTCGCCGCCGCCGCGGGCCTCACGGCCGCGGCGCTCGGCGCCGAGGCGCGGGCCGCGGCGGGGCTGGCGTTCGGGGTCGGCGCCTCCCTGCTGACGGCCGGAGTCGCGTTGTTCGCCCACCATGGCGCCCGCAAGCCGCTCCGCGCCAACGCCCTCGGCCGCGGCGGCGCGGCGACGATGGCGGTCCGCAACACGGCCCGCAACCGCGGCCGGAGCCTGCTCTGCGTCACGCTCATGGCGAGCGCCTGCTTCGTCATCGTCGTCGTCGCCGCCAACCGGCTGCACGGCGAGATCGACGTCGCCGACCCGGCGTCGGGGGCGGGCGGCTTCTCCCTCGTCGCCGAGACCGACGTGCCGGTCTACCGGGAGCTCGCGGCGGAAGGGGCGGGCGTGGCCGCGGCGCTCGGCGGGGCGCGGGCCGTGCCGTTCCGGCTCCTGCCCGGCGAGGACGTGAGCTGCCTCAACCTCTACCAGCCGGAACGGCCGCGGATCCTCGGCGCGCCGCCGGAGCTGGCCGGCTTCCGCTTCGTCCAGACGGCCGGGGAGCGCGCCAACCCCTGGGAGCTGCTCGCGGAGCCGCTGGCCGACGGCGCGATCCCGGCGATCGGCGACGCCAACTCGGTCGCGTGGATCCTCCACTCCGGCCTCGGCCAGGACGTCGTGATGGAGAACGAGCGCGGCGAGCCGATCCGGCTGCGGCTCGTCGGCCTCCTTGGCAAGAGCATCTTCCAGAGCGAGCTCGTGATCTCCGAGGCGCAGTTCGAGCGCCACTTCCCCAGCCGCACCGGCTACTCGTACTTCCTCCTCGACCCGCCGCCCGCCAACGCCGACGCCGTCGCCGCCGCCCTCGAGAAGGAGCTCGGCCGGCTGGGCTTCGACGCGGTCGCCACCCGCGAGCGCCTGGCGGCCTACCAGGCCGTCGAGGACACGTATCTCTCCACCTTCCAGACCCTGGGCGGCCTCGGCCTCGTGCTGGGCACCCTGGGCATGGGCGTCGTCCTCCTGCGCAACGTCCTCGAGCGCCAGGCCGAGCTGGCGACGCTCTCGGCCCTCGGCTTCCGCCGCCATCGCCTGCGCGACCTCGTCCTGCTCGAGAACGCGTTCCTGCTCCTCGCCGGCCTCACGATCGGCGCCGCCGCCGGCGCCGCCGCCACGGCCCCCCACCTCGCCGCCTCCGGCGAGCGGCTCCCCTGGCCCTCCCTCGCCCTCACCCTGGCCGCCGTCTTCGCGCTCGGCATGCTCGCCAGCACGGTCGCCGTCCGCGCCGTGGCCCGCCTGCCGCTCCTGGCCTCGCTGCGGGCTAGGTAGCGCGGCGCCGCCACTGGCGGGCCAGGACCGCGGCGGCCAGCAGCGCGCCGGCGAGGTTCCACCAGGCCAGGGTGCCGCCCGGCGCGGCCTGGGGCGGCAGCAGGATGGCGGCGGCGGCCAGGCCGAGCGCGCCGCGCCAGGCGGCGCCGAGCGGCGCCAGCCAGTGGCCGGCCATCGCCGCCGCCAGGGGCACGACGCCGGCGACGACGACGGCGACGGCGAGCAGGATCGAGCCCGCGGCGGCGGGGGCGCCGGCCGTGTCGAGCATCAGGAGCTGGGGGCGGTAGACGAAGAGGAAGGGCAGCGCGAAGCCGATGAGCGCAAAGCGGAAGGCGGCGAAGCTGCTGGCCATGAGGCCCGATTCGGCGATCGAGCTCGCCGTGTAGGCCGCCAGCGCCACGGGCGGGGTGACCATCGACATCATCCCGAAGTAGAAGATGAAGAGGTGGGCCGCCAGCGGCACGATCCCCAAGCCGGCCAGCGCCGGACCGATGAGGGTGGCCATCAGGAGGTAGCAGACCGCCGACGGCAGGCCCATCCCGAGCACGATGGACGAGACCATGATCAGCACGAGGGCGCCCGCGAGGTTGCCCTCGGCGAGGCCGAGGATGAGCGCCGGCAGCCGGGTGCCGACGCCCGTGAGGGTGACGACGCCGATGACGATGCCGACGCAGGCGGCGGCCGCCACGAGCGGGGTGGTGCCGACGGCGGCCCGGGCGCAGACGTCGGCCAGCCGCCGCGGGCCGAGCCGCGTCCGCGGATGGCAGGCGGCGAGCACCATGGCGGTGGCGAGGGCGCCGGTGACGGCGCGGAAGACGCTGAAACCCAGAAGCAGCAGCGCGAGCAGCGCCCCGAGGCCGAGGGCGAAGACCGCCAGCTCCATGGCGGCCCCTCCCGGCCGCGGCGTCCCGGGGTCCTCGAGCGTTCCCCCGACGACGCCGGCGCGGCGCCCCCGGAAGTGGACCAGCAGCAGCAGGGAGAGGTAGTAGAGGACGGCCGGCAGGAGCGCGGCGCGGACGATCTCGAGGTAGGTCACCGGCGGGTCGACGAGCTCGAGCATCATGTAGGCGCCGGCCCCCATCACCGGCGGCACCAGCGCCCCGCCCGAGCTCGCGGCGGCCTCGATCGCGGCCGCCGTCTCGGAGCGGAAGCCGGCGCCGCGCATCATGGGGATGGTGAAGGTGCCGGTCGTGGCGGTGTTGGCCACGGCGCTTCCCGACAGCGAGCCCATGAGGCCGCTCGCCAGGACCGCGACCTTGGCCGGCCCGCCGGCGCTGGCCCGGAACAGCCGGCGCGCCAGCTCGACGATGGACCGCGTCGTGCCCGTCGCCTCGAGCACCGCGCCGAAGAGGACAAAGAGGAAGACGTAGGTGAACATGACGCCGAGGGCGATCCCGAAGACCCCCTGGCTGTGCAGGAAGGTCTGCGCCGCGAGCCGGTCGAGGGGGTAGCCGCGGTGCGGCAGCAGCCAGCCGGGCAGCGCGGCCCCGAAGCTCCCGTAGAGCAGGAAGACGGCGGCCAGGATCGGCAGCGCCCAGCCGACGCTGCGCCGCGCCGCCTCGAAGACGAGGGCGAGGCCGAGGACGGCGACGGCCACGTCGAGCGGCTGCTCGAGGCCCGCGCGGTCGCCGAGCCCCCGCCCCGCGAGCCAGAGCGCCGAGAAGACCGGCTCCGTCTGGACGGCTACGTACCCGAAGACCGCAAAGGTCAGCGCCGCGAGCAGAAGGCCGGCGGCGCGCCCCGCCGCGCCGTCCGGCGGCCGCAGGAAGCAGAGCGCGACGCCGAGCCCGGCGAAGACGGCGAGCTGAGTCTGCGGCTGCAGGGTCGGGTAGTTGACCTCGAGAAGCACGAACACCGGCAGCAGGAGAGCGCAGCCGCGAGCCAGGACGCTCCGCACGCCTTCCGCCGCCATCGGGCCGCCTACCTCGACCCGCCGGCAGCCGGGGCGGGGGTCGCCATCATCGCCGACGCGTCATCCGCCCGCGGCGGCCGCGGCGTCGTCGCTGCCGGGCCAGATCCCGATCTCGCGGTAGTAGCGCTCGGCGCCGGGATGGAACGGCGTGCCGGTCTCGCGCGGCGCGTTGGCCGGGTTGATGGCGCGGCCGGCGGGGTGGCGCTCGACGACCTCGGCCCGGTGCTCGTAAAGGGTCTTCGTCACCTGGTAGACGAGCTCCTCGTCGGCGCCGCCCGCGGTCACGAGCTGCATCGAGCCGACGTTCAGGGCGGCGAAGTCGGCCTCCTGGCCCGCGTAGGTGCCCGCCGGCACGGTGACGGGGGCGAAGAACGGGTACTCCGCGAGGAGCCGCTCGCGGGCCTCCTCCGCGAACGGCAGGAAGACGATGTCCTGCGACGTCGTCGCCTGGGTGATCGAGGCCGTGGGGATGGCGCCACCGAGGAACGCCGCCGCCGCGGAGCCGTCGCCCAGCATGCCCACCGCCGCCGCCTGGGTGGCGTGGAGCGGCGTGAAGTCGTCGTACGTGAGGCCGTGGGCGGCGAGGATGGGGCGGATGAAGTACTCGAAGCCGGCGCCGGCAGGGCCGACGACGACGCGCCGGCCCGCCAGATCGGCGATCGTCTCGACCCCCGCCCCCCGCGGGGCGATGAAGAAGGCCACGTTCGGCGCCAGGGTCATGACGCTCTTGACGTCGTGCGTCCGCTCCCAACCCTCGGCGCCGCGCACCGCGAAGTAGGTGATCGCCGCGTTGGCCAGCGCGAAGTCCAGCTCGCCCCTCGTGAGCCGCCGGATGTTCTCCTGGGTCCCCTTCGTCGACTCCGCCGTCACCTGCCACCCGCCGGCGCCGGGATTCGCGTCGAGCACTTCGGCGAGCGCCCCGCCGACGACGAAGAACGCGCCCCCCGGAGGGGCCGTACCGATGCTCAGGAAGCGGGCCTGAGGCGCGCCGGCGCCGTCGTCGCCCGCCGTGCCACAGCCGCCCAGGGCAAGGCCGGCGGCCAGAACGAGCGAGAGGGCGGCAAGCCGGGGGTCGCGAATCATCGCGGCAGTCTAGCAGGCGCCGGCCCGCCGCCTCGACGAGCGCCGCGGCGTCACCCGGGGATCCGGAGCCCGCTCGCGGCGCCGGGACCCGTGCGGCTAGCCGGCGGCCAGCGGCAGCTCGAAGAGGGCCGCCTCGCGATGGTTGCGCAGCAGCAGGTAGCGGCCGGCCAGGGCCGGGCAGTTCCAGGTCTTGCCGTCGAAGGCCGTGAAGCGGGCGAGCTCGCGGTGCTCCTCGGGGTCCGGCGCGACGAGCACGATCTCGCCGCCCTCCGTCTGCACGAGCAGCAGGTCGCCGGCGAGGATGACCTGGCCGTGGCCGTAGCGCCCCCGCTTCCAGCGGCGCTCCCCGGTCGCCGGGTCGAGGCAGACGAGGACGCCGTCGTCGAGGCCGTAGACGAAGCCGTCGTGGAGGACGACGTTGGTGAACTTGGCTTTGAGCCGCGGGCTCTCCCACACGAGACGGGCCGCGAGGCCGTCGCCCGCGGGCTCGATGCGCAGCAGGCGGCTGCCCTCGCCGTAGCCGCTCGACACGAGGAGGCGGTCCTCGCCGACGGCCAGGGGCAGGGCCACGTTGGGCTGCTGGTTCGACCACGGATAGCTCCACAGCACGGCGCCGGTCGCCACCTCGTGCCCCGCCACCGAGCCGCGGTTGAAGATGACGATCTGGCGCCGCCCGGCCAGCCTCAGGAGCGTCGGCGACGAGTAGCCGACGTCGTCGGCGCCGGCCTGCCAGCGCAGCTCGCCGCTTCCGGCGTCGAAGGCGGCGAGCGCCGCGCCCGCCAGGCCGCCGGCGGCGACGACGACGAGGCCGTCGACGACGAGCGGCGAGGCCGGGCGGCCCCACTCGGGCGTCCGCGAGGCGAACTCGGTCGCCACGTCGTGGCTCCACAGCAGGCGCCCGCTCGCGAGCTCGAGGGCGTTGAGCCGGCCCGTCGCCCCCAGCGCGTAGACCCGCCCGCCCACGATCGTCGGCGTCGCCCGCGGCCCGACGCCGGCGATCGTCGTCTCGTAGCGGCCGGCGTCGGCGTGCCCCCAGAGCCGCTCGCCGGTCGCGAGATCGTAGGCCGTCACCAGCTCCTCGCCGTCGCGCTGCTCCTGGGTGACGGCGAACCTTCCCGCCACGGCGAACGCGGACCACCCTTCGCCCATCGGGCGGCGCCACACCTCGCGCGGCGGCTGCGCATCCCAGTCGGTCGCCAGCCCCAGGGCCTCGACGGTCGCGTTGCGGTCGGGGCCCAGGAACTGCGGGTAGTCGCCCGTCGGCCCCGCGAGCCGCGCCGCACCGCCCAGAACCTCGTCGCCGCCCCGCGCGGCCCACCGCCACTCGACGACGGGAACGAGATTGCCGCTCACGCCGCGGATCCGGAACGCGACGCCGCAGAGGACACCGACGAAAAGGACTCCAAGCAAGGCGAGGAGCCGGCGGCGCCAGGGCAGCCGGCTGAGCAGGAGGAGCCAGACGAGGCCCAGGAGCAGGCTCAGGATGGAGACCGTCAGGGTCGCGGTGACCCGCTCCTGACCCGTCGCGTCGCCGAAGGCCCAGATCGCAACGAGCGCGACCGCCAGCAGCACGGCCACGGCGATCAACGGCCACCACCGCACCCCCCGCTCGCCGGACGGGCCGCGCCGCGCCGTTCGCCCGGTCATCGTCGACTCGCTCCCTGGCCGCGCGCCGGCCACGCTCTCCCCTGCCCTGCTCTCACCTGGTGTGCCCTCTACCCTGCCTCACCTGCTCTGCGTCACCTGCCCTGCGTCACCTGCCCTGCCTCGCCTGCCCCGCGTCGCCTGCCCTGCGTCCCTTGCCCTGCCTCGCCTGCCCTGCCTCGCCTGTCCTGCCTCGCCTGCCTTGCCTCGCCTGCCTTGCCTCACCCGAATCTTTTCTCCGGTCGGCGCGCATGATACCGCCCGGCGGGACGGTAGAATCCGCGGGCAGCCCCGCCAGCCCTGCGACCGACCGGGAGACTCTCCATGAACCGCCGCATCGTCCGCCTCGCGCTACTCGCCGCCGTCCTCGCCGTCCTCGCAGCCCTCGTGCCCGGCGGACCGGCCGCGGCGGAGAACTGGCCGCACTGGCGCGGCCCCGAGCGCACGGGCGTCAGCACCGACACCGGCCTCCCCCTCACCTGGTCGGCGACCGAGAACGTCGTCTGGAAGCTGCCGCTGCCCGGCGTGAGCGGCGCGACGCCCATCGTCTGGGGCGAGCGCATCTTCTTGAACGTCGCCGACTCCGGCCGCCTCTATCTGTGGTGCGTCGACCGCGCCAGCGGCGCCGTCGTCTGGAAGCGCCAGCTCGACGACCGCGACGAGGAGAAGCGCAAGGGCAACATGTCCTCCCCCTCGCCCGTCACCGACGGCGAGCGGGTCTGGGTGGTGACCGGGACGGGCGTCATCAAGGCTTTCGACCTCGACGGCAACGAGGCGTGGACGCGCGACCTGCAGGCGGAGTACGGCAAGTTCGGCATCCTCCACGGCTACTCCTCGTCACCCCTCCTCCACGACGGCGCCCTCTACGTCCAGGTCCTCCACGGCTTCTACACCGACGACCCCTCCTACGTCCTGGCCCTCGACGGCGCCACGGGGGCGACCCTCTGGCGCGTCGAGCGCCCCACCGACGCGCCGAAGGAAGCCCCCGACGCCTACACCACCCCGGCGCTGCTCGAGCGCGCCACCGGCCCCGAGCTCGTGATCTCCGGCGCCGACTACGTCACCGGCCACGACCTGGCGACGGGCAAAGAGCTGTGGCGAGTCGGCGGCCTCAACCCCACCGCCAACCCCATGCAGCGCATCGTCGCCTCCCCCATCGTCGCCGGCGACCTCATCCTCGTGCCGTCCCGGGTCAGCCCGCTGCTCGCGCTGAGCGCCAAGGAGCCGGGCGCTCCCAAGGTGATCTGGAGCACCGACAGCGGCCCGGACGTACCGACGCCCGTCGTCACCGACGAGCACGTCTTCATCCTGAGAGACCAGGGCATCCTCTTCTGCCTCGACCGCAACACCGGCGCGGTGGTCTGGGGCCCCGAGCGTGCCGACCCGGCGACCTACAGCGCCTCCCCGCTGCTGGCCGCCGGCCGCCTCTACGTCACCAGCGAGCGCGGCAAGACGACCGTCCTCGCCGCCGACGCGCACTTCGAAGTGCTGGCCGAGAACGTCGTCGACGAATACACCCTCGCCTCCCTCGCCGTGGCCGACCGGACGCTCTACATGCGCACCGCGGAGTACCTCTACGCCGTCGAGACAGGCGCCGGCGGGAGCGCAAGCGGCGCAGCGCGCACTGGCACCCCCTGAACAGGGCGGGGGGCGGGCGTCAACGCTCGCTCTCCGCCTCCGCTCTCGCCCGGTAGCTCGCCGCCTGCTCGGCGTACCAGCGGCGGGAGCGGGTGAGCTTCCAGTCGCGCTGGGTGCCGTCGAGGGCGACGGCGGCGGTGAGGGGGCCCCAGGCGGCCAGCAGGACGCCGTCGGGCCGCTTTCTGTGCAGGTCGAGCTCGGCGAGGATCTCGAGGCGGTCTTTGGCGCCGCCCCGGATCTCGAGGCCGCGGAGGCGGACGTCGGGGCCGAAGAGGCGGAAGGCGGAGCGCAGCTCGACGTTCTCGACCGTCAGCAGCCGGTCGAACCAGGAGAGGCGGGGGACGCGATCCTGGATGATGGCGGTGAGCGGCGAGGTGTCGAGCATCTGCGCCTCGAGGGTTCCCGCGATCCTCGCCGGCCCGCCGGGCTCGGCTGCGAAGCTGCGGCTCAGGGTGCCCGCCGGGATCGTCACGGAGCCCCACCAGGGGCTCTTGCCCATCCGCCCCGCCGTCCCGGTCTCGACGCCGTCGACGCGCAGGGTGCTGCCGTCGAGCGCCAGCGTCCCGGCCTCCAGGCGGACCTGGGGGAAGCGGGCCTCGAGCGCCACGTCGGCCGCGAGCGTCGCGTCCTCGAAGTCCGCCGTGACGCCCCGGCCCGTGAAGCGCAGCCACCCCTCGCCGCTCTGGTCGGCGGCGCTGTAGGCGAGCTCGGCGCTGATCTCGGCCGCGCCGCCGGTCAGCGCGACGCCCAGCGACTCGGGGACGTAGGGGGAGAGGGCGCCGAGATCCGGCACCCGGGCCGGCGGCAGGGTCATGGCGACGGCCACCCCTGCGGCGGGCCGATCGATCGCCGTCGAGTCGTTGGTGACGACGAGCGAGAGGGCCTCGCCGGCTAGGAGCGTCGCGGCGTCCTCCCGGCGGCGGACCTCGAACGCGTCGAGGGTCGCCGCCAGGCGGACGTGGCTGCCGTCGGCGGCGATGCTGCCGTCCACCCGGCCCGCGCCGCTGGCGTCGAGCCCGAGGAAGGAGGCCCCCACCGCGGGCCCCGCGAAGCGCATCCGGCTCGCGGGCGCCAGCCAGCCGCGGGCCACCTCGAGGTCCAGCTCCAGGCGGCCGGAGCCGCCTAGCTCGATCCACGGGAAGCGCCCCAGGTAGTCGGCGAGAAAGCCCAGGCTCGAGGCCTCCGCCACGAGCTCGACGTCGGCGCTGGTGCTCGCCAGCAGGTCCGCCACGGTGACCTCGCCGATCGTCACCTCGTCGAGCTCGAGGGTCGCGTCGAGGGTGAGGGAGTCGGCTGCCGTGGCGTCGCCGGTCACGAGTCGCGACTCCCGGAACGAGATCTTCGTCAGGTCGAGCCGCATCGGTCCCCGCACCTCGAAGGCCGCCGTGCCGCGCACCGTGCCGTCGCCCTCGAGGGCGTGCTCGTTGATCCGCACCCGGGCCACCTCCGCGAGGCGCAGGCCTCCCAGCGTGATCCGCCAGCCCCGCTTGCGGCGCTCCGGGGGCGGCGTCCCGGGCGGCGGTGCCGTGTCGATCTCGACGACGACGCCTCGCGCCGCGCCCGAGAGCAGGCGCAGGTGGCGCCCGGCCAGCGCCGGCAGCCAGATGAAGAGCCGCGCGGTCTCCATCTCGGTGCGCCAGCGGGCGCGCCGCGCGCCCCCTGCGAGGGCCAGCTCCCGGACGTGCACGAGCCCGGGCAGGAGCGTCCAGGCGCCGCGCCAGGACATCGCCAGCTTCTCGGGCTCGCGATTGAGCCGCGCCCGGCCCCAGCCGCCGTTCAGGAAGGCGTTGGCGCCGGCGACGTAGACGAGCTCCAGGAGGACCAGCGCCAGGACGGCGGCGCGCAGCCATCGCCGCGGGCGCGGGGAGCGGAAGGTCTCCGGCATGCCCCATGCTAGAACGGTTTGCGAGGGCCCAGGAGAAGCCCCGCGCTCGTCGCTCGAGGGACGGACTACGGAGGCTTCTTCTAGACCTCGCCCTGCAGGGGACGAAGCAGCTCGGCGTCCGCCCGGCGGACGGCGGCTACGAATCTCGAGAGCAGGACCTCGTCGAGCGCCCCGTCGGGGCGCAGGCCGGAGCAGACGTCGACCCCGAACGGCCGCACTTGGCGGATGGCCGCGCCGACGTTGCCGGCGTCGAGGCCGCCCGCCAGGTAGACGGGCTTGCCCGCCGCCGCCACGATCCGGGCGCTCAGGTCCCAGTCGTGGACCCGGCCCGTGCCGCCGAGCTCCGGCACGGCGGCGCCCGGCCGGCCGGAGTCGAGCAGGAGGGCGTCGACCCAGGGCTCGATGGCGCGCGCCTCGGCGAGCGCCGTCTCGTCCTCCACGTGCAGCACCTGCACGAGCGCGATCCCGGGAAGCTCCTCCCGCAGCTGCTCGAGAGCGGCCGGATCCATCCGCGACACGAACTGGATGGCGGAGGTGCGCGCCTCGCGATGCTGGCGCCGGACGGCCGCCGGGCCGGTCTCGCGGGTCAGCAGGAACCCGCTGACGCCCGGCGGAACGTGGGGGCCGACCTCGCGCAGCCGGTCGTCGCCGAGGATCCCCGCGCCGCTCGGCATGTCGGCTACCAGCCCCACGGCGTGGGCTCCGTAGCGGACGGCCAGCTCGACCTCGCCCACCGACTGCATGCAGCAGATCTTGATTCGTGTCACCAACCTGGGCCTCACCCCCGGTAAACCCGGAATGAGTATCCTGTCACCCGACTCTGCCACGCCCTTGTCGAGCGCTCCCGTCGCCTGCGATTTCGCTATGATTCCCGACGCCTTGAGACGATCCGTTCTTCTTCTGTCGCTGGCGCTCGTCACGATCGGCCCGGCGTTCGCGGCCCCGCCCGGCGGGCCCGAGATCGCCGGCTGGACGGAGACCGCGCGGCTCCTGCCCTCCGGGCTCGAGCTGCCCGCCAAGCTCGACACCGGCGCCGAGAACTCCTCGCTCCACGTCGAGCGCCAGCGCTACTTCCGGCGCGGCGGCGAGCGCTGGGTGCGATTCACGGTCGAGGCCGGGGGGCGCCGGGTCGGGTTCGAGCGCCGGGTGCTGCGCAAGGCCGCGATCAAGCGCCACGACGAGGACAGCCACGTGCGGCCCGTCGTCGCGATGGTGATCTGCCTCGGGTCGAAGGCGCACGAGGTGGAGGTCAACCTCGTGGATCGCAGCCGGTTCGACTACCCGCTGCTCATCGGCCGCAGCTTCCTCGCCGGCGAGTTCCTCGTCGACACCGCGGCCAGCAACCTGCAGCCCCTGGACTGCCCGGAGAAGCCCACGCAGTGAGGCGGCGCCAAGTCTACGTCCTCGCGGCGTTGCTGGCTGTCCTCGGCTCCGGCCTCTTTCTCTACAAGGCCCTCGGTCTGGGCTTTCCCCTGACCCCCCTCGCCACGGTCTCGGTGTGGGACCTGGAGCTGCGGCTGCGCTTCGCGGCCGAGGACCGCCCGGCCAAGGTCACCCTCGCCATCCCGCAGTCGGGCGGCGCCTTCGCCGTCGTCGGCGAGAACTTCGTCTCGGGGGAGTACGGCCTCACCACCCAGATCGGCGACCGCGGCCGGGTGGCGGTGTGGTCGATCCGCAAGGCGGCCGGCGAGCAGGTCCTCTACTACCGGGCGGCCATCCAGCGGCTCGGCGGCGGATCGCAGCCGGCCGAGCTGCCGATGCCGACGCCCGATCTGACGGACCTCGAAGAGGCCCGTTTCGCCGCCGCCACGAAGCTCCTGGAGCAGGCGCTGCGGCGCTCGGCCGACCTCGAGACGCTCCTCCCGCAGCTGCTCCAGAGGCTCAAGGACCCCCAGGACTCGAACGCCGCGATGCTCGTGGGCCCCCACGGCGGCGAGAGCGAGCGCCTCGACGCCGCGGTGACGGTCCTCGGGCTCGCCGGCCGGCCGGCGCGGGTGGTCCGCGGCCTGCGGCTGGAGGATCGCCGGCGCAACGCCCCGACCCGGGCGTGGCTCGAGGTCTGGGACGGCGGCTCCTGGCGCCAGTTCGACCCGGAGTCCGGCGCCGCCGGCGTCGACGTCGACATGCTGGCGCTGAGCCGCGGCGGCAGCTCCCTCGTCCGGGTGCAGGGAGGCCACGACGTCGAGCTCGGCGTCGCCGTCCGGCGCAGCGAGCACGGCGCCGTGCAGGCGGCGGCGCGCGGCAGCCGCTTCCTGAGCCCCGGCCTCATGACGTTCTCCCTCTTCAGCCTGCCGTTGCGGATCCAGGAGGTCTACCGCGTGCTGCTGCTCGTGCCGCTCGGCGGGTTTCTCATCGTCCTGCTGCGCACCCTCGTGGGGGTCAAGACCTTCGGCACGTTCATGCCCGTGCTCATCGCGCTCGCCTTCCGGGAGACGCGGCTCGCGGCCGGCGTCGCGCTCTTCCTCGTCGTCGTGGGGCTGGGGCTGGCGGTGCGCTTCTACCTCGAGCGGCTCCGGCTCCTGCTCGTCCCGCGGCTGGCCTCGGTGCTCATCGTCGTCGTCCTGCTGATGCTGGCGCTCAGCGTCTTGAGCCACCGGCTCGGCATCGAGACCGGGCTGTCCGTGGCGCTCTTCCCCATGGTGATCCTCACCGGCACGATCGAGCGGATGTCGATCGTCTGGGAGGAGCGGGGCGCCGGCGAGGCCATGGAGCAGGGGCTCGGGAGCCTGGCGGTGGCGGTCGCCGCCTACCTGGTGATGAGCAGCCCGCTGGTCGCCCACCTCCTGTTCGTCTTTCCGGAGACGCTCCTCGTGCTCCTCGCCGCCTCCCTGCTCCTCGGACGTTACTCGGGCTACCGCCTGCTCGAGCTCTGGCGCTTCCGGGCGCTGGCCCGGAAGGACGGCTGATGCGGCGTGTCCTGCGCGGCCTGCGGCGGATGGGCGTGCTGGGGCTCAACGCCCGCAACTGCCGCTACATCGCCGAGCACAACCCGCGCCGCCTCTATCCTCTCGTCGACGACAAGCTGCTGACCAAGCGGCTCGCGGCGGAGGCCGGCATGGCGGTGCCGGAGCTCTACGGCGTCGTGCGCATCCAGCGCGAGGTCAAGGAGCTCGGGGCGCTGCTGGCGCCCTACGACGATTTCGTCATCAAGCCGGCGCACGGCAGCGGCGGCAACGGCATCCTCGTCGCCGCGGGGCGCCAGAGCGGGCGCTTCCGCACCGCGGGCGGCGCCCTCGTGGAGCTCAGGGACGTCCAGCACTACGTCTCGAACATCGTCAGCGGCGCCTACAGCCTCGGCGGCCACCCGGACGCCGCGATGATCGAGTACTGCGTCCAGTTCGATCCCGTCTTCGAGAAGATCTGTCACCAGGGGGTCCCCGACGTGCGCATCATCGTCCACCTCGGGTTCCCCGTCATGGCGATGGTCCGCCTCCCGACCCGGGTTTCGGACGGCAAGGCCAACCTCCACCAGGGGGCGATCGGCGCCGGCGTGTGCCTGCGCGACGGCCGGACGCTGACGGCGGTGTGGAGGGACGAGATCGTCACCGAGCACCCGGACACCGGCCACCCGGTGGGCGGCGTCGAGATCCCCCACTGGCCCGAGCTCCTGCGGCTGGCGGCGCGCTGCTACGAGCTCACGGGCCTCGGCTACCTCGGCGTCGACCTCGTCCTCGACCGCCACCGCGGCCCGCTCATCCTAGAGCTCAACGCCCGGCCCGGGCTCGCCGTCCAGATCGCCAACCAGGCCGGCCT